>Ga0208977_1000407_pt1 | contig 35706 bp, 36 predicted proteins | sample RifOxyA2_FD_184030 | JGI IMG/M metagenome (GOLD analysis project Ga0208977, IMG submission 184030) | Groundwater microbial communities from Rifle, Colorado - Rifle Oxygen_injection A2 (SPAdes) | ecosystem: Environmental > Aquatic > Deep subsurface > Groundwater | place: Rifle, Colorado, United...
CGTTGCAGATCCGCTGGAACGCAAGAATACCGGCGACAATACGCCGGCGCTTATTTATACCGAGATCGTTGACGGCGACAGGCTGGAGATCACCGTGCTGCCCAAGGGCGGCGGCAGCGAAAATGCAAGCGCGCTTGTCATGCTTGCGCCCGGCGCGGGCTGGCCGGCGGTAAAGGAATTCGTGCTTCGTACCGTTAAGGAGAAAGGCATAAATGCCTGTCCGCCGCTGATTGTGGGCATCGGCATCGGCGGAAGTTTTTCGTCCGTGCCGCTGCTTGCGAAAAAGGCGCTTCTGCGCGAGGTGGGAAGCGCGCACCCCATTTACGGCCAAAAGGAGAAAGAGCTGCTTGCGGATATTAATAGTACAGGTATAGGACCCATGGGGCTGGGCGGAACGCTTAGCGCGCTTGGCGTTCACATAGAGCCGGCGCCATGCCATATCGCATCGTTGCCCGTTGCGGTCAGTATGCAGTGCCATTCCTGCCGCCGGTTAAGCGAGGTGTTGTAATGGTTTTATCGCTTACAACCGATCAGCTTATATCCTCTGTCAGCGAAATAAAAGCTGGAGAGCGCATTCTGCTTTCCGGCACAATTTATACAGCGCGCGATGCGGCGCATCAGCGTATGGCGATGTTGATAGCTGAAGGAAAACCGTTGCCGTTTCCGGTTAAGAATTCCGTATTATATTATTGCGGGCCAACGCCGCCCAGGCCGGGCGAGGTTATCGGTTCCTGCGGCCCCACCACGTCTTCGCGGATGGACCCATATACGCCGCTTATGCTGGAGCAGGGCGTAAAGGCGACCATAGGCAAGGGAACGCGTTCTGCGGCGGTTATCGCGGCGCTGCAAAAATATCATTCGCTCTACCTTGTCGCCACCGGAGGCGCCGGTGCGCTTTTATCGCGCAAGGTGCGCCGGGCCGGGCCGGTTGCGTTTGAAGACCTTGGCCCCGAGGCCATATTCAGGCTCGAGGTTATGGATTTTCCGCTTATTGTGGCAGTTGACAGCATGGGTAATAACATTTTCGAGAGGAAATAACGAATGCTTCTTGCGATTGACATAGGCAACACAAACATCACTATCGGTATTTTTAAGATAGAGGGTGGCCGCACGCAGGCCGGGCCGCTCAAGATATGGCGGCTCGCCACCGATAAAACAAAGACCGGCGACGAGTACGGCACCAAGATATTGGACCTTTTCCATTATGCGCTTATCGAGTACGCCGACATTAAGGCCGTCGCGGTGGCAAGCGTCGTGCCGGCGCTCAATTTTTCGTTCGAGGAAATGAGCCGCATTTATTTCCGGCGCAAGGCGTTTTTCGTCAGCGTGCGGGAAAAGTTGCCGATTACCATACTTTACGATAACCCGGAGGAAGTGGGCGCCGACCGGATAGCCAATGCGGTTGCCGCAAGCGCGTTGTTCGGCGCGCCCGCGATTGTCATTGATTTCGGCACCGCCACAACATTCGACTGCATAAACAAAAAGGGGGAGTATATCGGCGGGGTGATAGTGCCGGGGCCGATGATCGCCGCCGAATCGCTGGCAAAACGCACCGCAAAACTTCCCATGATAGATATAATCAGGCCACCTAAAGTTATTGGAAGATCAACGATACAGAGTATGCAGTCCGGCATTTATTTCGGCTACGTGGGGCTTATACGCGAGATTTTAAGAAAAGTGAAAAATGAGATGCACTCAAGCCCCCATGTTATAGCTACGGGCGGCCTGGCAAACCTTATTACCACCGAAATAAAGGAGGTGAAAGCCATAGTTAATGAGTTAACTTTGGAGGGAATCAGGATAATTTGGGAAAAGGCATTGTGAATACTGTGGATAAGCTTGTTAATAGTTTGCCCACAATCAGCCGCAACTTGGAATAATTTTTAATAAATACATTGTAAATACAATATAAATTAAGTCTAATATGTCTGTGGAATCAATCTTTCCGCAGAGTAATAAAAAAGGAAGGCGAATATGAAAAAGGCATTAGTTTTAGCGGTGGTTTTGATGGAAATTACGGCTACGGTATTTGCGGCCAACCCTTTTGACGAGTTCAATAATAAGGTTGCCGGCGCCGCGACCGAAGTAGCCCAACAGTATCTTGACAATTTCGCAAAAGACCTGGGCGCGGTGCTTGGCGGCGGAACGTTTCACCAGGGCAAGACTTTGGGTTTCCCCGGTTTTGATATAGGCATACATGTGCCTGCAAAGAAGGTAAGATCGGATAACGAGATAGTTAAGGCAGCCGGTATAGATACATTTATGTTTCCCGCGCTCCAGGCGGAAATCGGGTTGCCGGCAAAGATTGACCTTCTTGCGCGTTACATGGGTTATGCCGGTTCCAATCTTATCGGCGTCGGCGGCCGCTACGGCATTTTAAAAGGCAGCCTGCCGCTTATGCCGTCGTTATCGGTGCAGGGAATATACAGTATGCTTAACGTAAATGCCGATGCAAATAAATTCAATGCAACCACTATCAGCGTCGGGGCAGTAGCTTCGTTTAATATACCGGTGGTTGACCCTTACGTCGGAATAGGATTTGATTCGACCTCGGTTGAGCCGGACAGCTCCATTTCCCTGCCGCAGGCAGGAATGAAAGGCTCCGCAAGCGCCTATCGTCTGGAGGCCGGCATAAATTTAAGCCTGTTTCCACTTACGTACCTGCAACTTGGCGGCGTCCTCATCAATTCAGACCTCAGCTACACCGCCGGCCTTGGATTGAAATTTTAAATTTCGAGCAGGAGGTGTTGTATGGCGTTGGATTTAAGCGGGTTACACAGGGCGGTGAATTCACTTGATGTCGCGAAACGCCTGGTGGTTGCGCTGGAAGCAAGGAATGATTAACGCGCCGGCGCATGACCTTGAGGTTGTTAAGCAAATACTGCGCAGGTATTTTCCCGGTGCGGAAGCCAGGGTATTCGGTTCGCGGGCAGGCGGGAACGCAAAGCCGTATTCCGACCTGGACATTGTTATCGTGGGAGCCGCGAAGCTTGACGCCCGTGCCCTTGCCGGGGCAAAAGAAGAATTTGAGGAGTCGGATATTCCGTTCCGCGTTGACGTGCTTGACTGGCACAGAATATCGGAAGAGTTCAGGCAGATTATCGCCAGGCATTACGAAGTCCTGTGGTAAGATTTTTTTTGTGTCTCTTTGGCATTTTGAGGTTGTCGTCGTCATTGCGAGCCCAAAGGGCGCGGCAATCTCGCTTTTCATCAGAAGCAACGTCGAGATTGCTTCGCTACGCTCGCAATGACCTCAAACTGCTAAAGAGACACGTCAAAAGTTTATTAGTTTACAACGTCCCCATGTAGTCAGGACTCGGCGTGAAGTTCTAACTTCGGCTCAATATCTTTTGACAACGCCCCTCAAATAAAATGAAGCGAATTTTTATCTCAGTAGTATCACTTTTTGTATTATTTTTTACACCATGCATGAAGGCGTTCTCTGCATCAAGATTATATTATGAGAATTTTGATGATCAAATAATACATCAACCCGCGGTTGGTTCTATAAGCATTTATAAAGATTTTAATTTTACCACCATAAATCCTCCAGACTATAATTTAACCGGTGCGGGCAGAGGTGGGGCTGGCTATTGTTTTTCGGGCGCGCAGAACACATCTGCATGGCTCTTTTGGAACTATGGCCAAACCTGGCCCACAGACGAAATGTATGTTTCTTTTTGGGAAAGATACGCAAATTACACATACACGGACTCAAATGAAAATTTCAAGACGTTTTATCCGCATTGGGGAAGTCGTGCTTACTATTGTTTGCAGGGTCGTGGAACTGATTGCTTAAATATAGCAACGTCCAGCAGTCAGGGAGATACGGATAACCACTCTTACTGTCAACCGGGAATATCCGGTATGTATGATGGAAATTGGCATCATTATGAAATATGGTTAAAATTTTCTACGGGCCAGTCAAAATTGTGGTATGACGGGAATTTAGTGGCAGATTTTACGCTTGCCGTCGGGACATGGGACAGGTTTAATTATTATACGACACTTGGCTCAGCTGACAGTGAGGAACCTGGCACTTTTTTAAGGCAATATGATGATTGGGAGGTGTGGGACGGAATGCCGGGCCAGGATTCCGAACCACCGGCCAGCCCTTCCGGACTTAAACTGATAGACTGACAGGAATTTGGGTGTTACGCAGTTCCTTTTTCAGCTGGTGTAGTGCGTCCTCTATTTACCATGATAAAGATATTAACCGCGTTATGTTCGTTGATTATTTTTTTATCGGCGGAAATATTTGCCGGAATATACCATGTTTCGCCTTTGGGCAATGCTTCCTGGGCCGATGCAGCGAATATCGCGACGCCGTGCTCCTGGCAGGCGGCTATGGCGTACGCGGTTGCCGGCGATACGGTCTATTTCCGGGGAGGGGATTACGATCCCGGCAATGGGCCCGGATTCGGCGTTCCTGCCATGAATCCGGCAAATTCCGGGACTGCCGGCAATCCAATAATCTTCATGGGTTATCCCGGCGAAACCGCTGTAATTCATGAATCGTCCGGAACAGACATATCTGGATCAGAACCTTCAATCGGCGGATATAACCGGGATTATATTGTTTGGGATGGATTTACATTGATAAGGGACAAGGAAACCGGCTACGGCGCGTCTTCGATAGTTAACTTTGATATGTGTAACAATTGCGTTGTCAGAAATTGCGACATTGGCGGCGTTACCCCCCACATGGACCATACTAACGGCGTACTCATTTCCGTTTTAAACAGCAGGTATGTTTATATATACAATAACAGGTTGCATGATATGGCCGGGGCATCCAATCCTGTTGAATCGCCTGTAAATACCGGCGCCATGTGGATATTCGATTACGATCATATATATGTATATAACAATGACATGTACAATCTTCGAAATGGCGTTCAGATGAAAGATAGGCCAGATTATGTCTATATATACAACAACCACATATGGAATTGCAGTGGTTGGGCTATTAACGCCATTCATCAGGACAGTGTATCGGATACCGATGTAATAATATATCAAAACATCATCAGAGACTGTGGAGTAGCTCTTAATTCAACAGATCCTGCGACACCGCTTTTATATAATATAAGATTTTATAATAATACTGTTTATAATAGTTCCATATCCGGAACGCTTGCAATACTCGGCAAACCCGGCTATTATCCTCATAGAAATTCCGAGATATTTAACAATATAATTTATAACGCTTCAGACGATAATCATGGCCTGGTTACATATTACAACATAATCCCGGAACAAATGCCTTCTTATGCTGATTACAATGTTTATTTCGGGGGAGGACACTGGGATTTGAATACATCCGATGCAGGGGCTGCGGTATATAACAATCTCGCTGAGTGGCGAGTTGCCACGAACCTCGACATTAATTCAATAATATCAAATCCGCTTTTTGTAAATCCCGGAGGAACCGACCCTCTGGATTACAGGCTTCAGCCGGGATCTCCGGCAATGATCGGACGCGGCGGGGCATATCCTCCCGTAGCGGGTACATTTATTACGGGAAATGAAGTTATCGGTTCCACTCTTTCAGGCACACCTTCCGACACTGCAGCGCCTGCTCCCCCCGCGGCCCTGCGTGCACAATAACGATGGTTCGTGCTGATACGGACTTGAAGTTCTAAAGCGGCAAAATTAAAAAAACTTGACAAGGATTTTTTTTATTTGTTATAATTAGCACTTGCAGGAAGCGAGTGCTAATTTTATTTTGGCACCAGGAATAAATCAAAACAGGAGGTGAGCGTTATGAAAATGAAGCCGCTGGCAGACAGAGTGCTCGTCAAACCGCTCGAGCAGAAGGAAGTGAAGAAAAGCGGGATCATCATCCCGGATACCGCAAAGGAAAAACCGCAGGAAGGTGAAATCGTTGCGGTCGGCAAAGGCAAAGTGTCCGATGACGGTAAAGTCATCGCTCTCGAAGTGAAAGTGGGAGACAAGGTGCTTTACGGGAAGTACTCGGGGACGGAAGTTAAAATTGACGACGTGGAATATCTTATCCTGCGCGAAGAAGATGTTCTGGGAATTATTGAATAATCAGGAGGTGACTACACATGGCAAAACAACTTTTGTATACCAATGAAGCGCACCAGGCCGTTAAGGCCGGTGTTGACAAACTTGCAAACGCGGTAAAAGTAACGCTCGGCCCCAAAGGACGTTACGTTGTTCTTGATAAAAAATTCGGTTCTCCCGTCGTTACCAACGACGGCGTAACAATCGCCAAGGAGATCGAACTGGAAGACCCGTTTGAAAACATGGGCGCGCAGCTTGTAAAAGAAGTCGCGTCCAAGACAAACGACGTAGCCGGCGACGGTACAACAACCGCTTCCGTGCTTGCCCAGGCCATCATCACCGAGGGCTTGAAAAACATCACCGCCGGAGCCAATGCAATGCATATAAAACGCGGCATTGACAAGGCGGTAGAGATAGTCGTAGCGGAAATCAAAAAAATATCCAGGAATGTGAACGGCAAGGAAGAGATAGCCCAGATCGCATCCATTTCCGCCAATGACAAGGAAATCGGTAACCTTATTGCCGATGCCATGGAGAAGGTCGGCAAAGACGGCGTTATAACCGTTGAAGAAGGCAAGTCCGCCGAAACCACGCTCGACGTGGTGGAAGGAATGCAGTTTGACCGCGGCTACATCTCCCCGTATTTCGTCACGGATTCGGAGCGTATGCAGGCCGTGATGGAAGACGCCTATATTATAATCACGGACAAAAAAATATCCGCCATGCAGGATATGCTTCCGCTTCTTGAAAAAATAGTCCAGACCGGCAAACCGTTCGTTCTCGTAGCCGAGGACGTTGAGGGCGAAGCGCTTGCAACGCTTGTTGTCAACCGGCTTCGCGGCACGTTGAAAGCTGCCGCGGTAAAGGCGCCCGGCTTCGGAGACAGGCGTAAGGAAATGCTTCAGGATATCGCGGTTCTTACCGGCGGTACCGTCATTTCAGAAGAGACAGGCATGAAACTGGACAAGGCCACCCTTGACCTTCTTGGCCGCGCAAAACGCGTAGTCATGGACAAGGAAAACACCACGATCGTTTCCGGTGAAGGCGACAAGAGTGAAATACAGAAGCGCATAGCCCAGATCCGCAAACAGATCGAAGAAACCAAGTCAGACTACGACAAGGAAAAACTTCAGGAACGCCTTGCGAAACTGGTCGGCGGCGTTGCCGTGATAAATGTCGGAGCGGCGACTGAAACCGAGATGAAAGCTAAAAAGTTCAAGGTTGAAGATGCCATGCACGCCACCCGTGCCGGTGTGGAAGAGGGAGTTGTTCCCGGCGGCGGCGTAGCGATTCTTCGCGCTCAGGTAGCGTTGGACAAGGTGAAAGGCGCTGATGCCGACGAGCAGACTGGCATAAACATTGTCAGGCGCGCCCTCGAGGAACCCATCCGCCAGATCGCGGGCAATGCAGGCGTGGAAGGTTCTATCGTGGTGGAAAAAGTGCGTAACAACAAAGACGTCAATTTCGGATTCGATGCCGAAACCTCGCAGTATGTTGACATGATAAAAGAAGGCATTGTGGATCCGACGAAGGTAACGCGTTCGGCTCTGCAGAACGCCGCTTCCATAGCGGGATTGCTGCTTACCACCGAAGTGCTGGTAACGGACATCCCGGAGAAGAAGCAGGCTATGCCGGCCATGCCTAACATGCCGCCGGAGTATTGATAGCGGTATTTATAAAGTCCCCCCTCACCCTGCCCTCTCCCCGATGGGGCGAGGGTTAAGGGATAAACGGACATTGTCTCCCCGATGGGGCGAGGGTTAAGGCGTGAACGTTGTGCTACCGCTCCCCGAGGGGGAGCTAATACGGTTTAACAAACAAATCCCTGGATTGTCATGGTTTCATGGCGGTCCGGGGATTTCGTTTTTTTCAAAAAATATGCTATAATACAATAATATTCAGGTTACGCCGTGATACAAAAAAACATTGAAAACATACGAAAAAAAATTGCGGATTCCTGCACATCTACGGGGCGGCAACCGGCTGAAATAACGTTGGTGGCCGTAACAAAAACAATTAACGCTTGCATGGTACGGGAAGCGATACTTGCCGGTATCACCGATATCGGCGAGAGCAAAGTGCAGGAGGCTCAGTTAAAGTTCGCGGAACTTGCCGGATCTCTCGGCGGCGTGCGCCGGCATTTTATAGGGCATTTGCAGACGAACAAGGCAAAAAAAGCAGTTGAGCTTTTTGACGTGATACAGTCTCTTGACAGCATTCGCCTTGCGCGGGAGCTTAACGCGCAGGCGGCCGGGATGAATAAAATCCAGGAATGCTTCGTAGAGCTGAAAGTTTCGGGCGAGGATACAAAATTCGGAGTGGCCCCGGCGGATGCCGCGGAATTTATAACGGCCACGGGTTCTTTTACAAACATTCGCGTATCCGGTCTTATGGCCATGGCGCCGTATTTTGATGATACAAAATCCGCGCGCCCGTTTTTCCGCATCGCGAATGAAGTGTTTCAGGCGTTGCGCGCGCGCCACAATCTGGGTACGCTTTCCATGGGTATGTCCGGCGATTTTGAGCAAGCTATCGCAGAGGGCGCAACCATGGTGCGCGTCGGCACCGCGATATTCGGCGAAAGGTAATATATAGATGGCTGTTTCAGGCAATAAGATTAATAAAATCGGCTTTCTTGGCGCCGGCAACATGGCCGAGGCATTGATAAGCGGGCTTATTTCAAGCGGCGTGGCCAGGGCAGGCAACATAGCTGCGGCCGATATTTGCGTGCCGCGGCTTATGCTTTTGAAGAAAAAGTACGGCGTCCGCACTGTTTCCGACAATCGCCTGCTTGTCGGGGAAAGCGATATAGTATTTCTTGCGGTTAAGCCGAAGGACGTCGAAAAGTTGCTGTCTGAAACCGGGGCATCGTTCACCCCGTCGAAGCTGATCGTCTCCATCGCGGCCGGCATAACTTCCGCGTTCATAGAAAAATTTGTTCCAAAAAATGTAGCCGTGGTGCGTTCCATGCCCAACACGCCGGCGCTCCTGGGCAAGGGCGCGATTGCAATATCGGCGGGGCGTTATGCCCGCGCAGGCCACCTTAAACTTGCCCATAAGGCGTTATCCGCAGCCGGGCTTGTGGTGCGCCTTGAAGAAAAAATGATAAACGCCGTAACCGCGGTGTCGGGCTCCGGCCCCGCATACGTGTTTTACATCGCCGAAGCGCTTGAGAATGCGGCGGTTGAAATAGGGCTTGACCGCGCAACGGCCGCTTTGCTTGCGCGCCAGACGATATATGGCGCGGGCGCCATGCTTGTTCAAACGCAGGACGGGCCTGATGTCCTGCGGAAAAAAGTAACGTCCCCGGGCGGGACGACCGAGGCCGCCGTAATGTTCCTTGAGAAGAAGAGATTCGCGGATGTTTTCAAGCAGGCAGTACGAAAGGCTTTCGAGAAAGCCGGGCAATTGTCCGGACAAAGGAGGGAATAACTGGTATGATGATTAAAGTAAGGGTTATTCCTAATGCAAAGAAGAATGAAGTGGTAGGACGGATCGGTTCAATTTTGCGCGTCAAAGTTGCCGCTCCGGCAGTGGAAGGAAAAGCAAACGAGGAATTGTGCGATTTCCTGGCCGATTTTTTTGAAGTGAAGAACGCAATGGTGTTCCTGCGCAAAGGCGAACGCGGCAGGGAAAAGACCATCGAGATTTGCGGCCGGACCGAAGAAGCGTTGGAAGAAGTGCTTGAGACCGTTCCATGATTTATCGCGCGGTTTTATCATGATAAAAACCCTCTACTGGAAAGATAATTCAGCCTACATTTTAAACCAGTTGCTGCTGCCGGGCCGCGTAACGTATTTGCGCTGCCGGACAGTGAAGGACGTCTACCGGGCAATCCGGGATATGGCGGTACGCGGCGCGCCGGCTATCGGCGTGGCGGCTGCTTTCGGGATGGCCATTGCCGCTATTGAGAAAGATTTTAAATCGCTTGCCGCAATGAAGGCATGGCTTTCCCGGGCGGCGCAGTTTCTTGGCTCTTCCCGGCCCACGGCGGTGAACCTTTCCTGGGCGCTCAAACGCATGAGTGCAGTTGCGGACGCGCAGTTTTCCGGCGTTGATGCGTTGCGCCGCGCGCTGATTGCCGAATCGAAAAAAATATACGATGAAGATATAATAATAAACCGCGCCATAGGCGACAACGGCGCAAGGCTGCTTAAAAAGGATTCGGTTGTAATTACGCATTGTAACGCGGGCGCGCTTGCGACGGCGGGCTACGGCACCGCGCTTGGAGTTATACGTTCCGCTTTTAAACAGGGTAAAATAAAGTACGTGCTTGTGGACGAAACAAGGCCGTACCTTCAGGGCGCGCGGTTGACCGCCTGGGAGTTGATGAAGGAGCGTATCCCGTATAAACTTATAACGGACAACATGGCCGGTTACCTTATGAAAACCTGTAACGTAAACGCCGTCATAGTAGGCGCAGACCGCATAGCGGCAAACGGCGATACGGCCAATAAGATAGGTACATATTCGCTTTCCATACTTGCAAAACATCACGGCATCCCTCTTTACGTTGCGGCGCCGACATCCACCATAGACATTCATACGCCCGACGGTGACGGCATCGTCATCGAAGAGCGTTCCGCAAAGGAAGTGCTTTGCGTCAATAAAATATTCATCGCCCCGAAAACAAGCGAGGTGCGCCACCCGGCGTTCGACGTTACGCCCGCCGGGCTGATACGCGCCATCATAACCGAAAAAGGCGTTTTCGCTCCCTCCGGGATAACCAAGCCTGCCGAAAGAGAATAACCGCATGTCCGAAGAAAAAAAAGATTATTCAAAGACAGTTAACCTGCCGCAAACCGATTTTCCGATGAAGGCGAACCTGCCCCAGCGCGAGCCGCAGTTTTTGCAGCAATGGGAAAAGCTGGATCTCTACGCGAAAATGCGTTCCAAAAACAGCGGCGGGAAGAAATTTATCCTGCACGACGGGCCGCCTTATGCCAACGGCCATATACATCTCGGCACCTCGCTCAATAAAATTCTAAAAGACATAATTGTAAAACATAATTCCATGGCGGGCAGCGACTCGCCCTATACGCCTGGCTGGGACTGCCATGGCCTGCCGATAGAGCAGCAGTGCATGAAGGAGATGAAGGTTGACAAGCATCACGTTAACCGCGTCGAATTCAGAAAGCAGGCCGCCGCGTTCGCCGCGCGTTTTATCGAGATACAGCGAAGCGAATTCAAACGCCTGGGCGTGCTGGCCGACTGGCACAAACCTTATCTTACGATGGACCCGAAGTATGAAAGCGCGATAATACGGGTTTTTGGCGCGCTTGCGCGCGAGGGTTACATTTTCCGTCAGAAGAAGCCCGTGTACTGGTGTCCCACGTGCGAGACGGCCATGGCCGACGCCGAGGTGGAGTATGCCGAACACATATCGCACTCGGTGTACGTAAAATTTACGGTAACAAATTCTCCGGTAACGCTTTCCGATGCGGGCGAGCCCTCGGTGGTTATCTGGACCACTACGCCCTGGACGCTTCCTGCAAACGTTGCGCTGGCTTTCCAGCCGCAGGCGCAATACGTTAATGCTTTAGTCGTGCTTAAAGACGGCAGCCAGCAGAACCTTGTGCTGGCAAAGCGCCTGCTGCCGGTTTTTGCAGAAAAAATTGGTGCGGGCGCAGTTACGATTGTTCACGAGTACGAGGGCAGCGCCCTTGAGGGCATAAAATGTAAAAACCCGCTCACGGGCGGGGAGTCCGTCGGCGTGCTTGCGGATTACGTTACGCTTGAAGATGGCACGGGCGTAGTGCATATCGCGCCGGGACACGGCCAGGAGGACTACCAGGTGGGGCTTAGCTATAAGCTGCCGATCCTCTCACCCGTAAACGATAAGGGAATATTTACGGACGAGGCTCCGGAATTTTTGCGCGGCCACAAGGTGTTTGCGGCCAACCAGCTTATAATAGACGAACTGCTGAAGTCAAAAGCCCTCCTTTTCGAGCATAAATTTGCGCATTCCTATCCTCACTGCTGGCGCTGCAAGAAGGCGATAATATTCCGCGCCACGCCGCAGTGGTTCATGAGCGTCGAGCACAAAGATCTCAGGAAACGGCTTCTTGAGACCGTAAAAAATGTGCGCTGGGTGCCGGCCTACGGCGAAAACAGGATGGCGGGCATGCTTCAAACCCGGCCCGACTGGTGTTTAAGCCGCCAGCGGCTGTGGGGCGTGCCGGTGCCTGTATTTTATTGCGAAAAATGCGGCGAGCCGCTTCTCGACGATAATGTAATCGGCCATGTTGCCGCGCTATTCGCGGAGCACGGTTCCGATATATGGTTTGAAAAAACGCCGCAGCAGCTCCTGGCTTCGCTTGACGTAAAATGCTCAAAATGTAAAAACGACACGTTCCGCAAGGAAGAGGATATACTCGACGTCTGGTTTGATTCCGGGGTATCGTCGGAAGCGGTGCTTGCAAGCGGCAATTTCCCCGGGCTGTCGTGGCCTGCGGACATGTACCTTGAGGGAAGCGACCAGCATCGCGGCTGGTTCCAGACTTCGCTTCTGCCCGCCGTAGCCTTGCGCGGGCAGGCGCCTTACAAGTCGGTGCTGACGCACGGTTTTGTGGTGGACGGCGAAGGAAAAAAGATGTCGAAGTCCCTCGGTAACGTGATTTTGCCCGAGCAGATAATAAGCAGCTACGGCGCCGACATATTAAGATTATGGACTGCCACCAGCGATTACCGCGAGGATATAAGGATTTCGCCAGAGATAATAAAGGGGCTGACGGATACGTACCGCAAGGTGCGAAACACCATTCGCTTCCTGTTGGGGAACATATTCGATTTTTCGCCCGAAGGCGCGGCCTTGCACGCGGATTTGCGCGAGATAGACCGCCATGCCCTGTGGCAGCTGCAGGTAGTGGTCAGCGAGGTTACGGGCGCTTATAACTCCTATGAATTTCATCGTGCCGCGGTTTCCATAAATAATTTCTGCGCGGTTTATTTAAGCGGGTTTTATCTTGACGCGCTGAAAGATACGCTATATTGCGATGCGCCCGCCTGGCCGTCGCGCAGAAGCGCCCAGGCCGCGCTTCGGGAAATATGCCTTACGCTTGCGCGGCTTATAAGCCCGATACTTTCGTTTACCGCCGAGGAAACCTGGCAGGAGCTGAGGAAAAAGGACGCCTCGCTTGCGGAGTCCGTATTCCTGTCGAATTTTCCCGTCGCCAAAAATGAGTATGCGTTTACCGGGGCATTGGCGCAAAAGTGGGAAAAACTTTTTGCGTTGCGTGCCTCGGCGCAGGCCGCCTTCGAGGTGATGCGCCAGAAAAAGGAGATTGGCTCAAATCTTGGCGCGCACGTTGAGCTGCATCTTGACGATGCCGCAATAACCGGCGACAGGGAACTTTTATCCATGGCGCTCGGTACATGGGACGTTACGGTGTCGGCAGGCAGCGAAAACCTTGCCGCGCGCGCGTCCTCGCATCCCAAATGCGGACGCTGCTGGCGCCATACCGACGATGTTACCACCCAAAACCCGCACGGAGACGCCCTCTGCGCCCGCTGCATAAGCGCACTGAAAGAATAAGGGCTTGCAGCAACGAAAGCTCTTTCCTCTCCCCGGCAGGGAGAGGATTAAGGTGAGGTGGGACTGAAAGTTCTGTTACCGACGACTTCCCCCTCATCCTGGCCTTCTCCCCGACGGGGAGAAGGAACTTGAGGATAAGTGTTATCGTGAAAAAATATTTATTATTTCTCGTTCTTCCCCTGGTGGCCGTGGATCAATTTACAAAATTCCTGGTGCTGACGCACATGGAACCGGGGCAGAGCATCCCTGTATTTAGCTTTTTGCAGTTGACCTATGTTACCAATACCGGCGTGGCATTCAGCTTGTTCCGCTCGTTTTCCGGCGCCAACACGTTTTTCGCGCTGGTAACCGCGCTTGTCCTTGCGCTTATCGCCGGTTTCGCAATAAAAAATCAGGATTCGCTTTCACCGCTTATGCGCAGCGCGTTCTCCCTGGTAATAGCCGGCGCCGTCGGTAACCTGATTGACCGCTTTGTCCACGGCCACGTAATAGATTTTATTGACATCTTCGCCGGCACCTGGCACTGGCCGGTCTTTAACATAGCCGACTCCTGCATCAGCATCGGCGCCACCCTTCTCCTCCTATCCGAACTTTGGGGACGTTGTTTCTCACTATGCATAACTTCCTGCTGGAAATAGAAAAAAATATAGGATCATTCTTGTTTGGAAATGCCGCGCGGTTTGGCCACAAGCGCAGCATTTATAATATGTGTCACTTTGGCATTTTAGAAGTTGTCGTCGTCATTGCGAGCCCGAAGGGCGAGGCAATCTCGCTTTTCATCGGAAGCAACGTCGAGATTGCTTCACTCTCGCTCGCAATGACCTCAAACTGCTAAAGAGACACTATAATATGGAGTTATGCATAGTGAGAAACAACGTCCCCAAAGTTGTTTTGTTGGTGGGGGGGTATTTGTTGATGAATGGGAATTATCTTTTTCCGGATGGGCAGGGGTATTTTTCTTACCTGCCTTCTCTTTTTTTTGACGGGGATATTGATTTTTATAACGAGTTTGTGCTTATGCGTATACCTGTGCCGCTGGCGGTTACGGCAGGCGGTTACATAAGCAATATATGGTCGGTGGGGTCGGCTTTTTTGTGGACGCCGTTTTATCTCGTTGCCAAATTGTTCGGGGCGGCGGGCGCAAATCCGTATGGAAGCTGGTTCTGGCAGTGGGTGAATTTCGGTAGTTTTTTTTATGGGGTAGTGGCCTTCCTGTTGCTGGTTAAAATACTTAAAAAAATAAATAACGGGCTGCCTGCCATGGCGGTTGCGGCGCTTGCGTTTGCGGGGACGCCGATGTTTTTTTACACGTTCGTTATTTCGTCCACGGCTCACGGGGTGTCCGCGTTTGCGGCTACGCTGCTGGTGTGGTACTGGCTTTATTCCTACGAAGGCTACAAGGCGAAAATCCGTTACGCGCTGCTGGGGCTTATCGCGGGCGTTACCGCCATGACGCGGCCGCAGGAGGCGCTATTCATTGCGCCGGTGATAACGGAGCTGGCGTTCCGGTATTTCAAAAAAGAGTTGCCGCTGAAAAAAACAATTTCGTCGCTTGCCGTGTTCGCGGTTTTTTTCGTCGTCGGATTTTCGCCGCAGATGTTTTTGTGGAAATTCATTTACGGTTCGTTTTTCGCCGCGCCCAGCGGGTTTAACGTGTCGCTGCGCTACTTTGAGCCGCTTGCCCTGCTGTTTTCACCGTATCACGGGATAGCGTTATGGACGCCGGTAATACTTGTATCGTTTGCGGGGCTTATGTTGGGTTGCGTGCGCCGGCCGCAAGTGTACGCTGGGCTGCTCGTCGCCTTGCTGGGCCAGTTTTTCGTCAACGCCTGTTGTGTGGCCTATTGGGAGGGTTATTCGTTCGGTCTGCGCCAGATGACAAGCTCGCTGCCCGTTATATCGCTGGGCATGTATGAGATAATGATTTTTGCGTCCGGGAAATCGAAGCAGGTTCGCGCCCTTGCCTGGTTTTTGCTTATAGCGCCGACCCTCTGGACGGTTGGGCTGCTGCTGGGTTATTACGGCGGACTTGATTTGCTTGGATATGTTTCCGCAGGCGAACTTGTGAGCGCGCAAAAAAATTTATTGTACAACGCCGCGGCGGCCGCAAAAAAGATAGCGGGCGCGGAACATCCGTCGGCGCTTGAATTCATTTTAACCATCGGGGTTGCTGCGGCCTTCTTTGCCTTTCTGCGCGCCGCCAAACGCCGGCTTGAGCGTAACAGGCCGCTTGCCGTGGTGGTTGCCGCCTGTATTATCCTTGGCGGGTATAACGCGCTTATAATCAGGGCGCACATAAATAAGCCGGTTTACACCATTCCACCCGGGCTTGCCATATCTTCGGACAAACTGGGCGAATTTTTCACAGGCCAGGTGCGCGAAATAAAAGAAAAATATTCGTTGCGATAAAGGGCAGATTTCATAAATGAATAAATGGTGCGTGGGGTTGGGTTTGGGGGTGTTTGGGGTGTTTCTTTTTACGGCGCACCCGGGCGTGGCGCCGTACCGGGATTCGGGAGACCTTACCGTGGCCGCGGCCACCCTCGGCATAGCGCATCCGCCGGGGTATCCCGTTTACGTGGCGGCCGGTAAAATTGCGGCGACGCTTATACCGTGGGGAAATAGTGGTTACCGGTTAAATGCGGCTTCCGCGCTTTACGGTGCGGCGGCCGTCGGCGTGGCGGCGCTGCTTGTTACGGCGCTTTTCCCGGGCAGCGGATGGGCTTTGTTCGGTGTGGTTTTTTTTGCGTTCTCGCCCGCGTTCTGGCGGTTGAGCCAGGTTTCCGAGATGTATTCGCTAAACGCCCTGTTCGCGGCGTTGCTTTTTTATGCGGCGCACGGATTGCGCGCGTCGCCGGCCAGGGCCGTCTATTTTATCAGTTTCGTGTGCGGCCTTGCGTTCGGAAATCACCAGACCGTGTTGCTTGTTATGCCGGGCATTGCCTGGATTATCGTCGGCACGCGTTTTTCCGCGCGCCATTATTTTTATGCGCTGTCGTTCTTCCTGCTGGGCGCCTCGGTTTACCTGTTTTTGCCGCTTCGTTCGCTGGCTCACCCGTTACTGGAATGGGGCGAGCCGAAAAGCCTGCGCAATTTGCTAAGGATAATTACGCGCGCCGATTACGGCGGCTTGCGGCTGCACCCGGAACAGAGCACGTTTTCGTGGACGCCTGCTTCCGTTTTTGCGCATCTTGGCGTGTATGCGCGTTCGCTTACAGATCAGTTTACGCCGGCCGGCGTTGCGCTTGGTTTGTGGGGAATATTCCGGGTGCGAGGGCAGCGGTTCTTCCAGGCGCTTTTTATCGCGCTTATTTTTTCGGGGCCGTTTTTCGTTATATTATCGAACCTGCCGCCGGGCGAGCGCACCACGCTTCCCATACTTGAGCCGCACCTTGTGCTGCCGGGGCTTGTGTTTTTATTTTTTATCGCGGCCGGCGCGGCGTCTGTGGCGGTGCGCGCACCGGTAAAAATTCTGGTTGCGGCGCTTGCCCTGGGCGCGGGCGCGGCGCACCTTGGCGATGCTTCATACCGGTTTCATTTTTACGCCTGCGATTACGGCCGCCACCTGCTTTCGACGGCCGGGCCCGGCGCGTTCCTCTATAATCCCGACGATCCCACCGCATTCATCACCACTTATCGCACCGTTATCGGCAACAGGCGCCCTGACGTAAAATTGATAGCTTATTTTCGCACGCGCTGGGGTTACGAGCGCATAAAAAAACGCTACCCCGGAATTTTGCCGGAGCGCGAAATCACCTCAGGCCAGGAGCTTGAACGCGTTATTCTCGACTACAACCGCGGCCGGTTCCCCATATACGCGGAACTGCCCGGGAAATTTCCGGCGGGATACCAATCCTACCCGCACGGGCTTCTTTACAGGCTCTCGCGCTCAGGCGAGGACGAGCCGTCGGGGCTGCCGTTTGAGTTTTACGGCGCGCGCAATACCATGCGCACCAGCCGCCGATACGATTTTTTCACAAACCAGGTTATATCTTATTACGCGGTTTCGCGCACCAATCTCGGGCTTGCGCTGGCGCACAGGGGCGATTATGAGGGCGCCCATTTCCAGTATACCGCTGCGCTGGCCATTGACCCGCAGCTTGACGCGGCGCTTAATAACCTTGGCATACTTGAGTACGTGTCCGGCAATTACGACGAGGCGGCGCGGTGGTTTAAGGCCGTGCTTTCCAACGACGAAAACAATGCGTTGGCCTGCCATAACCTGGGGCTTGTGTACAAGGCGCAAAAGAAATTTGTGTTTGCCGAAGAATCGTTCAATGCGGCCTGGCGGCAGGGGCAATATGCCGACGCGGGCAACGAACTGGGGCTTATCGCGCTTTCGCGCGCCGAGTACGCCCGGGCGCTGGACTATTTCAACGCAATTTTACGGCGGCGCCCGGACTACGCGCTTGCGTATTACAACGGTGGCCTTGCGCTTGAAAAACTGGGAAGGATAGAAGAAAGCCGGGGCTATTACGAGCAATACATGAAGCGCGTAAGCGACCCGCGGGAGCGCCGGGAGGCCGAACGCATACTGCGCCGTCTGTCCGGAATTTGATATAATGTAAAAAATAAGGGAGAGGATTAAGGTGAGGGGGAATTAAGGTTGTAAACGGAGAATTCTTATGAGCAAGTTGGCGATAAGAAAATATGGCGACCCTGTGCTGAAACAGAAATGTAAGCCGGTGGAAAAAATTACGCCGAAGATAAAGGAATTGCTTGCGGATATGCTTGAAACCATGTATGCCGCGCCCGGCGTGGGGCTTGCCGCAAACCAGGTGGGCGTTTCGCTTCGCATGTGCGTTATAGACGTGCGCCCGGAAGGCGTAAGACAGCCGTTGATACTTATAAACCCCAAAATTGTGTCGAAAAGCGGCGCGGTAAAGGAAGAAGAAGGCTGTCTTTCGCTGCCGGGCTTTACGGCCATGGTGAAACGAAGCAAAGAGGTGCGGGTAGAGGCCGTTAACGAAAAAGGTATGCCCGTAGTGATAAACGGCAAGGATTTATTAAGCCGCGCGCTCCAGCACGAGATAGACCATCTCGACGGTAAAATAGTAATGGATTACCTGCCGCTGTGGGAAAAAATGGTGGTTAAAAAAGAGATAAAGCGCAGGAAAAAAGAAGGCGCATGGTAATGAAAATTATTTTTTTCGGCACGCCGGCCGTTGCGGCGCGTTTTTTAAATGAATTGATATTGGCCGAAAATGTGGCGGGCGTTGTCAGCCGGCCGGACCGGCCGCGCGGGCGGGGGCTTGAGTTGCAGCCGCCCGCGACGAAAGCGCTTGCCGTTCAGCACGGGATAACCGTGTTCCAGCCGGAGAAATTTACGCCTGAGGACGTTGCGCGGATTGAGAGTTTAAAGCCGGACGTGGGCATAGTCGTGTCTTACGGCAAGCTGATACCGCGCGACGTGTTTTCAATCCCGGCGTTCGGGTGCTTCAATATTCATTTTTCGTTGCTGCCGGCCTACCGGGGCGCGGCGCCGATGCAGTGGGCGCTTATCAACGGGGAAACGAAAACCGGCGTTACGGCTTTCTGGCTGGAAGAAACGCTCGATAGCGGCCCCGTGCTTGTGGGGCAGGAATGCGCCATCACGCCATCCGACGACATATTTACGCTTGAGGAAAAACTTGTAACGCTGGGCATCGGGGTAATGCGCCGCGCGCTCGAGTGCATAAAGCAGGGCGCCTGCGCCGGAAAAACGCAGTCCGGCACGCCGAGCTTTGCGCCGAGCTTGAAAAAGGAAACGGGAGACATAGACTGGTCGCTTTCCGCCGAAAGGATTATAAATCTTATCCGCGGCACGAAGGCTTGGCCCGGGGCGTATTCAAAACTGGCGACGGGTAGATGGGCGGGCAAAACAATAAAGATACGCAACGCCAGGATTTATGAGACGGCCGGCCGCCATCAGCCGGGCGAGATTATCGCTATCGTAAAGAACGAGGGCTTCGCGGTGGCCTGCGGCGCCGGCGCGCTGCTTGTGGACGAGGTGCATCCCGAGAGTAAAAAGCCCATGCCCGCCTGGCCTTTCCTGCAGGGCGGCGCCATAACGTCCGGCGACAAATTTGCTATAATATAAGCCGCGCAGTTTATTATGCGTGCGGAGGGAAGAAATGAATACATTTAAGACGTTTGCGTTGATGGTTGGCCTGACGCTTTTGCTTGTGGCAATCGGCCAGATGCTTGGCGGCCAGCAGGGGATGATTTACGCCCTGGTTTTCGCCGGAGTCATGAACTTTGTATCTTACTGGTTCTCGGATAAGATCGTGCTTATGATGTACAGGGCAAAACCGGTTACGGAACAGGAATCGCCGGAACTTTATAATATGGTGCGAAGACTGACCGTACAGGCGGGGTTGCCGATGCCGAAACTATATGTGATGAATACGCCCATGGCCAACGCATTTGCAACGGGGCGCGACCCGCAGCACGCAGCCGTGGCGGTTACCACCGGCATACTGAGCCTTTTAAATGATACGGAACTTTCGGGCGTTATCGCGCACGAGCTTTCACACGTAAAAAACCGCGATATACTTATCTCCACCATTGCCGCGACGGTGGCAGGCGCGATTTTCATGCTGGCGCGCATAGCACAGTGGGGCGCCATGTTCGGCGGCGGCTCGCACCGCGACGGCGATAACAACAACAACGGCATCGCGCTTCTTGTCATCGCTATTTTAGCGCCGGTAGCCGCCATGATTATCCAGATGGCCATCTCTCGTGCGCGGGAATACGAAGCCGACGCAACCGGCGCGCGTATTTCCGGCAAACCGCTTGCGCTTGCAGATGCGCTTCGCAAGCTTGTGCAGAGCGCGCAGCGCCGCCCCGTGCAGGTGAACCCCACCACGGCGCACATGTTCATCGTAAACCCGTTGAGCGGCAAATCGCTGCTGAGCATTTTCTCGACGCACCCGCCGCTTGAAGAGCGTATAAAGAGGCTTGAAAAAATGGCTTCCGAGATGAGCAGCTTCAAAGTCCCGAAAATAGTGTACTAACGTTGAAACATATATATGATTTAACACCGGCGGAATTGGCGGAGTTTTGCGAGAAAAACGGCATCGAGCGGTACCGTTCCGGGCAGATACTCCGGTGGATGTACCGGCGCAAGGCCGACGGTTTCGACGATTTTAACGATCTTCCCCAAAAGGTACGCGGGGCGCTGAAGGGCGCGTTCCAATTCCATACGCTTAAATTTTCCGGCGCGCAACGTTCCGCGCTTGACGGAACGATTCGCTACAGCTTTACAGCCGGCGACGGCGCAAGCGTGCAGGCGGTTTTTCTCCCGCAGGGCGGCCGTAATTCCGTCTGTATTTCCACGCAGGTGGGCTGCCCGGTGGGCTGTTATTTCTGCGCTTCAGGGCGCGTTAAGTTTGCGCGCAACCTTACGCGCGGCGAAATGCTGGAGCAGATAATACAGGCGGCAAACCGCTCGTCGAAGAAAATATCCGGCGTTCTTTTAATGGGAATGGGCGAGCCGCTGCTTAATTACGACAACGTCTCAAGTGCGCTTTCCGCAATTGTAAACGAAGACGAACTTGGCATCGGCAGAAGGCATGTTACGGTTTCGACCGCGGGTTTTGTGCCGCAGATAAATAAGCTTGCGTCTTCGGGCGCCGGCGCGCGGCTTGCTATTTCGCTTCATGCGCCCGACGACGCGACGCGCAAAAAACTTGTGCCGGCGGCGGTGCCTTACACGGTGGCCGAAATAGTGTCCGCGGGGCTTGGCTATGCGCGCGCCACGGGCAGCCGGCTGACAATAGAATACATTCTTGCCGCGGGGGTAAACGATACTTTACAATCCGCTCAGGAATTGGTTAAATTATTGCAGGGCTGCATGAAGAAGAACGAAGACGTGCAAATCAACCTGATCGCCTGCAATTCCGTCGAGAAATCGGCGTTCGCAAGCCCGTCAAAAAAATCCGCCGATATATTCCGCAACCTGCTTTCCCGCCACGGGCTTGTGGCGATCGTCAGGCAGCCGCGCGGCAAGGACATCCGCGCCGCCTGCGGACAACTGGGAGTGTAGGCTCATTTCCTCTCCCCATCGGGGAGAGGATTAAGGTGAGGGGGAGCTAAAGGTTCTGTTCCCGGCGGGGAGAAGGAACCTGATAGGAGCTTGATATGAATGTTAATAAAAAGTTACTGTGTGCCGCTTTGTTTATTGTTTCTGTAACAACTTTCGCCCATGGCGCGCCTAATAGGCCGTTCGCCGCGGGTATTATTATCGGAAGTCCAACCGGGATTAACGGTAAATACTGGATTGATTCCAATAACGCGATTGACGCTGTTATCTCGGTCGTGGAAAAAAACGAAGCCTATCTGCACGCCGATTACCTCTGGCACGACTACAAGGCTTTCCCTGAGCCCGAGGAAGGAAAACTGCCGCTTTATTACGGCGCGGGCGTGCGCGTTCAATCTACTTCCGGTATCGGCCTGCGCGGCGTTATCGGCATCAATTACCTTTTTGCCGATTACCCGTTCGATATATTTCTTGAACTTGCGCCGGTGCTTACGTTTAATGACGGCGCCGGCCTGCATTTCTCCGGCGGCCTCGGCGGCCGCTACTATTTCGGCCAGTAAATAAAAGGAAAAATGTCGTGAGAAAAATCGGCCTTGCTCTCGGCGGGGGAGGGGCGCGGGGGCTTGCACACCTGGGGGTGCTGCGCGTGCTGGAACACGGGCGCATTCCCGTTTCCTGTATCGCCGGCACATCAATGGGCGCCATAGTCGGCGCCTGTTACGCTTTAAATCCTTCCGTCGCAACCGTCGAAAAATCAATCCGTACCGCGCTTAAGCATTCCGCTTTTGCAAGCATGAAAATCAATCTTCTAAGCAGGAATGAAGAGGTGCTGAAAAACCACAAGCTCTCGTTTCTGGAACGCGCCAGGCACTTCGCAAAAAGCGGTTATCTGGCCTACATCAGCACAACAAAGCCCGCCTTTGTGGAACTGGAAAAACTCGAACAACTTATCGCCGTATTGCTTCCCGATATATCAATCCGGGACACCACCATTCCGTTTTGTTGCGTGGCCGCAAATCTTACCGACGGCACTGAAAAAGTGTTTACCAGGGGAAGCCTGCGCCGGGCAGTGCTTGCGTCCTCTTCCATACCGGGCGTTTTTCCGCCGGTGCAGATTGACGGCCGCTATTTCAACGACGGCGCCGCCGTCAACGTTACGCCGGTGCGCGCCGCAAAGGGCATGGGCGCAGACATTGTGGTGGCTTCCAACGTAAAGGGCGCCATCAGCCGCTGGTACAAGCCGGAGACCGCCTCCGAAGTCGTGGCGCGCTCCTACTACATCACCGGAATATTTTTAAACCGGCTCCAGTTGAAAGAAGCCGACGTCGTAATCATCCCCGCCATCGGCCATATGCACTGGACTGATTTCGCAAAAATGGATTTTATGATAGCCCGCGGCGAAAAAGCGGCGCACCACAAACTGCTGGAACTGCGCCTGAAAGCCGGCACCAAAGGCCTTGCCGCCCGCCTGAAAGAAACCCTAACCACCTGGCTAACCACCCCCTGGAAAATAGGGGACGGAGTTAGGTGATTAGGTATTGAGCTGGTGCATTGCAATACTCCGAACATATAATATTGGCGTTGAAGACGAATACCTAATCACCTAACTCCGTCCCCCTTATCATTTGGAATCACGGTTGATTTTTGATATAATGGCTTTTGGAAACGGTAGTTATTCCAGCTTCTCGTCGATCACTTTTATTTCATCATGAATTTTTTGAGCAAAAAGCGAGAATATGTCCATTGAGGATTTAACAAAATAAATTATGGCTAATGGCTTCGCTAAAAATTTAGTTGCTTACAACAATGAAGCGGTGCTAAACATAGAACGCGCGGCCACATTTTTAGGTATTTCAACCGCCACAGTTAGAAATTGGGTTAAATGCGGATATTTGCAAACACTAGGGGAAAGCACAAAATATTTTTTTCATAAAAATGATGTTGAAGATATTAAGTCTAAAATTTTAAATGGCGGTCTGGGAAAATTAAATAAAAGAGCGAACAAAGCAAAAGCTGATAGAACTTTTATACCGGATGAATACATAGAAAATGGAGCCGGACTTGAAAAACTAAATGCAATTGTTGAATTTGTAAAAAGCCATGACGTTGATTTATTTTCCGCCCTTTTGCTGGTTAGTTTAAATTTATTAAAAAAAGAGAAAATAATTTCTTCAATAAGTACCGCCGATATCGTTCAAAGAAAAGATTTATCTATTACAAACAGGCAAATTAAGGAAGAAATAAAAGCATGGATTTCGGAAATAAGCATAAATTCTATAAAAGAAAATTATTCTTTTTTGCTTGATTGCGATATTCCCAGGCAACGAGACATTTTAGGATTTCTATACCAATCTTTTTTGATTGAGGGGCAAAAATCTCAAATCGGTTCATATTATACACCGTCAGGCATAGTTGATAAGATTATTGCTGAATATGCAAAAAAAGATTCAAAAATTCTTGATCCTTGTTGCGGGACAGGGCAGTTTTTATTGGCCGCTTCCGATGTTATTGAAAACCCTTTAAATATTTATGGGATAGACTTTGACCAAATTGCTGTCAGGATTGCCCGCCTCAATATTTTAATAAGATTTAAAAATAAAGATTTTACCCCAAATATTGTTTGCAAAAATACACTTTTTGATATTGGAAATTATGATTTATTTAGTTTAAATGATGAAAATATAAGATGTTTTGATGCAATTGCGACAAATCCGCCATGGGGTGTTCATTTTTCAAAAACAGATTCCAGGAAATTAAAAAAGCTATATCCGACAATCTCATCTTTTGAATCATTTTCTTATTTCTTAAAAAAGAGCATTGATTTACTCCGCGATGATGGGATAATCTCGTTTATTTTGCCCGAATCAATTTTGAATGTAAGAACGCATAAAGACATCAGGGAAATTATTTTAAAAAATACTCAAATTAAAAAAATCGTTTGTCTTAATCGTATCTTTAAAAATGTATTCACGCCGGTTATAAGACTGGACTTAAAAAAAGGCCAGAGTAAAAACAACAAGGTAAAAATTGAAAAAGGAAATGAAAGTTATGAAGTAGAACAAAATCGCTGGTTAAGTAATAAAGATTTTATTTTTGATATTCACGCGAGTGGTTTTGACGCGGAAATTATTGACAAGGTTTACAGGATGAAAAATATAACGCTGGAAAATAAAGCCGATTGGGCGTTGGGGATAGTAACGGGGAATAATAAACAATTCATTTCAAGCGAGCCAGGAAAAGGTTTCGAGCCTGTTTATAAGGGCAAAGAAGTGGAGAAATTTATTTTGGATAGCCCGTCAAGTTTTATACAATTTACGCCCGGAAAATTTCAGCAAGTGGCACCAACGGAAAAGTATCGCGCAAAAGAAAAGCTGATCTATCGTTTCATTTCGAAGTATTTAGTTTTTGCTTATGACGATAAACAGCAATTGACTTTGAATAGCGCGAATATTGTAACTCCAAGAATTCCGAATTACCCAATAAAAGTTATTGCGGCCTTATTGAATTCTTCCCTCTATCAATTTATATTTCAAAAAAAGTTTTCAAGCATAAAGGTTTTGCGAAGCCATATCGAACAAATGCCGTTGCCCCTTTGGAATAAAGAAACTTTTTCCGAAATTATTAAGATGGTTGTTGAAATTATTGAAGGTAAATGCTGTTTTGAAGAATTAGATAATTATATTATGGAAAAATTTAATCTCTCGTCGAAAGAGAGAAATTACATCAGGGAATTCGGCAAATAATTTTATGGAAATGCTAAAGAAAAATTTAGAAAAAATGATTGACTCCCTGTCTGCCGAAGATAGGAATAAATTAAAAAACCGTCTGGAAGATTTGATTTCTGTCTACCCTTTCAATGAATACGAATATATCATTTCAAGTCTCCTGGGTCTTGGAAAAATTGCATTTGATGATTATTTAGAGATTAGAGATGAGTATATCGCAAGAAATATGTATCTCTATATTTTTGAGATTTCCGCGCCGAGAGGATTCGGCGAACAATGGGCACAAGGACACTTAAAGGAACTTGTCCCCGAAGTAATAAAACCGACAAGGAAATTAGAGAAAAATTATTCAGGGGAATATGATTTCCTGTATCAAATGCCGAATAAAAAAATAATCAAAATCGAGGTAAAAGCGTCGCGCGCCGTTGATTTCAAAAATAATGAACCGCTTTATGTAAAAGCTCTTGCCTGGGAATCGAAAAAACCGTTTGACATGAATTTTCAACAGGTAAAACCAAAGTGTTGTGATGTTTTTGTTTGGGTCGGCGTTTGGCGGGATGTGATTAAGTATTGGGTGCTTTCTTCGAAAGAAGTTGAAAACAACAAATATTATTCAAAAGGCCAACATAGGGGCAATACTGGCGAGGGACAACTACATTTGAAACGTGACAATATAAGGGAGTTTGGAAAATACGAAGTTCAGCCAAACGATTTGCTAAATAAAATTATCAAAGCTTACAAGAGGCAAAATTCAAAATGATATGAATAGTCTGGCCCCCTTACGAAATTGATAAATAGTTTTTAAATATATACAATGTAAACTGTTGCAAATAAAATAAAGGATAAGCGAATGTTCCGGGGCGGGATAGCGATTTTCCTCTAAAGAACCATGCCGATAGCACGCCGGCGTGGTTTTTTATTTTTTTAGCCTGGCAAATTCCGTATCCACAGGAGACTGACAATGCAAACTGCTGCAACCGCGCGCGCAAAACTTTCCGAGTTCATGTTCTACCTGGCCGTATTCTTCGGCCTGATTCATTTTGCAGCCGTAATTTTCGACGTTGCCGGCCAGTTTGCTCAGCAGTCGCTCGGCAAAACGCTTGCCTTCCCGCTTAAATCCTCCATGCTTATGGGTAACACCTACCTTGCCATGCTCGCGGCCTACGTCGGCGAAAAGGAGTTCCGCCGCTGGATGAGCGCGCCCGAAGGCGACGCCCTGACGCCCGCCATGGAAAGAAAAATATCGCGCGGGCTGGTAATCGTGGGCGCTTGGGCGGCTCTGTTCGGCGTCGTGGTTCTCCTGCGCGACATGGGCCGCATAGGCTACGCGCCCGAGCCGCTTATCTACACCTTCGGCGAAGTGGTGGCGATATACTTTGGCACAAACGTATCCAAATACCTGCAAGGCAAAAGCCTGGCGCGCGCCAAAGAAGCCGACGCCCGCGCCGCCGATTATTCCGACAGAGCGCTTGCGCTTGCCAGGGCAACCGGCTCAATCACCAACGAAACCTGCCAGCGGGAATTTAATTTAAGCCGCGATCAAGCCTACCGCCTGCTTGAAAAAATGGAAAAGCAGGGCATGATAAAATGCGAGGGCTCCGGCCCCGCAACGAAATACGTCCCGGCTGCCAACGCAGCAGAATCGCGCGCCCCAAACGCGCGCCCAACACCCGCGCCATAACCGCGCGATCCCCCGCGCGATTTTACACCTTGATTTTTCAACAACTTTTTCAATAACGCGCCCCCCCGCGCAATTAAAAATCGCGCGGGCAATGCGCGGGGGGAAGGAAAAAAGAGTGACCATGAAGATAGAGAAAGCAACACCAGCAATACCTAAGAATAAAAAGCCCAAATGCATGCACGATTACAAGAATGCCATTCCTGTTGATCGAATATATTACATGTGTCCACTATGCGAAGAACTACTCGATCCGTTAGAATGGTTTTTCATGAACAGTTTTGAATTTGTTGACGTTAGCATAAATAAACCGTAAATGTCAAAAGGGTATTACAAGTATTGGGGTAAGGTATAAAACACCATAGATGGTGTAACCAGGATTTATATACGTATGTTAAAACCCAAGAATGCAAACGGCCAAAAACCATCCATTAAAGTGATTCCTTATAAGGATTGTTTGGCGAAGAGCATCCGACTGGAATCGGGGAATAAAGCTGGAATCTCTATTGAAACACATTGCCGAATAGTTGGTTATGTGGCGCGGGGACTCTTGAACCGTTTGCCGATATGGCTTAAAGAAAAATTTTTTCCAAATGGTAGTGAACTAATTGCAGCAGCGCATGATGTTGGTAAGATTAGTCCTGCATTTCAGGAAAGAATTCATTGTGATATTGGAAAGCCGTTGGGAATCATTAATCCTGGACTTGATAAAACAATCGGTTATCATTCAGCTGTTAGCCAAGCAGCAACAAGTGCATGTCCCAAATATATTGCAGAAATTTTGGGGCGACATCATGGCTATAATTCACAAGGTGTAAACTTACCTGATGCAGAAGTGTATGGTGGTGCCGGTTGGCAAAAGCAACGGATAGATTTGTTAAATGCTTTAAAAAAGGATTTGAATGTAGACTGGCCTGCTGTATCTTCCGACCTTCACTCGAATGTCCTCGCTGGACTCACGACAGTTGCGGACTGGATTGGTTCCGGTTCATTGTTTGATAAACTTGAACAGGAATCTTGGAAGAATTGTATTTCAGAAGCATTAGACCGAGCAGGATTTGTTACTCCAAAAATTCGTAACGGCCTTAGTTTTAAGGACGTATTTGGTGTTGCTCCTTACAGATTACAAACTCAGCTTGTGGAGTCAATAAAAACTCAAGGAGTTTATGTATTAGAAGCGCCGATGGGTTTTGGTAAAACTGAAGCCGCTCTTTATGCCGCCTACCGTATTTTAGAAAAAGAGGGCGCTACAGGCATTTATTTTGCTCTTCCTACGCAATTAACATCCAACAAAATTTATGACAGGATGGATCAATTTCTTTTAAAGATATTGTGTGAGGCTGAATCCAATCAGCGTTGTTTACTTTTACATAGTTTTGCATGGTTGCGGGATACGGAACTTGGTGCGGAAGGCGCCCCGGGGAATTCATGGTTTAATAGTTTAAAACGAGGTCTATTAGCCCCTTTCGCCGTAGGGACTATTGATCAGGCTCTAATGGCGGTGATGAATGTAAAACATGGCTTTGTCCGGACGTTTGGTCTGGCAGGAAAAGTTGTTATTTTGGATGAGGTGCATAGTTATGACAGTTATACAGGAACGATTCTAAAAGAACTTGTAACGGCTCTTCGCGAATTATGCTGTACCGTCATTATTCTGAGTGCTACCCTAACTGACAGACAAAGGCGTTCTATAGTAGGCGCACCTTTTAATGATTCAGAAACTAAGAAATGTACCACCTCATATCCACTAATTTCTGTATACCCCAGAGAAGGTCTATTGCAGGAGTTGGATACAGAAAAATTGGAAGAGTCTGAAGCGAGTATTTGTATTTCCTCAAGTGACGATGATGCTATTGCAGAGGTCATTAAGCGGGCAGAAAGACAGGAGCAGGTTCTTTGGATTGAAAATACAGTTATTGAAGCCCAGAAACGATATTGTCTATTAGCGGCAAGAGTAAAAGAAATTGGAGTTGATTGTGGGCTTTTGCATTCACGATTCATTAAAGCGGATCGTCAAGAAAATGAGAATAAATGGGTTAATCTTTTTGGTAAGGCGGCGAGAGACTCACGCAAAGAAAAGGGACGGATTCTAGTAGGAACTCAAGTATTAGAGCAATCATTGGATATTGATGCGGATTTTTTGGTAACCCGTCTTTGCCCTACAGATATGCTTTTTCAGCGTTTAGGGCGCTTGTGGCGGCATCGTGAAAATGATGTCATTCGTCCAGTTGAAGCTAAGCGTGAAGCGTGGATTTTGGCTCCGGATTTGAACGACGCGATTCTAAATCAAGAGATTCTTGGCAAGTCGGCCAAAGTATATAGTCCATATATCCTCTGTCGCACGCTTGAAGCTTGGCAGGATATTTTAGCTGTAAATCTGCCGCGTGTAATTAGGCCATTGTTGGAAGCAACCTATAAAGAGCGTTCTGAAAAAGGAAATATGGCGGGATATAAGCATGAGACAGAAAAAAAACGGGAAGAATTACATCTCAAGGCTTTAGTTGGTGTATCACGAGGTGGCAAAACATTGCCGGAAAGCAAGGCGTCCACGCGATATTCTGAAACGGAAGCTACAGAAATATTATTGATAAAAAATCATAAGACCGTAGAAAACGGAACATTGTTACGGTTTTTGGATGGGTCAGATTTACTATTGCCAAGGTATGCCGATGCTGTAAGGCGACGTCAAATTGCATCCCAATTATTCAAAAATACAGTTATGGTCCCGGATTATCTTGCCCCTGCCACAAGCCGACAGCAAATTAAATGGCTGAGGGGTTACGTGTATTTGGGTGATGACGAAGAGTGTCCGTTCCGCGTTGCTATTGTCGCGGACAATGATGAATTACAGGGAATAGGATACTCCGATGTCTCAGGAGAATATAATTTAAGCTATAATTCCTGCCTGGGCTATATGGCTCAAAAGAAACGAAGGAGTGAAAACAATGGAGAATAGATTTAATTTGGTGGATGAACCGTGGATTCCCGTCGCTGGTAAAGGATTGGCAAGCCTTTCTGGAATTTTTTCAGATCATAGCTTTTCGGGATTGGGTGGTAATCCTGTGCAGAAGATAGCTCTGACCAAATTACTTTTGGCAATTGTTCAGGCAGCCTATACACCCAAAGATGACGATGATTGGAACAAACTGGGAGTATCGGGCATGGCCAGAAAGGCATTGGATTATTTGAAGAGTAAAAAAGAGCTGTTCTGGTTGTATGGCGATAAACCATTTTTGCAAATGCCAGAGATAAGTAAGGCAGAGATTGCAACTTTTGGCGGGGTTCAACCGTATGTTGCAACGGGCAATACAACTGTTTTAACTCAAGTTCAAATTGAAAATCAATTGACAGATGCGGAAAAAGCGGTCTTGGTTGTTCAGTTAATGGGGTTCGGCTTAGGCGGCAAAAAAACTGATAATAGTGTTATCCTTTCCCGGGGCTATTTGGGAAAGACAAACCTAACAAGAAAACCAACTACTGGAAAGCCGGGGCCGGCTTTGGGGTATCTGGGGTTTCTTCATAGTTTTGTGCATGGAACATCACTGCAAGAATCCTTGTGGTTGAACATGCTAACATTGGATAATGTTAAGGAAATAAAAGTTTTTTCTGCCGGGCTTGGCACTGCTCCGTGGGAAAATATGCCAGCTGGTGAGATTTGCACGATTGCAAAAGATTTAAAAGAATCTTATTTTGGGCGTCTAATTCCAATATCTCGCTTTATACTTTTGTCAGAAAAAGGACTGCACTATTCGGAAGGTATTGCGCATCACGGGTATGCCGATGGCGTAGTGGATCCAAGCGTTGCTGCTGACTTTTCTGGATCAAAAGCAAAAGTGATTTGGGTGGATCCATCAAGGAGGCCATGGCGGCAACTTACAGCTCTGCTTTCATTTTTTGAAAGTGGAGAAAAAGGATTATTTGATTGTCTGCAGTTGCGAGTTGGCATCTTGCGAATAAAGACTATGCTAAATGGGTTTAAATTCCGTATTTGGTCAGGAGGATTGAGGGTCAGCAGCAATGCTGGTGAACAGTACGTTTCAGGTTTAAATGATTTTGTCGAATCGGAGGTGCGATTAGATTCTGCTTCAATGGGCGACATTTGGTTTGCGAATCTAAAAAAAGAAATGAGCGAGTTGGAAAATATTTCAAAAATTACCTATAGCGCGACGATGTCATTTTTTAAGTCACAAAAAGTCGACGGAAGAGATCAGGCCGCGCAGGCCTCGAATCTCTTTTGGCAATTTTGTGAAATAAAATTTCAACAACTTGTAAATGCCTGCAATGGCTCGGACGAAGACGTAAAGAAACTTCGTCATGTTTTTGCAGGCTTTGTAAATAAGGCGTATAACGCTTATTGCCAGAAAGACACAGCGCGTCAATTGGATGCTTGGGCCGCGAATCAACCTGGCTTGTCAAAATATTTGTCCTAACAAGGAGGAACCGTATGGATATTGTACAGACACTTAAGAAAAGCCGTGGCCAAATTTTTGTTGAATACGTATTAGATCGAATCAAAAATGACAACGCTTTTGGTGCGGCTTTGCGCAGGGTGGACAATACGGCCACGGAATCTCAGTCCTGGGAATACTTGGTTCATTGGTGCGATCTTGATAATGCACGGGAACGGAGGTCATTTGCTACGATAGCGGCAGCCATTGCACGTGTTAAACCCGAAAAGGATGGGTATTTAGGGATTGGCAAAGCTATTACGTTATGCTATGACGATGGCAATAAGTCGGATTCAGCAAAATCAAAACTGCGGCGCTTGCTCGCCTGTGATTCAGTTGAAGAGGTCTGCATTACATTACGGCCTCTGTTAAGTCTGATAGTTTCCCGCGGAGTGCATTTGTGTTATGGGCAATTGCTTAATGAGCTTATTTATTTTGGGGACGGTGAAAAAGTAAAAGTGAGATGGGCAATTGATTTTTATGGAAGGAGGCAAAATGATAGCTTCGGTGCTTAAATTGTCTCGTGCCGATTGCAAGGCCTTGGAACTAAGGGATGCGTACAGTGTTCACAAGATTGTTTATTCCTTGTTCCCTAAACAAGATAACGAGACGCGGGACTTTCTTTTTGCCGATAAGGGTGGCGATTGGGATTTCCGGCAAATACTAATTCTTTCTGCACGAAAGCCCGAAATGCCTGCATTCGGTGAAATAGTCTCTAAAGAAATACCAGAATCATTTTTGAAATGGGATTACTATGGATTTGAAGCTATCGTAAATCCAACTCAAAGAAACGGGTCAACACAGAAGACAATGCCCATTCGTGGCATAGAGAATTTGTGTAAGTGGTTTATTGAAAAGGCGCCTTCGTTTGGTTTTGAGGTTGAATCCAAAAGTCTGCAAGTTACCCGCATCGGGGTGAAAATCTTTAATAGAATTAAGGAGGGAAAGACATTCAAACAAACGCATGGTACGGCGACATTTATTGGAAAGCTCAATGTAATTGATAGGCAGGTTTTCATAAAAAGCTTTAAGCATGGAATTGGGCGCGCAAAGGGGTTCGGTTTCGGATTACTACAGATCGTACCCATACAAAAATAAAATCAGAGGAGAAAACAAAATGAATCAGACCCAGAATGCTAATCCGTACAAAAATGTGCGCGTGGAGTTTCACATTTTGCAGTCTTTCCCTGTTACGTGTTTAAACCGGGACGATGTGGGAGCGCCTAAAACGGCCGTGGTAGGCGGTACTACTCGTTCCAGAGTAAGCAGCCAATGTTGGAAACGTTACGTCCGTCTTGCAATGCGCGATTTCGGCGCTAACCTTGGAACGCGCACGAAGTATATTGCAAAGCTTATTGCAGATGCGTGCGAGTCAAATGGCGCAACTAAAGAACAGGCTAAAGCGTGTGGCGAGAAAATAGAGCACATATTTATAAAGAAAACCAAGGATGATAAAAAAATTAAAAAAGGTAAGGCGTCGGAAAAGAACGAAGGCGTTGCTGAAGATGTCGAATCCGATGAAACGGTAAGTAGTGAAAAGACGGATACACTCTTATTTTTAAGCCCGAAAGAGGTGGCAATTATTGCAGAAGCATTTAAAGCAAAAAATTTTAATCCTGATGAGGTGATTAAGGATGTAAAAAATCCTATTAAGGATGTGGAAAAACTAATCGGCAATAATATAGAGAAAAACATTGATGCTTTAGATATTGCCCTTTTCGGAAGAATGGTAGCGCAAGCAGCAACGCTTAATGTTGAAGCTGCCGCTTCATTTGCTCATGCTATCTCAACTCACAAGGTGACAAACGAAGTAGAATTTTTTACCGCACTTGATGATAAATCCGAGGAACCCGGGTCATCTCATATGGGAAGTTTGGAATTCAATTCGGCAACTTATTATCGGTACGTAAGTTTAGATGTCGGTCAGCTTTGGCAAACGTTAGCCGGGCAGAGTATTTTTGAGTCAGTAGAACAATTTGTAAAGGCCCTTTACGTGGCTGTCCCCAAAGCTCGACAAAGCAGCCAGTCTGGAGCTTCGCCCTGGGAGTTTGCAAGGGTTTTTGTACGTAATGGACAACGTTTACAAGTGCCTTTTGAAGCGGCTGTAAAACCTCAAAATGGCGGCTTTCTTGAATCCAGCAAAAAAGAAATGTGCGATTATTTAGATAAAAAAGAAAAACTTGCTGGTTCTCTTTTTAAGAAGATTAATAGTTTTGATTTTGGTGAAGATGAAAAATTCAACATCGACAAACTTATTGAAGCTATCAAAACCGCGATTAGGGAGGGCAACAAAAAATGAATACCAGCTTTTTGTTGCTGTGGTTAGAAGCTCCCTTGCAATCATGGGGCGCGGATTCAAAATTCGGCAGGCGCGATTCTCTCTATTTCCCGACTAAATCTGGAGTAACAGGGCTTTTACTCTGTGCGTTGGGCGCATCTGGCGAGCAAAAAGACTTATTAGCAAGATTGGCCGATCTCAGACAGACAGTTGTTTCTTACATGCGTGTCAAGAAAGGGAAAGAGGATGGTAGTATGGAAAAAGTTGGCAAGGAACCGCTTTTGATGGATTTTCATATGATAGGTAGCGGTTACGATGATAGTAATCCATGGGAAACACTTTTGATTCCTAAAAAAAGCGATGGCAAAAAACCTGTAGGTACAGGAACAAAAATGACGTACCGTTACTATCTTCAGGATGCAAAGTTTGCGGTAGTTTTAGAGGTGCCTTCAGAATTAGCAGCTGTATTTGCTGAAGCTTTGCAAAATCCGGTCTATGACGTATATCTAGGTCGCAAAAATTGTGTGCCTACGGATTTCATGTATCGAGGAACTTTTGGAAGTGAAAATTTAGCATTAAGTAAAGCTTCTGAAATTGCGCAAGAAAAGGATTTTTTAGTCGAAGATTTCCGTGTTTTACATGGTGAGCAAAGTGATGATGGTTATGTAATGACGTTAAATGATATTCCGGTTCAGTTTGGCGAAATTAAGCGTTACCGGGATAGAAGGGTTACGGTAATTTCAAATGAGTGATGAGCCGCCTTCTCAAAGTGTGGAAAAAAACCGATTACTTATTAGGATAACGCGGGAAAACCTGCCACAAGTCAAAGACAAATATCCGTTTTTATATTTAGAGCGAGGACGATTGGAAATAGATGACAGTAGTGTCAAATGGATTGATTGTGATTGCAATGTGGTTCGATTGCCTATTGCTACCATTAATACTCTTTTGCTAGGCCCCGGCACGGCAATAACCCATGAAGCTGTTAAGGTTATGGCAGCTGCAAATTGTTCAGTCTGCTGGGTTGGCGAAGATTCTTTATTATTTTATGCAGTTGGAAAAAGTCCGACAACGGATTCTCGTAACATGCGCATGCAAATGTTGTTAGCTGCTAATGAAAAAAAATCCGTGGAAGTAGCCCGTCGAATGTTTGCCCGTCGTTTCCCTTTTGAAGGTCTTGCAGGTAAAAATTTAAAAGAAATGATGGGCATGGAAGGCTATCGCGTCAGACAATTGTATGAACAAAAAGCTGTCGAATATAATGTAGGATGGAAGGGGCGTTGTTTCCAACCAGGCAAATTTGAAATAAGCGATATAACAAACCAGATTTTAACATCCGCAAATGCTGCGCTTTACGGCATTTTGACATCAGCAATTTACAGTATGGGATACTCCCCGCATATTGGGTTTATTCATTCGGGTAGTCCTTTGCCATTTGTTTATGATATGGCCGATCTATATAAGGAATGGCTTTGTATTGATCTTGCTTTTTCATTAACATTGGAAATGGCGGGAAAATATAACAGAGCTAAAGTCTCTTCAATGTTTCGTAAAAGAGTGATTGATATGGATTTGCTCTCAAAAATTGGGACGGATATTCAGGATATTTTGGAAGGAGGAAAGGATGCTGGTGGTTCTCGCAAATGATATCCCTCCGGCGGTACGTGGCAGAATGAAATTATGGTTTGTGGAACCACGCCCAAATGTTTTCATTTCTGGGATTAAGGATTCAGTAGCAGATGATGTCGTGGAATATTTATACAAGCATTGCCCTACTGAGTCAGGGTTGACGGTTTTTCAGAAAACTAATAAACCTCCGGGTTATAGGATACGAGGCATAGGCGATACTAGGCGTTCGCTGGTTGAAATATGTGGTTTGCAGCTAGTGCAAGAAAAAGATGCGAGTCCCTAACATACTACATGTAGTATGTGAAAGAAAGTAAAAGCACAATATGTTGGTGTCTTCCCCGCGCAAGCGGGGGTGTTTCTATCT
>Ga0208977_1000411_pt1 | contig 35554 bp, 37 predicted proteins | sample RifOxyA2_FD_184030 | JGI IMG/M metagenome (GOLD analysis project Ga0208977, IMG submission 184030) | Groundwater microbial communities from Rifle, Colorado - Rifle Oxygen_injection A2 (SPAdes) | ecosystem: Environmental > Aquatic > Deep subsurface > Groundwater | place: Rifle, Colorado, United...
CAGGACTTTCATGAAAAACGTGCCATTCTCAATGGCCACAGTGTATACACCTGAGTGAATCCGTAACCCCTTGTAGTACAACCAATTGAGTGCCATGTCTGTAGAATTTATAGTAAACTCACGCTAGGTATTGGGAAAATATACAAACATTGAAACCATTTTTCACCATTAACGGAGGTACCACATGATCAATTCAATCGGAAGCGTCGATACGTCGTCATTGATGTCGCAAATGGCCGCGAAGATGTTCAAGCGGCTGGACACCAATGAGGATGGCGGCATCGACAAGACAGAGCTGCAGGCCATGCTCGACAAGGGCAAGAAGCAGGGCCCCAGCGTCGACGAGATCTTTGAAAAGATGGACACGAACAAGGACGGCAAGATAGACGAGGAAGAACATACAAAGGCCTTGGAGCAGAGACGCACGGAGATGGACCAGATGCGCGCGCAGATGCAGGGCCGCATGGTCAGCGCTGAGGACAGTTCTGAACGGGCCAGTGAAATGTTCGCGAAACTCGACACGAACAGCGACGGCGGCATCGACAAAACAGAGATGCAGGCCATGGTTGACCAGGGAGGCGGAAGAGGCCCCTCGGTTGATGAGATTTTCGAGAAGTTAGACACAAACGGCGACGGAAAGATCGACGAGGAGGAGAACGCGGAAGCGCTGAAGAACGCACCGCCTCCGCCGCCTCCGGAAATGTCGGACAACTCGGAAAACTCGGGCGATGCCATAACGGCCCTGATCCAGGCGCTCAGCAGGTCAGATGACGATGAGTCCTCATCGCTTGTGTCAAAGCTGGCTGATACGCTTCTGGAGCACCTCGATGCTGACGGCAATGGCAACATCGACAAGGACGAATTGGTGTCCAGCTTGAAGGAGGCATTTCAGCAGTCATACACACAGGAAGGCAGCTTGAGTGCGAACCTCAACCTTTCGGGTACGCTGCTGAACGCAATGGCGTGACGAGTCGCCTTTAAGATCATCCTGATATAGGGGACATGGAAGTCCCTCTTTCCTATAAAAAATCCTTAAATATAGAAGGACCGTGTATATTTTCTTTCTGTTCAATGGTTTATGATGGAACAGAACACGTCCGACAGAAAGATGAAAAATTTAACGGGAACTTTCAAAGGATTATTTCGTTTAATAATTGTGTCATATTTCATGAAAGGCGGGGTGGGTACCATTGCTTTAGCAATGGTTCTCATCTTTTGGGTAACTGCTTTTACCGTAACACCGGATACTATCACTCAAATTGAACCCATCGATACCTCTACGCAACACACATCCGATTCTTTAGAGAATCTTATACCTCCCATAGAAAAGCTGCCGGAATTCACAGAATATAAGAAAGCACAATATCCCGCACGCGAATTAAGGGAAGGTGTTGAGGGAACAGTGGAGTTGGAATTGGTAATTTCAGACAGTGGGCGCGTAACCAAAGCGTCGGTTCTGAAAGGCGTTACCCCGTCTCTGGATTCAGCTGCTAAAAACGCTGCGGAAAGCTTCCGATTCACGCCCGCCATTGCAGGAGGAATGCCCGTACCTGTAATGCTACAATATAATTATCGTTTTTCAGTAATGGAAGAACTTGATCAGGTGCAGGAATATGTAAACCTGAAGGGATGCTTAAAAGAAAGAAGAACTGGCTTACGAATTAAAGATGGAATGATTGTCGCGTCATTCCCAGACACGAATTCCGATACCTCGCTTGCCGTCCCCTGGAATGCATATATGCGGAAAATAAGCACTTTTAGCGGGCAACATATTGAGGATGGCAAACTCGTAACCATGTCTGACTCTCTTGGACAATTTGCTTTCAAGTCTCTTCCACCAGGCATCATAAAGCTCACTTTCTTTACGATGGGATATCCAGTTGACACTGTTTTCGAGAAAATTGAGAAAGGCGAACAATTAACAGTAGAATACCGTTTTAAGGAACAGAAGTCCAATAACTATGAAATCATCGTGTATGGTAAGATGGAAAGAGAGAAAAACGTCAGCCAGGTATCCATATCTCCCGCTCAGATAAGTAAATTGCCGAATCTCGGCGAAGCTGATATATGCAGGTCCATCCAATTGCTTCCGGGAATAAGCGCAAGCAATGAGAACTCATCCGGATTATATGTACGCGGTGGTACTCCTGACCAGAATCTGATTCTGTTCGATGACTTCAATGTGTATCACGTGGATCATTTTTATGGTTTTTTCAGCGCATTTAACCCGCAAGCAGTAAAAGAAATACAGATGTATAAAGGGGGTTTTGACGCAAGATATGGGGGCCGCATATCCAGTGTCATGGAATTAACTGGCAAAACAGGGGACACCTGCAAGCTCAATTATGGAGGCGGTTTGACCTTATTAAGTGCAAATGCCTTTTTAGAAGTTCCTCTCATTAGAAGAGGCTCGTTCCTCTTTGTATATCGGCGATCCTATACTGATTTCATACAATCCGGAGTGTATGACAAGATAAACAACTTATTTCAGAACAATAATCAGGCAAGTCAGGGGCCGGCATCCGGACCCGGAGGAAGAAATGCGTCGTTTTCCGTTGAACCGGCGTTTTATTTTCATGATTTGAACAGCAAGATTACCCTAAACATTGCGAGCAGGGATGTATTCTCGGCAAGTCTTTATAATTCAAAAGACAACCTGGACAATTCAAGGGAATCCCAGACCGACATGCGGATGCCCGGCAATACTGGAGAGAGCAGCGTTTCGTTGAATACAAAGGATTATTTAGGATGGGGCAGCTGGGGGGCAAGCATGAAATGGGCGCGCCAATGGGCTGACAGGTTTTATTCTCATACGGTTCTTGCCTACTCAAACTACTTCAGCAACAGGGAGCGAAGTTCGGAAATGAAAATTGAGGAAACCATGCAGAATGACAATGCGCTTAATGAAGATAACGATGTCAAGGACATTACAATAAAACAGGATAACGGATGGCGTTTTAATCAAAATAATAAGATCGAGTTTGGGGGCCAGATTTCGCGTATAAACATCTCTTATAAAAACACCCAGAACGACACAAATACAATCATGAACGAACAAGACAGCGCCATTCTGGCTGCCGCCTATCTGCAGGACAACCTGACCTTATGCAAAGACAGGTGGTCGCTGACCCCTGGATTGAGGTTCACCTATTTTAAAAAAACACATTCCTATTATCTCGAACCGAGATTCTCCACCAGCTATAAAATAGCAGGCCCTTTTAAAGTTAAAGCCGCCACAGGCAGATATTGTCAATTTATCAATAGGGTTGTCCGTGAAGACGTGCTTTCAGGCAGCTCGGATTTCTGGCTTTTAGCCGATAAAGAAATCGTTCCCGTAAGTTCTGCGGACCATTATATTTCCGGTTTCAGTTACGAGACCCCAATACTTCTTTTCGATGTTGAAGCATACTGGAAAAACATGAAAGGCCTTACAGAATTCACGATGCGGTACAGGGGGCCTGGCAGTAGCGGAATGTCGTCTAATGACCTTTTCTATAAAGGGACCGGTGTTGCAAAAGGAGTTGAATTTCTTTTACAAAAAAAGGCGGGAATATACTCCGGCTGGATTGGTTACACGCTAGGGCAAGTAATGTACACGTTCCCCGATATAAACAATGGAAAAACGTTTCCGGCCCTCCATGACCAGACACACGAGTTTAAGATTGTTAACACTTTAACTCTTGGAGAGGATGACCAATGGGATATTTCCGGCACATGGATATATGCAACCGGAAAGCCGTACAGCGCCCCTGTCGGGGAATATGACCTCCATCTCATTGACGGGTCAACGTATCAGTATATCCATGTGAGTGAGAAAAACGCTTTGAGGCTGCCTCCGTATCATAGACTGGACCTGTCTGCAAAATACAACTTTACTATTTCCACGGACCATAAGCTGGATAAGTATAAAGGGGATGTAGGCGTTTCCTTGTTCAATGTCTATAATCGGAAAAATATCTGGTATAAAGAATTTGAATCTGTGGAGCATACATTGGTGGAGACCGATGTCAATTATATAGGTTTCATGCCGACTCTTTTCATTAACATCAGAATAAATTAGGAATTTCGGGATGATCGATAAAATAGAAATAATTCTCATTGCAGCTATTTTTATGGTATTGATGACCGGTTGTAGCAATACCGGGCAGAACCCCCAATACGTGGAAATGGCGGTTGTTGACGCATATTTGTTCGCCAACGAGCCTTTGGACGATATTCGTTTGTCCTCTTTGATCCCCTATGGCAGCGAAGACACTATTGGAACGCCAATCAACGACGCTGACATAACCATCAAACAGAATGGGCGCTTATATCATCTTACGTCAACTGGCGATTCAGGATTATATCGGTGTGCTGACAGCGATTTGGTAATTGAAGAGGGCAAAACTTACGAAATCGAATTTAAATATTACGGAAAGACAATTTCGGCCAAGACGACTGTTCCTCCAAAGCCGGAGGATGTCAGTATTTCAACGGGTGTTTTTTATATTAATGAAGATAGCGCAAGACCTGGTTCCTTTCGTGACACGACAAACCTGGAATACATTACCTGGAATAACCAAGACACCGGATATTTCTATGTTGTCATCGAAAACATAGAGGAAAATCCTGAATCGATTGATCGCGACACAGCCTTTTCGCGCGGCTTCAGGTTCATTTCAATGCCGACACGATCAAATTCCTATATGATTAACCCTATGTTCACTTTCAAACAATATGGCAGACATCGGGCCAAAATTTACCGGGTGAATAAAGAATACGCAGACCTGTATGAAAGGAGGGAGCAGGATTCAAGGAGCCTTAACGAGCCATTTACAAACATCAATAACGGTCTGGGAATATTCACCGCGGCCTCATGCGATAGCGTATTATTTGAGGTCCTGAGGAAATGAGTGGCATTTTATCATCTGCGGGGTCGTTTGACGAAACGAACAATATTGTACGCTAAGGATTATTTACCCACGGAAACCGTTCTAAAACCGTTTAATATAGAACTCCCACCTACAGTATATCATTGTTATTAGCCTGCTATCAAGCTTTTCTTGAACGTTTTATACACCTCATCCACGGTATGAAGGCATAATGGGACGCTTGATCGGGGACATTCCGTAATAGGTTTATTTATTAAGAGGTCTCGATGATCCCTGGTGCAATAATGGCAATCCCCATTGGGTGTAGGAACGAAAAAGCGATAATCGAATCCATCCTTACGCCAGGCTCTCCGGTAAAAAGGATGAATTACCGTAAACATGGCGACAATTCTAATATTTGTGGAGAGGGCGATATGCATCAACCCTGAATCCATTACAACGAGGGCGAGCGCCCTCTCCAGGAAGCACTTTGATTCCAGAATGCTAAATTTGTCTATTAAATCGATTGCGCCTCTCGGACAGGGTTGCATCCCAAGTTGTACGTTCTGGCGTATTTTGACCCGATTCAGTTTCTCCAACTTAATGGATTCACCTTCATGCCGACTCTTTCCAATCGCCGCCACCTGATATCCGTCCACCCTTAACCGGTCCGTTAATTCCTGCCAGTTTTTCGCATCCCAGGTACGGGTTGCGACATTAATGTTGGGATGAATGATAACAAGCTTATTAAAATCAATGTCGTATTTTTTTATCTTGCTTGCCATGGATTGCTCTTCCGCCTCTGAGACCGGAATCTCAAGCCACTTTTCATTGTCCGGGAGGATTAATTTATCCAGGCACACATAGGAAGGCACATCAATCATATTGGAGATCGACAAATCGATGCCTTTATAGACATCCCCGCCATGCGTAACAAACGATTTGAAATATCCGTGGTCTATTAATTTATTGTAAAACTGAGGGCCTTCCAGTTTTGGATCGTAGTAATAACTTTTATCCACATTGCTGTTGTACGCGAAAATTTCCGGAATAAAGGAATATACATCGATTTTAGAGTCCTTATATCTCCGATGGATTTCGCGGATGGTCGGCGTAACAGAGATCGTGTCCCCTACCAAAGGATTTGGAATCCAGGCTGCGACTCTATCTCCCAAAAGGGTTTTAAGCCCATAAACATCGTTGATATCTTTAATATCCGGCGCATTTTTAAATTCCATACTTCTATTGCTTCTCTGTAGTGAACATTGAGTATGAGTCGAGGCCTCTTCATATTTAATCAAAACTGCCTGAAATTGGGTGGTTTGAATTACAACCGATTTTTTATCCTTTAAGAAGTCAGTTATCGCCTTTGTCACACCAGGATAATAATGCGACTCCCAATCGTCAAATACAATTACTCCCCCCGTAGTCATCCTTGGATAGAAATAATTAATTGCATCCTTTGTTGATTGGTACTGGTGAGTATCAATGTGTACAAAGCAAAACCTTTGGTTTTCGACAGGTATTGCAGTTCCAGGAAATAATCCATCATGAATCTCAATATTTCCGCAGTCACTCAAAAAGGTTTTCACTTCTTCCAAGCTTGTGTTGGAAAAATCCTCGTCTATATTTTCATCTACTTTCACATTACGAAGAGGGGCGCCCTCAAAAGTATCAAAAAGATGGACATTTTTATTCTTACAGGTCATTGCGATGAGTTTCGCGCTACCTCCCTTGTAAACACCTACTTCCGCCGCTTGCCCCTCAAGAGCGCTTGTATGTTTGGCGTATTGATATATGAAGAAACCTCTAATGGGAGTCAGGATCGTCCAATTTTCCAACTGTTTAAAGAGCTTTAAGAAATCATGTGTTTCACCAACCTTGATGAAGTCATTTATGAGATTATCTTTATTGAGCCTTTCGACTTCTCCTAATTCATGCTCCAATTCAGCAATATGGTTTTTCAATTTGCCAAACAACGCATCCATTTCATTCCCACCATTCTCTTTCTGGAGAATTTTGTGATAAGCGACGTCGAGATTGCCATATTTGTCATTATGTTGTTTTGTATGATTGTGGTGCACGTATGAACCAATACCCTTTGGCGAAATTATTGTTCCTTTGGCATTTCGTTGAACTAAATATGCAAAGAAAGAATCATCTCTGCCATGCACAATTCGAGACGATTTTCCATACCAATTTTTCCATAATTCAGTCTCCGCGAAAATAAAGTGGCCCGTTGCATAAAGTATTTCTGATGGAGGTGTTTCATCAGGATACATTTCTAAAATATCATCAATGATATTATTACATACTCTTTTTTTGCCAATCAAGCAGTTCGGATGTTGTTTTACGGAATCTACGCAGATTTCCAACCAACCCCGTTTTAAAAACTCCACATCATCTGTTAAACGGCAAAAATATTTTGTATTAGACGCTTGAATCGCTTTTATAGTGGGGTCAACAATGCCATGGATATTTCTACTGAACAAGAATAGATCGGCATTAAATGTGTTTGTAATGTAAGATTGAAATTCCTTTGATGAAGCACTGTCCGCTATAATTAATCTCACTTTTCGCAGATCAACCGTTTTAATTAAAGAGTCCATTAGCCTGCCAAGGCGCTCAACATTATCTTTTGTAATTATTGCCAATGTGACACTTTTATCCATAGCTTCCTTTTCTTGTTTGATATACATTTTCAATTGATCTGGAAAATCGCTAAAATTGGACGCAACAGCCTGATGATAATCAGGGGAATTCGTAGGATGAATATCCTTCATTTCTGGTGTCCAATTCAGCCACACATTTTCATACCAATTATTTATGATTTCAGGTGCATGAGAGAAAGTTTCGATCTTTCTTCTGGCTTTTTCGTCAGTCCTGGCATAAGAAAGATGATAGCAAATTCCAATATTTTCCGGAATTAAAGCGCCAAGGTATTGTTTTGTCTGTTGGCCATTTTCGTCAACTGTAATTCCACTTCTTCTGTTGGTAAAAGTAAAATTCCCAATTTTAACACCAATAAGGGGCTTGAATTTTTCCCTGGGAGCTATGAGATAGTAATTCTTTTTCCAATATGTATTGAATTCTGCATGAAAAGCATAATACTGAATATTTTGCTTGATAAAATCAATAATATTTTTAATTTGAGAGCTATGGTATATCTCATCGGAGTCAATAATTAATGCATAATCAATTTTATCTTCGCTAAAGTTGGCCAGCCCATAATTCCTTTGTTCTGTCTCGTTTTCCCAATGGCCTTGGATGAGCTCAAAACCTACGTTTGTATCGCACAATTCTTTTATTTTGGCTATCGTGTTTGAGTTATCTTTTTTGTCTCCATTCCAGGGCTTATCGCTTATCAGGAAAAGGATTTTATCCAAAGGTCTTTTGACGGAATCAACAGAAACCTCTATATATTCGTAATCATCATAAAGACAGTAGATTGCACCAAATTTCATAAAACCTTTATTTCAGATGATTCACATCCCAATAGTGTTTCTTACCAGCCTTTTTTAAGATCAAGCCATATTTCTGGTTCTCTAAGACTATCGAATTCCTTATTAATCAGATTGAATCCGTTTTTAAGAAAAAACGTTGCGACTGTCTCTCCATTATCAATTATGTGAGTTCCCAATTCGTATTTTGCACCATGAATTTTATCGATTTACTTTAAATTGTATGATTTGCAATCCTGTATCGGCAAAAGATGTGCCTATTTGAATTGCGGTATCGGCCACATACTCAAAACTTCCGTCATTCCCAAGACCCCAGGCATATTCTACATTTGGGATCCAATAAGCGACGCTATTTTCCAGAAGGGTTTTAAGCCTAGGAACATCGTTGATATCTTTAATATCTGGCCCATTTTTAAATTCCATAATTCTATTGTTTCTCGATCAGTGGACATTGAGTATAAGTCTTAAACCATTGTAGGGCGTTCTGCAGCAACTGTTAAATTCGCGTCTATCACTTGCTTGTAGGATTGTGGTGGAATCAGTCCACGAGCCGCCTCGTATCACTCTCCCTCCAATCCAATCCTGTCCTGAAGGTCCTTTGTAGTCAACTCGATTATTCCCTCGAATACAATCAATAGTACAACCAGTGGTACTATAAGCATCCCAGCACCATTCCGCTAAGTTCCCTCCCATGTCATACAATCCATAAGGATTAGCGGGATAGCTAGCGACTTCCATGGTCTTGTTTATTTGGCAATCAAAATAATTTGCTTTATTACAGTTCAAAGTACCGTCATCTGTCGGATAGGCAAGCTGCATACCTCCTCTTGCCGCCAACTCCCATTCGTCCTCTGTCGGCAACCGATACCCGATTCTGTCCCAATAACATATTAATGGGCCATTGGAGGAATAAACAGCATCCAACCCCTTGCTTTTACTTTTTTCATTGCAGAATGCTATGGCTGCACCAAATCCGATATACTCCGCCGGTCTGAAATCCCCCGTAATTTCGTCACCCCGGTAGTTTGCGATGTCACCACTCATGAGCGCTCTATATTCCCTGCCCGTAACTTCAGTTGAATCCATCCAGAACCCTTTTGAGATAGAGGCGGTGTTTCCATTCCCGTCGATAAAACTCCCAGCGGGAATGTACTTCATTCCCTTTAAGGCTGCCCAGCGCAGCGGATTGGTTCTTTCCTCAGACCAGGAGGAACTGTCAAGGCCGGGATAGTATGCCATCACTTTCCATTGGATGCTTGAGGACTTGAAATTGTCCAGCCAAATAAATGTATCGGCAATTCCATCCTGGTATTTTACATAACCTGAACTGTCGTGATTCACAAAGACAGAATATCGTGTAAAACTGGGAAGTATCGAAGACACTTTATTCCATCGGATGGTATCATCCGACCAAATCGAATCACCATTTGCCGGATAGGCCAGCGTCGGAGGGTGCTGTGTCGCCAATGCATAAACCTGCAAGGAATCCTGGTTGGCGTTGCCGTCGTCATCAAGGACCTCGACGCGTACGGTTACTGTTGTCTCCGCAGGAAAAGTAAAAGAATACGCTGAACCTGTAGAATCATCATAGCCCGTAGAGAGACCATTGTCCCACCGATACCTGACGATGCTTCCGAAACGTTGGGAGGCTTGTGCCGAAAAAGACGCTGATTTGTTGACAGCGAAAATCGAATCCCCAAGGAGATGTATCTGAGGAACATCCTGAATAATCACAACCTTTATACTGTCCGTCCTGGTTGTTCCAGCAGCATCGGTTATTCTTGGATACACTTTGCAGCCGCCTGCAATGCCTCGGACAAAAACCATTGTATCTGAACCGTCTTTCGCGGGCACTGAGAAATTCGACTGCATCGTATCCGTAGAATTAACGATCCATTGAATGGATTGTATTTGCCTTGTTGGGTTGGAAAACGAAGCGATAATAGTGACAGTATCATAAACGCTGACAGTATCCCTGCCCGCGTTATGCAAGGAAATAAGGGTCCTTACAAAACCCGGCGAAGGAAGGATTACCTGTAAAGCCGGAGACATATTCTGGCTTATCAGGTCGTGCTGGCTAATGGCTTTGACCCCGTAGGTCTTGGTCATTGAATCCAGTTTGAAGGAATCTTGGAAAGCGATGGCCTGGCTGCATAGTGTATCCGTCAGTGTATTGGTGTCCACGGCATTCCAATTCCCGCTTGCATTCTTATAGAACAACCGATATCCCTTTATCTCACAGTTCTGTATGGGGCGCCATTTAAGGGTCGCAATCGCCCGCGCCGTGTCATAGGAGGCCAAAGTCAACCCGTCAGGCGTAGGAGGAAAAGTGTCGCTCAGCGGATAAAGGACCACAACCGGCAACTCTTTTCTCTCCCCGGCAATCACAGAAACATCCGGGTTCAGATAAGTATTAAAATACCTCTGCTCATAATACAGCCTGTATTGCCCTTCAGGAACAGATATCTCGTAATGCCCGGTTAAATCAGTCATGGCAAAGAAAGGAGATTTCGGGACATAAACAAACGCTCCCTGCCGATCCGCAGAATAGGTCTCGACCTTGCCCGTGACCAGACAGATGGCTTTTAAAATCCCAATTTTCATGTCAAGCTTTACCCCGGCATAATCAATATTCTGGATCATAAGCCCTTTGTCTTTGTCCGCGTTGAGGGCAACAAGCGTATACCTTGTGTGTGGAAGGTCCCCAAAAATATAATATCCCTCAGCATCAGTCCTGGAGCCGTAGATGGCCCTATCGGCAGTGGTACTATCAGTGAACCCTCTGCCCGAATCAAAGGGTGGATAGAGAAGCACAGTTGCATCTTTGACAGGCTGGTCATTCTCGTCATAGATGCTGCCATATATACCAGTACCAGCGTCTCCGGAAGTGGGTAGGTTTTCCTGATAGGTGCAGCCAAAGAAATAAAGGAGCGGTAAAAGCAACGGCAATATCTTGGCGAGATGCATATTCACCTATAATTTATATATTCCAATCAACTTTTGCAAGCAGCATCAGAAAATTCCGGCCTTCAATAAAAGGCGACTGTTGTTTGTCGCTTATTGGCCCAAGTCCCGTTATCTCGTTTGTAATACGAGGGGCTTTATTACCGGAGACGATAGCCTTGCGTTCCTGGAGCAGAATCGCTCCAATCATTTTCGTGCTGACGCCGATTTTCAGGGACATCTGCTTGATGGGCTGGAAAACAAGGTAGTCCTGCAGGAGAGGGAAGAGTTTCCAGCTCCGCTCGCCCATGTGGATGTAAAGGATCTCGTGTTCAGCCCAAAATGATAATTTCTTATAGAGATGTAACCGCAAGTGCCCTTTGGCGTGCAGACCAATTTGTTGTTCTTTTAACAAGCGGTAGTTTTCCCAGTTATCGAGGCTTTTATCCCACACGTCCGGGAAAAGGTCAATCGGCCGGTCAGGGTGCTCTAAATAGTAGGCGAAGAAGTCCGTGGAATAATATCGGGCGGCAGCTTCAATATTCAGGGTATCTATCCGCCACAATTTATATTGAAGATCGCCTCCTATCATTGCGCCCCATGTTACGCTACCGCTGACAGCCGCGTCCTGTGACGGAATCAGAGATGCTTCAGTAAATAATGAAAATGGTTTAAACGGCATGCGGAACCACAGCCCTGTGCAATGGTAATTCTTGGATTGCTTTCCGTGTTCAATGAAATACAAGAACCCTTTATCTCCAGAATAATCGGAAAGTGTAATGGCGCCGACATCCGAGGCAACATCTGCGCCATATCCCCAGTAGGATAGATCCAATCTTGCCTTATTGACATAGAATGAAGTCGCTTTTACACCTTCCACCCTGAAGTCTTTATATGTCAGTCCCAGTCCCAGTGTCTGAGGTCCTAAATAACCAGCCTCCAATCCCAGGCCGACATTCCCTTTTTCATCATAGATCTTTCCGTACAGGAAGACATCGAAGAACGACTGAAATGGTACGCTATAGCTCGGTTGAAGTGCGCGGAGGATAGTATGAACGGAACAAGCTTTTACAGAAAGAACCAGGTCGAGTTTCTGCCAACCGAACGCGTGCAACTTATCATATTGGTGCACGGCTGAGTCCTGCATTAAGTAGGTTGTATGCGTAAAACCGCCATCGGCTTTGATGCCATAATGGACTGTTGTGGAATCAAATGGGAAAACAAGAATCGGGACCGAGAGGAGGATGCAAAAGATAAAAGGGTGTATCGTATTTCTCGTATTAGCGGAAATCATTGTTTTTAGCCTGCTACCAAGAATATCTTCCTTTTGTCCCCTTAGCTTATTATAATTTCCCTGTTGCCGAATTACCCCCTCTATAAATCCTTATCTATATCATACCCCAAAGCCTCAATTCTTCTTTGATGGGCCATATCGATGCCCATTTCTATCATTTTTGCGAATTCTTTCAATCGCTGGGCATCTAATTTGTCCGGCCTATGATAGACACAATCAGGAGCGCACAAATCCTTCCAAAGATCTTCGTTCTTCATATCCGCAGTGCATGCTATCGCGCAAGACGTAGGGGATATTCGTGTTTGGTATTCGTGTATTATCTTCTCCCCCATAAGTTCCGGTTTATCCATATTGCATACCAGGCAATCAAAATACATTTCCTTTAAAGCGGCAAGGCCTTTTTGCGGATCGCTTAGGACCATGGCCATGACATTCATCGTGTATTCCTCTATCGCGTATCCAAAGGCGGCTGCGGCTTCAGGCGGGCATTCCAGAATCAGAACGCTTCCGAACTGCTTTTTGACATCCAACGCGGGATTCGCATATATGAATTTGTTATGCGTCGGTGTTTTTAACTGCTCCACGGCAATATCCTTTGTATGTTTTCCCTTGTTTCCGTTTTAAGTTCCCGTAATTCACGCATCGGAAGATTAGCGCGAAACATCGGAAGATTACCGGAAGATTATTTCCGGGTCTCTTTGAGTTGAAACTGAGTGCTTCTTCCACCACCAACGCCCCGTGTACGCCTGTAGTACCTATCCTATTGCCCTCATTTTCAAGCTCTCTATAACTCATTGAATTGTCTTGTACTACAAAACGACATCGATAGATTACCAAAAAATATCGATAGATTATCGATAGATTATTTTTGTCCTTTTTTTAGAATATATTTTGTACTGCGCCCTTCTCCCACCTTTTCAAAAATATCAAGTTTTACAAGATTCGACAAATCGATGAAGGCGGTATTGTAAGCAATTTTGAATCTCTTCCTGCACCATCCGCTGGTGACAGACCCTTCTTTTAAAACGTGTTCGACAATTTGCTTTTGCCTCTTGTTCAACTTCTCCTCGATTGATGGAGGAACGGACTGTTTTGTATTTGCGGCCGATACACGTAATCTGCCGGTATTCTCTCCTGGTCCCTTGAATAGTATTTGAAAATATCCGGTTTCTTCTGATAAAACGGGTGCCTCAAGACCATGATCAATCATCTGGACATGCATTCTCCGGAAGCCGCTACCCCGTTCCTCGATGCGGTGAAAATACGACAGGCTTTGCGCAAGCACGGGATTTCGCGAACATGGTTTGTATTTACCGGACCGGAGTTTTTGTATGGTCAGCGGTTTTGGCGGAAGTCCGGGACTTGAAATAACGATCCGGTCTGGAAAAAGCTCCACCATTATTTTCCTGCCCGCGTCTTCATAATTCCGGTGTGCGACCGCGTTTACAAGCGCCTCTCTGAGTGCTTCAGGAGGATATTCATCGAGCCGGACACGATCAAGGCCTACGACCCTCATGGGATGCCTGGTATTGCGGTCAATGAAGGCAATCACCCGTTCGATGGCTGCAGGGGCTGGACAGCGAATATCTTCCTGGTCCATTGGATCGCCATCGGGTACTATTGCCCGGTAGGCATCTGCCAAGAACCGGCATTGCGGGAAGACCGCGGATGGATCATTTCCCAGTATCACGATGCCGGCAGCGGTTCCGTAATATTCATTTGTTTCCGGATCGAACCAGGCCAGCCCGCGAACCATGATATTTTCGAGAACTTCGCTGCCGGTAAGGTCTTTTTCTTCTTTCTGTTCTGCGCGTGCTGCAAGACGGCGGGCCAACGCGTGGTCCATATTCTGCCACTTCAGGCGTTTTATAGCCTGTGATTCAAATGGTGAAACTGCCTCGATGTTCTGTTCAGAGATTTTTTCTTCTACTGCTGAAGGAACTAAATCAAAACGGTCCTTAAGGAGTTTAAGCAATGCCGCGCGTACCTCGATCTGCAGTTCCAGTATATTGCCGAACCGTTTATATTTGAATTTATCAGCGAATATTTCGCTTAACCACCCACGGGTAGGTTCGTCGCGGTCTTTATCATCTTTCCCTTTAATAAAGACCAGGATGGGGATGCCTTTTTCCTTGGCCTGGCGGTATTCCATATGGGTAATTGAAAAAGGACCGCTCTTACTGCCATATTCTTTTCCCACAATGCTCAAACACACGTTGCAGTCATCAAGGATTTTAAGGCATTCTTCCGTGCTTTTCTCCGGCGATGCGGGTGCGTGTTCATAAAGGATGGCTTCTCAGTGGGCGAGCAAAAAGGAATCTGTTGTAACCAGAGAAAGCACTGTAAGTCGCTCGTTTTCGAGCTCTTTCTGAACAGAACTTACAAATATCCGAAGTTTTTTCTGACTCATAGCCTTATCCGTATTAACTATAAAATGTTTTTCTTGTTTCCACAACTCCTTAATATAGGACGTTCTTAAGTATATCTTTGTTTTTTGTTTACCGTCAAGTTTTTCCTACACCTTCGTTGTATGATTATTATAAGGTTTCATTCTTTGTCGCTTATCTTGTTAAGCCATTCAATTAATGCTTGGCGTGCAGGCATATCTTTCAGAAACATTCCAATTCCCAAATTCGTATGATGGATGTGCCCATCAGTTTCAAGATATAAGTCGCCCAATGCAGATCCATTTTGGTTTACTTTATTTAGAAACTCCACTGAAGTCTGATAATTGCACAAAGGATCGTTTAAACTGTGAATGCATAATACTTGAATACCGTCCCTTGGTGAAATAAAATTATATGGTTCTGCGTTGCTTCTGTTAAATCCCTTTTCAAAAAACATATTGAGCATATGATTTGCAGACCGATCTTTCCCAAAAGCTGATTCAAAACGAAGGGGCCCAGAAATCGAGCAGAATCCTTTGATGGGCAATAGTTTAACGCCATATTTATCTTGCAGTTCTTTATTATATGCAATTAATCCACCTAAATGAGCCCCTGCGGAAAATCCAACAATTATAATATTATCTATTTGAAGATGTTGTTCTTTTAAATTTTGTATCACCGTGGAATAGCCAGTAAGAACATCTTCTATTTGAGCAGGATATTTATTTTTTGGAGTAAGACGGTAACCTAAAGATGTTGTTGGATAGCCCAGATTTGAGAAGAAAGCCCCTACATATTTAAAATCATCTGGTTCGAAATGATTCCACCCACCACCATGAATATAGATTACAAGCGTCTTTTTTATATCGTTTCCATCAGGTATGAATTGCAGAATATATTGATGTTTGTCTTTACCATAAAAGTGCTTCTTTGCAGTGTTAGAATTACCGCCTTTTCCCACGGTGAACCAGGAAATATATTCTCCAAGAGTATTTCTGAAAGAACAACTTTTCATTGTGTTTAATTCACTGTCTGATAAATTATTGGTATTATTCAACAAAGAATGAATTTTATTAGTTGAATCCATATTCACAAACTCCGTGTTATTAGCGGCCAAAATACTGGCAAATGCGATAAGAAGTGTAGCATGACATATTATTCTGTTCATTTTAATTTATCATAATTTATTACAGGACGCTATTAAGTATATCTTTGTTTTTAGTTTCCCGTCAAGCTTTTCCTACTCCCCTGCTTTTACCATCTCCGTCTCCATGGTAACCTCAAAGGATTCACTGATGTTCTGCTCCTTGCACTGCACCCTGCTTCCCACCTGTATTTTCATGGGTTCCCCATTCAGTCCCAGGTTAAAGCAGGTAAAACACCCGTCAGAATCTAGCACCCCTTTTCAGCTGGCATCTGTACATCTTCATTCTTTGGCCTCTCCCTTCTTCTCCTTGCTCTTTTCGATCAGTTCCCTGGCCTTGTCCGGGATCTTCTTCGCCTTTTCCGGATGCGCCCCGATCCTGTATTCCCTGCCATCGTCAGGTACAATTATCCAGAACTGGCCGTCCGCTTCGGTGTTATACGTGCCCAGAGGCACCAGGGATTGTGTTTCCGTTCTTTTCCAATAGAACGACCACAGGAACCTCGGCGTTCTGCCCTTCTGCCCCCGCTTCCGCTGTCCACTCGGCCTTTCCATAGAACATCTTAAGCCCCTTTTCCAGCTTTTTCTCATTCCAGGTCAGGTCTATCAGCTTTCCCCTTGCTCTGTCAGCTAAATGCCCCTTGCCGTCCGTTAAATAGGTCTGCTGCGTAATACTCCCGCTGCTCAAGGCGGCCGCCAAGGCCATTATTCCGATCATTTTCATCATGGTTTACTCCGGTGGTGGACCTGATGGGTCCTGTATAGGTGTTTTTGTTGTGGTCTTATCGTCTGTTGTCCCTGCTTTATCCCTCTCAAGGTAGATTATTCCTGCCGCAGCAAGCCCCACGCCCAGCCCACCGAGCATCCAGTACATCTTTTTATTGGCCTTCTCGATCTTCACTGTGTCGTTCTGGCTGGTTTGTGGTGTTGCCTCAATTATTTCCCTGAAATTGTAGGGAATTCCCTCTTGGACTTCCATTTTCTGGTCATTGTATCTGAAGTTCTCTGCTCCGTTGTTCTGGAAGACCGCATTTTCAATATTTAAATACCTATTTTTCGCACTTTTCAGGCCACTGTTTGCATATTCAATCACCACATTTTCAAAAATCTGTTCCGCTGACATGGTTCTTATCTCGATTCCTTCCCAATCCATGGCAGCCGGGCCTGTGGCATACCCGTCGCCATTGATATCCCCGCCCCTTTCATCGTTTTTAAGGGTCGTGAAAATCACTTCTCCGCCTGTTTTGCCCTTGGCCTCAATACTCTATCAAACCGGCAGTTCCTCATTTCCCATACTACAGTGCCGGTGTTTGTAATGTTGTGATTGCTTTTAATTATCAGGTCAGAAAGCCCTGTCTTCCCGAATTTCGCTGTTCCCTGCAATGCTATTTCTACTCCAGGATTCTCCCCTTTGAAATACACAAAATCATTCGAGGTCACTGTCATTAAATTGCTTTTTGTTGTCTTTACATATACAACAACCGGACTTACCTCAGTCGGGCTTTTGCTGTTCGCGTATGTCACTGCCTCATCAATGGTGCCATAATCGCACCCGAGTGAACACACGCTCACAAAGCCCCGCCCTTTCAGATTCATGGTGTCCTGCGGGTGCAGGTGGCCCACCAGGGCAAAGTCTGTTGCTCTCAGGTTCCTCCGCATACCCTGCGGTCCCGGCCTTTCCTAACAAAGCCCGGAATGACAGAATCAAGGCTATGTATAAGAAGGATGTGAATGTCGCGCTTATAGACGACAGGGCGGATGTATTCCAGGAGGTAATCCATCATTTCTTCCGGGAAGATTCTAAAGTTTTAAAGTCATATAACGGAAGGGCAAGGTTCAGTACCTGACTTTTCAATCCCCTCAAGAAACTTCTTGACCTTTATGCATAATTTATGCATATTTATATGTATAAGGAGGTCATATGAGAACCACGCTAATGTTAGACGACAGTACTTTCAAGAAAGCCTCTGAACTGACGGGAATCAAAGAGAAAACTTCTTTGGTCAGGATGGGGCTGGAGGCGCTCATCGCCAATGAAAGCAGAAATAGGTTGATCCGTCTGGGTGGGACAGAACCGCACCTCAGGCACATCAGAAGAAGAAGGACGGCTGCCTGATCATGGTATTAATCGATACATCTGTCTGGATAGATCATTTTGTCCATGCGGACCAAACCCTGCAAAACATGCTGACCGAAAACGAAGCCGTGATACATCCATTTGTCACGGGTGAATTGGCTTGCGGAAACCTCAAAAACCGGAAAGAAATATTTCGCTTATTGAACTATTTGCCTTCCATCCAAACAATTACAGATGAGGAATATGATTTCTTCATTGAGCGTCATAGGCTCTTTGAGACCGGATTGGGGTTTGTTGATATCCATCTGCTGGCATCTGCGCTTATGTCTCATTGCCTCATATATACCCGCGATAAAATTCTTTTCGTGGCTGCAAATACCCTGAGAATTGCATACAAAAACGGCCATTGAATAGCGTGATGAATAAAGATTGCCTGGAGACGGTCCTGCGCGCAGTGGCACGGTCAGTGGGCAGCCGCCTGAAATACACCCGGCTTGCCAAAGGCTATTCCGGCCATACGATAAAACAGGCGTTTCAATTATTGACGCGCGCCCGGGTCATAACACCTGTGTATTCCGCAAGCCCTTCAGGCCTGCCATTGGGAGCGTTGAAAGACGTGTCGACGTTCAAGGCGATCATGGTTGACCTGGGGCTAATGCATTCTTTATGCGGGCTGAACGCCGCGGAGGAATGTACACGGGAAAACCTTCTTTCCATATATAACGGCGCACTGGCCGAACAATTTGCCGGGCAGGAGCTCAGGATAACACAGGCCGGCGGCCTGTACTACTGGTCGCGCGAAGCCAAAAGCAGTTCAGCGGAAGTGGACTACCTTGCCGTGGTCAATGGTTCCATCCGTCCGATCGAGGTAAAAAGCGGGCCCGAAGGCCGTTTGAAAAGCATGCATCTGCTCCTGGAAACATTCAATAATTGCGGAAACGGGATTGTCCTTAACGAAGGCATATTCGGAACGCTGCCTTCGAAAAGATTGGAATTCATTCCTTTATATTATACGTCCGCTGCCACGAGGATATAAAACTATTATGGCTTCTGAAAACTGGGGCTCCAAGCTTGGCGTCATACTCGCGGTCGCGGGCAGCGCCGTGGGTCTGGGAAATTTTTTGCGCTTTCCCGGCCAGGCAGTTGCCAACGGCGGCGGCGCCTTTATGATACCCTATTTCATCAGCTTTTTGCTTCTTGGCATTCCCATCTGCTGGCTTGAGTGGGCCCTTGGCCGCTATGGCGGAAGGCAGGGCCACAACTCCCCTCCCGGCATCTTTTATACGCTTTCACGCCATCCATCGGCAAAATACCTTGGCGTTTTTGCCATTCTGATTCCCATGGTCATCTATATGTATTACGTATATATTGAATCGTGGTGCCTGGGGTATGCCTTCCATTTTCTCAAGGGTACGCTTTCTCTGGGAAAAGACCCTGCGGCATATGGCGTGTTTTTTGAACAATACGTTGGCATGGGGGCAAATGGCTCTCTCTTTTCCGGGACCGGCATGGGAACGCTTTTTTTTCTCGCAATCGCCTTCTTCCTCAACTTTGTCCTGGTCTACCGGGGCATTACAAAAGGTATTGAAGCCTTTTGTAAAATAGCCATGCCCTTGCTCCTCTTCTGCGCAGTCATTATTCTGGTCAGGGTGCTTACCCTGGGCACGCCCGACCCCTTGCTGCCCAACCAGAATGTGTTCAATGGCCTGGGTTTCATGTGGAATCCCGATTTTTCCAGACTGACAGAAGGCAAGGTGTGGATGGCCGCGGCCGGGCAAATCTTCTTTTCCCTTTCCGTGGGCTTTGGCCTTATCCTCACCTATTCAAGCTATGTGAAAAAAGACGACGATGTGGTGCTCTCGGGACTGACGGCAAGTTCGACCAATGAATTCAGCGAGGTTATTTTAGGCGGCCTTATTACCATTCCCGCGGCCTATATCTTTCTTGGCGCAGCTCCCATTGAAAAAATTGCGGGATCCACTCTGGGGCTTGGGTTTTACACCATTCCCGTGGTCTTCAACTACATGCATTTCGGACAGTTCTTCGGTTTCTTATGGTTTTTCCTGCTCTTTCTGGCAGCCCTCACCTCCTCCATCAGCATGCTTCAGCCTGCAATAGCATTTATTGAGCAGGCCTTTGGCGTTGGCCGTAAAGCATCGGTCGCGGGTCTTGGCGTTGTCACCGCTTTTGGCACTCTTGCGGTCATCTACCTGTCAAAAAACCTTGCCGCACTTGACACCATGGATTTCTGGGTGGGCACGGCCTTCATCTACCTATCAGCAACGGTCATGGTCATCTTCTTCAGCTGGGTCTTTGGCATTGAAAAAGGCCTTGTCGAGGCCAACCGCGGGGCATCGTTTCCCATTCCGCGCTGGGTGGGCTTTGTCATGAAATATGTGACGCCTCTCTACCTTATCGCCATTTTTTGCCTCTGGGTCTATAACTCGGCAGGCGCCTATGTTCAGGCCGCACTCGAAAACCCCGATGTTCTGGTCACACTCATCGGTCTTGGGCTGCTGTTCCTGTTTATTCTGATCATGATTAAACTGGCGGGCAAACGATGGGCAAAGACCGATGCCCGCGGGCCTGAAGGAGCGCTATGACATTTGCTGGAACAATTATGCTTGTGGTCTCCGTGGGTCTGGTGCTTACGCTGACTATGTTCTGCTTCTACAAAATATTCACTGAAAAGCCGCACACGCACCACGCGCCAATTGACATTGAAACGAAAGACACGGAGGAGTGACCATGATGCTCGATCTGGTAAAAAAAAGCCGCAGCTTCCGCAGGTTCGACCAGTTCCGCCGCATTGATACCAGCGTACTCAAAGAGCTGGTCGATTGTGCGCGCCTTTCGCCCACAGGCGGCAATATGCAGCCCCTAAAATTTATCATTGTAAACGACCCGACAATGAACAGTGCGCTTTTTCCAGCGCTGGCATGGGCAGGGTATCTCAAAGAATGGAACGGCCCTGCCGAAGGACAGCGTCCAACAGCCTATATTGTGATACTGGGAGACTCTGCCATACGGAAAGATTTCGGATGCGACCACGGCATTGCCGCTCAATCCATTATGCTGGCTGCTGCGGAAAAAGGCATTGGCGGATGCATGATCGGCTCCATTAAGCGCGAATTGCTGCGGCAGATGCTTGCGTTTGACGAACGGTTTGAGACACTTCTGGTGTGTGCGCTGGGATATCCGGCAGAGACTGTTGTACTCGAAGAGATCAACGGACAGGACAGCATTAAATACTACCGCGATGCAGCTGACGCGCACCACGTGCCCAAACGCGCGCTCGATTCTGTTATTGTTAAAACGATTGCCTGAAAAAACCGTCAGGTAATCAGCCGTTTTTTCATCCGTTTTATTCCCACAACAAACGCCACTGTCCCAAGCGCGCATAGCGCGGCAATGTGAATGAGCAACGCTGAGGAAATCTCTCCGGCAAACAGGGCGCGGGAGAGTGCCACCGCATGGGTAAGCGGCAGAAATTGTGCAAAGGTCTGCATCCAGGCGGGAAAACGGTCGAGAGGGAAAAAAACGCCTGAGAAAAAAAACATGGGTGTAATGATAAGCTCGGTATAGTAGCTGAAAAAATCAAAATTGGGCGCAACCGAGGTTACGATCATTGCGAGCGAGGCAAAAAGCAGTCCAGTGAAAATCATAAGCAGAACCAGTGCGGGCAGTGCAGTCCACGAAGCCGGAAGAACGCCAAGGGCCATGGCAATAATAAGCATGAGAGTACCACTGATGAGCCCCCTGAAAGAGGCCCAGGCGATATCGCCTGCCACCGCATCCTCGGCCGACACCGGTGTGGCGACAAGTGAGTCGTACAGGTGTTCGTGGACAATCTTGACAAATGTTCCATACAGGCATTCGAACGTGGCTGCCATCATGACCGAAGAAATGAGCACACCTGGCACCAGGAAGTGGAGATACGGCTTTCCGCCGAAATGACCCATGTAAGCTCCCATGCCCAGGCCAAAGGTGACCAGGTAAAAGAGCGGCTGGCCCAAGCTAACCACAAAGGTGGGAATAATGAACCGCTTGTACGAAATCAAGTTCCGTAAAAAGACATAATAGATACGGTACGATAAGTTCATTCGATGAGGCTCCTGCCAGTGAGTTTGAGAAAAACATCCTCGAGCGTGGCTGGTCGATGCAACACATTAGGCAGATTGAGCGACAACATCCGCTCCATGAGCGCATGACTGTCAGTACAATACAGATAGAGTGTATCGCCTGCCCGTTCATGTCCTGTATAGAGCGGCGACAGTGTTGCCAGAAGTCCTGCGTCCCCTTCCTCGGACGCGCGTATCTCGACAACCTCCCTGCCGATCTCGTCCTGCACCAATCGCTGGGGAACACCCTCTTTAAGAATGCGTCCCTGGTACATGACCACAATGCGGTCGCAGAGCTGCTCTGCTTCTTCCATGTATTGGGTGGTAAGGATAAGCGTAACGCCCTGCTTTTTAAGCGACCGGAGCCGCTGCCAGATAAGGTGGCGCGCTTGGGGATCGAGCCCTGTGGTGGGTTCGTCGGCAATGATGAGCCGTGGATTGTTGAGCAGGGCCCGGGCAATGAGGATGCGGCGTTTCATGCCCGTAGAGAGCTGACCTATTCTGCTGTTCCGCTTGTGCTCGAGTTCGACAAAGGCCAGAAGTCCTGCCACGCGCTCCTTTGCCTCTGATCGCGGAATATCAAAAAACCGGGCAAAGACCATGAGATTTTCGTACACAGTGAGGTCGTTGTCCAGGGTTATCTCCTGAGGAATGACGCCCGTGATCTTTTTAATGGCCCGGTTATTTATTCCCGCTGCCTGGCCAAACACCGACACGCTTCCCTCGGAAATGGGCGACACGCAATGTATCATGCGAACCGTGGTGGTCTTGCCCGCGCCATTGGGGCCCAAGAAACCGAAGCATTCGCCTTCGTTGATGGAAAAAGAAATGGCATCCACAGCGGTGAGTTCGCCGTACTTCTTTGTCAGCCGATCGGCTGAAATGACGCTGTCCATAGCGTTTTTAAAATGTATTATATGACACAACCCAATCAAGAATGTATTTTCTCTTTTCACATATTTAAACCAAGAAAGGGGCCTTTTCATGAAAACCGCAAGCGCGCGTCACATTTTAGTAAAAACCGAAAAAGAGTGCATTGCCCTGAAAAAAAAGATAGAAGACGGCGCTGATTTCGCCAAAATTGCTGAAGAGTGTTCCGAATGCCCTTCAGGTGAAACCGGCGGCGATCTGGGCTCTTTTTCTCCGGGCGAAATGGTTCCTGAATTCGACAAGGTCGTCTTTTCAGAGGAAGTCGGCAAGGTGCATGGTCCCATCAAAACCCAGTTCGGATATCACTTGGTGGAAATCACCGGCCGGAATGGATGAAGGCTTTCACCGTTCATACGTACGAAGAAGAAAGAAAAAGAGGCCAAGGTAGATACGGTAAAGACGCTCTGGGCGCCAGCGGTAAACAACCACGGCGGTTTCGGAAGATGGGCTTTCGTGGAAATACTTGATCCATGGGATGCGAAAAAGACAATTTATAATTCTATTGGAAAGGACGGATAAATGGGAAAAAACGATATACTCGTCCTGTTGCGGATGTACAAAGGGCGTTGCGCGGGAAAATACGGTATCAATGCGCTTGGAGTCTTTGGGTCTGTTGCGCGCGACCAGGCAACCGGTGACAGCGACGTGGATATTGTCGTTAAAATGGAGCAGCCGAACCTTGTCACACTGTCCCGCATACGCCTCGAGATAGAGGAGATGGTACATACGCATGTGGATATCGTGCACTACAGGGATACAATGAACAAACTGCTGAAAAAGAGAATCGACGAAGAGGCCGTGTATGCGTGAAAACGAAATCGTCCTGGATGTGCTGCAGTCGATCAGGACCGCGGCTGTGAGAATCCTGAAAAAAATGGAGGCTATTCATTCGCCAGCCGATTTCGACGCAACAGAAGAAAACAAGGACAGTCTGGATGTAATTTGCATGCAGCTGACCGGGATTGGCGAAGGCCTCAAACAAATAGACAAACTCACAGACGGCCGTTTGCTGGACGGATATCCGGAAGTTGACTGGAAAGGCCTCAAGGGTGTCCGGGACGTCATAGCCCACCAGTATTTCAGCATCAGCACCGAAGCGGTGTATGATGCGTGCCGGAAAGATATTCCTGCGCTTATGGCTGCGGTCGAGAAAATAATCAGGGACAAATGCTGACAGCCAAACCCATCGAATTCAATGGAATTAATAAACAGCCCGGATTGAAAGGATGACGAGAAAGCGCCACAAACCATCCTCTACCCCCGCGACCCTTCGCTCGACCCCCAGCCTGTCTGGAAGGGCAAGGACGAGCAGGACATTGAACCTTTGGACAAAAAGACCGGAAAGATACTGCCGCAAAAAGACGGCACTGTTGTCATCGAGATCAAGGGCGTGGATGTATACGACCCAACCACGGGCCAGGTGCGCGCCAACAGCACGGACGATATTGCCTGCTGGTTCGTGGACACCAATTACAACGGCGAAAGCTTTTTTGTGAGGCACGCATACTTCACGGGCGCAGACAAACCGTACGAGAAGCTGAAAAACGCGCTCCGGGCCGAATGAATCTGCATGGAACAGCTTGTATTCGACAAAGAGCAGGCCGTTCAAGAGGCCAGAAACAGGGAAGATCGCCATAAAAGTCATCAACCACTATAGCGATGAGGTCTTGAAAGTGTTTGAGGTAAAATGACGATTTGCCAACCATGAACATATCGGCCATACGCGACGGTATCGAACCCCACATCTTTCACCGCGGCAAGGAATACCTCACCGCATACCGCGTGGAGTTTATAAAACAGGAGCTGAACATCCTTCGTTTCAAGGTGAAAGGGACGGAAGATTACTCCACGTCTCTTTTCCTTGACGACAATGCCGCGTCAATCCTGAAAGGCTCGTGCACTTGCCCCTATGGCGGAAACTGCAAGCACATTGCCGCGGCCGCGCTCTACGCCGAACGCTCCCCGAATATCGCATCCGCGGCAATGGTATCCGGCCACAACGCTGTGGTCATGTCCACGTTCGCGTTAAAACCGCTGACAACGTTTCTCAAGCGTTACATCAGAGACCCGAGCCTTATCGAAGAATTCACAAGGGACCCCGAGAATAAAATGTTCAAAGTCCTGTCCGCGCTCGAAAGCCATGACTATGAATTACCCGATGAATTCATGTCTTGCCTGGAAGAGTATAAATTCAGGTTCAACAAGAAACTCCTGAAAGAACTCGAGGAAAAATACGATGATTGGTGCGACCTGTACCAAGGCGAAGACGCTGACTTTCCCGAAGAAGAGGAGGAAGAGGGGGTGGACAGAAAAGCGGCCCAACAGTATCAGGCCAACTTTGACCGCTACCATTCGTTCATTTACAATCTTGCCCCGCAGGTGCTTTCAGGGTCCGGCGCATCGGACCTGGAAAAGGCCGTTCCCTGCGATAAACCGCGTTTCGGCCTGCGGATAAAGGACGCCAGCTATACCTATTACGGAGCAAAAAAGGAATACCGGTACGAGATCCAGCTTCTCTTCGACAGGGGCGATAAATTTCTTATCGTGAAAAATCCGGAAAGACTTATGGCCGACATTGTGCACTCAGGGTGCTTTTCCGCGGGTAACGACCGTTTCAGGACGCCGGTCACCGCCATAACCCCGGCAATGAGGCGAGCGAGCGAGATCGTGTCCGCGTCCAAATTCCACTCAAAAGGATATGCCGCGTTCAATTCAGCCTCTTTTTTCAACGCGCTTCCGGACCTGTGCCGCGACGGAATCCCCGTCTTCTTCAACAACAGGGAACCGGTGGAATTGTCCGATCTGGAATGCACGGTCAGCGTGGAACTCGACTACGACAAATCAAAACTGAAGACCGCATGGTCGGTTGTGATCAACGGCGTAACCGTGCCCGGCGGCGAGCTCGAAGCGCTTCTTCCGGGACAGCCCATGATGGCACTGCATGGAAATGTTCTGGTTCCGTTCCCCGCAGCCCTGCCTGCCGAGGCGCTCAAGTCGCTTATTGACGCTGACCAGACCGGCATGGCCCTGCACGGGCTTGTCCGCTGGCACGAACGGTTCGTGGAGCCCCTTTCTGCGGTCATAAACATAACCTGTTCCGGCAAATACAAAAAGGCCCTGGGTACAATCGAAGAATTCGGAATCAGACTAACGCTCGACTACCTCAATGATAAGGGAGCGTTCCTAAAACTGGAATTCCTGTACGGGTCAAAGAGCCATACCCCTTTGGTGTGCCGCATTGGAGAAAAAGACTTTGATCCGTTTAAAGAGGGAAAAGACAAGACACGGGATTTTGTCCGCGAACACGAATTTATCACTCTCATCAACCGGCATTTCAACGTTGCGCGCGACGGCTCATTCGTGTTTTACGGCGAAAACGAGGACGTCCTCCTCAGCATGGCCCATGCAGGCCTTGCCAAATACCCGCACGTGCGCGAAGTGGTGCGCACCCCCGCCTTTGAGCAGCGGTTTGCTGTGCGGCAGCCTGCCCCGTCGTTTTCCGTCACGGGTTCGGACGTTGATTTCCTTGAAATTTCATTTACCTTGGGAGATGGCATACTGCCCGAGGAAACCGGCCCCATCATGGAGGCTGTCCGGCAGGGACAGAAATATTACCGTCTGAAAAATGGCGCATTGCTTATGCTCGAATCAACCGATTTGTCAATGTTCATTGAAACCATCAGCGCTCTGGGTAAGTCGCGGGAATTGTTCGCCGGAAAACCCGCCCGCCTCACAAAAGCCGACATGCTGTATATGTCCGTGTGCATGAAGGAGGAAAACAACCTGCTGCCAGACGCGGTCCAGGCCGAAATTTCGGGCCGCCTCAGGGAATTCGACACATACGAGCCGCCAGAACTGGCCGCCGGGTTTTGCGGAACGCTCAGGGGATACCAGCAGACCGGCTTTCACTGGCTCCACAAAATGAGCTCTTCCGGGTTCAATGTGATATTGGCCGATGACATGGGTCTTGGAAAAACCGTGCAGACCATTGCGCTGCTGATAAATGCATACTCGGGCAGGGATTCAGGGGCCCCCCCGCCCTCTCTTATTGTCTGCCCTTCAATTCTTGTATACAACTGGATGGCTGAACTCTCCCGTTTTGCCCCGGAGCTACGGACTGCAGCGCTATACGGAAACAAGGGCGACCGGGACGCCCTGTTCCGCGAGAAAAAATGCAATGTGTACGTGACCAGCTACGCCACCATGCAGCGGGACATTGAGATGCTCAGCGAAACCCGGTTCCTGTATGCGATACTCGATGAGGCCCAGAAGATAAAGAACCGGTCCACGCAGAGCTTCAAGTGCTGCAGGCTCATTCGCGCAGACCACCGGTTTGCGCTCACCGGCACACCCGTGGAAAACAGGCAGACCGATCTCGTGTCGATCTTCGAATACCTTGAACCGGGGTTCTTAAGATCGGGAGAAATAAGCGCGGGTTTCAAGGCGGACAGCGGCAAAGAAACCGGCATTCTCAAGAGGCGGACCTCGCCTTTTATCCTGCGCCGCATGAAACGGCAGGTTCTCGACGACCTTCCCGCAAAGAGTGAACAGACACTCACCTGCGAACTTGGTGACGCTCAGAAAAAACTCTACGTCTCTCTGAGGGCTGAATTTGAAGGCCAGGCCAGGTTTCTAATAAATGACAAGGGCATCGAACGATCGCGCATACACATCCTTGCGCTGCTGACAAGGCTTAAGCAAGTCTGCTGCCATCCCATGCTCATCGACGCGTCCGGAACACTGGAAGCGGCCGGTTCGGCAAAGCTCGATCTCCTGCTCGAACTCATGGAAGAGATCATGGAGGGAGGGCACAGGGTCCTTGTATTCAGCCAATTCACCTCAATGCTTGCCATAATCCATAAACGGCTTGAAAAAAACGCAATAAAATGCTCCTATATGGACGGTGAGACAAAGGACCGGCTTGCTCTGGTTGATGCCTTCAACAAGGACTCGTCGATTCCCTGCTTTCTCATCAGCCTCCGGACCGGCGGCCACGGGATAAACCTGACCGGCGCCGATACGGTCATCCATTACGACCAGTGGTGGAACCCGGCGGTCGAGGAACAGGCCACGGACCGCGTTCACCGTATCGGCCAGTCCAAGGAGGTGACCGTGTACAAGCTGATATGCAAAGGAACCATTGAGGAGAAGATCGTTGAATTGCAGAAAAAGAAACGCGAGCTTTTCGCTTCGCTGGTGGACGAGTCCCAGGGCGGCCTGAACCTGACCGCGGAGGACATCGCGGAACTGCTGGCCGGCTGAATGTGGTTTGGAAAAAATCGCCGCCGGGGCCGCTAAAGGGGTCTTCTAGAACCGATACCCGGCGGTAAAACCAAAGTTTTGGCTGCGGGGAGAATAGGCCAGACGCACGTCGAACTTTTTGTGTGCCTGCGCTGTCGCAAGCTTCTGATTGTACCTCTTGGCGCCTTGGTAGGCGTCATACAAGCCCCAAATATAAAAACCACCCGTGAGAATAGCCGTGCTAAAGGTAAGGTATTTTTCCGTATCTGAGGGCCATTTCCAATCAGCGTCGGCTTTGGGAACATAGACAGACCGGTAAACACCTGTATGGGTCCCCTGCCTGGTGGTCTCGGCAAAATAAACCGTGTCAGTGTTAAACAATTCAAACCGTCCATACAAGTACTGGGCCAGGTAGAGACAGCCGTAAAATCCAGCCGCCGTAACGAGTCCCCGCCCATATTCCCGGTTGTAAATTTGACCCGTTCCCGGCAGGGTCGCGGAAAGGGCGCACGATGCGAATGGATCCTTGGGCACTGCGTCATAATCGTATTGCGCAATCTGCGGCTTGAGTACAAAAGCACTGTCACCATCATCCGCATATGCGGCGATGGTGACAACTGCTATGCTTATTACGATCAGGGCTCTGATCACACGAGCGCCTTTCTAGTTATTGGTATAGTCCTGGGTTTCAAGCTCTGTTCCGTGCGCATCGACCTTGGAATAATATAATTTTTCACCCGAAGCGGTGTTCTTATAAATTGTAACCTCGCGATATCCCAGCGCCGCGTCCGTTGCCGGATAGAAATGGATGTTGAAGAAGAGGCTGTCACCGGTTTCGCCCCAGGGAATGGTAAAGGTCACCACGCCTTCATTGTCCTCGTAACGCAGATAGGGCAGAGTGGGGTCCTGGCTGTTCTTGTGAATGATCTGCAGGTCGAATGCAAACGTATGCGATTCACCGTTATCGTCCTTAGCGTCAAAAAACGATCCATGCCCGACCTGGGTATAGGTGGCTTCGTCAAGACTTGTCAGTTCAAAAGAGGCTGTGTCGCCTTTGCCTAATTCATCCAGCACTGATATGTTTTTGCCCCATGCTGTGGTATACCCTGGCCGAATGCTCGCTGGATCCTGGAGCGAACCTGCGCTGAATGTGATAGTGACATTAATAGTGTCAATTTCCATGTCGCTTCCCACAACATGCCATGTTTTTATTTCGCGGCCATTGGCTTTCCATGAAATAACATCCGTGATAAGTGACGCATTGAGATTTGCGGGCAACGCTGGCACCGCCCCGCCATATCGGAAAGAGACCTCTGCTTTACCCGTAAATTTTTTAAGTGGATCCTGATTGTCAGGCTTGTTCACAACAGTTTCCCAATAGGTAAGAATACCATTGCCGCTATCGACAAGTCCATTACCGGTCTGCCAGATGTCCTGTGTAGCGCATCCGCGCGCCAGAAACTGCTTGGCAGCGCCTTGAGTAACAGTGCTCTTTGCGCCTTCCTTGCCATTTTCCTCTTCATTAATTGCCGAAGGTTTGCCCATGGCTTTTCCTATCTTTGCGAAAAGATCCAGACCTCCTGCAGCGCCCGGACCAAAAGGGTTTTTTCCGCATCCGGCAAGGACCACGCCCCCAACCAGAAGCACTGCGATCAATTTGTTTCGTGTAACCATTCTCTCCTCCTTTTTATTATTGTTTTGGTTTTTTATAAGCTATTTTCCAAAACAATACTTCAAAGAAAATGCCAGTTTTAAATATTCTGATAAGTCGCTGATATTGCAACAAATACAAAACACTCCGTTCTTGGTTTTTACTATTTGTATCATTCTTGATACTGTTTTATTCATAAGAATATCACAATTGATAATTAAAAAGCCCATCCAAGGCCAAGCAAAGGCAGCTTCACGTACTGAAATGTATAATGAGAAGCCAGGCTCAGATCAATGCGCAGATGGGTCCTCTTATACTGAAACCCAAAGAAAATAAAGGAATACAGGTCGCGGTCACGGTTGTCAAAGTCCAGCTTGTCGCTGTCCTTGGCAAATTGAAGACTCTTCATTGGAATAAACCGGGTGTTGGTCATATAATATTCAAATGAAAAGCTCCACCGTTCGTTTATAGCCACGCTATATGCCGGAATAATAAAAAAGGTGGACTGGTCCTGGTTCTGGTGTGAGGAGATTGAGGTAAATAGATTGAAGGAGTGCCTGTTCCATTGATATCCCTGGGTAATAAACAGGGCTGTTGACTTGTCTTCAGAATCCATGAGAAGCATGGTGCTGTCACCGAACTGACTTTTTGAACTGTATGTTTTGAGCCCAACACCCGCTGTGTAGGGATGCCCCTTCACCTGGGCCGAGAAAGGCCTTGATTTTAAAGTAAAAATTCTGAAGTTGTCGGTCATGGTCCCACCCTGGGCTCGTAACAGGTTGGGCAATCCCGCTGCCACAAGATCAGCCATAAGCCAATTGTTGATGTTCCAATATCCTTCCCAGATAAGGAAGTCATTCATCCGTATGCCACCATGCCATTTTTCTCCAATGTCCGGCGTTTCACTGAAAATAACCTTGTGCGCAAAAGGTTTGGATCGTTCTTCAGCCATTGATCCCGTCACCAGCACTGCAATACACACAAAAATTGAAAAAATGGTCTTCATCTCTTCTCCTCCTGGTCTGAATTTTATCAAGGCACGCTTTTTGATTCATCCCTGGATAAACAAATTACATACCAAATGATACATTTGCCTAACAACAATATAAATCAAAGGGATTTGCCATGAAAAGCCCCTGAAAGAAAAAAGAGCCGAGTATCAATTATGATACGGAAACGATAAAATTAAATTATATTAATTTCTGATCAATGAGTTTTATTATAAGCATAGTCTTTGCCGTAAAAAGCATTCTGCTTTTTACTGGCGCGGTTGCTCAGGACAAATCCGCGGCCTATTTTGACCAGCCCCAGATTATTGTTGTTGGGGAAGAGGTGAAGATGAGCTGCGGATTGCACAATGCCTTTCCCGATGAATTGAAAAAACTGGCCGCCACGGGTACGGAAATCCCCCTGTACTTTTTTATTGAAATCAAGACCAGCCCGTCACAAGGCACGCTTCACCAGACTATTATTGAACACACCCTGAGGTACGACCTTATTGCCAAACAATACTGGGTAGTGCGCAAGCCGGCCATGGACACCCTTGGTTTTGCCTCGGCCGATTCGGCGATTGCGCAGGCATGCACCTTTCCCCGTTTCAGCGCCTTTCCCCTTTCAATAATCGACAAGGACAAAATGTATACCATTACCTCGTATGCAGTACTGGGAAAGGCCATGGTCGAGGCGCTCGAAAACCACTCTATTGATCTTATGTATTACTGGAACTACAAGCGGCCGACAATTAAGACAGAAAAAATCCCGGGCGGTCAATTCCTGGCCCGCGGAAGGAAGTGAGCGCGCATGAAAAATATTTCCCTGCGCACAAAGACTTTTGTACTGCTCTTTTTCGTGGTACTCTGCGCGACCGTACCGCTTATCATCTTCTACACCAAGGCCGCGCAGGGCCTTGCCGCGCTGGGCGCTGACCCGGCAATAGAGACCAACCTGGCAAAGACCATTGATTTGGCGCCTGACCAGGAGGGAAAAAAACAGGCCGCTCTTGCGTTAAAAAAATACCGGCAGATCGGGGTGCTGAAACAGGGGATTATACGCCAGGTACTGGTCTTCAGCGTCTTCTTTTTTGCCTTTACCATTGTGGTGACCCTCACTCTTGGCTTCTTTTTCACCTCGCGCATCACTAAACCGCTATCCAACCTCACTGCGGCCATACGCCGTCTTGCCGGAGACGACGCGCCCAAAAAGCTGAAAGACCGCGCGGGCGGTGAAATCGGCGTGCTCATTGAGTCGTTCAATAAAATGGCCGCGGACCTAGCCAGCGCGCGCGAACAACGCGCCATGGCCGAGCGCCGCGCTACCTGGCAGCATGTGGCGCGCACCATAGCGCACGAGATAAAAAATCCGCTCACACCCATCAGGCTCTCCACCGAGCGCATGTACGACAAGTTCTTGAATGCAAGCGCGGATTTTCCCGACGTGATAAAAAGCACGACCACCACTATTCTCCACGAAATAGAGAACCTGCAAAAACTGGTGGACTCGTTCCACAAATACGCGAAATTCCCTGACCCTGCCCTGCGCAGGGAAAAGATCGACGCTATCCTTGGCGAGCTTGTGCCCATGCTGCAGACAACAGGAGTCGATCTCTCACTTTCATGCACCAGCCCCTTGCCTGAGGTCATGATTGACAAGGGGCAGATACGCGAGGCCTTCACCAACCTTATCAAAAACGCGATCCAGGCCATTCAGGAAAAGGGCGGACTTGGCGCTGTCCGGGTGGTATGCACGCGGGAGGACCTCAAAATCGTTATTTCAGTGGAGGACAACGGGGCGGGCATTCAGGAAGAGAACATGAAGCGGCTCTTTCAGCCCTATTTTACCACAAAAAAACACGGCAGCGGCATTGGCCTTGCTTTGACAGAACGTATTATCAACCTTCACGGCGGCACCATTGCGGTGCGGAGCCATGCGGGTCAGGGGACTGTCTTTACACTCAACCTTCCCCTGCCGCCTGAAACAGGAGAATACTATGGCAAAAATACTGGTCATTGACGACGAAGAGAACATCCGAAAGACCCTTGACGAGATCCTTTCAGACGAGGCGCACGAAGTGGTTTCAGCCGGCGACGGTAACCAGGGGCTGCGTGCGCTCAAAGAGGAACTTCCCGACGTGGTGCTGCTGGACATCCAGCTTCCGGGAAGGGATGGGCTCGAGATACTACAGGAAATTAAATCCTCGGGCGTTGACTGTGAAGTAATTATGATTTCGGGCCATGGCACCATTGAAGCGGCCATCAAGGCCATACGACTGGGCGCCTACCACTTTCTGCAGAAGCCCCTTGCCATGGTCGAAGTGAAGCAGAACGTGCGGCACGCGGCAGAGGCAAAACTTCAGCGCGATGAACTGCAGAGCCTGAAAGAGAAGGAAGGGAACAGATACCGGATCGTTGGTACAGGAAGCGCTGTTGAGCGCATGGAGCAGCAGATTGCCAAAGTGGCGCCCACACCGGGCCGGGTCCTTATCACCGGCCAGAGCGGCTCGGGCAAGGAGCTTGTCGCCTACGCGATCCACCGGCAGAGCCAGCGCGCCTCTGGTCCTTTTGTAAAAATCAACTGTGCTGCCATTCCTCAAAACCTGATAGAGAGCGAACTTTTTGGCCACGAAAGAGGGTCGTTCACCGGCGCCGTGTCCCTGAAAAAAGGCAAATTCGAAACAGCCCACCTGGGCACGCTCTTTCTGGATGAGATCGGCGACATGGACCTTAACACGCAGACCAAAGTGCTGCGGGTTATTCAGGAAGGTGAGTTTGAGCGCGTGGGTGGAATCAAAACCATTAAAGTCGACGTGCGCATCGTGGCTGCGACCCACCGCGACCTTGAAGCCATGATTGCAGCGAGGACATTCAGAGAAGACCTCTACTACCGGCTCAACGTGGTGCCCATCCGGGTGCCCACGCTTGCGGAAAGGACCGAGGACATTCCTGCTCTGGCCCAATATTTTCTGGAACTCTACTGCGCTGAAAACAGCATGGCAAAAAAGTCTTTTGCGTCCGAGGCGCTGTCGCTTTTATGCGCACGTACCTACAAGGGAAACATCAGGGAATTAAAAAACATTGTTGAGCGCGCCGCGATTCTGACTGAAGCACCAGTCATATCCGCTGCAGCCCTCCAGGCGCTTATCGAGATTAAGCAGGAAGCCAACATGTCGCTCTTTACCCGTACGCGGCCACTCAATCAGGCCAAAGACGAATTGGAACGGGTCTATGTGCAGACCCAGCTTGAATTGAATGAATGGAACATTCCCCGCACCGCGGACCTGCTCGATATGCAGCGCACCAATTTGCACCGGAAGATAAAACAGCTGGGTATTGAACGGTGACCTCTCCCTCGTGTACCTGAACGTTCACGAGCAATAAGGTCAGGCCAGAACAGAATACAAAATCCCTCTTGTACTAGCGCTGACCTCTCCCCCAACAGACAAAAAAATCTGCCTACGCCCCCTCTCCGTACGGAGAGGGGGCCTGGCAGTCGCATATTCCCTTGGGGGGTGAGGTCAGCCCCACAACGCAAGAGCGCCGTATTTTTTCCAGCACTTTTCCAATATCAGAAAAAACTTCCCCGTTTTTTATGCGAAGTACCGTAAGCCCTTTTTCGCTGAAAATCCGATCGCGTTCCGCGTCATATGTCTTTTGTTCAGGAGAATTATGCACGCTGCCGTCTATTTCTACAACCAAACCAGCCGCGTCGCAGTAAAAATCTGCAATAAATCCCACAATAACCTGTTGTCGCCGGAACTTTATCCCATCGAGCCGTTTCGCGCGTATCTGTTCCCAGATCAATTTCTCCGCAGGAGTCATTGTAGTGCGCAGGGCTTTTGATAGTTGCACTTTAAGAGGTGTGACTTTTTGAAATCTTGCAATAGCGCGAGACATAGCGTCCTTTCCAAAAAAACAAGGCCAGCGTGTAGAAAGGTCTAAAAACCTCTCCGCGCAAGGAAGCAATATACTTATAAAGCCGCAATTGCGTGAATAAAAAAATCCCTCTTGTACCGGCGCTGACCTCTCCCCCAACAGCCAAAACAATCTGCCTACGCCCCCTCTCCGTACGGAGAGGGGGTCTGGCAGTCTAATATTCCCATTGGGGGTGAGGTCAGCGCCCCAAAGAACAGGTATTTAAGTTCTCCGTTTTGGTAAAATAATAAAAGAATGCCGCCTTAACAGCTTGTTTTGGATTATATTTTTGTGCTATTATAGTATGAAAAAAATCCTCTCCTACCTGGCCATTTATCTCATCTGGGGCTCTACTTACTTCGCCATTCGCGTGGCAGTGCAGAGCATTCCCGCATTCGCCATTGTGGGCCTCCGCTTTGTCCTAGCGTGAGTTTACTATAAATAAGTGATTTCTGGTTTGGTAAGCGGACCGTAGCTGATTGCAGGACAATCAGTTATGGTCCGTTTTGTTTTGTGAGTATATGTATACACTGATTATATTTGTTGAC
>Ga0208977_1000412_pt1 | contig 35476 bp, 30 predicted proteins | sample RifOxyA2_FD_184030 | JGI IMG/M metagenome (GOLD analysis project Ga0208977, IMG submission 184030) | Groundwater microbial communities from Rifle, Colorado - Rifle Oxygen_injection A2 (SPAdes) | ecosystem: Environmental > Aquatic > Deep subsurface > Groundwater | place: Rifle, Colorado, United...
CCAAATTTGAATTGGGAGGGATTTCTGAAACTTTGACTCCCCGTATTTTATCGGCGGTGAATCCGAGTTTCAAGAATATCGAGAGTGAAGATTTGACCGTGGATCAGTTTATCTTGCAAATTGAAGAAAGTCAAAAGGAAAGCGGCGGATTGGAAATCAATGACGGCGACTTGGACAAGTTGATCGGCCAGCCATCCGGAGCGGAACTTACTTCCCAGCAGAGAGAGTTGATCAAAAAAGACGCGCTTGAGAAAATGAACCAGGCGGAGGGCGCGCTGGATGAAAGTAAAAAAGCTTTTATTTTACAAGAAGGCCGGAAAAAGTTTTCTGAAATTGCCGGGCGGGAGCTGACCGGAACGGAGAAAATGTCGGTTGTGTTTTCGGACGCGATAAACAATAAAATCAGCGATTATTTCCAACCCTCCTTGGCGGAAAGCGGCGGCTTTCCCCTTCTTCCTATGGTTTTTAGTTTAATTCTTCTCTTGACTATAATTCCGTTGGGATCTTTTCTGTCGCGTTTTTCCATTTATCTTTGCCGGCTTGTTTTTTGGATCATGGTGAAGAGAAATTATGTTATGATCGAAAAAGTAATGATGGAAGTTGAGAGAATCACGTGAAGTTTCAAGAGTGAATCGGACAATCAGCCGCAAGTTAGCACTCAGGGGATGAGATTGCTAATTTTTTGTTTTTGTAGTAGTATTACTCGCAGACAGGATGGTTGGGACTTACGCATTTGCCTCGTCACGGCTCGCATCCGAGTCAAACGCGTAAGTCCTGATAGTATCTAAAAACGTATTTTTATTATGGCTAACGATTATTACAATATTTTAGGAGTGGAAAAAGGCGCGTCGGATGATGAAATCAAGAAAGCCTACCGGAAATTGGCGCACAAATACCATCCGGACAAGAGCGGCGGAGACGAGAAAAAATTCAAGGAAATCAACGAAGCTTACCAAGTGCTTTCCGACAAAGCCAAGCGCTCGCAGTATGACCAATTCGGGCAGACTTTCCAAGGCGGCGCTCCCGGCGGCTCTCAAGATTTCGACTTTTCCGGTTTCGATTTTGGAAATTTTTCGCGTCAAAATAATGGAGGTTTTTCCGCCAAAGGCGGACCAGCCTCTGGCTGGGAGTTCCAGTTTGGCGGAGACGATTTGGGTGATATTTTTTCCAATGTCTTCGGCGGACGTTCTCAAGGAAGAGGCCGCGGGCGGCGCGGACAGGATATCCAGGTGGATGTGGAGATAGATTTTTCCGAAATGGTCCATGGCGCCGAGCGGGAGATTAATTTGCGGCGAAGCGTAAGATGCGGCCGTTGTGGCGGAACTGGAGCGGAACCGGGAGCCAAGATAAAAACTTGTCCGACTTGCAAAGGGGCGGGGCAAGTGGAAAAAACCACCCGCAGCTTTTTTGGAATGTTTTCGCAAGTGGGAATTTGTCCCGAGTGCGAAGGCGCGGGCAAAGTTCCCGAGAAAAAATGTTCCCAGTGCGGGGGAGATGGACGGGTCAAGGAAAATGAGAATATAAAAATAAAAATTCCGGCGGGACTTTCCGACGGGCAGACAATTTCTCTGGAAGGGAAAGGCGAGGCGGGCGAAAAAGGCGCGCCGCCCGGAAACCTTTATGTGGTCGTTCACGTCAAACCCCATCCTAAATTTACCCGAAATGGCTTGGATATTTTAAGCACGGAGTATATTTCTTTTTCAATGGCGGCTTTGGGAGGGGAAATTGAAATCGAAACTCTTTATGGCAAACTGATTCTCAAAATTCCGGCTGGCACGCAGTCCGGCGAGACTTTCCGCGTTCGCGACAAAGGCGCGCCGGATTTAGGCGGCCGGGGTGTCGGCAATCACTTGGTAAAAGTCATCGTCAGCGTCCCTCGAAAAATTACCCGCGAACAAAAAAGGCTGATTGAGGAATTGGGAAAAAATATGCTATAATCCAGGTGTTAAGAAATAGAGACAAATGTATGGAAGGCGGAAGATTTGAGAACGGGCAATCAAAAGAAAAAACAGCCAGAGAAAAGAAATTTGAAGAAATAAACAGGCGGATTCAGGAAACGATAGTGATGATAAGAAAACTCCTGGAAAAAAGAGGCTCGAAACTGGCGAAATACTATGAAAAATTTCCCTCCTTTTGTTATTCTTCCGAAGAGGCGCCGTTGATACGAGAAACTTTTTTTAGATTCAAACAAGCACTGGCGGAGTGTTTTACGGAAGATAAACGCGAAAAACTTAATTTTGAGAACAGCAATTTGACTCACATTCTTGGAAACGGTCCCTATGGCACCTTCGCTTTGGCAGAACGGCGGTCAAAACAACTGGAGCAGCCCTATGATGAAGTCAGGCGCGATTATGAGATCGCGCGAAAGGATTTGATTCAAAACAAGCTTATCTGGGATAGATTTATTTATTACATCGATTTTCTAAGCCGGGAGGATAATAAAAAAATATTGGAAATAGAGGCGAATTCCCCGGGAGGATATTTGGACAATTTCGTGAATTATTACAAGGAAGACAAAGCGGGGAATAAAGATATTCCCGCGTCAAGCCTTATTCGCCTTAACCATTTCAATTTTTTTACCCGGCTGAATGCCAGGGATGCGGAAAGCTCAAGCGCGAGAATCGAGAGTATTGGTGATATCAGCCAGCCGATTCTGACTGAAAAGGAATTTGAACGAAACTTCGAAAGCCTTTTGGACAAGGATAGTTTGGACAAGGAAAGGGTTTTTCAAGAGCTGTTTCTTTCAAAAAAAGCAATAAGCTAAATATGGGGTAATCTCTAAAATCAATATGAATCTCAATTCAATCCTTTCCAAAGTCGGGCTTTCGACGGCCATGGCGCAGGACGTGACGCTACTTTTGGTGGTGCTTTTTGTCAGCTTTGTTTTTGGGATGTTTATCGGGCGTTATAAGCTCATTACGGTTCTTATCAATATCTACGTTTCCTTCGCTATTTTGAAAACCGTGCCCGCGGAATACATCAAAAACTACGATTCCGAACTGATTTTTTTCTTCACCAGTTTCATAATTTTGACTATCGTAAGCAAACGACTGTTTGAAATTTATATTTCTGGTTCCGGTTCGGGATTTTTGTGGAGGGTCTTTGTAATGAGCTTTTTGGAGGTGGTTTTCCTTATCAGCATCACGCTTTCCATCTTACCCAAGAAAGTCGCGCTGGGATACGTTTCGCCGACGTCGTACGAATATCTGGCTTCCCCCGTCGCCCAGTTTGTCTGGATGGTCGTCCCTCTGGCGTTTATGTTCACAATCCACAAACGCCTGAATCGGTAAGGAATAGCAGTCCGTATTGACTAATGGCGGCATTTTGGTATAATGGCAAAGTTGTTTGCTGGAGTTTTACATTGTGCGTAAAAATGCGCCCTTAGCTCAGCCTGGTAGAGCAGTTGCCTTTTAAGCAAACGGTCGTAGGTTCAAATCCTACAGGGCGCACCGTATATAATCTTGGTGCGGGGTGAAAATCCTACTGGACACACAGCCATTACAAAGCCCGGCTTTTTCAAAAAGCCGGGCTTTTTGGTCGGTTGGATTTCTTTTACTTTTGTGATATATTGTGAACATGCGAATAATGGGAAAAATAAAAATGACAAAAATATGTTTGCCAATGACGGTAATTTCCATGCTGGTTTTTTCTGGCTGTTCTTTGGCGCCCGGCGGCGCGCAAAAAGTTCAAGAGGAGAAGACATATGCTTTTTCCAAAGTCGTTTGGAAGTCGGCGGACGGCGGGAAAACTTGGGAAGCGAAAAATAAAGTCAACAAAAAACCGCGCGCGGCTGATCCGAATATTCTTAGTTTGGCGATAAATCCGCAAAATTCCAATCAAATTTACGCGGGACTCAAAAGCGGCGGGATAATGAAGACGGAAAACGGGGGAGAAGTATGGGAATTTTCGGAAATTTTTACATCTGAAAAAGTTTACGGACTGGCACTCGATCCAATCGAGCCACGGATAATTTACGCCAGCGCGGTCTATCAAGGACGGGGAAAAATTTTCAAATCCGAAGACGCGGGGATAAGCTGGCGGGAAATTTATACTTCCGCGGCTGATGGACCGCTAGTAATTTCATTGACAATTGATAAAAGAAATAGAAACGCGGTTTACGCTACTACCAGCGACAGCGCGATGATAAAAAGCTTCGACGGCGGCCAGACCTGGAAAAACATTTTTGAAGGCAAATCACCCATTTTGAAAACAGCTATCGACAGCGCTGACGGCAATTTGCTATATTTTGTCCTTCAAGGCGGCGGAATTTGGAGGAGCAGGAAAGCTGGAGAAAGTTTTGAGGACATTACCGGTAATATTTCCAAGAAAGGGGCGGAAGGGGTGGCGCGCGAAAATAAATCTTTGAGCGGCCGCGGTTTTGATTTTATAATAACAGATCCAAATAATTCCGGCTGGTTGTACCTGTCCGGAAGCGGGGGAATAATCCGCAGTCGCGACGCGGGAGATAACTGGGAAGCGGTTTCAGCGCTTAATGACCCTCAATCATTTCCAATAAAATGTTTGGCGATAAATCCCGCCGATTCAAATAGAATATTATACGGCGCGTCCCAGGCCGCCTATAAATCCGACAATGCCGGAGAAAACTGGAGCACCTTTCAATTTGATACCAAAAAAAGGATAAGAATTATGGAATTCGACCCAAATAATCCAAATATGGTTTATTTGGGATTCTCGGATTGATTACAGATTTTTACAAATTAAAAGCGAATGATGTTACAAATTATTTGTGAAGATTCGTTTTCATTCGTAACTTCATTTGCCAATAGCTATGATTAATGACTTGATTGAAAAAAACAAAGGCGAGTTTGAAAAAGCATTGGAGCATTTCAAAAGCGAATTGGGGCAATTTCGAACCGGAAGAGCCAGTGCGGCGCTGGTAGAAAATTTGCCGGTGGACTACTATGGCGCTAAATCTCCGATGAAACAGATGGCGAGCATTACTATTCCGGAGCCGCGAACCATTGCCATTTCCCCTTGGAGCAAAGACAGTCTGGTCAGTATCGAAAAGGCTATCCGGGAATCCCAGCTTAATTTAAACCCAATGAATGATGGACAAATGGTGCGGATCAATATCCCGCCGTTGACTGAAGAAAGAAGGAAAGAATTGGTGAAGGTTTTGGGTCAGAAAGCCGAAGAAGCTCGAGTTTCCGTTCGCAAGACTCGCGAAAACGTCTGGGACGAAATACAGGAGCTGGAAAAAGCTGGTCAGATCGGGGAAGATGACAAATTCGCCGGCAAAGACAAATTGCAAAAAGTGGTGGATGAGTACAATCGCGCTATCGAGGATATCAGGCAAAATAAAGAAAAGGAGATATTAACCGTGTAAAAATTCATCTGGCAAAAATCCAAATGACAAAACTCAAATGTCAAATAAAGCTCAAAATCCAAAATCCAAAAATTTGAAATTTGAGTTTTGGATTTGATTTGATATTTGGATTTTGAAATTTGACATTTCATCGGGTGAGTTAGGAATTGCAAAAAGAATCAACTAATTCTTCTATTAAAAACAATGGTTGCTGTGTTAACCTTTATAATAATCCTTGGTCTTTTGATTTTCGTCCATGAATTGGGCCATTTTATGACGGCCAGGAGAAACGGGATTAAGGCGGAGGAATTCGGGTTTGGTTTTCCGCCGAGAATGGTCGGGATACAGTTTTTGCGTGGAAAAAAAATGCAACCAGTCAGAGAAATAGAAAGCGTTCAGGTAGATATGATGGATGTAAAAATCGGAAAAAATGAAATAGTCAGAGAAATTATCACGGAAAAAATCCATAATGTCGATAAAATGATGCCGGTTAGAAAATGGAGGATCATTTGGGGTAGTCGGGACGGCGATGATGAAAATGAAAAAAAGGATCTGACCGATGCCCATGGTGACAAGTTGGAAGGCGGTACCATCTATTCGCTCAACTGGATACCGCTTGGGGGATTTGTGAAAATCAAAGGCGAGGACGGGGGAAGCAAAAAAGACACGGACAGTTTTTCTTCCAAGTCCGCTTGGATAAGGATAAAAGTCCTGGCGGCGGGAGTTACCATGAACTTTGTCTTGGCCTGGTTTTTGATTTCTCTGGGTTTGGCAATCGGGGCGCCGGAGCCGGTGGATAACGCGGGCGGGCAAAATTTGAAAAATACCAAAATCCAAATCTCGGAGGCCTTGCCGGATACGCCGGCGGTCGCGGCGGGATTGCAAACGGGAGATGAGATTTTGAAAAACCAAATCGCGGCGGACGGACAAAAAATAGAATTCAAAAATATCGCCGATTTTCAAAACTATATCGCTTCCCAAAAGGGATTGGAAATAAATCTGAAAATAGCGCGGGGCGGGAAGGAATTGGACATAAAAACGACGCCAAGGACGGAATACCCCGAAGGACAAGGGGCGCTGGGGGTTTCCTTGGTGGAAACCGCTATCGTCCGCTATCCGTGGTACCAGGCGATTTATAAAGGACTTATCGCGACGCTTGATTTGATCGTAGCCATCATCGCGGCTTTCGGGATGATAATAAGAAATCTGCTGGTGGGAGCCAAAGTTGGGGCGGATATTTCCGGGCCGGTGGGAATTGCCGTGCTCACTGGTCAGGTGACTGCTCTCGGGCTGGTTTATGTTTTGCAGTTCGCGGCTATTCTTAGCGTTAACTTGGGAATTATAAACGCTTTGCCAATCCCGGCGCTGGACGGCGGACGGATTCTTTTTGTGATTATCGAAAAAATCAACGGCCGTCCGGTCAGCCAGAAAGTGGAACAAATGTTCCATACTGTCGGTTTCATCCTTCTTATAATGCTGATGATTTTCGTGACCTTCAAAGACGTGGCGAAGTTTGTGAAATGATTTTGTCTTAAAAAATAAAAATAAAAAAACCTTTCTCCCGTAAAACTTTTTACGGGAGAGGAGGAAAACAAAAATTATGTTGGATAGTATTGGATTGGGAAATGCGATAGCAAATGTAGTTTATTTAATACTTCTTGCACTTGGTGTTGGAGGCGCTTGGATTCTTTTTAAAAAGAAAATTATTTGGGGTATGTTTTTTTGGGCATCAACTGCTTTAAATTTCTTTGCGTTTCTTTATTTTATGGGTAATTATAGACTTTATCCAAAAATCACGTACATACTTATCAATAAATACTGGCCTTGGCTCAATCTCTTACTGCTCATTTTACTAATAATAAACTTTCTCAAAAACAAATATGCGAAAACAAAAAGCAATTGAAAAAGCAGTCGCTTTTTTTCTGATATTAGCCTTCGCGCTGTCTCCGATCAGATTTGATGTATTGACTTCGCAAAACGCCCGAGCGGCAGAAATACCGGAGGATGAAAGATGGTGGGATTATGACAACTATATAGTAATCGACGAAGACACCGTGTGGAGCGGAACAAAGGTCTATAACAATCCGGATAAACCTGTTATTATCGTCAACGGAGCGACTCTCACCATAGAAAAAGGAACGCGCGTGGAAATTCTGGTCTTGGAAGTCCATATGGGAAGAATTATCGCCGAAGGCGACGAGAATGACAAAATTGTTTTTACCAAAGCTGTTCCGGACTATTCGGGCTATGCGGAAAGCACCAAGCCCCAATGCATGCCGGGCGAAAGAGGTCTTATACATTTTTCCGACCAAGCGTGGGTCAACGGGTATGACACGGAGCCTTCACTTTTTCGCTACGTGGAATTCGATAATATGGGTTCCTATGATTATTTCGACGAGGAAGAATGCGCTTGCCCGGATTGCGTGGGATTCGGGAGTCGGATTTTCAACAGCATTTTTTATACCGCTCACGCTGAAGAACCGGCGAAGCCGGACAGAATGAATCCGTCTATCCTGTTTGAAGCCGGCCGGCTTCATGTCGAAAATTCAACTTTCAGAAATAATTCCTACGCGGATGTGAAAGTGAACACCGGATATTATGACGGCGAACCGGCAAGCTATTTGAAAATATCCAATTCCAATTTTTCCGGCAATAAGCAGGGAACCGCTTTGATTTCCAGCGCCAAGCGATATAATGAAGACGATGATTTCGTTTTAGCGAAAGACAGGGTTATTCTCAAGAATAACTGGTATGGCAGTTCAGCCGGTCCGAAAACCGGTCCGGAATATATAATCGGCGGAGAGATTGTCAGCGGAGATTATACTCTCGATGATTGGAGAACCACCGATTTGATTACCGATCCGGTGATTGTTATTCCGGGGATTATGGGGTCGGCTGAAGTGACTAACGCACTGATGAGCAGGAAATTAGTGCTTGATCCTATTCTTCATACCTATGATAATCTGATAGCGTCCCTTGAGGAAAACGGATACGAAAAAAACAAAAATCTTTTCGAATTTCCCTATGAATGGAGAGATAGCAACATCGCGACAGCCGATATCTTGAAAAACAAAATTCAAAGCGTGAAAAGCAATACCGGAGTTTCCCGGGTTGATCTGGCGGCTCATTCGATGGGAGGATTGGTTGCCCGCTACTATATTGAAAGCCCGGCTTATCAAAATGATGTTGATCAATTGGTAACATTGGGAACTCCGCACAAAGGGTCGCCCAAAAGTTATCTGACTTGGGAAGCGGGAGAGGTCGGTACTGAGTTTGAAGATAAGGTTATTAAGAATATCTTCCAGCTCGAAGCGCTTCACTCGGGATTTCTTGATCTCAAGAAATATATCCAAACCCGGGTAGGCTCAGTGGCGGAACTTTTGCCTGATTACGACTATCTTGAAAACGCTTCCACCGGAGAAATGAAAAATTATCCCGATAGCTATCCGGGGAATATACTTTTGGAATTTTTGAACAGTTCAAGCCGGATGGAAAAAATGGACAAAGTCAATTTTTACAATATTGTCGGAGATATTGATGGCGCGGAAAATACCATTAAAAAGTTTAGAGTAATTGATAGCACAGTTTCCGGAAAATGGGAGCATGGTATGCCGGAAAATTTTTACGATGACAGCACTGATCAGGGAATTGAGTACGGATCAGGCGACAAGACCGTCCCGCTTTCCAGCGCGACTGGAATTTCAGCTGATGAAGAAATCGAAATAGACTCAGCCCATAGCGACCTTCCTACCAAAGCCCAATGCTATGTTATTAAAGAACTGACCGGGATGAGCGAAGATGATTGTGATTATGTCGGCACCTTTGAAAGAATCGGGGACATTTTGACTTTCGGCGTCTTCTCCCCCATCGACATCCAAGTCATAGAAACGAAGACCGGCAATTGGGCGGGGAAGAATATCCGGAATCTTGACGAAAACAATCAAATCCCTGGCGCGTATTACACCGGTTACGACGGCGTTGACAATGAATTTCTCACTGTTCCTAATCCCACGGATGGAGAGTATGAAATTGTGACGGAAGGAACGGATGCGGGAGGAGAATATCAAATCGAAGCCGCCAAGATCTCGGAAGACGCAAGCGGGAAAACCAAAGAATCCGCGGTGGAAATAAATGGAACGGCTATTGCCGGAGAAACCGATAACACAAGAATAGAAGTCAAGGAAGGCGAAGTTATACTTGACGAGGAAGAAACTCCGGTTGATATCGCTTCCATCATCCAAAAAGTCCAAAACTATCACGCTTCAAAGCTGATAACCAAAATCGAAAAAAACTTTCTGGAAGTCCATCTCAAAAACATCCAAAATTCTTTCAAAGTTTTGGAAAGATTGGAAAACAACCAAAAAATGAAACCAAAAGCCAAGGAAATTGCCATAAAAGTCTTGAAACGCGGTATCAATTTCCAAATAGACTATCTGATAAAACGCCTTGAAAGCCAACACGCGCCGCTTAAAAAGCTGAACGAAGAAATCAGGACTGGGTTGATCGGGGATTTGGGGGAGATAAGGAGTTCGGAATAATACGAGTGTGTCATATTGCGGCGCCGGTTGCTTTTTGGCAAGTATTTTGTATAATACGGATATGGGTAAAAGTGTGAAAGTTGATGAGAAAAAAATCAAGAAAGGGGCTGAGAAGCTGGGCATCAGGATGGTCGTTATTTTCGGTTCGCAAGCCAGCGGGAAAGCCGGGCAGGACAGCGATTATGATATCGCCGTTTTGACTTCGGGATTGAAGGGGGTGGGGGAGAGCATGGATTATTATAATGATGTGCTGTTTTTTTTGCGGGACGCTCTCAGTTTACCCGACTATAAAATAGACTTGACGGACATGAATAACGCCAGCCCGGATTTGAATTATGAGATATTCAGAAACGGCTGTCTTATTTACGGCGATTTAACTGAATTTGCGGCGTTCCAAGCTTACGCGATGAGAGAGCGTATCGCTACGCGCGGCTTGCGGGAATTACGCGAGAAACTTATTCATATAAGGCAGAAAAAAATAGCCGAAAAAATTTATGCTTGACAAGAATTTTATAGAGATGAAAATAGATCTCATCCAAAAAGAGCTCGGCAGACTTTCGGTTTTTAGGGACTTTACGCTTGATGAAGTGGCGGGAGATTTTTTCAAGTACAATACGCTCGAGAGACTTCTCGAGAAGATCATTATACGGGCGGTAGATATCAACCAACATATTATCGTCGAGTTTGCCGACGAAAAGACTTTGTCTCCGATTGATTATAGACAAACCTTTTTGGAAATTGCAAGGTTTGGAGTGTATCCGAAAGAGTTCGGAGAAGGCATTTCGCGAAGCGTCGGCACCAGAAACGTACTGGTTCACGATTACGATGATGAAAAAACGGATTATGGTAAAATTTATTCGTCCATAGGCGATTGCCTTCGCGATTATCATCGGTACTGCGGATATATTTTGGAATTTTTGGAAAAGCAAACAAAAACCTGAGTGTAAACTTATCCACAGGGCTGGATTCCTCAATTCGTGGTATGATAAGCTAAACGAAGAAGCTTTTTTAATTTTAAAAAAAACAAAAATGAAAAAGAAAATCTGCTTGTTCTTGAGTATAATCGTCGCGGCTTTGTCCGTGTGTTTCGGCTTTTCCGCCAGCGCCCAGGAAGCGATTACGCTTCAAAAGACAGAAGGATTTAAGTGGTACAAATTCGGTAGCGTTGATCTGGTTGCCAATGTCCAAGGCGACGAAGCGGTGGCCGGAACGCTGATCCATGTGAATGTGCGGGCGCATAACGCCAACAACTACCCGATCGTGGACGGGACGCTGTACGCTAAAATATATAAAAAGCAAATATCCGCTTTGGAACAAAGAGGAGCGGCTCAGGGAGATTATCCGGACGCGAAACAGATGAAAAACGGCGATTTCCTGGCGGATCAGTTCTTTGCCGTCGAGAATATCCACATTGCCGCCGGCAAAGACAAAGATCTGTCCTTTGATTGGGCGGTTCCCCAGAACGCGGCGCCGGGAGAATACAAAGTGGCGGTTTATTTCCAGACGGCCAAAAAATTCAATCTGGCCGGGCTGCCTTTCACCGATGATGTTACCGGCATAACCGCTCCCTTCTCTGTGAAGAACGACCAAAGTCGAGGGACAGTGGAATTTGACAAGAACAATGCCAAGATCAACGGCAAGCAATATGATTTCATCGGTTTCATTAAATCATACGGAGAAAAGGACGAGGTGACGGCGGAAGTTCCTTTGGTCAACACCACTGACGCGCCTCAACAGGCGGTCATCAGCTGGGAGCTATATTATTGGGACGCCCTGTTGGAAAAAAACAAGATCAGCGTCGAGAAAGAAACGGTGGCGCTCGCTCCCAAGGAAACTAAAATTATCACCCATAAGATTTCCGGCAACGCTTTCCCGGTGAACTCTCTGACCGCCAAAGCGGTTTGGCAAGATTCATCTTCCATTTTGAATATTCGTTTTGCCAGGAATGCTCAGGAAAAAGCCCGGATCAACTTTGCCGGACTTTCAGCGTTTCCTTTGCGAAAAGGACAACCGCTGACGATATTTTCCACCGCTCACAGTGTTACCACGATGAAACCGCCAATGGACGAGGAAGAAAAAAAGGCGCTCGGGCAGGAGAACGTCGGCGAATACACGATACTTTTGACATTGCGTGACAAAAGTGGGAAAGAGATAAAGACATTCAATTATTCCGGAACAGTGAGCGGAAAAGTGACCGGTTGGGAAGGCGCCTTTACGCCCGAGAAAGATTATGACTTCGCCACTTTGGAAGCGGTTATCAGCGACAGCCGGGGAACGCTGGACGAAACCAATCTGATTTATGATTGTCAAAGCATCGACCAGAACAGTTGTCTCGCGCCTAAAGGCCTTGGCGGAATGGATAAAACCAAACTGTTGCTTCTTTTGATATTTTCGCTGCCGGTCATAGGCGTTATCATTTGGCGGATCATCCGCCGCAGAAAGATGTCCGGTCTGAAAAGCCTGCTGTTTTTCTTAATAGCGTCTTCGGTTATGTTGGTTGGGCAGGAAGCGCGGGCGGGAGATTATGAGTTTACCGCGAGTTCAGTTTCTTCCCAGGCTGGAGCTGACAAAGGGGAAAGGACGGAGAAGCTGGACGGATATTTGCATGATATGGCTTATCAGTGGTCAAATGATGATGGAATGAAACATTGGGCGGCGGTCAATGATGTACAATCATCGTTAACTTACACGGCGAAAAGCAGTATTACTGATCCTACCGCGCCGCTTGCCATCGGACAAAAATTCACCATCACCGATACCACGGTATATAACGAAGACGGAACGCCGAATATGGGCGCTATTGAGTGGGATTTAGCTGGCTATACAGTTGATTCTCCCCCGGGGTGTTTTCGTCCTAATCTAGATAGTCTCTCCTGGTCGGAGCCGGGATTTAGTGCTTGCAAATTTGAAATATATGATCAAAATGATAAAACACTGGAGGCGGCTTTGATTTTCAAAAAACCGGAATTTGATCTTAAGGTTGACGGTCCGGTAAAGTGTGATCTCATCAATGAATATGGCCGAAAGTATAACAAATGGGAATGTGAAGTGATCGGAGTGGGGGATATCGATATCAGCTTGACCTATCAAGGAGAGGGTGGAACAAGGAATGTGGGTAATCTTTTTTATCAAAGCAATAATGACGATGACAACGGGATAACCATAGAGGGGGTGTTTCAAAGAAAATTGCAGCATCATCCGGCTACCAGCAATAAAGGCAATTGTGACCCGGGCACTTCCATGACATCGGACAGTAGCAGTTGTTCGAATGTGGTTTTTAGCGAAGGAGATACTGCTCTTACGGAGAGATACGTATGTTGTGTTAATCCTGACGGGTACGGCGACGGAGCGCAGGGTTGTCTCAATGGTTGCTGTGATACAACGCAAAATTACGCTAGATATTATTCAACTTGCGGCAGCGAAGCGATACCGGTGGCAAAAGTGACTTTGGATCCCTGGCATTACACGGTTGAACCGCCGATAAATGACCAGGAAACGATTGAGATCCGCATGTTGGACAAAGCCACCTCCTTGCCGTTGAGTGATTACAACAGCGCCACGGGCTATGTCGTCGGCGGAGAGAGCTATAATGCGGCAATGGTTGGCGGAGAAAGCGGAGATGTTACGAAAAATTTTATCGCCGAAGGAGGAAACCCGGAAACTTTCACTGTCAACGCGCCGGCTCAGTTAGTCAGTCAAGGGCAAAGCTACACTCACGCTTCCACCCGGTTCAACTGCAATGGCGTCTTTACTTTTGATCAGGGAATGTTGGGGGATGGTGGAGATTGCGTGGCGGTGGTGCGCTACAAAAAGCTGTCAGACGAGGCGGTTAATATTACTTTGGTTGGATTAGGCAGTTCATACAACGATAACAGTATTTTGAATGAGGACTTGTTTCGGGTGGGGGGAGTAGAGTATAAAACTCTTTATGATAATAGCTTTAGCGAAAATTCCGGCGATTGGGTGGTGGGGAGCGCAACGCGCAACGTGGTCGTGGTGCCACCGGCTTCGCTGGGAGCTTATGATTCAATTACCTACACTTGCGGAGGAGTAGCGGGGTCGCAAACTTTGGCTAATGGCGAGACTTGTGATGTGACAGTGAACTATACGCCTATTATTATTACTGGTGAATGCGGTACGGCGGATAATCAGACATATAATTTGGGCGCTTCTTTTCCCGGCTCTCGAACTCTTTGTACGCTAAGTGGAGGGACAGCTTCTCCACCTAGTCCAGATTTACAAAACAACCCAGGAGCTAACGTTTCTTGGCAATGTGTAGGAACTACTGCAGACAATTGTTCTGCTAGTCGAGCTAATCCAGTTTGGACGTGCCATAATGGAAATTGCGGTGAAGATGATTGCGGAAAAACTATAGAATGGCTATGTTACTATGGCGTTGAATTCAAACCTCAAGCGGAATGTGTAGCCAATGGGGTATCTTGTGAGCCTGATATATGTTCTAGCTGTCCAACTCCCGGCCGGGGCAATTGGCGGGAAGTAGCGCCGTAGAAGACACACAACATGAAACACACAACATGAAACAAGGGGAAAGCAATAATGAATATCACAAGAGGCTGAGACTGTTGAAAGAGGATTATCAAAAAGGAATCAGACTGGCTGATGAAATCGGGGCTATGTTGTGGGGCGCTATCAAGAACGGAAAATAACTTGTTTCATGCTTCATGCTTCGTGTTTCATGATTAGTTGTCCACAGGGGGGGGTTGACTGTTTGGAAGATTTCGGCTAGCCTGGAATATGGTTAAAATATCCGACAATTGGGTATATGAAAAAAACGGAAGCTTTGCGTTCGCAAGGCTTTTATTTTTTAAAAACAGCCTGACGGAAATAGAGGAAATATTTGAAAAATTGATTTGGTAGTAAAAGCGACGTATGTCGCTTTTTTTGCACTTTGACAACCTAATACAAGCTCGCGTGTTTGAGGACATCCGATGTCCCGATGCATTTGGACATCGGATGTCCAAGGTCAAACACGCGAATCCCAATACAACAATACAGACAAAAGGAAGGTTGAGATGAAGAAATCAGGGTTAATCCTTTTGGCAATCGTTGCGATGAGTGTCATTATCTTTGACGCTCTCGCATTGGCACAAATCCAAATTGTCAGTGATTCAAAGCTTATCGATGTGGGAGATTCGATGTTTGTCAGGAGAAAAGCATTGATTATCTCCAGTTCGCTGCTTTCCTTCGAGGATTTCGATGAGCGCCATGAACTTCTGAAGAAATGCGGATACTCTTCCGTGATTTGCGAGTTTCAGGGCGGAACCAAAGAAGAACTGCGGAGTTTTATCGACGAACTCTATGAGGGGGACAACCGCCTCGAAGAAGTAGAGTTCGCGGGTAACGAAATACCAGTAGTATTTCTTGAGGGAAAACGGGATGGCCGCATCGAATCGTATCCGTCGGATTGGTACTATTCAATGTATCCGACGGTAAAGTTTCTAGACGTCGGTTACGGTGAAACGATAGCCGGCAATGGAGTGTTTGACTCCTGGCATGATCCAGCAGGCAAGTATGAAATGCGGATCAACGTCAGTCGGATTCCGGTCAATGTGCCCTACGCGGGCTCGCCGGAATGGATTTTTCAGAACAACCTGCGAAAGCTATACGCGGCGCATGAAAAGGAAAACAGCGGAAAGGCTTTCGTCGCCGCTGATGACTATTTTCTGCCGGATAACTTTCGGTCGGCGATGGCAAGTATCTTCGGCAGAGAAAACGTCCTTCTGCGAAAGGACGGCGACCCGATGATTACCGGCGGAAACGCGGTAACGAAGGAAAAAATTTTGAGAATTTTGGCGACTAACGAGTACAATGTGTCTATCCTGATGTCGCATGGAGGAATACTTTCCAGCTTGGTCTATAAGTATTTTCATGAAGAGCCTCAGAACGTTGCTTATTATGATTTTATTGACAAGTACCCTCGATCTCAAATTTACATGTTGAACATGTGCTCAGTCGGAAATTTCTCGGCTGACAATTTTCTTGCCGGCGCGTTAGTAAGCGGCAAGGACTACGGACTGGCGGCATTTGCCTCGTCCGCTACCAATTGGGGACTTCCGTTTGGCGGAGCCGACTCTCTTTTTTATAAACTCTTGAAACAGGGAGAAAGTTTGGGGGCGGCTTTTAGGAAACAGTACAATCAAGAGTCTCAAGGCGTCACGCCGGAATCACTCTGGTGGTGTTACACCGACAAGCTCCTGGTTGGCTTTTCTGAAATCAACATTTATCTCCGTTACTCCCGTCCGGATTTGGCAATTGAGTGGAAGAAACTTCCTCCGCCACCTCCTCCTCCATCTAGGGAGGGTTTCTTGTCTAAAGAAATTGTCATTAAGAACGAGGGATATGTTCCCTCGCGGAGGACTTCTCTGGGTGTTTACACCCAAAAAGGAGATGATGCGCCGGTGCTAATTGAAGAGAGGAGTATCGGTAGGATGAAACCAAAGAAAAGGAAGACGCTGGAACTGGAGATTCCGGTTGAAAAGCTTCCGACTCTTCCCTGTAGGTTGATTGTCAAAGTCGACCCGGAGAATGGGCTTTTGGAAGAGAACGAGGGGAATAATCGCGTTGTCGCGGTCGTGAAGTGATTTTCAGAGGGGGACTGAAAATATGATTGGGGTAAATGTCATGCCGGGAAGCATAAGTTCGAATCATCGAACCCAAGCTTCCCGGCCTTTTTTATTTCCTATTGTTTGCGCAATAAGATACTTGACCCTTATCCATTACAAAACAAGAAGGCAATAAGGCAAGGATAATAGCCTTGATTTAAGCGAATATTTCTAGTCAAAATAATAAACATTTTTGAATCTTTCTTGGGTCTTTTTGAGCGAATCTTTTTTGTTAAATTCTAGAACCATAACATTTGACCATGCCCCCCATTTCCTATATCTATCTTTTGGTATTTTATATTTCTTAGCAAACATTTCTGCCCTTTTGTATTGCCTATAATGAGCTGGCAGTTGATAGGAATTAAAACTTTTCCTAAACTCTAAAAGTATGGCTCCTAATTCACTTAGAAATACTAGTAATTCCTTTTTCCACTTATCGTGCAGCATATTATTTGAAAAAAATACAAACCCCAAACAGCTGTCGTTTGTTTTTAGTAGGTTATATCCCTTCTTTATCCAGCAGCATAATCCATCTAGGGTGTATGGCGGATCACACATGAAAAAATCGAATTGTTTAGAAACGCTAGGCGTTGTTTGAGTCAAATCTGCCTCAACGAAATCAACCGATAATGATAATTCTCGGGAAATCTTCTGAAGACTTTTTATCAATTTTCTGTTCTTTTCAAATACTGTCACGCAAACATTGCTCTGCGATGATAGTGAGAGACAATTCCTATCATCATCTCCAAGCACCACGCCCTCAATTTCTCTGTTGATTGGAAAATATTCACAAAATAATTTTATACGTTCTTTCCTAGCTTCATTTGTACAAGGAAATTGATTTAAATCGAATACCCATTTATGCTCAATGTCATGTTCTAAAATCTTAAAGTTTGGTTGTCTTATCAATGTTTTGACGTCCTTTCCGTGAACAGCCCCTATTTTACCTCCTTCATCGATTTGAATAAGTTTTTTTTTCAAAAAAAGCTTCAGAAAAATTAAAAAATTGTCAAAATTTATACCGGTTAATTTAAATACATTTTCAAAATATCCCCCTAGCAATACTAGCCCACAGACTCTTTCGAAATTTGTTTTGCTCAACAATGGTAACTGCCTTTGGTTTTTCAGATTAAGCTTTCGAATAATGTGGGAATATTCGCGATAGATTTGTTTCGAAAAAAAATCAGTACTCATTTTACTTTGTATGGATCAATGAATAAAACTGGCAACTTATCATTCTCAAAACAAATCCCGGCAGCCGTAAATGTCATATCCTGATAACAACATATAGAGCTGCCATATCTATCCACAAATAATTTACCATACAGCTTATACTCTAAATATCTCAATAATGCATCGACATATGCCATTCGACGAATGTCAATTAGTTTTTTGCTCATAATATATCTCAAATTCAAATTAATTGATATATTCTCTTTACGAACATATTCTTTCACCCTTATCCACATAATATTATGAAAAGTTTTTAGAAATTTAATTAACTCTATTTTAAGCTTCTTGTGTAATACAATTTTTTTGTATTCACGCCAATCGAGACAGTTTAGAAGGTCATCCATATTTTTAAGGCAATAGCTGATAATATTCGGCTCAATCCAGTTGATGTTGCAACTATTTTGATTAGTCGCAATCCAATCCAACCGAGAACTTGGATCCATTGAAAACCCGATGGGCAGATAATCGGGAACACCCAACTCTTGAAAAGATGAAATACGCATATGGGGGTATTCCCGTTGACAATAATCGACCATGCTTTTTTTAAAAGTTTCTAATGCTATAGATATGCCACTCTCGTTGATTAATGATTTTTTGACACCATCGAGATCAACCAATGCCCAATCGCCTAAAACTATTATCGGATTTACCTTTAGGTTATTTTGACCGAGAACAACTCTTATTTTTTCAAGAACATCCAAATATAGGAAATAATCGTAGTCAAAATTGTAACTTAACGGATCCTTATTAAATTCAGTGCACAATCCATCATACCCAGAATACAAGCCATCACACATTGTTTTTGTATAAGGCGGACAAACGAAGGTAACTAGGGAAAAATCATGATAATTTTGACTTGCTATTTTATTAGCAATCGCCCAGTTACGCTTTGTGGTGAAATTAGCATTTTGATTTCCAAATAACCTCCTCGCTTCAAATCTATTCAAAATTCTTTTCAGGGCGTTGCCTCCTTTTTTTGTTACTTCTTTATATGTAGGTCTAATAATTGAACCAGGTTGACCATCAATATAACATTTAGACTCACTAATTTTATATTCCCTGCCGCAAGTGGCGGTTATTTTTCGAATGATCCACTCATTTAGAATAGTAGGATCAAACCTAGGTATAATTGACTTTATTTTATTTTTTGTGAGAATGGATAAAACTTTTTCGTAAACAACATCCTCGATATTTTTTGGCTTAATTCCATTAGTTGCTAGTGATTCTTCGTATACAAAAGTTACCTCTAAATGAAGGTTTTTTTGTGTATTCCCAATGGTTTTCATCAAGTGTATGTGCCACTTTTTTGTCAGCTTTCTCATTGCCTTTGTGGGCGAGGGAGAGACTCGAACTCCCGACCTTTCCGGTGTTATCGGAAAACTCTACCCCTGAGCTACTCGCCCGATATTTTTTTATACGTCTGAGCATAGCTTGTTGGCGTTTCCCAGAGCTTAATTGAGTTGAGTTTTAATTTATTTCGAAATTTTCTCTGAAAATGAGGCTCAAGTTTTTGAAAAATCCAGTTAGAAATATTTTCGGCAGTTGGAGTAAACGGAACAATTATGTGTTTTAAATACGGATTTTTTTTGAAAAAATCTAATAAAATTTTATCCTTGTTCCACACCATAAAACCATGGTCTAGCTCATTGCAAACAAGCTCTAGCGCCAATTTTTTGACATCCGAAAAATCCATTAACATACCTTCGCTTGAATCATTTTCCTTAGAAACAATATCACCTTCAAGGATAATTTCTGCTTTGTAACGATGACCATGCAGGTTCTTGCATAACGAAATATGATTCAAGACTCTGTGTCCCATATCCCATTCGATTTGTTTTGAAATTAACATATGTTTAATTTGTTTTTCTATCAAAATTAGTTCGAACGTCTTTAAAAAATTGATTGACAAGATCCGATTTTTTATTCAATAGCCCCCTTATAATTGTAGTTCTTGTTGTAAATCCCTTTTTTTTAACTCCTCTCATACTAACACATAAATGCTCTGCTTCAATATGAACAATAAACCCCTTAGGATGAAGTTTCGTTTCTAAAACTTCCGCTATCTGGTTTGTTAGATTCTCTTGAGTTTGCAATCTCCTAGAAAATATTTCGACTATTCTAGCAAATTTTGATAAGCCCAGTATTTTCCCGTTAGGAATGTATCCGATGTGTATCTTTCCAAAGAAAGGCACCATGTGGTGTTCACATAAGCTATAGAAGTCTATATTAGTCGCTGTCACAACGTCCCTAAATCCATTGCTGTCAAATGTTTTAATAACATCATCTACGTTTTTATTGTACCCTCCTAGCAATTCTTGGTACATTTTTGCAACTCTTTTCGGAGTTTCTTTCAGGCCATCACGATTAATGTCTTCTCCATAAAGTTCAATTACTCTTGCGATTAAACTCTTTACCTCGTCGCATTTTTTAGCATTTTCTTTCTTTATCATCGCTTTATTGTTAATCAGTTTAATTATAGGCAGTAACCTCTAGTCTCTTTTTTTATAACTATCTTTTCATGCTGGATGTTTCTTTTTAAGAAATCAACTGCCTTGATGGTATCTTTATCCTTTGTACAGCTAAACATATCACAAGCAACATAGCCATGCTCAGGCCAGGTATGCACAGACATATGCGACGAGGATAGAAGCAATATCCCAGTGATTCCATGCGGATTAAACTTATGATAAATACTTCCCAGAACAATAAGTTTCGCTTCACTTGCCGATTTCGTAAGTATTTTTTTCCAAAAATTAACAGACTCAATCTGCTCATGATTACATCCCCAAAAACTAATGAGGTAGTGAGATCCTTGGGAAATATTTTTTTTCATAATGCTACAATTATTGACAAAAAAACCGGCTAATGCCGGGGTAAATGAGCTATTCCAATGTAAAAAGTTAAAAGTGCCACGAGCATTTTTCCATACTCAGAATTGCGTTTTTTTAAATTCTTTAAATTCATTCTGGATTAGGCTATCTAAATCCTTATAGAATTGTATCAAGCTAATTTTATTCTGTCAAGCAGGCAAAAGAGACTAAGAGAGCTAAGATAGCGCCTTTGTTTGACAACAATAAGAATAAAATCTATAATTGCCTGATTAGCTCTTTAAGAATTTATAGCCTGCTAGCAATGCCAAAATCAAGAAGCAAACCCTTTACTTTTCCAGTATAAATAGGTATAATTTTCTCATACCTCGGCATTTTGGTTGTATTTCCGCCAAGACTCTTGGAAAATAAGGGTCAGCGGTTTCTGTGATAAATTGTTAAATCCTATATAGCCTATAACATTTAACTTCAATATTAGGAAAGGAGCATCACCATGGAAAAACAAAGGATCAAGGAGACTTATAACGCCCAGGAGAAGGAGAGCTATTGGCAAAAGTTTTGGGAAGATGAAAGGATTAATAAGTTTGATCCCGATTCGCCCAAAGAGCTTTTCACCATAGATACTCCCCCCCCGACAATTTCAGGATCTCTTCATCTTGGACACATCTATTCTTACACGCAAGCTGAAGTTATTGCTCGCTATCGTCGCCTGGCAGGATTCAATGTTCGATATCCTATCGGCATGGATAACAACGGTTTGCCCACAGAACGATTGGTGGAAAAAGAAAGGAACATCCAAGGACACAATATGCCCCTCGCTGACTTCGTAAATATCTGCCTTGAAGTGACAGAGATATACAAGAAGAAGTACGAGGATCTTTGGAAGTCTCTAGGGCTGAGTGTGGACTGGAGTTTGGAATACGCCAGTATTTCTTCCGAAGCTCAAAAACTGGCTCAAACCGTGTTCAAGGAACTCTTCGAAAAGGGAGTGATTTACCAAAAAGAAGCCACTGCTTTGTACTGCCACAGTTGCCACACGTCAGTAGCACAGGCAGAAGTGGAAGACAAGGAGATGGATTCCGTGTTTTACGACATCGCTTTCAAGCGCAAAAATGGGGAGGAATTGATCATCTCCACGACTCGACCTGAACTTTTACCAGCATGTATGGCGGTTTTTGTTCACCCTGATGATACGAGATACACAGAAATGGCTGGAGAGATGATAATGACCCCCTTTGGACAAGACATCAAGATTCTTACCGACGACAAAGTGTCGATAGAGAAAGGCACTGGTGCGGTTATGTGTTGCACCTATGGTGATGAAACTGATGTCTACTGGACTCGTAAGCACAATCTTCCTGAGAGAATTATCATAACTCAGCATGGCAAAATCGCTAGCCTCGAAGAGTTTCCTGAAGTTTCATCCAAATCTATCGGGGAAGCCAGAAAAATCATTGTCGCTAAATTAAGAGAACTTGATGCAATCAGAAAGGAGCAACCGATAAAACACGCTGTAGGTGTTCACGAACGCTGTAGTACTCCAATTGAGCTTTTGCCCACCAAGCAATGGTTTGTGAAACTGCTCGATAAGAAAGAAGATCTTCTGAGAGCAGGAGAGAAGATACAATGGCATCCTTCTCATATGATAAAAAGATATGAAGCCTGGGTAACTGGTCTCAAGTGGGACTGGTGCATTTCAAGGGAACGATTTTTTGGTGTCCCTATCCCAGCTTATGTCTGCGATTTGTGTGGGCATGTTCACATACCCGACAAGGATGCTTTCCCGATGGATCCCAAGATCCAGACCGATTTGCTTCCATGCACTGAATGCGATAAGGGAACGTTTATCCCAGAGAAAGGAGTTCTTGATACATGGTTTACTTCCGCGTTAACTCCTGACCTGAACAATGATTTTCCTGCTAATGGGAAGCTAACGGGGAAAATGTATCCTATGAACATGCGCCCCCAGGCACATGACATCATTCGAACATGGGCCGTGTACACTATTCTCATGGGCTTATATAGACATGGAGATGTTCCGTGGCGTGAGCTTATGATATCAGGACACATCTTACTTCGAAAAGGAGAGAAGATCAGCAAGAAAACAGGGGGAGGAAAACTCAAACCCGAAGATCTCATCAAAACTTATTCCGCCGATGCAATTCGATACACTATGTGTGGAGCATTGCTGGGACGGGATGCGTTTTATGACGAACAGGAGGTAAAAAAAGGCAAGCGCCTTATAACCAAGTTGTATAACGCAGGGAAACTCATCATTAGCAATCTCCAAGATTTCTCGTCAGGCAGTCTGAAGAATAAGGCAGAACTGGAAATAATTGACCGATGGATTATCGCTCGCTCCCAAGCTACAGCCAAAAACATGGCGAGAGAGCTTGAGCGGTATGAATACAGTCGAGCACGACAACTCTTTGAAGACTTCTTTTGGAAAGATCTCTGCGACAATTACCTGGAGATCGTTAAGGGCAGACTCAGGGATGTGGATGGGACATTAGGTGCGAAGCGCATATCAGCACAGTATGCTCTCTATCACACCTATATGAACACCTTGAAGATGATTTCTCCTCTTCTCCCACACATTACTGAAGAGATGTATCATGCAGAACTTTCACCAGAAGGGACAATCATCAGTAAAATAGATGCCGGCTTCTTTGCAACACAAGAAGGAGAAAAAAGCATTCATCTAACATCTTGGCCCACTGATACTGACAACGCGATACTAAGCGACAGTGAAGCCCAAGGCGTAGAGCTAATGCTTACGGCAATTACGGAGGTAAGGAAATACAAGACAATCAAGCAGATGACGATGGGATCACCGCTACCACCGATAGTTCTCATGGGAAGCAAGAATAAAAAGAAGCTTCTAGCTCCCTTCTGGAATGACTTAGCTTCCGTAACCCGAGCTGAAAAAATATCATTCCAAGACGAGAACAGCCAGGTTCAGACAGGAGAACTGGTGATCGCCATCTAGGTCTCATGGGATTGTCAAAAAGAAAATAACAACAAGACTGCTTGGATCATAGACAATTTTTTTAGTTGAGGGAATAGAATATGACCGGGGCAGCCATTACGCCGGGAAGCGGAAGTTCGAATCATCGAACCCAAGCTTCCCGGCCTTTTTTATTTTTTGGGTTGACAAACGACGTATAATTTGCTATACTATCCTATCGTACCTGTAAAATGAGTATTGAAATTTTGGCTCAGTTGAGCCTTTTGGTTTTTGCGGTTCCGCCGGTCAGTTCCAAAGCAAGAAACCCTCCTTATTCTTGCAAGTAGGTAAAACGTATTTTTTGGCGATAATTCACCGGAAGATACTGCCTTGCCGGCGGAACCGCGAAAAACATTATAAAAAGTTTTTTATTTCTTCCAAGGCGCTTTCGAAGACCCCTTCTATCTTTTTCAATTCTTCTTGGGTAAACTTTTCCAAAACGAAATCATGGGCGTCGAGGCGGCAGACAAGCGCCTCTTTTTCCGTTTGCCCGATGCCGATGCGAGCGCGCTTGAATGTTTGTGTGCCAAGGAGGTCGATGATATTTTGGACGCCGTTGTGGCCGGCTGAGCGGGAGTCCTCGGCAATTTTATATTTCCCGATAGCGATGTCCAGATCGTCGTGGATAACTAAAATATCTTCGGGAGTGAGTTTGTAAAAAGCCATCATTTTCTGGACTGCTTCGCCGGAATTATTCATAAAAGTTTGCGGCTTAGCCAGAATAATCTTGTTGTCATCCATAATCTTTTCCGACAGTTCGGCGTTGAAGCTTTTTTCTTGCTTGAAATCAGAAAAATCAAATTGCTCCTTGATCTTATCCAACATCAAAAACCCGGCGTTATGGCGGGATTTTTCGTATTGCTTGCCTGGATTGCCTAAGCCGATTATAAGCTTCATTATAATGCGCCCTGGATTAGTCTTTTATAAATTCCTGATACTCATTAGTATTCTCGGCGTTTCTGTATTCTTCAATCGAATCTTCTTCCATATTATACCTCTCAATTAAATTTTTTCCAATAACGACGATTATGTCGGCTCTTATGTTGTTGAGCGGTTTCCGGCGGCTTTCGCTGATTCCGGCGGAAAGCTCGGCGGGAAGCTTGAGGGCAAGCTCATCCAGAGTAAAAGGTTTTTGTCCGGAAGACAGGTCGTAAGCGCGCGTCTCTTCCTCAATGTTTTTTTCGGGATCGGACAAAGATATCACATTTTTGTAATCCAAATTGTCTTTCAGAAGCTTTTTTATTTTATCCGGAATTTTTTCGTCGCCGCTGGCGTTTATTATCGCGATAGTCGCGTTTTCTTTGGCGATTTCCTCTCGCCTTTTTTGAATCTTGTTGGTGTCAAAGGCGTTTTGAGAAACTTCCCGCAGTTCACTCCAGTTTCCAACTCGCGGAACTAAAACAAATGCCCGAGTGCCGCCGTAAAAAATATGGGAGACCTTGAGAAGGCTTCCCTTGTCCCAAGCATTGATAACAATATTGTTTATGTTGTTCGTATCCAGCTTTTTGGAAAGTTCCAGGAAGCTTTCAAATTCCTCTGGCGGGATGTCAGTTTTTATATTCTCGCCGAGGGCGTCAAAAAGATTGTTAAGCGCGAAAACATCAAGCAATGTCCGGGTGGAGAAGATCCTGTTTTTGAGTGATTGGAGAATTTGTTGTTGCCTCTTGGCTCGACCAAAATCACCTTCCGGATCGCCGTGCCTGACTCGCGCGTATTTCAAAGCCGTAGCTCCGTCCAGATGATGGAAGCCTTTTTCAAGTTCGAATGTCTCATAAGAATAATTCGATCCCGGGTAGCGCGAGTCATAGATGTCTCGCTCGTTGGTGATGTTGATTCCGCCGGCTGAGTCGATTATTTTTTGGAATCCGTCGAAGTTCAAAATTATGTAGTAATCCATATCGAGAGATGTTATTTCTTCGACGGCGCCGCGCACGATTTCGGCCGATTTTTGTTTGTTTTTTTCGGATGAATTGAGGGCGTTTTGGTAAACCGAGTTGATTTTCATAGACAAGTTTTTTTCGGGAACCGTTACGTATAAATCCCGGGGGATGGAGATTAGAGCCAGTTGGTTGGTTTTTAAGTTAACGCTGACCACCATTAGGGTATCAGTGAGATTTCGGCCGGCTCTCCCTTCTCCCGCGACGCCCAGCAGTAAGATATTAACTCTCTCTTTGTTTTCCCATGATTTCAGTTTTTTGTCGGAAGTCAGGTCTTTCACAGATTCCAAAAAAGACCGGTTCCGGGAAACGTCAAAACTGATTTTCTTGCCGGTGGAGTGGAATTTCCAGACAAAAAAAGAACCGTACGCGGCGGTCGCGGCTAAAACCAGAAAAAAGAGCGTCAATAATGATTTAATGAAATATTTTTTTGCCACCTTGTTATTATCATAGTAACCGCTTATAGGACGCGCGTCAAGTTTTGGCTTGAGTAAAGCAAAAAAAGCTATTGCCAAAAGCGTAAAATTCTGATAAAATGGCGGGGTAGTCTATTCGCGTCAATAATTTTATGGATAATGATTTTTTGAAAAGCGACAATGAATCAGAAGAGAAATACCAGGCCGTCGGGTCGTTCATTTGGGAGGTGGTGAAGATCGTGGTTCTGGCTTTTGTTATTATTGTTCCGATACGGGTTTTTTTGTTCCAGCCATTTTTTGTCCAAGGCGCTTCGATGGAGACTAGCTTTGAAGATGGACAATATTTGATTATTAACGAATTGGGATATAAGCAAACAACTCTCGGTCTTGACAGTAAGCTTTTGACGATAAAGCCGTTTAAGAAAATGGAAAGGCAAACGGTGGTGGTTTTTCGCTATCCTCTTGATCCCGGAAAGTTTTTCATAAAAAGAATAATCGGGCTTCCTGGAGAGAAGATTGAAATCAAAAACAGCCGGGTTGTCATATACAACCGGGAGAATCCAGAGGGTTTTATCTTGGATGAAAGCGGTTATCTTTCCAAATCTGTGAAGACCAATCCGGACGCCGCTATTTCCTTAAAAGATGACGAGTATTTTGTGATGGGAGACAACCGGATGTTCAGTTCCGATTCGCGCGTCTGGGGTCCGGTGCCGCAGGAAGATATTATGGGGAAAGTCCTGATCCGCGCCTGGCCGCTGGACAAGATAAGTGTGTACTGAATTTCTAATTTTCAATTTTCAATTTCTAAACAATTTCCAATTTTTCAATAACCGAATTTTTAAATTGAAAATTAAATCATTGAAAATTTTTTGAAAATTGAAAATTGCGAATTGAAAATTAAACTTATGGTCAGATTAGGAAAAACTAAAGTCTTAAAGACAGTTAAAAAGATTAAATCCGATAAATCAAAGTCCAATCCTTTGGTTCTTCAGACTTTGCGAGGGATGAAGGATATTTTGCCGTCGGATCAACCTTATTGGGATCAAGTGCGGAGAGTAACGGAAAGATTGTCCCGGGATTACGGGTTTTTCCGGATGGACACGCCGATTGTGGAATACGCCAATCTTTTTACCAGAACGATAGGAGAAGGAACGGATATCGTGGAAAAAGAAATGTACGCTTTTACCACGCGGGGCGGCGACAAAGTAGCGCTTCGGCCGGAGCTCACTGCCGGAAATTGCCGCAGTTATATCCAAAACGGTATGAGCGTTTTTCCCAAACCGGTAAAAATTTTCTCCACCGGTCCGGTTTACCGGTATGACCGTCCCCAAGAGGGAAGATATCGCGAGCATTATCAAGCTAATTTTGACGCTTATGGAGAAATTGATCCGATATTAGACGCGCAAGTTATCCAAGTGGCGCATCGGTTGATTCAAAACTTGGGGATCAAGTCGGTTCAGATCCAAGTTAATTCGATCGGTTGTCCCGTCTGCCGGAAAGATTACCGGAACTTGCTGGTGAATTATCTGGAATCAAAAAAAACCAAACTCTGTCAGGATTGCAAACGGCGCTCAGCAACCAATCCGCTGCGGGTTTTGGATTGTAAAGAAGATAAATGCGCCCAGGTGTCAGCATTGGCTCCGCAATCGATAAATCATTTGTGTGACGAATGCCGGACCCATTTCAAGGTCCTTTTGGAATATTTGGATGAATTGGATTTGCCCTATATCATTAATCCGCGGTTGGTTCGCGGTTTGGATTATTATACAAAAACGGTTTTTGAAATTTGGTCGGGAGTCGAAGACGGCAAAAAACATTCCTTGGGAGGCGGGGGAAGATACGACGGACTTATTAAATCAATGGGAGGAGAAGACACTCCGGCTATCGGATTCGCAGTTGGTATTGAGAGATTGATTCTGGAGATGAAACGAGTTCAGGCGAAACCCTACAAAGCTCCCCGCCCCAGGGTTTTTATGGCCCAGCTGGGAAACCTTGCCAAAAGAAAAAGCCTCAGACTTTTTTCCGAATTGGAAAGAAATGGTATTCTTACGGCAGAAAGTTTCGGAAGGGGAAGTCTAAAATCACAGTTGAAGGTGGCTAATAAACTGGGAGTGGATCTGACGTTGATTTTGGGTCAGAAGGAAACACTGGACGGGACGGTAATTGTCAAAAATATGGCCACGGGAGTCCAGGAAACGGTTAGCGCGGACAAGCTGGTGGATTTGATTAAAAAAAAGCTAAAAGCGGATAGCGTGGTAGTGTACCATAATAGTTAACCGCGATTCGAATCAACGAATGCATTCGAATCTACGAATAATTAATTTGTAGATTCGTGAATTCGCGTTCATTCGTAGATTCGAATCGGTCAATATTCGTATGTGTATTTTTTGTAAAATCGTAAAAAAAGAAGTTCCGGCGTCGGTAGTCTACGAAGATAGCGACATTATCGCCTTCAAAGATGTTCATCCGATTGCCCCGGTGCATATTTTGCTTATTCCCAAGAAGCACATCGAGAGTGTTGATGACCTGAGAGATGAAGATGTCAGCTTGGCGGGAAAACTGGTTGTCGCGGCTGGAAAAATCGCCAGGGACTTTGACATTTCTCCAAAAGGGTATAAACTGTTATTTCGGGTAGGCGAGTGGGGCGGGCAAGAGGTTCCGCATTTGCACCTCCATCTTATCGGGGGAGCTAAACTCTATGAAGCCATTCATCCGGAGGAGATGTCAAAAGAAGCCAGGTAAAATAAATTAATTAGTTGAGAAAGGGGGTTTTTATGATAGAGGTAAAAAAGAAAGACAGGGAATCGTCAGAAAGTCTGATTCGAAGGTTCAGCCGCCGAGTGCAACAGAGCGGTGTTTTGATGCAGGCCAGACGCGGAAGATTTCGCAAGGACGAAAAAAGCAAGCGTGAAGTGAGAGAAGGGGCGATGTATAAAGAGAAAGTCAGGAAGGTAGTCAACAAGCTCAAAAAAATGGGCAAGTTTGACGACCAGAGCTTCAAAAATGTCAAAAAGAAACTTATTCGCTAATGGTCGCGAATGTTTAAACGAATTTTCGCGAATAGCTGTTATATTTATTTGCGTTTGTTCGTTTTGCAATTTGTGAAAATTTGCATATGTTAAAACAAAAAATTCAAGACGATCTCAAATCCGCCATGAAAGCTGGCGACGTGGTTAAGCGCGATACGCTTCGAATGTTGGATTCAATGATCAAAAACTCTGAAATTGAGAAAAAGAAACGCGAGGACGGCCTTTCGGATGAGGAGATAATCGAAGTGGCCTTTCGCGCTATCAAACAAAGAAGAGACAGTATTTCGCAATATGAAGCCGGCGGACGGAAGGATTTGGCGGAAAAAGAAAAAAAGGAAATAGAAATTTTGTCAGCTTATCTCCCGGAGCAAATGAGCGAAGAAGCAGTGAGAGCTGAGGTGAAAAAAATTATTTCTGATTTGGGCGTATCAACCAAATCCGAAACGGGAAAAGTTATGGGCGCGGCGATGGCGCGCTTGAAAGGCAAAGCCGATGGCAATCTGGTGAAAAAAATTGTGGAAGAAGAATTAAATTAAGATGAGTTTATCAGATAAAAGCGTCCAAGAGGACGCTTTTTGCATACTTATGCTATAATATCTTTGGACGTGGCATGTCCAAAAAATTTATCATTATCATGAAGATTACAACATGCCTTAACACAACTGAAAAAGAAGTTCTTGCCAAAAAATTTAACATAATAATTGGCATAAGCATTGGCAATAAATATTTTACGAAAGAAAATATTCGCGATTATTTGCTTTGGGCTGTAAAAAATACGAAAGAAAAAGTAGCTATTTTGATTCCAGACAAAATACACGCCGTAAATTACGAAGTCAGATCGGGTTATAAAAAAGAACGTTCTCTAAAGAGAGCAATCAATGAGGGTGAAAAGATAGAAAATATAGCGAAAGATATCATAGAAGAACTCCCTTTTGAAAAACACTCAGTTATGAGTATCTTAAAATGGGAAGATATAGAAACTGAAGAATACAAGCGAAGAGTATCCGTCCTATATGATGAATTCAAAGATAATTCGAAGTTTAGAAATGAAATAATAGAAATTGTTAAAGAATATTGCAATTCAGAAAAATTAACCGATTGCGATTACGAAAAATTGGCTACTTATCCGCTTGAAGAATTGCCGATGCTGGTTTGTGGCACAATCACAAAAATCCCTTCGATTTATACTATTCCGATTGGTTTTGATTTATTCATAGATCCAATGGATCCTGGAAAATATTTGAATCATTCATGCGAGCCATCATGTGGCATAAAAAACAGAACACAAATTGTCGCTATGAGTGATTTGAAAAAAGACGAGGAAATTACGATAGACTATGCTATGTTTGTTCCAACCAAGCAAGGCCACCCTAGGGTTGGCATCGACGCGCCAATATGTAGATGTGGTGCAAAAAATCGCCGCGAACAATTTGGAAATTATGAAGAATTATCAGACGAGTTGCGAGAAAAATATAAAGGATACATTTCCGATTATTTGATTTGATGGGTTTTTTGTTTTTGGACGTGCCACGTCCAAAAACGTCCAAAAAAATATGAGAAAGACTGATTTTGTAAATGACGAGTATTATCACATATATAACAGAGGCGTTGATAAACGGGAAATTTTTTTGTGTAATGATGATTATAAGCGTTTTGTTTGTTCAATGAGGGACTTTAACGCACTTGATCCTATAGGTAGTATCTTTGAAAAACGTATGCGTGAACGCAAGGGAGTCAAATCTTTTGGACGTGGCACGTCCAAATTAGTGGAAATTTTGTGCTATTGTCTCAATCCAAATCACTATCACTTTATTCTCAGACAGTTATCCGAACGTGGCGTCGAGAAGTTCATGAAACGGCTTGGAAATGGATATACTAAATATTTTAATCATCGCTATGATAGGTCGGGAGTTCTTTTCCAGGGATCCTTCCGGTCTGTTTATATAGAAAACAATGAACAGCTTTTGCATCTCTCTGCTTATATAAACGCAAATCATTTTATTCATGGGTTTGAAAAAGAATTGCCCTCAAAATCGAATTATCTATATTCCAGTTCAGGGTTGTTTCTTAAAAAGCAAAAAAACGATGTCTGTGATCCGATTGAAATTGTAAATCAGTTTGATGCGGGTACTGACGAATATAAAAATTTTTTAGATGTTAACGCGCAATTTTTTAAAGAGAAAAAGGAAGTTGAGAGAGATCACTATATGTTGGAATAATATTCTTGGACGTGGCACGTCCAAAGCGGGCAAAGTTATGGAGCTCACAGTTGAATTTAACGACAAAGCGAAAAGCGGCGTGAAAAAAAGTTTTGTTTTTGGCGTGATTGAAAAAACGGCAAAGGAAAGCGGGTTGGAGTTTGCGCCAAATAAAAAGTTTTCTATGAGCATGGCCATGGTGAATCCTGAAGAAATTCGGCGATTGAACAAGATCTATCGGAAGAAGGATATGACAACGGATGTACTGTCGTTTTCGGAGTATAAGAACAGGAAGGAGCTCGAACTGGCTGGGGATAAAAACGTCTTTCTCGGGGAGTTAGTTTTGTGTTATAATGAAATTGAAAGGTACGCCGGAGAAAAAAAACTTGATTTAAAAAAAGAACTGATTAATGTCATCGCTCATGGCACGCTTCATCTTTTGGGTTTTTCCCACGGACGTGTTATGTTTGACATTCAAAATAAATTATGGACAGAATAAATCAATTCGGAAAAAGTTTGAAGTACGCCCTGCGCGGTTTGAAATACGCCGCCGCCCATGAAAAAAATTTTCAAAACCAGATAGCGGTTTCTGTTTTGGTTATCGGTTCAATGTTCTATTTCCAAGTAACGCGGTCGGAGGCAGTCGTATTATTTTTAGTGATTCTCGGGGTTCTGGTAATGGAACTTTTGAATACCGTGATGGAACGGATAGTTGATATCTTGAAACCCAAAGTCCATCCGTACGCCCGACTCATCAAAGACCTTATGGCTGCGAGCGTTTTGGTTTCATCCATTTTCGCGCTCATAATCGGCTTTATAATATTTCTTCCGTATCTTTTCCCCTAAAGCTCGTTTTGTTGTATAATTCACAATATGTCAAGAAAAGATATAATTTGTGGCATTGATGTTGGTTCGTCCAGTATCAGGACGGTTATCGCCCAAGCGATACCGGATGAAGGAAATCCCAGAATTATCGGGGTGGGAACCACCCCATCTTTAGGCGTGAGAAAAGGGATAATTTCTGATTTGGAAGAAGCTGCCAAGTCGATCAATGATTCAGTAGAAGCGGCTGAAAGGGCGGCTGGAATAAACGTGGAAAAAGCGGTCATAAGCATCGGAGGAAATCATATATCTTCCCAACATTCCAAGGGAGTGATCGCGGTCGGAAAAGCCGACGGGGAAGTGACTGAGGATGATATTTCGAGAGTTATTTCCGCGGCTCAAGCCATTTCTATTCCGGCCAATAAAGAAATAATCCATATTATCCCCAGGGAATATTCCTTGGACGACCAAAAAAACATTAAAGATCCGCTCGGTATGAACGGAGTGCGTCTGGAAGTGGACGCGATGATTATTGAGGGATCTACGCCTTATATAAAAAATTTGATCAAGTGCGTGGAGCAAGCGGGGATTTCCGCGGATAGTCTTGTCCTTTCTTCCATAGCGGCGACGCTGTCCGCCCTTTCCAAACGCCAGAAAGAATTGGGGGTTGTTTTGGTAGATATTGGAGGAGGGACCACTTCCATGGCTGTTTTTGAAGAAAACAACTTGTTGCATACGGCTGTTATTCCAATTGGCGGCAATCACATTACCAATGATATCGCTATCGGACTTAGGACTTCCATAGATGCGGCTGAAAGAGTGAAGTTGGAATATGGCAACGCGCTACCTCGTGAAATTGGGAAAAAAGAAGAGATAAATTTGTCTGAAATAGACTCAGGCGAAGAAGGGATTGTTTCCCGTTACCATGTGGCGGAAATCATCGAAGCCAGGTTGGAGGAAATCTTCATGATGGTCGATAAAGAATTGAAATTGATCGGGAAAGATAAACTGCTTCCAGCCGGAGCAGTGCTAGCGGGTGGAACCGCCAAGCTTCCCGGAGCCGTTGACCTGGCCAAAGAAATTTTGGGTCTCCCGGCGCAAACCGGCTTCCCGATAGTTTTAGGCGGTCTTATCGATAAAGTCGATGATCCAGCTTTCGCGACATCGGTTGGTCTGGTTTTGTGGGGAGTGGAAAATTTACAGTATTCCGGAAAGTCAGGCGGGTTGTTAAAAAACAAAATAGTTGGGAATATGGCTGAAAATGTCTCCGGAACAGTCGGAAAAGCCAAAAAGTGGCTGGAAAAATTTTTGCCATAGGAAGCAATAGAAATCAATTTAGGGCAAGTTGACACAGGAAGGCTCAATGTGTTAAATTTAATTACTGGAGAAAAATAGAAATCAACACTAAAATCCAAATTACAAAATCCAAATATCAAATTAAAACCCAAATCCAAATAACAAGATTTTTGGTTTTTGAGCTTTGAACTTGATTTGAAATTTGAGCTTTGCATTTTGGTTTTTTTATTTATAACTTGTTAAACTAAACTTTTTTCATAGACTAATTATTGGTCATTGACCATTGATTATTTACTTAAAACAATATGGCTGAAATAAAACCGCCCGTAGAAACATTTGCCAGGATTAAAGTAGTCGGCGTTGGAGGGTCAGGGTCAAACGCCGTTAATCGGATGATTGACGCGAAAGTCAAGGGGGTGGAATTTGTGGCGATCAACACCGACGCGCAAGATCTTCATCACAACAAATCAGCGGAGAAAGTTCATATCGGAAAAAATCTGACCAAGGGGTTAGGCGCCGGAATGAATCCCGATATCGGCCGGCAGGCGGCGGAAGAAAATCGCGATGAAATCCAGGAAGTGCTGAAAGGTACCGATATGGTTTTCGTGACTTGCGGATTGGGAGGAGGCACCGGTTCAGGCGCTTCCGCGATTGTAGCGGAAACAGCCAAAGAGCTGGGCGCGCTTACGGTGGCGGTGGTTACCAAACCATTCGCTTTTGAAGGGGCGCAAAGGCGGGCGATTGCGGAAGAAGCGCTGGAAAATCTCAAGGAAAGAGTGGACACTCTAATTACCATTCCGAACGACAAGCTTTTGCAAATAATAGACAAGAAAACCACGCTTATTAATTCCTTCCGGATCGTTGATGACGTGCTTCGCCAAGGAGTGCAGGGAATTTCCGATCTTATCACCAAGCCGGGAATCGTGAATGTGGACTTCGCCGACGTGAAAGCCATTATGTCCAACAGCGGTTCAGCTCTTATGGGAATCGGCATCGGGTCGGGAGAAAACAGGGCGGCGGAAGCGGCTCGAGCCGCCATCAACAGTCCGCTTCTGGAACTTTCCATTGACGGCGCCAAGGGGGTACTCTTTAATGTCAGTGGATCTACTGATTTGACTATGCTGGAGATCAATGAAGCGGCTAACATTATTACCGAGTCGATTGATCCGAACGCCCGTGTTATTTTCGGGGCGGTGGTGGATGAAGCGATGAAAAAAGGTGAAGTTCAGATTACAGTGGTGGCGACCGGATTTGACGCCGATCGGGTCAACGAAAATCCGATAGAAAAAATGTCCCGTATAACTATCGAAGAAAGCCGAAAAAGAGAAAGGGAAAAAGAAGCTGACAATGACAATGAAGATATCAGCATAACTTTTCCCAACAAGATGGAACCGCGGATGATTATTGAAGAAAAAGTTCCGCCAAAACCCCAAAGGTTGATCGCGCCTAAGGTAAAAAATCTTCCTGATGACGATGATGAATTGGAAATCCCGGCTTTCATAAGAAGGAAGATGGGGAAGTAGGACATAAAACATAAAACATAAAACATAAAACAATCTCTCTTGAGGGGGTTGTTTTTTTGTTTTACGTTTTGTGACAAAAAGTTATCCACAGGCTGATGAAAATTGCGTGAAAAACGAGTGAAATCCGCCTCTTGGCGGATTTTTTGGTTGTGGTATAATCTAGTTGCGGTACACTATATGTAGTATAATTTACGAACTACGAAATGAATACGAAATACGAAAATACGAAAACACATCAGAATAGCCAATTGGTTTTTTGACGTTTCGTATTTCGTAAGAATATTATGAATTGTCCGTTTTGCAACAATACCGACACAAAAGTCATAGATTCCCGGGAAACTTCCGACGGGAAGATAACCCGCCGAAGGAGGGAATGTTTGGATTGCGAAACCAGATTTTCGACTTACGAAGAAGTGGAACTTTTACGTTTGACTGTCGTCAAGAAAGACGGTCGGAAAGTGGATTTTGACAAGCGCAAAGTGGAAAGCGGGATTCGGAAAGCCTTGGAAAAAAGGCCGATCAAGGAAGATGGAATAGCCAAACTGATGGGCGATATCGAATACTGCTTGCGCAGTTTGGATAAAGCCGAAGTCACCACCCGGGAAATCGGACGGCTTGTCCTCAAGAAGCTCCGCGAGCTTGACGAAGTGGCTTATGTCCGTTTCGCCAGCGTCTATAAATCATTCGGTTCGATTGAAAG
>Ga0208977_1000413_pt1 | contig 35455 bp, 39 predicted proteins | sample RifOxyA2_FD_184030 | JGI IMG/M metagenome (GOLD analysis project Ga0208977, IMG submission 184030) | Groundwater microbial communities from Rifle, Colorado - Rifle Oxygen_injection A2 (SPAdes) | ecosystem: Environmental > Aquatic > Deep subsurface > Groundwater | place: Rifle, Colorado, United...
ATTTGTCCTAAAATTAAGAAAATATTTTGGGAACAAAGAAAATTCAATCTAGTCTAATAGATTTGCAAATAAAATTATTAAACATTTTTATATTATATTTAATATTTGAATAATAAAAAATATTTAATAATAAAAAACAAACTTAATCTCTTTATTTATATGAGACATATAAATAAAGGAAATAATATCTCTAAAAACCATGAACTATTAAGAAATATGTATCAATTGTGAGTTAATGATAATAAGGGTTTCTGGTAATTATAAAAAGATCCTTCAAAAAGAGGGTTGGAAAAAAGATTTATTTGCTATAAATTAAACTCACTCACGTTAAGAGATCGTGTTGAGCAAGTAAAAAAGAATATCAGATTAAAAAAATCTGGAAGTTGAAAAATTTTTAAAATATTCAAAAAAAATGTTTAATCTCTCTTGACTCTAAATTTTGGTGGTGATAACATACTGATTACCGCTGAAAATAAAAGATGAAATTCAATTATTTTCTATAAATAATATTGAACCTTGAAAACTGAATAACTGAAAACACAGAAACCTGTTAATTCAAAAACAAATGGCTGGGATCATAAGATATTAATATCTTAATAAGATATAAACTTTCTGACAATGGAGAGTTTGATCCTGGCTCAGGACGAACGCTGGCGGTGTGCTTAATACATGCAAGTCGAACGATAAGGCCCTTTCGGGGGTACATAAGTGGCGGACGGGTGAGTAACACGTAGGTAATCTACCTTGAGGCGAGGGATAACATTGGGAAACCAGTGCTAATACCTCATATGTGCAGAGTTGAAATACTTTGCATGAAAGTTCCGGCGCCTTTAGATGAGCCTGCGGCTGATTAGCTAGTTGGTGGGGTAAAGGCCTACCAAGGCGACGATCAGTAGCTGGTTTGAGAGGATGACCAGCCACAATGGGACTGAGACACGGCCCATACTCCTACGGGAGGCAGCAGTAGGGAATATTGCGCAATGGGCGAAAGCCTGACGCAGCAACACCGCGTGAGGGATGAAGCTTTTTGGAGTGTAAACCTCTGTCAGTGGGGAAGAAATATGACTGTACCCACAGAGGAAGCATCGGCTAACTACGTGCCAGCAGCCGCGGTAAGACGTAGGATGCAAGCGTTGTCCGGATTTATTGGGCGTAAAGAGTTCGTAGGTGGTTTGTCAAGTCTGGTGTTAAAGCCCGGAGCTCAACTCCGGATCGGCACTGGATACTGGCAGACTTGAGTACAGGAGAGGCAAGGGGAATTCCCAGTGTAGCGGTGAAATGCGTAGATATTGGGAGGAACACCAGTGGCGTAAGCGCCTTGCTGGACTGTTACTGACGCTGAGGAACGAAAGCCAGGGGAGCAAATGGGATTAGATACCCCAGTAGTCCTGGCCGTAAACGATGGATACTAGGTGTCGTGGGTATCGACCCCCGCGGTGCCGTAGCTAACGCGTTAAGTATCCCGCCTGGGGAGTACGCACGCAAGTGTGAAACTCAAAGGAATTGACGGGGGCCCGCACAAGCGGTGGAACATGTGGTTTAATTCGAAGCAACGCGAAGAACCTTACCAGGACTTGACATCCAAGGAATCCTGCGGAAACGTGGGAGTGCCTTTCGGGGAACCTTGAGACAGGTGGTGCATGGTTGTCGTCAGCTCGTGTCGTGAGATGTTGGGTTAAGTCCCGCAACGAGCGCAACCCTCGTTGTTAGTTGCTGGCAAAAGCACGCTTTTGTCGAGCTCTCTAGCGAGACTGCCGGTGATAAACCGGAGGAAGGTGGGGATGACGTCAAATCATCATGCCCCTTATGTCCTGGGCTACACACGTGTTACAATGGGTGGGACAACGAGCAGCCAGCTAGCAATAGTGAGCGAATCTCTTAAACCCATCCTCAGTTCGGATCGAAGTCTGCAACTCGACTTCGTGAAGTCGGAATCGCTAGTAACCGTAGATCAGCACGCTGCGGTGAATACGTTCCCGGGCCTTGTACACACCGCCCGTCACACCATGGAAGCTGACCACGCCCGAAGCCAGTGAGTTAACCTTTTAGGAGACAGCTGTCTAAGGCAGGGTTAGTGACTGGGGTGAAGTCGTAACAAGGTAGCCGTACCGGAAGGTGCGGCTGGATCACCTCCTTTCTAGGGAGACCTCCAGTGAAATTTATTTTACTGGTATCCTAGGTCGACATCAATGAAACTGTTAGGTTTAAATCTTGGCCATTGTGCCTGACAGTGGAGATGGAATTAACAGAGTGTTTTCAGTTTATTCGGTCTTCAAGGTTCATCCTTGAAGCGAAGGTGGGAATGGCGCTTAAACACATTCCTATTGTACCTTGACAACTGCATAAAATTAGATAATGTATGTAATTACCAATGTTAGGTAAAGCTACAAAGAGCAAATGGTGGATGCCTTGGCGCTAGCAGCCGATGAAGGACGCGCAAAGCAGCGATACACCACGGGGAGCCGCTAAGAGGCCTTGATCCGTGGGATTCCGAATGGGGAAACCCCCTGGGGGTAATGCTCCAGGATCCTTGCCTGAATACATAGGGCAATGGAGGGAAAGCCTGTGAACTGAAACATCTTAGTAACAGGACGAAAAGAAAATAATCTAATGATTTCCTTAGTAGCGGCGAGCGAACGGGAAACAGCCTAAACTCTCTACACGTGATAGTCTGCAGACGTTGTGTAGGGGGGGTCGTGGGACTTCCAGTCAGACCTGCAGGTTTGACATAGAGTTACAAAATTGTTGATTAAATGAACTCAGCTGGAAAGCTGGACCATAGAAGGTGATAGTCCGGTAATTGAAAATCAACAATCTCTAGGGAGTATCCCAAGTAAGGCGGGGCACGTGAAACCCCGTCTGAATCTGCCGGGACCATCCGGTAAGGCTAAATACTAGCTAGCGACCGATAGTGAACTAGTACAGTGATGGAAAGGCGAAAAGAACAGTGGAAAGCTGAGTGAAATAGAACCTGAAACCGTTTGCTTACAATCAGCAGGAGCACTATTAATAGTGTGACTGCGTGCCTGTTGAAGAATGAGCCGGCGAGTTACCTTATGTAGTTTGGTTAAGGGGTTAATACCCGGAGCCAGAGGGAAACCGAGTCTGAATAGGGCGAATTTATTACATGAGGTAGACCCGAATCCAGGTGATCTAACCATGGCCAGAATGAAGCGTAGGTAACACTACGTGGAGGTTCGAACCCACTGATGTTGAAAAATCAGGGGATGAGTTGTGGTTAGGGGTGAAATGCCAATCGAACTTGGAGCTAGCTGGTTCTCCCCGAAATGCGTTTAGGCACAGCGTCAGATTTATCTTACAGGAGGTAGAGCACTAGTTTGGTGCGGGCCCAGAAACTGGGTACCAAATCAAGTTAAACTCCGAATGCCTGTTAAGTAACTATCTGGCAGTGAGACTACGAGAGATAAGTTCCGTGGTCAAGAGGGAAACAGCCCGGACCGCCAGCTAAGGTCCCAAAATATATGCTAAGTGATTAAGGAGGTAGAGTTGCATTGACAACCAGGAGGTTGGCTTAGAAGCAGCCACCCTTGAAAGAGTGCGTAATAGCTCACTGGTCAAGCGACTCCGCGCCGAAAATATACCGGGGCTAAGCATATTACCGAAGCTGCGGCAACAAGATTTATCTTGTTGGGTAGGGGAGCGTTCTGTTGTAGGTTGAAGTCAGACCGTAAGGACTGGTGGACGAAGCAGAAGTGAGAATGTCGGCATGAGTAGCGAAAACATTGGTGAGAATCCAATGCACCGAAAACCTAAGGTTTCCCACGGCAGGCTCGTCCGCGTGGGGTTAGTCGGAACCTAAGCTGAGGCCGAAAGGCGTAGGCGATGGATAGCAGGTTGATATTCCTGCACCATCTTAATATCGTTATCAACTGCGGAGGGACGCAGGAGGCTAAGTACGCTGGAGATTGGTTGTTCCAGTTGAAGCGTGTAGGTAGTCATAGTAGGAAAATCCGCTATGGCGTTATAAACTGAGACGTGACCAGGACTTCTTACGAGAAGGAAGGTACTGACGCCACACTGCCAAGAAAAGCTTCGCTAGTGAGATATTAAGATGTCCGTACCAGAAACCGCCACAGGTAGGTTGGCAGAGAATGCTAAGGTGCGCGAGATAACACTCGTTAAGGAACTCGGCAAAATAACCTTGTAACTTCGGGAGAAAAGGTACCCTGGTAGCGTGTAGGCTCCTCGCGAGCTGAAGCGTGATAGGGTCGCAGTGAATAGGCCCAGGCGACTGTTTACCAAAAACACAGGTCTCTGCTAAGTCGTAAGACGATGTATAGGGGCTGACGCCTGCCCAGTGCTGGAAGGTTACGTGGAGAGGTTAGCCGCAAGGCGAAGCTTTGAAACTAAGCCCCAGTAAACGGCGGCCGTAACTATAACGGTCCTAAGGTAGCGAAATTCCTTGTCAGGTAAGTTCTGACCCGCACGAATGGCGTAACGATCTGGGCGCTGTCTCGACGAGTGACTCGGCGAAATTGGATTATCCGTGAAGATACGGATTACGCATACCAGGACAGAAAGACCCTATTGAGCTTTACTGTAGCTTGAAATTGAACTCGGACTATGCCTGTGCAGGATAGGTGGGAGACTTTGAAGCAGCTTCGTCAGGAGTTGTGGAGTCAACCTTGAGATACCACTCTGGTGTAGTTTGGGTTCTAACCGAATGCCACTAACATCTGGGTTCGGAACAGTTTCAGGTAGGCAGTTTGACTGGGGCGGTCGCCTCCTAAAGAGTAACGGAGGCGCCCAAAGGTTCCCTCAGGTTGGTCGGAAATCAACCGTAGAGTGTAAAGGCAGAAGGGAGCTTGACTGTGAGACTTACAAGTCAAACAGGGACGAAAGTCGGGCTTAGTGATCCGGCGGTTCCGCATGGAAGGGCCGTCGCTCAACGGATAAAAGTTACCATAGGGATAACAGGCTTATCTCCCCCAAGAGTCCACATCGACGGGGAGGTTTGGCACCTCGATGTCGGCTCGTCGCATCCTGGAGCGGTAGTACGTTCCAAGGGTTGGGCTGTTCGCCCATTAAAGCGGTACGTGAGCTGGGTTCAGAACGTCGTGAGACAGTTCGGTCCATATCCGGTATGCGCGCAAGAGAATTGAACGGAGTCGTCCTTAGTACGAGAGGACCGGGACGAACGAACCTCCAGTGTACCAGTTGTCCTGCCAAGGGCAAACGCTGGGTAGCTGTGTTCGGAGTGGATAAGTGCTGAAAGCATATAAGTACGAAGCCCACCGTAAGATTAGTTCTCTCACTGGGTTAACCAGGTAAGTCCCCGGACAGAATATCCGGTTGATAGGCCAGAGGTTGAAGTATGGCAACATATGTAGCCGACTGGTACTAATAGGACGAGGGCTTTACCTAGCCGGTAATTATACGCAGTACAGAAATGAAATTAAATTTCAACTCGTTATTCTAATTTTTATGCAGTAATCAGTGTACAGGATTAAATTCCTGGTGGCCAAGCGGCAGGAAAACACCCGTTCCCATCCCGAACACGGTCGTAAAGACTGCTTGCGGCGACAATACTCGGAGGGAGACTTCCCGGGAAGATAGCTAGTTGCCAGGATACTATTTTAAAAAAGAGCTCTTAAATAAGGGCTCTTTTTTTATACTTAAATTTATAGTAGTGCTCCAACGTATACTGAGTGACTAAGATCCTATCCAGGAATTAAATTTACTTATGTCATCACAAGGTGTTTCGCACTGTCATTAGTCATCAGTAAATTAGACTATGATTAATGAATTTAGAAAAGGTGACTGTGTCACCTGAAGTGGTGATCTTACCGATTTTGAATAATTGCTGTAAAATGGATGGATTGCCACAGATTTCTTCGGAATCTTCGCAATGACAAAATTGATTAATGTTGTATATTTTTTATTTCCTGGATAGACTCTAAGTCACATTTTTAAGTCATCAATCATTCCAATAATACTACTATTATTCTGTCATAACTAAGCCGCAATCTCAAATTAACGATCATTACAGTGAAGACTTAAGTTTGTGGGCACTTTACTTAAGTTAGGTAATGGATATTACCTAACTTATTTTTTACCTAAAATTTCTATAGCTTGTTTTTCTGCTTCTTCTGCTTTTTTCAATTTCATATCAAGACCTTTTGGTGTTGATGATTTTTCTTCAAATTTCGCAGGCATTGGAGATGGTAGATAATTATATGATTGAGTATTTTCTTGTTGGGAAGCTGGTTTTTTCTGCCTAGCAGAACTTCTTGCTCTTTCAAACAGATTTCCAATCTTATTATCATTTATATTATTTTGAGTATTATCCGCCATCTTTTGATTATTACTCGTCAAATTCTGAGTATTTTGAACATTACTTGTCATATTTTGATTGTTACTCGTTATATTTTGAGTATTTTCTTCTGTTTTTTCTTGATCTTTGTGTGTTGGTTTACCAAATAACTTGTGAGATACATTCTTAAACATTTTGGAAACTGGAGCCATTAACCCTATAACAAGAGCAAATCTTAAAATACCACCAGGTAAAGCTTTTAATAATGTTTTACCTTGACCCATACCAACTACTTTTCCTACAAGTTGTAAACCTTTTCTCCATAATGGTACTTTAGTCATATTAGAACCAATATTTTTTAGACCGGCAATTGCATTAACAACTTTACCCATATAAGGAAATAGTAAGAATCCACCAATCCAGTTACCCATTATATCTTCCATAAAAGTACTAAATTTTTCCCCTTTTGGTGCTTCTACTGCTGATTTAATAGAGTCTCCTAATATAAGTCCATTAAAAATAATACTCATAGGATTATTACCCATAAAATCACCTGTTCCAATAGAAAATTTTGTTAATAATCTAGATAAGAATGACGAATTTTTATTAACATGATCAATCATTTTAATTTTTGTTATTACATCTTTTGCTTTTTTTCCATATAGTGAACTATTTTTTATTATATTTATTGCTTCATCAACATTGTTTGGATTTTTTAGTTTGTTAGAGACAGTTTTCGAAAGGTTATAATTAGGCAATATTTTTTGTAAATTTTCTTTTAATAATGCTTTTATTCTTTTATTAGAAGATTTAAGGACTCTTTTAGTAAGATTTTGTCCTTTACCAGAAGCTATACGTTTTTCTAATTTTTCTATTAAGTTATTTTCTTTTAATAATCTTAAATTATTTCTTACACCGATTACTTCTTTTAATTGAGTTTTCCTTATTTCATCTACTTGATTAAATAGTTGATCAAATAATTGTTTTCTTAAAGGTTCTCTGGTTAGCATTGATTTAGCTTCAGAACCTTTTTTTAATGATTGAGTAATTTCATTATAATTAGGGTTTTTTAATAAGTTTGCTTGTATTCCTGTAATTTTTCCTTTTATATATGCAGCTTTTTTACTTAAAAACTGCATTATACCGCTTTTATTTGACCAATTATCAATTTTTTGAACTAATCTGCCAAGTATTGATCTATTTGGATCACTATTTCCTGATAACACAAAAGCATCAACACCTTTTCCAATTCCCCAAGAAACTCCGGCACCTGCTGCAATATATTTTAATTGTTTCGTAGGATCATCTTGTTTATTAGAATTTTCTTGTGTTGTATTTGTAGAAGCTTGTTTATTTGGATTTTGTTGAACTCTATTAACTAGATTTTGATCAATATTATTCATAAAACCCTGTTTTTCCTTCTCTTTTCCATTTAGAAAGTTTCTCTTTAATAATAAAAACAAAAAAGATCAGAAATTTGCTTATTTTTAAACATGTATTAAAAACTATTAAAAAGAATAACCACTTTTTAGGTGGTTATTCTTTACTATCTATAAGTCTTGGGTCAGAATCTTTTTCGTATTTATAAGCAGTTATTGCTTTTTGGTTTATATTTAATTTTGAAAGCTCTTTCTTTATGAAATCTTTTCTCTTTTCCATTTTTTCTTGATTATTCTCTTCAATGGATTTTATTTTTGCAATAAGGTTATTAATTTCTTTTTTTTCATCTTCTGAAAAACTTGTACTGATAATTATTTTCTGTGTTTTTTTAATTAATTCCCCTCTTTGATCAAGAATATTTTGAATATCATCAATAACACCCTTCTCAATAAGGGAGCTTATTTCATAAGTATTATTATAAATACTTTGATAGAGTTCTTTTAATTCCTGAAACTTTTCATTCATAATTTGATTACAATACAGTTTTTTATTTAAGCTGTTTTTACAGAATTCTCTTCTTCTGTTTCTTCTTCATCTCTAATTTTTTCACGAGCTGCTATTCTTATAGCTTCTTCCCAGGTTTTTTTTAGGTCCTTAAGATGTGTTAAAACCTCATCCACCATATCAGCATCTTTTTTAATGTTTGCCTGAACGAGTCTGTAGTGCAAATATTCATATAAATTATATAAATTCTGTGCAACTTCTCCACCTACTTTTATATCCAAAGTATTCATAAACTCTGAAATAATTTTTTGAGCACCTATGATATTATTATGAATTTCTTCAATATTTTTATTAGCTATTCCAACTTTTGCTTTGTTTAAAAACTGAATAGCACCATCATAAAGCATTATTAAAAGCTTTTCAGGGCTTGCTGTTTGAACTTCAGTTTGTTGATATTGCTTAAGATATGGATTCATATTTCCCCTTTTGCTAACAATCATCTTGATAAGTCAAAATAATACCTATAAGTAGTATTATTATATTATACTCTTTAAAAAAATTTTTTCTCCTATATAAAAAGGGTTTTTTATCTTTAAACATATTTTAATTGACTTAAAACCAGTTGCAAACATATTTTCTGAGATATTTTTAAGTTAATAATAAGCTCAACTTCTTACACTTCTTTATCAACCAGTATTCCTGAAGGTTTTACTGTCTTGGAAATTAAGTTTATTAAGTCATCTGGTGATATTGTTTCAATTATTGATCCTGTTTTTTGATCGATTAATTCAACCATATCTGTTAGAGAATTGAATTTAACTTTGTATTTTTTTATTTTTTCTTGTTTCTGAAGAACCTCGTTTTCTTCATCCTCAGATTCATCTGTGTTTCTTCCTTGTAAGTCTTTGTATTGATCTTCAGTTTTATCCTCTAGATCAGGTTTAACTTTTTCTTTTTCTTCGGGTTTCTTTATAGCAGTTTCTGCTTGTGCTTGTGCTTGGTGCTCTGCTTGAAGAGCAACCTCAGTTGGGTTTACTATTCTAAATAAACCTGAGTTTGAAAAAGATAGGCCATCCAGTGGCATTTATTTCTCCTATTTTACTCTTGAAACAGAAAATAATGCTAATAAAAGATTTTCATCCAATGATCGTATTTGTATTTTCTTTCCTGTTTCTGGATCTTTTATTATACCATTTATTGCAGTTTCTTTTAATTCTTTTCCCAGATTAATACTTTCATCTTTTAAACTATCAAAATTTAAATTTGATTCAATTTCGATAAAATTGTCTACTTTTTCGGTTATTTTCTCTTCGTATTGTATTATTTGTTCTTTTATTTCTAATACTTTCTCACTTGCTTCATTTATTTTATTTAGGAATTCTTCATATTCCTCTTTTGTTTTCATAGATATATTTTCAGTTTTTGGTAAATTGATTGTTTCTGAAGATGCATCTTCAGGGTTTGACTTCTTACTATTATCAAATGAACTTTCCTTAAAAGGTTTGACATCATTAAAAGATGTATTTTCAACTATGTTTTGTATATTTTCCAAATCTTTTTTTATAGCATTATTGGTTTTCTCAATATCTTCCTCACTTAGGGTTTTTTCTAAACTGCCTTTGATCTGTGTTTTTATATCTTTTAATTGCTCATGGATTGAAGATAAACCTTGTTTCACGGTTTCAAGCAAGTTTTTCTCTTCCTGCATATTTTCAAGGGTTTCATTGTATTTTTGTCTTTTTTGAGTATTTTCAGATAAGACAACTTTTTCAAATTCTTCAACTTTGGAAGAATTCTTTTCAATATCCTTGTTTTCTTTAAGTGTTTTTACCTGAAAATTATTGGTTAAAATTTTCTGTAAAGAGTTGCTTAGACTAATATCATCCTTGAAAATAGACATTAGTGTCCTCCAACAACCATTTTTAAGTTATTATAGTCCTTATTTTATAATTAATATTCCCCTTTTTCAATAAAAACAAACTTTTTTAAAAAAACCTTTGTAATGTTTTTTTACAAACTATAAACAAGTTTTATATTTATAGGCAAAGTGTTTATATTTTCTTGTCTTATTTAAACATCAGTATTTATAAGCTAGAATAAATTTAGAGTAATTATTGGTTATAAATATGAAACCTGCAATATTGATCCAGGCAAAAAGAGCAAATTTAATCGAAAGAGAACACTTAGGTTTTATCGTGGTTGTTGATAAAAACGAAAATATTCTCTTTCAATCGAGAGATAGTAATAATACACCTGTTTTCTTAAGATCTTGTGCAAAACCCCTTCAGGCCCTACCTATAATCACTTCCGGTGCATATCAGGAATTTAATTTTACATTAGAAGAGTTGGCTATTTGTTGTGCTTCGCATACTGGAAGTGATAAACATTTAAAGACCATTAAAAACGTTTTAAACAAGATTAAATTAAAAGAAGATCAATTATTATGTGGAACTCATGAACCTATTGATGTCGAGGCAAGAAATTATCTTATAAAACATTCTTTAAAACCTTCTAACTTACATAATAATTGTTCTGGAAAACATTCCGGCATGCTTGCTGTTTGTATTAAAAATAATTGGAATATAACGAATTATCTTGATTTTAATCATCCTATTCAACAAGAAATAACAAATATAATAAAAAAATATTGTAATGTTAAAGGAAATATAGAGACATCCATTGATGGATGTTCTACTCCCATACATGGAATACCATTATTTAAAATGGGGGTAGGGTATTTAAACTTATTTTTAAGTAATGAAGGTATGCCAATAAAAGAAGCTTTTATGAAAAACCCTTTATTAATAGGTGGGAAGGGCAGACTTGATAGTTTAATTATTGAATCAACTCAAGGTAGATTAATATCGAAAACAGGCGCAGAAGGTTTATGCATTGTTATTAATCCTGATGAAGAAAAAGCTCTTGTTGTCAAAATTATGGATGCAAGTATTTCAGCAAGAAGCTTGGTAACTCTTGAGTGCTTAAAACAACTTGGTTGGATGACATCAAAAGAGTTAGAAAATGAGACTTTAAAAAATTTTTTAGATATTAAAATAAGAACTCATAATAATACAATTGTAGGTGAGGTGCGGTTTTCTTTTAAAATTTAATACGTAAAAGCCCCTTAAAAAGGGGCTTTTGTTCTCCACTCTCAATATCCTTGAGACTTATCCTAGGGTTTTGAAAGATTTTTCGATGTTTTTATCGATAACTTTTTGTACTGCGTCTACTTCTGTTGATACTGCTTTATGCTGTGTTTCGAGGTTTTTAAGTTCGAGTTCTAATCTTTTATCTTCTGCTTGAAGTATTGCTGTTTGTCCTTCATAAAGAGCTGTAGCGTATGCATCGTCTTCGGTATAAAGTCTGGTGGCTTGATTTAAAGCATCTGGAGCATCTGGAGGTGTTGGGAAATTTGGTGCTGCTATCGGAGCTGTATTTCCTAATGAGTTTACGTATGTATTAGCTATCTCACCGGTTTCAAAAGAAAGTCTCATTCTTTTATTACTAATAACTTGACATCTGTACTCTAAATCGCTTTTTCTTCCAAATAAAAGTAATAATCTTGCTTGACTTGCTACTAAACCCATATCTATTTCCTTTTTAATTTGCTATCTTGTACTCACATATATATAAAAAAATCTAAATATATCAAAAATCAATAAAAAGTATATACTGTTACACTTATTTACAAAACAAAAAGAGAGCTATAAAATAGTTCTCTTTTTAATCCTCAAAATAAATTAATCTCTTAATTTTTTATTTTTGATATCCTGCTGTATTTTCAAAAATACGTCTGCTCATACAAAGTGCCATATTTTTAAGAGCACAGATACCCGTATTTCTATTAACTACACCTATACTTGCCAGTTTATTTTTTACAGTTTCATTTAAATCCTCGGTTTTTATATATAAACTGCAAGTTGAGTTACATTCTTCTTTACTAAATGGACATTTTTTTATTTCTTCCATTTTATAATCCTATTTGTTTGATATACACGCATCCATTATTGCTTTTTGCCAGCCAGCTGTTTTTTCTATATAGTAATTAGCTCCCCTATTTAGGCATTTTGTCTCATATTCAGGTTTTGCAGAAGCTGTCATTACTATAATCTTTGTATTTAATTTACATAATAAAGAAAGTTTTTTTAATTCATCTAATAATATAAAACCTTCTCTTTCTGTTGGAATAAATAAATCTATAACAGCATATCCAAAATCCTGCTTTTTATATTTTTCTATAGCATCATATATTTCGTGAGATATAACAACCTCATAATCCATTTTCTTAAATAAGATATCTAATTGATAAGTTATAATACCAAGATCATCCACTATTAGTACTGTTTTAGGTCTAGCTGAAGAATCTGCTTTAGCTCCACCTGTCATAAAATCATTCATTACAGGAGTATTATTTGCTGCAGTATTAGCCTTTAAAGCAGTAGAGGTGCTTAAAGTCAGTTCACTTATTTTTTCTTTAATCTCACTTAACGCAGCATTCAAGTCGAATAAAGTAATTTGTTCAGGTGGCAACATATTAGCTAACCCAAAAAAGTTCTCCACAAATTTTGAGTCTAATTCTATTGAAAATCTGTCAGCTGTCATATTTTTCCTTTATTTATTTCTCATACTAATGCCAACTATTCATTATTTATTGTAACTGGTTATTTCCATATCTGCCACCATTTTTTTAGAAATTTACTGTTATTCCTTGTTTGTTGTTCAAAAATATATCTAATTACATCTATAATTTCATCATCAGTTAAATCAAAGTGCATTTTTAACTGATTAATATAATTATTTAAAGACTTTTTGGCATTTTGTTTTCTGTTAAAAGTTTTTATAGTTTGTTTTTCAGCAATAGGATAATCATTTCCCATAATAGTACCCCTTAAATTCTTACCCCCTAAAACCAGATCTAAGATTTTATAAATTCTATAATATAAATATATACTTTATTACAGCTTTTTTCATTCGATAAAAGTCTAATTACAGGGTTTTTTTATTTATTAAAACCCTGAACTTTAAACTATATCATACTTAATAATTTGTTTTTATCTCCAATAAGTAAGATTCCTATACATTTCTAATTTTTTTGCTTTGATTGCAAACATCTGTCTAATAGTTTTATTAATACTTTAGTCCTATATTGGAAAAACTGTAGAAAACCTGTATAAAACTAGAGCAATATGTATAAAAGTTTATTTAAATCTAATCAAATAAACTCAAAAGACGTTGATAATCAGGTTGATTCAACGAATAATATTATTTTCGATAAAGCTTGTCCTCGTTGTAATAAGATCATAGTTAAAAATAAAGATTATTGTGCGTGTGGTTTTTATTTAAAAGCTTTCAACAACTCTATTTTTTGGACTAGTGTTCTTTCTACGTGTTTTTTTATTGGGTTTATATTAATTATAGGGCTGGTAAGTTTAAATAGTGTTAGAAATTATGCTTCTCATAAATTGCAAAATAAATTAGATTTTAATTCTCTCTCCCCTATTAATATTCAGATTATATCAAGTTTAAAAAGGTCTCCTTACGATGGTTATATACAAAATATTTACGTAAAACCTAAAGAAGAAAACAAGTTAATGATTTTAATTAAGCCTAATTTATGGCATACATTAAATAAAAAAGAAAAAGAAAATCTGGTTAAACAAGTATCTGAAAACTGGAAGATTATTTATAAAAGAAATAATCCTGATTCTACTAAAGAATCTTTGGTTAAATTCGCTAATTTTAACTAATATACTTTTATTAATAACTCTTTTAAGTTAAAAATTAAGTTAATTAATTAACTTAATTTTTAACTTTTTAACATTGTAGAATATTATTGATGGAAAAATAAAAAAGCAGGTTTATTATTCTTTGTTTTATTAAGGAGAAACTGTATGCCAGAAGATAAAAAACGTATAATGTCAGGAATGAGACCTACAGGAAAATTACATATTGGACATTATATGGGTGTTTTAAGAAACTGGATTTCTTTTCAGGATAGTTATAATTGCTATTTTGCAATAGCAGACTGGCATGCTCTTACTACTAAATATGATCAAACACAAGATTTAAAGCAAAACATTGTTGATGTAACCCTCGATTGGATTGCAAGTGGCATAAACCCTGATAAATCAACTATATATTTACAATCTCTCGTTCCTGAAATTGCAGAATTACATATTTATTTAAGTATGATAACTCCTCAAAACTGGGTAGAAAGAGATCCTACCTTAAAAGATATGGTTAAAATTCTAAGAAAAGAACCTGGTGAATTAGAGGAAAATCAAGATATTTCAGGAATAATTAGTTATGGTCTCTTAGGATATCCAGTATTACAAAGTGCTGATATACTCGGATTTAACGCATCTCTTGTACCCGTTGGTCATGATCAGTTAGCTCATCTTGAATTCTCAAGAGACGTGGCAAGAAGGTTTAATTATATATATAAAACTGAATATTTTGAGGAACCTCAACCAAAATTAACTGAAACCCCACTTATAAAGGGTATTGATGGTCAAAAAATGGGTAAATCGTTTAATAATGATATTAAAATTTCTGATTCAGAAGAAGAAACAGCCAAAAAAATAATGAGAGCTATTACCGATAGATCAAGAATTAAAAAAACTGATCCCGGGCATCCAGATGAGTGTGAGGTTGTTTGTCCTTATTATTTAATATTTGCAGATGAAGATACAATAAAAACTCAAAGAAATAACTGTGAGTTAGCTCTCTGGGGTTGTGCCGATTGTAAAAAACAATTAATAACTATAATAAACAATTATTTTAAAGATATAAGAAACAAAAGAAAAGAATTAGAACAAAACCCTGATTATATACATAACGTGATTAGAACAGGAAGTGAAAAAGCCAGAGATTTAGCTTCGAATATTCTAAAAGATGTCAAAAAAATAATGCAGCTTTATTAATGATTATAATTTATATCTAAAAATAAGCCTCCTATAATTAGGAGGCTTATTTTTAGATATAAATTTCTTACTTTTTACCTTTAAACTCAACAGTATCTACTTCTAAAACATTCATTTTAGGAGCTAGTTTATCTAATTTTATTTCTTTATTTTCTACTTCTTTGTTTGGAACAACACATTTTGGTTTTTGAGTAAAACCAACTTTCATAATATAGCCTCCTATCTTCTTTTTTATCAAAACAAAAACCTATAGCTACTAGATTTCACCTTTTATTAAGTCTGAAATCTTAATATCTTCATTTTCTTTCTTGATTTTTTTCTTTGGAACTTTTCTCACAGATATCTTAGACTCATTTAATCTAGTAAGTCCTATTAGTGTATCATCTTTATTGAAAAATAAATCTTTAATCCAATTTATAACAGTGAGCACAACTTTTATCTCCCTTTTTTCGATTATTATCTTTCTTTTCTACTTAAACAGCATCCTGTATTAAGTTTATTTTGGTTAATTTTAATATTAAAATACTTATATAGGTATCACCTAATGTATTAGTCTTAATAAATTTATGTATAATAATTCCTTTAAAAATAATATAAAAAATAATCCAGTATTTAATGATCTGGTTATTAAAACAGAATCTGCTTATAATTTAAACAATCAAGATTTTGATTATGAAAAGCTGATTGAGTTTCTAGATTCTGAAAATTTAAGGCACTTTGCTCTATTGAATATCGAGAAAGTTAAGAACCAAGAAGATGCTCAAAAACTTCTTTTTTGTTTAACACAAAATGATTCAAGAGTAAGGGAATTGTCTTCTTTTTTAATAAAAGACCTTATTATTGATTTAAAATACAGACATTTTTTTAATTATGAAAGTTCCATTGATATTCTAGTAAACTCATTAAAAGACTCTAATCCCAAGGTTTGCAAAAATGTTACACTTGCTTTACAACATCTAGATAATAAGTTAACATCTATCAAAAAAATAGTTAAAATAATAAAAACAAACAATCAAACTACTATTTATTGGTATCTCCATGCCCTTGAAAATATATTATTACTTAATAACTGTGATATAAGCTCTATTATTGAAAATTTAATTCAATTAATTTCTGAAACATCTGAGTCAAGGGAATATCAAATAAGGGAAAAAACTGCTTTTATTGTTAAAACTATAAACCAGAAAGGAATGTATAAAAAAAGCAGCTATATTATAGATGTATTAAGTAAATTAACCCAAAAACTTTTGAGTGATGAAAATTTTTATGTAAGAAACGCTATCTCTTTTACAAATTAAATTTTTTAAGGAGAAAAAATGACTATTTTATATTTATTTTTACTTTCGGCTGCTATTGTTCACGCTTGTACAAATAAATCTCCTAAGTTAGCAAGAATTTATGTTAAAACAAACTCTATTAATAATTTAAATAAATAAAATTTTTGAAAAATTTCTAAAAATCTGATATTTTTTATCAGTAAATATAATAAAAAAGAGGCTGAAAAGCCTCTTTAAATTTAAGTGAGATGGTAGGTAATTTAACCTAAATAATCTAATAGAGAATTTTGAATAACTTTTGAGCCCACAGACAATGAAGCTTGAAGAGCTGTTTCTTGAAATTGTACATTTGATATAGCTTTAGCTAAATCAATATCTTCTAATTTAGATTTTCTCTTTGTATAAGAAATTACATCCTCTTCAATTTTACTTTTTGTCATTTCAAGTCTCGAAATAGTCCCCCCTATCTGTGCCTGAGAATCAAGAAGGGTTTTTAAATTATTTTCAAAATCACCTATTTTAGATCTTATATTGTCATGATTAGGAGGTGATGTTTGTAATTCCTGACTTAAAGTAGCAAGTGTTTGAATAAGCCCACTACCTGTCATTACAGGTGGTGGCCCAGGAGCTGACTCATAATACTGTCCAAAAACAGCATCTCCTGCTAAATTCAAAGGAACTTTTACTCCTTGTACTATTTCAGCCTCTCTTTGATAATTTCCTGTTGATAAAGTTCCCATATATTGAATTTGATTAGTTCCTACTTCTTGAAAAGGTGCATCTTCTGTAACACGACCTCCAAATATGTATTTACTTCCATATTTCGTATTACCTAAGTCTTTAACCTGATTTATTAATTGTTCTACTTCAAAATTAATAGCTGATAATTCATTTGATCCACTACTCATATTTGAAGCCTGTACAGTTAATTCTCTTGCTCTATGTACAACATCTACAGCACTTAATATAGACCTATCTGTAATCTCAAGTTCTGATTGTACTTGTTCTATATTTTTTATGTAATTCTCCATCTGAGAAAGAGAAGATTTATCAGATAAAATACTCATTGCATTTGCTGGATTCTGAGAAGGTTTTGTTACCAACTTTCCTGAAGATATCTGTTCTTGAAGCTCATATAGTTTTGAGCGATTTGTTAATAGATTATTAATAATGATGTTACTCATTGATTTATTTGTTACTCTTGTAAGAATCATTATTTTTCGATCTCCTCTTATTTTTAATCAAGAATTGTACTAGCCTGCAAGATTTATAATTCTCTGCATAGCTTCATTTACCACAGTAAGAACTTTAGCAGAAGCCTCAAAAGATCTTTGAAACCTTATTAAATCTGCTAACTCTTCGTCTAAATTAACACCTATGGTAGATTCTCTTTTACTGCTAATTTGTTGAACAATTGTATCTTGTGATTCATAGTTATCCTGAACGCTTTTTACTTGAATACCAAGATTTCCAACAACTGCGTTTAGGTATGATTCTGTACTCGAACTATTAAGAGCAGCTATTTTAGTATTTCTAAATTCAGCCATTACAAGAGCATTGCTTCCATCCCCAGTTTCATTAACCGCAGAAGTGGCTCCAGCTGCTGCTATTTTAAATACATCATCTATTATATCTTGATTAACTTTAATATTACCTGCTGTTAAATCTGCATAAGTAGCAGTATCAACTCCGTCTTGTTCTACAAAAATATCAAAAGGAGCTGCAGAAACAAGAGCTAATTGATTTGGACTAACTGAAGTATCTATATATTGACCACCTTGATGTATAGTATTTATTTCTCTAGAAAATTCCCTGGCCAAAGTATTTAACTCTGTAAGAACATTATAAATATTTAGTTTACTAGAATCAGAACCTCCCATCTCAAGTATTGCACCTATTTTACCGGAGGTTATTGAAGAATTTGCATTTGCTACCACGATATTATTATCTTCATCTAATATTCTTAATGTAGCCGGATCACTTGTAGTTCCTGTAGCTACATTAAAAAACCCAACTTGTTCTTTATTTTTAACTAGATCCACACCATTTAAAGATACTGTCACTAGGCTATTAGATCCTTGTGTTACAGTAATTGGAATATATTCAGCAATCTGGTCAAGCAAAATATCTCTTTGATCTAAAAGGCCATTTGGAGGTGCTCCTTGTGAAGATGAATCACATATCGTTTTATTTATATTTGCAAGTGCTGATAGTTTAACATTTAAATCATTAACATCTAAAGCTATTTTACTTGTACTAAGAGTTGCAGGATTAGTAGCATCTCCAACAAGGTTGGATCTTAAATCATCCAATCTATCATATGTTAAATTAAACTTATTACATAAATCCTTTGCTTTTTGTACAAGATTATTTCTTATTATCGAGTCATTTGGATTTATACTTAATTCATGAGCTGTATTATAAAATTCATTAAGAGCCTGATTAATACCAGTATCTCCAAGTTCATTAGTAATATCTTCCATTAATGAAGCGGTTTCGTTTAATTCTTTATAAAAAGATAAACCAGTCGTTTCTTTTCTAAAATATGCATCCAGGTAAGCATCTCTATTTCTTGTAATATTATCAATAACTGCACCTGCTCCGGATTGCGTTCTTGAAATAGTTGTATTTACTCCTGAATCTACAGTCACTTGTTGGGAGAGTTCTAATCTTTGTTTACTATACCCGGGTGTATTAATATTAGCTATATTGTTATTAATCAAGTTAATTGCAGCTTGATTAAGCAATATAGATCTATGTGAATTAAAAATTCCAAATAAACTCATTTTTTACCCAAATCTCCCAAATTAATTTAGTTATAGTTTCTATCTGTATAAACCTTTATATTTCATGGTTTATGGAACTTACTCCTTTACTTTGTTGATTATTATTTATTTTTCCAAAATTATTATAAGCTGATGCTTCCGGCATAAGTGCATTAGCAATAGATACAATTGAAAACTCAAGTATATTAAGAGAATGTTTTATTAATTGATTATTAATTTTATTCTGTCTTTGTATATTTTCAGCTAAATTTTTTAGTTTTATTCTCAAACCTGATATTTTTTCTGCTTTATCTTCTTTTTCTATTTTTTTAATAATTTCTCTTAATGAAAGATTTTCATGTCCAAATTTTGACGCAATTTTAGCTCTTTTACCTTCTAAAATACCTGTTTCTGAGTTAAATTTCTCAATTTCATAGTCAATATTTCTTAGTTTTTCAATATCACCACTAATTAAACTGTCTTTTTTGTCGAGAATATATTTTTCTAACTTAGAATAGGCTTCTATTTCCTTATTTAATACTTCTTCAAGTTCTAATATCTCTGTTTTCATTTTTTACTCCCCTAAATTTATCAAGAGTTCTGGTAATTCTGTATTTAACCCACCATATCAACTAAAATGCTGCGTCCATAACGCTTAGCATAATTTATATCTTCTTCATTTATGTTAGTATTTCCACATTTATTTGCATATTCCTTTATTTCATTTATATATTCTGTATTTTGAGAAGATAAAACCTTTTCCACTTCAGGATTATTGTTTTTTGCACTATTAATTTTATTTTGACTTTCTTGAGATAAAGAAACTTTTACTTCTACATCTTCTATAAGTTCATTACCAGGTGTATTTAAGGATGCTTTTATAGCACTTTTAAAAGCTTGTGTAGCTCTTAATAACTGAAGAGAATTTATCTCTGAAATACCGCTTACCATTTATCCCATCTCCCTAACTTATTTTTCCCTAAATTCTATCTTTCATTTGTTGATAAATTTGCTCTGCAAGTCCAAATGATGTTGTTGGATTTGAAGCAATATTTTTAGCTACTTCATCATTTAACATTGATTTAAAGATATTTTCTGCTTGTCCCCCATGAAAAAGTTCTGATTTTCTAACAGTTGAATCCATTGTTTCAAGAAATTGTTTTATAAACACAGCTTCAAAGTCACTTGCGGTTTTTCTTAAAGATTCTTCTCTAAGATTTTTTTGACTATTTAAATTAGAGAATCTTTCCAGATTTTCCATTTTTTGATTCTGTAAGTTAAATCTTGCCATACTTATGTCTATTGGATTCATTGTTATTTATCCTTTTAAATTATTTCTAAAGTTGCTTGTAAACTACCTGCTTCTTTTAAAGCTTGCAATATAGATATAAGATCGTAAGGAGTTACACCTATTGTATTTAATGATGCTACAAGCTCACTTAATGTAGTATTTGCAGAAACTTCAACCAGTCTTCCATTTTGTTTGTTAACAGTAATATCACTATTTTGAACTGCTTGTGTGGTTCCTTCTCCAAATTCGTTTGGTTGAGAAACTTCATTTCTAGTGGTTACAGTTACAGTTAAATTGCCGTGAGCTACAGCAGCAGGAAGAAGTTTAACATTATTACCAATAACAACCGTTCCCGTACGTTCATTTATTATTACTTTTGCTATTGAATCACCACTTTGAACAGTTAAATTTTCCAGAATTGATATAAAGCTAATTCTGTCATCTACAAATTTATTAGGAAGTGTTATTTGTATAGTACTTGCATCAATAGCTTTAGCAGACGCTATATTTTCGTTAACAACCTGTGATAATCTGGCTGCCATAGTGAAATCAGGTCTATTTAATATCAATCTAATTCCAGATTCATCACCAATCTCAGTATTTATATCTCTTTCAACAATTGCACCATTTGGAACTCTACCTGATGTTGTAATACTGGTCCTTACACTGCTTCCTGAAGCAGAAACATCTGTTCCACCGGTACTAATAGGTCCTTGAGCTACAGCAACAACTTCACCATTAGGTGCTACTAATTGGGTTTGTATTAATACACCACCTTCTAAACTTTTAGCATCAGCCAATGATGAAACGATAACATCTATTTTATCTCCTGCTTTTGCAAAAGCAGGAATATTAGCTATTACAATAACAGCTGCTGTATTACCTTTTTTAATATCGTTACTACTTTCAATAACCATACCAAGATTTGATAGTAAAGCCTGGTTAGTAATTTGTGTTGATTTACTGTTATCACCGGTTCCTGGAAGGCCTACAACTACACCATAACCTACTAACTGGTTATCTCTTATTCCTTCAATATGAGTAATATCTTTAATTCTTACTCTTCCAGCCTGAGCTTCCAGTGCTGTAAAGTTTAAACTAATTAATACTGTTATTAATAATAAAGCTATGTATCTCATTCCCAAACCATCTCCAATTTTAGAATAAATATCTAAACATCTTATTTACAGTGCCTTCTGAATCAGATCTTGATACTGTTCCCTTTCCAACAACCGCTACCTGTAAATTTGCAACTAAACTTGAATCAATTCTTCCCATATTATCAAGTAATCTAGGATCAATTATTCCACTTATTACCACATCTACTCTTTCACCGGCATTCATTGCTATTTTTTTACCTTGAACTACAAGATTTCCATTAGGTAATATTTGGACAACCTGTGTTGTTATTACATCTTTTAATTTTGATGTTCTTGCTAAACTTGTCTGGTTTTTTGTTTCTGAACCACCACCAAAATCATCCATATTTGGCACAGAGTTATTAGGAAGAAATCTTTTAATTCCACTTGGTAAGATTGTGTTTAAAGTAGTGGAGAAATTATCTGTGGTATCTGATGATTTTTTAACATTAAGTTGTACATCATCAGATGCTGTAATCTCTTGATCTATCAAAACAGTCACTAAATCACCGATACTTTTTGCTCTGACTGTACTAAATAAAGGTCTTGGTTGTATAGTATAAACATTTTGAGAAACACCTGTTTTAAATAATGATTCAGCAAATACAGTGTTATTAGCTGTAGTTATAATTATTAATGATATTAATGTTTTTGATAATTTATTTCTCATTTTTTCCAGACCTTATATATTTACCATAACGGTATTTGCACTTATAACCCTACCTATATAATCTTTTTTATATTGTTTACTTCTAACTCTGATATAATCACCTATTTTTCCATTATCAAGAGCCTCTGCAGACATTGTAATTGTTATGTCTGATGATTTGAAAACTATAGAAATCGGACTATTTTTTATAATAAGAGGTATTTTCTCTACATATCTTGTATCAATAATATCTCCAGGTTTAAAAGTTTTCTTAACTGAACAATTAAAAGGAGAAAAATCTTCTCTTACTGCGGTTTCAGCCATTAAAGTAATTTCTTTTTTTTCAAGAGCAATATTAGAACCGGATAAACTTTTACCTCTATCTATTACATCTTTAGCGACCCAAACTTTGTCATAAACAGATATTTTTATTGGTGTTCCAAAGGATTTAATTTTTTCACCATTAACTAAGATTTCAACTCTAGCCACTGTAAGAGAACTAAAATGTTGTAAGTTAGATGAAGCAACTATATCAACTTTTCCTTCAGGCACTTCAATTGTTTTATATGGGATATTAGTTACTTCTATTTCTATTCTTCCACTTACCATAGAGCTAATTTGTTTAGTAACATCTTTTTTAATTTGATTAATAATAAATTGAGAATCTAAAACAGCAGCATTAGCTTTTCCAACTACACTAATTAGAAAAGCTAAACTTATCATTACTGTTTTAATTATATTTCCCAATTTTCCCAATCCCCTTAAGAATTATTTATTAACCGATACGGTTAACATTTTTAAGCATATTATCAGCAGCTGTAATTAACTTAGAATTAACTTCAAAAGCACGTTCAGCTTGAATTAAACTTATTAACTCCTCAACTACTTGAACATTAGAGCCTTCCAAGAAATTTTGTTGTAAACTTCCAAAGCCTTCTTGCCCTGCTGTTCCTTGAATAGCTGTTCCTGAACCAGATGTTTCTTTGTAAAGATTTTTACCAATTGCTTCTAAACCTGCAGGATTAGCAAATTTAGCAAGTTGTAAACTACCAACTTCTGTTTGAGCAGTATCACCAGCTGTTTTTATTGATACTCTTCCGTCAGATGTTATGGTTATATCTGTTGCATTAGCTGGAATTGTAACTTGTGGTTGGACAATAAAACCATCACTAGTGGTTAATTGCCCATTACCATCTATTTTTAAACTACCATCACGAGTATAAGCAGGAGTACCATCATCAAGTTGTACTTGTAAAAATCCATCACCTTCTATTGCTACATCAAGCTTATTTCCGGTTGATTTCATAACGCCTTCTGTGAAAATTCTATTAGTTGCTGATGTTCTTGTACCTAAACCTATTTGTATACCTACAGGTTGATTTGTACCTTGAGCTCCCTGAGCTCCAGGTGCTTTTAATGTTTGAGAAAGTAAATCCTGAAATTCAGTTCTAACTTTTTTATAACCTGTAGTATTAACGTTAGCCAGGTTGTTTGATATAACATCAATATTCATTTGTTGTGCTACCATACCTGTTGCTGCTGTGGTTAATGCCCTTAACATATCAAACCTCCAACCCTTTATGTTTTAATTATCTATCTTTTAATACGTCCAACTTCATTTATAGTTTTACTAAGACCCCTATTTACCGTTTCTATATTTTTTGTCAAATTTTCATAAGCTCTCATTGCCTCTATTGATTTAATCATACATTCAACCACATTAGCGTTAGAAGATTCCAAAGCTCCTTGATTAATTTGATAGTTTTCAGAATCAATAGGTTTTTGACTATCATCTACAGGTTTAAATAATGAATCTCCCATAGCTTTTAACATTTTTCGATCTTCAAAATCAACAATTTTAACTTTATCTACAATTTCTTTGTTTATTTCAACATCTCCATTTGGGTGTATTTTTATACTTTTTACGTCAGCCTCATTAATATTTATACTTATTGGTCCTGATTCCCCAACTAATGGATGTCCATTTAAGGTTGTTACTAAACCATCTTCACCAGTAATGAAACTACCATTTCTTGTATAAGCCTCACCATTAGGAGTATTAACAACAAAGAATCCTTCTCCACTTATAGCTAGATCAAAAGGATTACCTGTTGGTTTGATACTTCCTTGAGAAAAATCAAAAACAGTAGAATCTATCACACCTCCAGCACTAATCGTTCCAAGTGATTGTTTATTATCAAAACCTTTAGCAGCATCAATTTTATTAACCTCAATATCATCAAGACTTTTAAAACTTGCTAAGGTTTGTTTAAATCCAGGAGTATTAACATTGGCTAAATTGTTAGCAATAATATCATGGTAATCAGTTATATTTACCAATCCTGTTGCTGATATGTTTATTCCTCTTACCATTTTTTACCCGATCTCCCAGATTTTTTAGCTACCTGATCCTGAAAACTGTTTTTGATATTCAAGAACTTTTTTTACATAATTTTGAGTTTCATTATAAGGAGGAATTCCTTTATATTTACTTACAGCACCGGGTCCTGCGTTGTATGCTGCAAGAGCTAAATCAACCCTTCCATCAAACCTGTCCAGCATATTTTTTAGATATTTAGTTCCACCTGCTATATTTTGCTCAGGATCTAAAGGATTCTCTACTCCTAGCACTCTGGCTGTACCAGGCATTAACTGCATTAAACCTAAAGCTCCAACAGGTGATTTAGCATTAGAATTAAAACCTGATTCTGCCTTTATAACAGCTTTTACAAGATTTCCATCAAGATTATTTTCTTTTGCATATTTTTGAACTATTTCATCTATTTCAGTTTTCGGAGTATTAACTGCTTGTGAGAAAGGTTTTATAAATATTTCTCTTGGTAAAACGGCTTCATCCTGGTTTAATTTCTGAGTTAACACCTCTTTAAAACCAGAATCTTTATTAGGATCAACACTTTCCAGCTTATTAAAAAACGATTCTAGCTGGTTTATGCGCCTTAAAGTTATTTCTAAACCGCTAATTTCCATATTATCGACCCATTCTCACTTACCAAGTCTAAAGGTTTTAAAGTAAATTAAGTTATACTTTCCCAAGACTATAATTAAATTACTATATATGAATGACCTTTATCATCCACCCTTTGGTGTATCTAAAATTTCTTAACCTAATAAATCAATGGATTTAGACCTTCTGAAAAATACTACATTTAATTGATTTTTTTTACTTAATATTATTTTTGTTTTTTAAAACTTCATATTAATAAAGTTTTTATTTTTCTTTTTGTCTAAAAAAGATAAAATAGTAAATATAGGGGAGAAACTCAAATCAGGAAAAGATTATTTAAACTATGAATAACGATTTTAATGATATAGAAATAATACAAAACAGGCCCTCTGCTATAAAGGAGAGATTAAATCTGGTAGCAAGTCATATGTATAAACAATATAAAGAACATAAAGAAGCTACTTTAAATACTACAAAAATGTTTTATAGAGTTCTTCGTTGTATGGAAGAAGTTACAGAGAGTTTAAAAGAGAATTTCACAGCAAGAGATGTGCCTGAATCTCAGATATTCTGTCAAACTGACGCTGATAAATCAGTTGGTATTTTAAATATCCTCTGGCATAGTATAAGTTTTACAACCAGAGGTAATACTAAACCTCAAGCTTTATACAGACAAGATAATACACCTTTATTTACAGGAAGAATTTTAGCTCTTAGTGGTGATTTTTTAGATGCTTCACTTGATATACAGGATCAAGAGTATCCCGGAATTTTAAGTTGCGAAATCGCATCACTTTATGTTCCGGCTGATACCTTAACTCCAGCTATTTTAAAAATTAAACATTTAGGTAATCAGGAATTTTATCTAAATCAGGTAGATGCTCCAAAACAATTTCTATTAAAAGTAATAGAAATCATCTGTGGCGGCGGAATTTACCACGAAGATGGATTTAACTACGAAGAAGAAATATAAAAACCTGGTTTAAGACTAGGTGCCTTATTTGCTTATTTATCTACTATTTAACCTATCTTCAAGTTTATCTAATCTTCTTTCAAATCTATCTAATTTATTTTCTAAATCACCTAGTTGATATGGTTTTACACATTGATCGTCATTAGAAGTACGATTTTTCCAAGAATCACTGGAATATTCTTTAGGTTTAGAAGGTTTAGGAGGAGTAGATTGATCGTCATTAGAAGTACGATTTTTCCAATAATCAATGAAATAAGGTTTAGGAGGTTTAGGAGGAGTAGGAGGAGTACAAAGAGTAGAAGGAGTAGAAGGAGTATAAGAAGTAATATTATGACCATTAAAGCTTACTTTGTTCATTATAATTTTTCCTTTCTTTGTCCCTTTTCTATTTTTCTAACTTTATAAAAGCAATAAAAAAAAGAAATTGCTATTTGTTTTTATTTTATTAAATATAATTTACATAAATTTTATTTGAAATATTTACATGAAGGGCAAAGTATTTCCTGCTCTGGATTATAATAATTAACCGGAATTTCACATTTCTTACAACACGGAAATCCGTTATTCTTTCGCCAGATTTGTATTTTTAAATCTTTTATTATTACACTTAATAACCTGTCTTTTTGCTCATTTGTAGTGAAATTTTGTTTTTGAATAGATTCTTTTATTAGATTTATTATATTTTCAGGAACATTAATGTATTTTATTTCATCAGTAGAAGGAGTTTTAACAAAATAATGAGCTAATTGTTCCTGTTTTTCGGGTAAAATATTTTTCTCTTTTACTTCATCCCATAATTTAGCACTAAAAGTTAAATCTGTAACATTAAAACCCATAGGTTTTGACATAGGTGAAAGCTTTCTTAGTATATCTTTCTTAAACATATATAGTTCTTGAGAGATAATTGATGAAGAGACAGCCACTAAAATAGAATCATATCCACTTTTTTTTAAGACTGATACAGCTTTAGATTTATCTTTAAATCTTGGCCCAACTATATCAGGCCATAAATTAATAAGAGTTATCTCTTTTAATCCTCTTTCTACTCCTAATTCTTGAGCAACTCTGTCTGAAATAAAGCTTATTTTCTCAAAACTATCATTTCTACTGTCTTTCAAATAATTATCTCCATTTAATAATTATAATACTATGTCATTGCGTACTTCGTACTGTATCTGGTCATCAATCATTCCGATAATACCACTAATATTACAAGGGTGCTTCGCACTTTCCTTGGTCATCAACTGTTTTAATAATACGCACTGTCATTGCGAGCCATAAAACACAGATAACTAGTATCAATTATTCTTGCGAAGCAATCTTACAGTAACACATAAAAAATTCTAATACCTCATTAGTAAGATTGCCACGGGTTGCTAAAGCAACCCTCGCAATGACAAGTAATGAATAACATAATATATCATAGAATACCTCGCAATAATTAGGAATATAAATTAAATGTTATTCTTTTTTTATACTGCCAGCCTCAACCTTATAAATTGTAACACCTTCCAGATAAGGAGGCTCAAAGTTAGAAATATCTACAGTAGTAATAATAGTTTGAATATCTTCTTTTATTGAATCAAGGAGAAAATTCTGTCTCGTATGATCTAATTCCGCTAAAACGTCATCAAGTAATAAAATAGGGTTTTCTCCGACTATATCTTTAATGAAATCTAATTCAGCAAGCTTTAAAGCAAGAACTATTGTACGTTGCTGACCTTGAGATGCATAACTTTTAGCGTCAATATTATTAATCAAAAAAGAAATATCATCTCTATGAGGTCCTATAACTGTCTGGCCTCTAATAATTTCCTCTCTACGTTTTTCCTGGATTATATCAGAATAAACACCAGCTATTTTATCAGCCGGCATTACCTCATTAACTTCAGTATCAAAATCACCGGTAATTGTGGAATTATATTTTATTAATAGATTTTCTTCACCAATAGATATATGTTTATGCTTTTTGTGGGCAATTTTATTTATTTCTTTTAGATATTTTTGTCTTAAATGTATTAAATTACTTCCAGCTACTATAATTTGATCATCCCATACAGATAAACTATCACTCTGTGATTTAGTTAAATGAATGTTACCTTTAAATTCTTTTAATAAGTTATTTCTTTGAAGTCTAATTTTATTATATTTAGCCAATCTCTCTATATATACAGGATAAAGCTGGCTTATAGCATCATTAATCCATTTTCTTCTGTCAGATGGAGTACCTCTTAATAATAATAAATCAGCAATACCAAAGTTAACTACTAATAAATTTCCTAAAAATTGAGAATATTTTGTTTTTTTAAGCCCATTAACCTTTAAAATCTTATTACCAGGCGGATTAATAAATATATCTAAGCTTACTTGTGTATCAAATCTTTCAATTTCAGCTTTTATTTTAGTAGATTTTTCTCCCCAGTAAATCAATTCTGAGTCTGATGTGGCTTTATAAGATGATAAAGTAGCTAAATAATAAATGGATTCAAGTATATTAGTCTTACCCTGCGCATTTTTCCCAACAAAAATAGTTTTATTAGTAGGAAAATCAATACTACAGGTTTTGTAATTTCTAAAATTTAATAAATCAAGCTTTTTAAGAAACATCTATTAATAATACCAAAATAAATATTTATGTAATTTATCTATTATATATTTTTTTTAAACAAATAAAATAAAGCAATTAAATAAATTATTTTGTTTTTATTATATTAGAGGAGATATAAAGGGACGGATTAGTTATGGTTGAAAGTGTTGTTAACACTAAAAAAGATTTTTATTTGTATGATAAAAAACCTCAAAATAACTTTAAAGCAGGTCAAAATATAAATTTTATTTTTGATACCAATAAAACTGCTGCAAATAATATAGATTTTAACTTTGAAAAAACTGCAACACCAGAAATAAAACAAAAAAAATCTTTATTATCCACATTAACAATGATAAATCCATTTACAGACAAGTCTAAAAAATATGAAAAAATAATTCAAAAATACGCAGAAAAATACAATGTTGATAAAAATCTCATAAAAGCTGTTATAAAAAAAGAATCAGGTTTTAATTCTAAAGCTAAATCACCTGTTGGAGCTTCAGGTTTAATGCAATTAATGCCTGGCACAGCTAAAGACTTAGGTGTGAAAAATTCTCAGGATCCTGAGCAAAATATAGCTGGTGGAGTAAAATATTTAGCTGGATTATTAAAAAAATATAAAGGTAATAAAAGATCTGCTCTTGCTGCATATAATGCAGGAAGTGGAACGGTTGATGATTATTTAAAAGGAACAAATAGAACACATAGAAATCCTAAAAAAATTAAAACACCTGACGGAATTCCCCCATACAAGGAAACTCAAGATTATGTTAAAAAAGTTCTAAAATATTACAAACAATACTCAAAAGCAGATAATAAATACACTGCTTGTATCTGATAAAACTAATTACAAAGTTCTATCTAATTTGAACAGGCATAATTAGACATAAATAGTCTTCATCTGAATCTGGTTTAAATAAAGTTGGTGAAAGTGATGTACCTAATTCAATTTTTACATTATCAGAATCTAAAACTTTAAGTGTATCTAGAATATATTTGTAATTAAATGCTATTTTTAACTCATCTCCGGCATAATCTATATCAATTTGATCTGAAGAATCTCCAAGATCCGGTGTTTCAGCTAATAATTCCAGCTGATTATCATTAAAAATAAGTTTAATAATACTTGTTCTCTCATTAACCAGAGTAGATGTTCTTTCAAGAGCTGCTATTAATAAATTTTTATCAGCTTTAGCTAATATTTCATAATTAGAAGGAATAAGTTGTGTATATTTAGGATATTGTCCTTCTAAAAGTCTTGATGTTAAAACTCTATCTGTTAATTTAAAAGATATTTGTGCACTTTTAATTGTTATAGAGACTTTTTCATCACTTGTACCAGTTAATATTCTTGAAAACTCATTTAGAGTTCTTGCAGGAATTACAATGGAGTATTCTTTACCATCTAAGCTATTTATATTTTTTACTGTTCTGGTAAGTCTGTTACCATCTGTTGCTGCCATTTCAAGAGAGTTATCTTTTACCTGAAAGAAAATACCACTCAAAACATTATTAGTATCATAAGTTGCTGCAGCAAAAACTGTTTCTTTTATAGCTTTTAATAATGGCTCTATTTCAATTTCTATAGAATCTTCTGATTCAATATGAGAAATAGTAGGAAATTCACTGCTTGAAATACCTATTAAATCAAATTTTGATTTACCGCAAGTAATCTCAGTTAAATTATTTTCGTGATTTAAATCAAATTTTATAGGTTGATTTGGTAGTTTAGTAACTATTTCAACTAATTTTTTTGCAGGAAGTGTAATACTTCCAGTAGTTATAATTTCTGCAGGTATATTTACTTCTATTGAAATATCTAAGTCTGTAGCACAAAGCTTTATTTGATCACTGTCTATAGTTTCAATTAAAACATTTGCTAATACTGGCTGAATACCTCTTGTTGCTGTTGCTTTGATTACTGCGTTTAAAGCGTTATAAATATTTTCTTTTTGAACCGTAAATAACATTTTCAACTCTCCACAAACTCTAATAGAATTATTCTAATATAATTCTATATATTTTTAACTAGTTTTATATTAATAGTTAATTTAAATTTGCAGTAGTAGTAGGGGAGCTTTTTTTCTGTAGAAAACCAAATAAGACTCAATTATATTTTAAAAAACCCCTGTTTAAAACCTGTTTATAAGTTGTATAAAAACCGTATTTTTTTATACAGACTAAAGTTTTTCTACAAAAGTTTTCTACAAGTTTTTATAGGTTTTCTACAAGTTTTCTACAAGTTTTCTACAGAAACATGTAAATAACTTATATCAACTTAAAATAAGTATGGATCCTGGTATAAATATTATTTTTATTGGTTATTACGAAAGCCATATGTCACATGGTTTTCCGTATTTTAAATCATGGAGAAATAATTCCTACATGGATTTTAGGTTTATTAATTAACAGAGAATTACATATAATCATGTATTTTCAATATAAACGTTTTAGTTTTATATAAAGTCTCTGTATTTACTATAATTAAATTTTAATAAAATATTTTACTAATATGTATATATTTCATAATTTTTGAGTAATATATCACTTGAATACCAACTAAAACTATGTAAAATACCTATTTATTTAGTAAAAGACCCAAAATCACTGGCTTTTAAATTATGAACCCACCTTGTAAACTTTTGCTGCTCATAACTATCGGCGAAATTATAAAGAGATTCCAATAGTTTTATACCTGTTTTAGACTTTCCCGCAAATGTAATATTACATTCTTCATCACTTACAAGAGTTATTTCTTCCTGAATAACTTTTGTAATATTGCATTCAGGTTTTTGAGATAATTTTGATTTTAACCAGCCAAACAGTAATATACTGGTCGGTATATCATCATCAAATTGTTTTAGATACTCAGCAAAAGCCTGAACAATCATTATTACTCTCTATTTTATTCTTTTATGTGTGTAACCCTTTGAATTTTTTCCTGAGTATTCAGAAACGATATGACCATTTCCATATAGTTTATACTTGTAAATAACTAAACCTTCAATACCCACTGGACCCCTAGCATGAGTTTTATTTGTACTAATTCCAACCTCAGCTCCAAAACCATATCTAAAGCCATCAGCAAACCTTGTAGATGCGTTATGATAAACACCTGATGAATCTACAAGATTCATAAAAAGTTCTGCATTTTTTCGATCTTCTGTAATTATTGAATCAGTATGACCTGAACCGTATGTATTAATATGATCTATAGCTTCAATTATATTTTCTACTATCTTAAAAGAGACTATTTTGTCGCTGTATTCTGTTTTCCAATCTTCTTCAGTTGTTTCTTCTATATTTTCAACAACTTGCCTTGTTTTAATATCACCTTTTACTTGAACATTAACATCTTTAAAATCTTGAATTAATTCAGGTAAATATTTATTAGATAATTTTTTATGTATAAGAATTGTTTCTACAGCATTACAGGCGGAGGGATATTGAATTTTAGAATCTATTGATATCTTTGTAGCTTTATCTAAATCTGCAAATTCATCTATATATATATGACAAATACCTTCTGCATGCCCTAAAACAGGAATTTTAGTATTAGATTGAATATATTTTACCAATTTATTGCTTCCTCTAGGAATAATAAGATCGATATATTCATCTAACTTAAGCATTTCTTGAACATCATCACGTGTTTTTATAAGATTAATTGAATTTTCAGGATATTCAGTCACTTTATTTAAAGCATTATTTATGATATTAACTAAAATCTCATTTGAATTTCCTGCTTCGCTTCCACCTTTTAATATAACAGCATTAGATGATTTTATTGTTAAAGCAGCTATTTGAGGGACTACATCAGGTCTTGATTCAAAAATAACCCCGATAACTCCTATAGGACAACTAGCTCTATAAAGTTCTAATTCTTTATCAAGTTCAATAGCCCAGGAAACTTTATTAACAGGGTCTTTTAATTTTGCAACATCCCTGATTCCCTGAACCATAACTTTTATTTTTTCTTCATCCAGTTTTAATCTGTCATATAGTGACTGAGTTAATTTTCCTTGCTCAATAAGCTTTTTAGCTTCAATTAAATCTTTATTATTTTCTTCTAAAATAAGATTTTTATTGTTTTCTATTTCCTCTGCAATAATTAAAAGAGCATTATTTCTAACTTCTTCTGTTAATGATGCTAGTTTATAAGAAGCTTTTTTAGCGTTTTGCGCAATTTTAACCAAATTTAACTCAGTAATCATAAATCTCCTCTAAAATAAACAGCAAAAAATCCTATAAAATTACAATATTATCTCTATGAATAATTTCATCATTTTCTTTATAACCTAAAATGAGCTCAATTTCTTCTGTACGTTTTCCAATAAGTTTTTTGCAATCTATAGATGAATAATTAACCATTCCACGAGCAAATTCTTTATTATCTGAGGTAATAATACTTACAACATCTCCTTTTCGGAAAGAATTTTTTATATCCAGCATTCCAGAAGGTAACAAGCTGGCAAAATTATCAACTAAAGCTTTTTTGGCTCCATCATTAACTTTTACTATACCTGTAACGTTCGTAGCATAAGCAATCCATCTTTTTCTACTGGATAAGTTCTCAATAGGTAAGAAAATAGTTCCTACTTCTTCTGCATTAAATATTTTATCTATAACATCAGGATTTTTTCCATTAGCTATTATAGCAGTACCACCTGAATGAACAGCTATTTTAGCAGCTTCTAGTTTTGTTTTCATTCCTCCACGGCCACGTTTTGAAGCTTCAAAACCCAATGCTTCTACTTCAGGCGTAAATTCATTTACTACAGGAATAAGTTTTGCATTTTTATTTATTCTTGGATCATCATCATACAATCCATCTATATCAGATAATAATATTAAAAGATCTGCGCCTAATTTACTCATAACAAGCGCAGCTAGTTTGTCATTGTCACCAAATGAAACCATTGTTCCATCAGGCCTGTAGAATTTTAAATCATGAGTTGAAACGGTATCATTCTCATTAATAATTGGAATAACACCAAGCTCTAATAGGGTACTTAAAGTATTTCTTAAACTTAAATACCTTTTTCTAATAGAAAAATCTTCATCAGTAAGCAAAACCTGAGAAGTCACAATAGATAGCTTATCAAATCCCTCTTCATAAATAGACATTAACTGTCCCTGACCAACGGCAGCACAAGCTTTTCTTAATGTTGCAAGAGTTGGTTTTGATTCCATGCGTAATCTTTTTGCTCCAAGTCCCACTGCTCCAGAAGTAACAATAATAATTTCCTTATTCTGTTTTTTAAGATCAGCAATAGATTCAATAAAAGAATATATTCTTGAAAGGGCTATATTTCCATCTTTTCTTGTTAAAACACCTGTCCCAAATTTGAAAATGATTCTTTGAGCTTTTTTAATATTTTCCCTGTGATCCATAATTACTTTATAACCCAATTTTTTAACTCTCCAGTTTAAATCATACTACTTAAAGATTTATATGACTATTTATAATAATTAAAAAATATTACAAAAATAAAAAAATCCTATAAAAAAAAGCAATTTTAAAAAATATATATTCTTTATATAAATATAACAAACATTTAATTAAAAAATATAACTATAAATCCTAAAATTTAAACCTACAACTTTCTATCTTTACTCATGCTTCTTGTTTTACAAGAAGTTTTCTATGTATACAAGATTTTTGGTAATATCCATTACCTAACTTAAGTTAACGACTAAAGCCTTTGATGAAGTTGGACTTAGTTTAAAGTTATCAGTTATCGTTGGAGCTCTACTATATTTTTTATTAGTTAAATTTAATACAAAGATAAAAAACAATTTTTTATTTTTTCTGTTTTATATATATATGAGTAATTTAAAATTTTATTTAAGAGGCTGTTTGAAAAGTAATAAAAAATAGACGATATTGTTGTCATAAATGTAAAGAGAGGAAGTATGACAGCAGTATTGGAAAAGAAACGATATCCAAGTGATTTATCTCACAAACAATGGAAAATTTTAGAACCATTGATACCACCAGCAAAACCAGGTGGCAGACCTCGAGAACATTCAATGAAAGATATATTGGATGCAATTTGGTACAAAGTGAAAACAGGTTGCCAGTGGAGGCAACTGCCAAATGATTACCCACCTTGGAGAACTGTATATGAATATTTTAAAAATTGGTCTCTTGATGATACTTGGTTGGCAATTCATGACGAAATAGTCAGACTTGTTCGTAAAAAAAAGGAAAAAACGAATCTCCGTCAGCTGCAATTATTGACAGCCAATCTGTTAAAACAGCAATTGCAAAAAAAGACAAGGGATATGATGGTGGTAAAAAGATAAAAGGTCGCAAACGACATATTTTAGTTGACACTTTGGGCTTAATTCACAGCTTAGTCGTGCATCAAGCTAATATTCACGATAGCGTCGGTGCAAAACTTGTTCTTTTAAAAGCCAAAAACAAAATGCCAAGGTTAGAAATTATTTGGGCAGATGCAGGATACAGAGGAATGTTAATTTGGTATGTATGGATTATGTTTCACTGGTTTCTTGATATTGTGGAACGTACCTCAAAAGGCTTTGAGGTTCTACCTCATCGCTGGATAGTTGAAAGAACTTTTGCATGGATGAATAACTACAGAATATTGAGCAAAGACTATGAATATTTGCCAAGAAGCAGTGAAAATATGATTTACATATCAATGTTACATTTGATGCTTAGACAATTAGCTAAATAATAGACTTTTCAAACAGCCTCT
>Ga0208977_1000420_pt1 | contig 34952 bp, 30 predicted proteins | sample RifOxyA2_FD_184030 | JGI IMG/M metagenome (GOLD analysis project Ga0208977, IMG submission 184030) | Groundwater microbial communities from Rifle, Colorado - Rifle Oxygen_injection A2 (SPAdes) | ecosystem: Environmental > Aquatic > Deep subsurface > Groundwater | place: Rifle, Colorado, United...
AGACAAAACCAAAATCACCGACGCCACGCCGATCACTATCCCAAGAAGCGACAACATCGTCCGGGCAATGTTGGATCGGAGATTTTTGAAAGCAAGTTTAATTGAAACGAATAGATGATGCATAAATGTCTGAACCACTGATTATCACATGATTATCCTGATTGCACTGAATTTTTAATTCACGTGAAATCACGTGTAAATCAGAGATAATCAGTGGTTCTGATTTACTCGTATCTCAGGGCTTCCATCGGACTGATCCGCGACGCTTTCCTAGCCGGATACATTCCGAACAATATCCCGATTCCGATGGAAACCATGGCCGCCACAACGATAGACTGCCAGGAAATTATAAAAACCCAGGAATATTGGAGCGCTTGCATAATCAAATAGACAGCATAGGATAAAATTACTCCCAAAACTATCCCGACAGCTCCGCCAAAAAATGAGATGGCTGCTGATTCAATCAAAAATTGCGCGAGAATATCGGCGGTTTTGGCGCCGACCGCTTTTCGCAGTCCCACTTCGCGAATTCTTTGGTTAACCACGATAAGCATAGTATTCATAATCCCCACTCCGCCAACCGCCAGAGAAATTGCTCCAATCGCCAGAAGAAAATAGCGAAGAACGTCGGTGATATTTTTCACCATTTCCAATGCCTGTGCCTGGTCGCGAACCGAGAAATCATCGTCCGTCGGGTCATCAATACCATGCCGCTCGCGAAGAGTCGTCTTCGCATTAGCGATAGCATAAGGAATAAGCTCGGCGCTTTTCGCCTTGGCACGGATAAAGGCGATGTGATTGATACCCAGTATCAAATTTTGGGCAGTGGCTAGCGGAATGAAAACCGAATCATCCGCGCTGGCCGTCCCGAATCCGGCAGCGCCTTTGGATTTGAAAACTCCGATAACCGTGAAATTTTGGTCTTTGAGCTTGAAGACGCGCCCAATCGGATCCTCATTCAAAAAAAAATCGCGAACAATATTCTCCCCGACCACCGCCACTTTCGACATATCCGTTTCTTCCGTTTTATTCAAGAATCGTCCTTCGGCAATTTCAGTATTTTCCACGTTTATATAGCTGGCCGTCGTTCCGGTAAAAGAAACCGTGAGACTTTCTCCCTTATATTGAGCCGTCTGGGATCCCATGACATACCCCGCCGCGTCCTCGATTTCCGGTACTTTTTTTCCTCCCCGCAACGCTTCCAAATCTCCGTATTTAAGAGTCGTCACCTTGATACCCATCGCGGCCGCCGGCGGACCCTTTTCGTCGGACGCTCCCGGCAAAATGCCGATTAAATTTGATCCAATCCCGCTGACTTGATCCAAAATGAGAGCCTGCGCGCCTTGTCCGATAGATATGATAATAACCACCGAACCGACGCCGATTATGATTCCCAAAATTGTCAAAAAAGAGCGGAATTTCGCCGCCAATAAATTCTTGTAGGATATTCGGATAGGATCAATGATTCGCATAATAATCCTTCTTATCCTTATCTCCCGTAATCGGGAGAGATGTCGCGTACTCGCGACAGAGAGGGCTCGGGGTGGTATTTGCAAATGTGCCCTCTCCCCAGCCCTCTCCCGGTTACGGGAGAGGGGGCACAATAAAAAGAATTATTTCAACAACTGTTCTTCTCCATCCGCCACCCTCCTATTCTTCACCGGATCATCGGCGATAATTTGACCGTCTTTCATATAAAGTATCCTCTGGGCGTGTTCGGCGGTGTAGGTTTCGTGGGTAACAAGGACGATAGTATGTCCGTCGCCGTTTAACTTTTGCAAAATTTTCATCACTTGGAGTCCTGACTTGGAATCCAAGTTTCCCGTCGGCTCGTCGGCAAAAACCACATCCGGATTATTGACCAATGCTCGCGCGATCGCCACCCGCTGTTTTTCTCCGCCGGAAAGTTGGTTGGAAAGATATTTTTCCCGATGTTCCATCCCGACCGCGACAAGCGCGTCCATAACTTTTTTTTCATTATTCTTGTCAGGCTTCTGGTCGTATAGTAACGGAAGTTCCACATTTTCATAAACACTGGTGCGTGGCAGAAGATTAAAAGACTGAAAAACAAAACCTATTTTCTTATTGCGGATTTCCGCCAGCGTGTCGTCGTCAAACTTGAAAGTATCCTTCCCTTCGAAAAAATATTTTCCCTCCGTCGGACGATCCAGCATCCCGAGAATCTGCATCAAAGTCGATTTCCCGCTCCCGCTCGGTCCCATAATCGACACAAATTCGCCTTTTTTGATCCTAAAATCGGCGTTGCTTAACGCTGTGGTTTTCACCCCTTCGTTGTCGTAGATTTTACAAAGGTTTTGGACTTGAATTAAAGCGTTTGACATAAACAGAAGATAATGATAAAAATAGATAAACCAACAACAGGAGGAAAGTATGATAGAATATCTCAGAAAAAAGCGTCTTGAGGAAGCAACTTTTATGGCAGTTCTTCTCAGCGACCTGTTGGAAAACGCTGGCATAAATGCCAGCCCAGCACTTGCGGAGCGCACCCAAAAGAAGATTGGTCACCTTCGAGAGAAAGCTAGGGGAATTCAGGAAGCTATAAATCACCCTGAGCTGGTCTGCATGTAAATCTTATATCCCCCCCTACTTTTCTCCGCGCCTCCAACCCAGACTCGCGCCCAGCGTTACCGGCCGAGTCTTTTTTTATTTTGAAGGATAATTTTCCTTATCCCTCTCTCCCGTAATCGGGAGAGATGTCGCGACGTACTCGTCGTGACAGAGAGGGCTTACTGGCTTGTTGCAACAACTCCTCTATTTTCAAAAACACTCCTTCTAAATTATCATTGACTTCATTGTTCCAAAATCTTAATACTTTGAAACCGGAATCTTCCAGAAATTCAGTTCTCTCTTGGTCGTATCTTTCCTGAGTTTCTTCTTTATGTTGACAGCCATCCAACTCTACTATTAATTTCTTTTCCAAACAAACAAAATCCACTATATATTTTCCGATGGAATATTGTCTTTTGAATTTTAAACCTTTGAATCTCTTGGCTCTTGCTCGCAACCAAAAAATTATTTCTTGCGGTGTGGAGTTTTTCCGTAATTTCTTGCGTTTCTCTAATTTTTCTTTGTATGTTGGCGGGTTTGCGTACATTTTGCGAATACGCCCTCTCCCCAGCCCTCTCCCGGTTACGGGAGAGGGGGCTAGAAAGAAAATAGTTTTTTCTGATTATTGAAGAGGGGGTTCTAATTTAAATTTTCAATGCTATTCACCACCTTCTCCGTAAACTTTTCCCAGGAAAAATTCTTGGCGCGCTCGCGGCCGCGGCGGATGAGGGTTTCGCGGAGATCTTTATTCAGCAAAACATTCCGTATTACCATAGCGATGTCTTTTGGATCGTCGGCGCGGCAATAGAGCGCCGCGTCGCCGCAAACTTCCGGAAGCGAGGAAACTTTGGAAACGATAACCGGCGCGCCGGCATTCAGCGCTTCCAGCGGCGGCATGCCGAACCCCTCATAACGCGACGGATAAACGAACATTGAAGCGTTGGAAAATATCGCCGGCATATCTTTTTGCGGCACCATATCCAGAAGTTTCACATGCTCGGTCAAATTCAATTCCCGCAATAATTTGTTTATATCCAGCGCCAAAGAAAGCGTCGGCGGCAAAATTTTCCCATATATCGCCAAACAGGGCAATTGGGGGACGAAGTGTGAATTTTTATTATGCTTCAGGAGATGCTTATACGCCCTAACCACGCTTTCGACATTTTTCCGCGTCTCATATCCCCCGCCAGCCAGAAGATACCCCGGTTTTAATTTGTATTTTTTCAAAAACCGCGCGCTTTCTTTCGGCAAAACTGTTTTTTTATATATCTCATCAACGTCAATGTGATTGGTTGAAATTTTATCCGCCGCTATGTTGAGGTGTCTAACTAGGTCTTTTTCAGTATGTTTCGATACGCTGAAAATTTTATCCGCCTTTTTGATTGCCCTCTCAGTCAGCCGCCAATATAATTCTTTTCTGGCGTTGTCCAAATATTCAGGGAAAAGTTTCGGAATAATGTCGTGAACCAGCATCAGATGCGGAATGTTTTTGAGAATAGTCGGGCATTGATATAAACTGATAAAAATGTCGCATTGATCTTTTTCAATCTGTCTTGGCAGTGAAAACTTTTCCCACCAGATTTTCCGGATCAAATCATCGCGCTTATAAACCGGCAGGAATATTTTTTTAGTAAATTTACCTGCCGATGAGGCAGGATTTTTTGGCAGCTTGAATCCCTTGGGCAAATCTTCTTCCAAATATAAAATAACTTTTAACTTTTTTACCCCGTTGTCGCGAAGCAACTTTACGGGGTCACTTTTAACTTTTAACTCGCTTAATTTTCGCAGAAAATTAAGCGTCACTTGCCCGATGCCGCTATTGGGCTTTCTGGCGAAACTCGCGTTGATGCCGATAGTGATTGTTTTCTTTTCCATATCATTATTATATAACCCAATCCGTTTTATGTCATCCACAGCTGCCGCTTTACTCAATATTTAAAGTAAGCTATCATAAAAACAGCCGATTATTTTGAAAATATTATGTTTCATTTGGTAAAATTTCTGGTTTCCGCCATCGTCATTTTTTTCCTGGCTGTTTTTGTTTTGGATTATTTCGGCTATGAAGTCAACCAAAGTTATTTCACTGAAAGCAAAAAAAAGTGCGAGGAACACTTAAAGGAATGCGGGAAAAATCTTATTAGAGAAGGGACCAATAACGCCGAATGCGATTTCAATTGCGTTGACCCGAAAGTAATAATTAAGAAGAAATAGCCTTTACGAATTACTAATTACTTACTAATATACGAATGTACGAATTCCCTCTTATTAGTATATTCGTACTTGATTCGTAATTAGTAAAGAAAATCATGAAATTAATCGTCAATATCCCCGCTTATAACGAGGAGAAAAAAATTGGAGAAACTATCGCAAGAATCAAGAAAAGCTTTGAAGCTGATTTTTACAAAAACGGCATTGGAACAATGATTTCCGAAAAAGTCATCCATGTAACCGATGACGGGTCCAAAGATAACACTGTCCAAATCGCCAAAGCGACCGGAGTTGATTTCGTGCACTCCCATCAAGTTAATCGCGGCATTGGGATAGTTTTTCGCACCTCCGTCGGCAAAGCCCTCAAAAACGGCGCCGATTTTATGGTTAATATTGACGCGGATGGCCAGTTTGATCCTGAAGATATTCCGAAAATTCTTGAACCGGTACTGGCCGGGGAGGCGGATATGGTCAGCGCCGATCGCTTCGGAGAGTTCCAGGCCAAAAATATGCCCTATTTTAAATATTGGATCAACCGGTTTGCCGCTATGATTATCGGGCGGTTTATGAACACGAAAATTAACGACCTGACCTGCGGATTCAGAGCGTATAACCGCGAAACGCTTCTGCGCCTCAATCTTCCCGGAAATTTCACCTACACCCAGGAAGTGATTATCGACGCCCTCGGAAAAAATCTCAAAATAAAATGGGTTCCGGTGGAAGTCACTTATTTTGATGAAAGAAAATCACGAGTCGTAAAGAGTATTTTTAAGTATGTGAATGACAGTTTCCGCATCATACTAAAAGCCATCCGCGACGTCCGCCCCATGAAATTCTTCGGCATCCCGGGTGTGACTATGATAGCGGCCTCTTTGGGATTTTTTATGTATTTTCTTTTCTTTTATTTCCAGGATTTCAAGGTCTCCCCCTACCGTAATATCATTCTGGTAGCTGTCACCTTGTTTGTCGTCGGGTTGCAATTTTTCGTCTTTGCCCTTATGGCGGATATGATTCGCACCAACCGCCGCCTTATCGAAGATCAAACTTATTTGATCAGAAAACAGAAATATAAAAGATAGTTTTTATGAAAATTCTTTTTATATCGCGGGCGTATCCGCCGGTTGTCGGAGGTATTGAAAATCAGAATTACGAACTGGGACATTGGCTGTCTAGGATTGCAATTGTAAGAATTATTGCAAATAGACACGGTCGAAAATTTTTACCTATTTTTGCCCCTTACGCCCTTCTCTTAGCACTTTTTAACTTACATTCATACGATGTTGTTCTTCTGGGAGACGGCAATATTTCTATAATTGGATGGTTCATAAAAATATTTTCCAAAAAGCCTGTAATTTGCGTTATTCACGGGCTGGATATAAATTATGGATCAGCTTCGCTTGGGATTTGGTGTGAAAAGTTTATTATTCTTTTACATCGGAAATTGTGGGTGGGAATTTTTTTAAAGAGACTTGACAAGTTCATTGCCGTCGGCAATGAAACTGTTCGTGTGGCAATTGACAAGGGTATCACGCCGGAAAAAATAGCCTTTATTCCGAACGGCATAGATGCCAAAAAATTTTATAAATCCACTGAACGCCGAGAGTTGGAAAAATTCCTAGGAGAAAGCTTGATAGGGAAAAAAGTGATTCTCACTTCCGGCCGACTCGCAAAAAGAAAAGGCGTAGCCTGGCTTTGTGAGAACGTAATGCCAAAACTGGATGAAAACACAATCTACGTTGTGGCCGGTGACGGACCGGATCGTAAAAACATAGAATCGACTGTCAAAAAGACAAACCTTGGGGAAAGAGTCCGGATGCTGGGATATGTTACGGACGAGGTTCGCGATATTCTTTTTAATACTTGCGACGTTTTCGTACAGCCTAATATCAAAATTCTTGGAGACATGGAGGGATTTGGTATTTCTGTTATTGAAGCGGCATCTTGCAAATTGCCGGTTATCGCTTCCAATCTGGAAGGCTTGAAAGACGCTATCAAAGACAGACAAAACGGTTTCTTGGTCGAGCCATATGACGTTGACGGATATGTCAAAAAAATTAACGAACTGTTGGCTGATGACGTCTTTCGCAAAGAGTTTGGCGAAAGAGCCAGGAAATACGTCGTTGACAATTATTCTTGGGAAAAAATTTCCCGAAGGTATCTGGAAGAAATTGAAAAAGCTGTGTCGGATAAGAAATAGCATTTGCTGCCAAACTATAAATAGGGCATACTATAAGAAATGGACATCTATCAAAAAAACACAAACATAGAAAACGCTGACGCCACAGATCAGAGAATTCACTTTTTCACCCAAGAGGAGTTGGAAGCTAGGCGCTTTCCGTTTGGCAATTCCGTCTTTTTGAATTGGGTGGTGGAAAATTCCGAAGGTAAAGTCAAAAACAAAAAACAAGCCTTGGCGGTCATCGCTTCTTTTGTTTTTCTCTTAATAATATTATTTATTTTCACTAAATCTATGCTTGCCGGACCCGAAGTTCCTTCTGAGGTTTTAGTTGATCTTGGGTATGCGATACCTGCTCCTCCCATAGATTAATTTTTTTAATTTTAAAGAATAGACAAAAAATAGTTGGGATGCTAAAGCGCCTTGGGTAGCTTTTTTTATTTGCCTTTTTGTGCTAGACTGGACTTATGCTGGATTTAATATCAAGCCAGATATTGTTCTATGCGTCAATCGTTTTTATCCTGTTTTTACCGGGATATTTTTTGCTTAGGACGTTTTTCGCTTCGCGAACCCGCACTACGAAAGCCGGACATACGAATGTTGAGATACTGGAGCCGCTGGAAAAGTTTATTGTTATTCCCGGACTAAGCATTATTGTTTTGGATTTCATACTATTTTTATATTCCAAATTAAGTATTTCCATAACCCAGACATCGATTATCTTGGGCATTGGAGTTTTTATTTTCGCTTGCTGGGGAATTCGCAAACTGTTGTCATTGCGAGCGGAACATCAGCAGGTTCAGGCGTCCACGCCTGAACCGCGCGTTTCTGGTAAAAATAAATTTTCTCAATTGCTTGCCTGTCTGAAGATTAGTTCACAAAATAAAGCTATGACAGAACCGCAAGGTTCAATCGAGACGATTGAACCTGCGAATATGAATAACTTATTTTCCTTCTCCAAAAACCAATTCATCTTGATTTTACTTTTGCTGTTTTCGACGGTTTTCATCAAAACCGCCTACCTTTCCGGCACGGTCGCGCCGACCGCCACCGATATGGGGCATCATATGTATTGGGCGAAGTGGCTGGCGGAAAACCATCAGCTTCCCGGTTATGAAGGGATGCCGGACTTCATCATCGGCGAACATATTATTTTTGGCGTTTTGAGCTTGGTCAGCGGCGCCGATTTCTTTTCGGCGTTCCCTGTGATTATTTTATACTTAATAAATATCCTAAGTATTTTGACTGTTTTCATTTTGGTTTTGCGCGTATTCAAGAATAGAGCCGTGGCTATTTTGACTTTATTTTTCCTGGGAATGCTTTATGCCGTTTCTTCCCCGCAAGCCAAATTCGTCAGCGGCGGCGTGATTGGAAACGTGATAGGAAACTACCTGATGCCCTTGGCTTTTTATTTCTACTATCGAGCGTTTGAATTTCTTAATTCAAAAAGCAGTCAATATCCTCCTCTCCCTTTGGGAGAGGATGTCTCGAGTAATCTCGAGACAGGAGAGGGCGTACCCGCCCCGGCGCACAGTAAGATCTTTTTATCGCTCGCTGTTTTTGTCACATTTGGACTTTTTTACACCCACCACTTGACTTCATTTATTTTTCTTTTTATTCTGCTGTTTTTTGTTCCCCTTTTCATCCTGGTTAATCTCAAAAATATCCGAGAAATATTCGAGCGCGCGTGGCCGATAATCTTTTCTCCGGCCGTAATAGGAACTTTCGCGCTGGGAATCGTTTTTTTCTTCTTTATTTTCACGCCCACGTACGTCAATCCGGAAGCGGTGGACACGGCTGTTGGCACAGCCGTGAAATCCACTCGCGTCGGACTTACGCTGGAAAATATAAAAGTTACCGTCGGAGAACCACGGTTTGTTTTGGGGCTGATAGGATTATTGCTGTTGATCTTGGCGTACAATAAGACGAATGCCGGATATTCCCTTGTTGCGTCTTGGCTGATTATGCTTTTTATAATGTCAATGAAACCCCGCTGGCTGTTTGTCGACATTCCCAGCGCCCGCATCGGGAACTACTTGAGCTATCCCCTGGCGATACTCTCCGCTTACGCCCTGTATTTTATTTTCAACTCCGATACGCCTAAGCTTTTTGGCGGGAAAATTTCTTTCCGTGTTTCCCGGACGCTTTTCGCCGGCGCGCTCCTGCTCTTCGTTATTTTTTCCACCGCTTCCGGGTTGGATGATTCCGCCGGCGCTTTCAAAAAACAAACCGAGGGCGCCCAAACGGTCCAGACTTTTTTCGCTTCAAAATATCTGGCGGAGAAAGCTTCTTCTTCCGATATGCTTCTCAAGGATCATAATTACATTACCGCCGATTCCTGGATAAAATTGTTTTTTATGAGAGAATATAAATATCCCCTGTCTCGCGGCTATTTCAAACGCTATGAAGATCCGCTTAATCCTCGCGAAATGTGCACACTTTGGATGATCGGCAGTCCCGCTTCCGGAAACTCCGAAAAATGTTTTGCCGAGACCGGCGTCAATTTCGTGATGGTCAACCCCCGCTACGACAGCGCGCAATTTCAAAAATTGGATAATTTTGATCAGATTTATGCGAGTAATGAGATAGCGATATTTGTCAGAACCACTGATTAGCACATGATTATTCTGATTGCACTGAAGGGTTTATCCCCCTCTCCCGTAATCGGGAGAGGGCTGGGGAGAGGGCATATTTGCAAGCGTTACTCTGAGCCCTCTCTGTCGCGAGTACGCGACATCTCTCCCGGGTACGGGAGAGAAGGACGTGATTCAGACCATTATGCAACAACGAAATATAATAATTTTCACAATCATCTTATTTCTCGCCAGTTCCATCTGGCTGTTTAACGTTGGGAACAAATTCAACGATCCGGATTACCAGAAAGATTGGTGGGCGGTTTATTTTGTCGAACCGAAGAATGACAGTTCGGATTTTATTATCGAAAACCACTCTGATAAAAAATATTTCCATTGGGAAGTTATGATAAATAAAAAAAAGATAAACGAAGGTGATGTGAAAATAGAAAAAGGCGCGAGTTCGCAGGTTCAGGCGTCCTCGCCTGAATCGCGCGGTTTCGAAAAAATTACTATACAGGCAGATTCAGGCGATGAAAAGAAAGAGATATACAAGAATTTATAATTTCGTATTTCGCTTATTTCGTAGTTCGTAAAGCATGAAAAAAATACTTCTCATCACCCGCCCCATCGCTCCGCCTTGGGACGAAGGGTCGAAAAATTTCGCTTATTCTCTCGCCAAAAATCTCGAAGGCATTGAAGTGAATTTGATGACTAAGGGAATTTTGCCGGAACTGCCCCAAAACGTCCGCCAGCATAGCGTTTACACGACTTCCAAAATCGCTGATTTCAATCTGGAACAAAAACTACGCTCGCTGTTTTTCCAATTCAAGACTCGCGGCCAATTTGATATCAATCACTACTTTTTTACCCCCACCCGGCTAAATTCTTTTTTAATTAAATATTTTTTATTGTCGAGAAACTTAAAAGCACTGATTCGTATGTCCCCCGTTCGTAGTGGGGGTTCGCGACGCGATAGCGGAGCGAATAACTTAACTAAAACTATCCAAACCGTCGCCACGCTTCGGGAAGATTTATGGTCGGACCAAGATTTAAAGAAATTGATGTTTGCCGATCTAATCATCACCTACTCCGATTATTCCAAAGAGAAATTAAACAAACTCGGTTTTCAAAATGTCAAACGCGTTTATCCGGGAATTGATTTGGAGTTATTCGCTCCGCGAACCGGCGCTACGAATGCCGGACATGCGAATAAAGACTTTGTGATAAATTTTACCGGCGAATACGTTCGCCTGGGCGCCATCGACGCGGTGATTGACAGTTTCATTGAAGTATCCCGAAAAATTCCCTATGCTCGCTTGTCACTGGCGGTGCGCGTCAAGAATGAAAAAGACGCCGCCAAAAAGAAAGAAATTATCGAAAAGCTGATAAAAAACGGCTTACTCGAAAAAACGGCTTTTCATGACGACGGGACGTATCAAATGAAAGATATCTATAATCTTTGCGACGTGAGCGTTTTTCCGGTGGAAAATATGCGTGGCAAGTTCGACGTGCCTCTTGCCGTCATCGAAGCCATGGCTTGCGAAAAACCGGTGATTCTGTCTAATATTCCAATTCTCAAAGAATTCGCAAACGAGCGAAATTCTGTTACAATAGAAAAAGGCAACGCGGCGGCTCTTGCCAGCGCCATTTTGGACTTATACCATAACCCGGAAAAGTGCGCCGCCATTGGCCGCGAAGCCAGAAAATACGCCGAAGAAAATTTTGATATAAAGAAAATCGCGGAGATTTATCAACAAATTTATGGAGAATTATAACCTCCAAAACTTATCCCCTCATAAGAAGCAATTACAAACGGACAAAATGAAAGTGCCGGCGGTTTTGCATATGAGCGATGATCTTTTGCCCAACGACACAACCTTGGAACAAATCGAAAATACCGCCTCGGAAGAGTCGGTTTTCCATCACATCGCCGTAATGAGCGATGTTCATAGTAAAAAGGGACGCAAGAATCCAACTGGCACGGTTGTCGCCTCGGAGCACAATCTTTTGCCGCAAATCAATGACACAGCTCCTAACTGCGGAAAAAGGTTTTTGAAAACCAATCTCACGGAAAAAGATCTGACGCCGGAAAATATCGACAAACTCTTCAAGGCTTTGATCAAACCTATTCCCACCAAAACTTATATGGGAACACGAGTCCCTCTTTCCTTAGTGATGGATATTTGCAAGAATGGAGTCTCGGCAACGAAAAAATATTTCAAAACCCGAACCAAAAATGAAATCGAGAATACTTGCAAGCAGGGAAATATGTTTGGGAATCCCGTGACTGACCAGGATATCTTGGATGTTATTCCAAAATTGTTCCTTCGCATCGGACAATACCGCTTGGGAATTTTGGGCGCCGCCGGCAACCATTATTTGGATCTTATGAAAATAACTGAAATTAAGAATCCGGAAGTTGCTGAAAAATTAGGCATCCACGAGGGTCAGTTTATCTTCCTTTTGCATACCGGATCGGGACTGCTCGGACAATATTCATCCTATATGTATACCCCAAAAAAGAAAGAACATCTAAGCCAAAGAATAATTTTAGAGTTAGGAAAATTGACTTTTAATTCGAAGTATAAAGCGGACTACAAAAAATTAGTTGAGAGAATAGGACGGCATAAGAATAAGGATAGCTACTTTGCGTATAAGGACGATGATGTAGAAGGGAAGATGTTTCTGACTGCTCACCGTGCTTCCGGAAACCATGGATTTGCCAATCGCTCCATACTTACTCACAACTTGGATCAAACTGTCCAAAAGGTTTTGGGGAAAGACCCGGGCTTTGACATGCTCTATGATATGCCCCATGTCTTCGTAGATCGGGAAAATCATTATGGAAGGGATGTCTGGGTGCACAGAAACGGCACCACGCGCGCTTATGGTCCGGCCAGGATGAAAGACCACCCCCTCTTTTCCAAAACCGGAGAGCCGATTTTTATGCCCTCCTCGATGAGCACACCTGCCTATCTTGGCGTCGGAACTGATGAAAACGAATCGACTTTTTTTTCCGCTTCTCATGGCACCGGAATGAGAAAAAATCCTCTTGCTAACGCGGCCAGTTCTAAGGAAGAGTTGTTTGAAAAAATGAAAAGCAAAAAAGTAAGACTCTATAACGCCGCGTCCAAAGGCGTCGTAAACCAAGACAGCGGATATTACAAAGATATCGACGAAGTTGTGGCTGGTATGGCGGAAAATAAAATCGTTAATGTCGTAGCGAAAATGGAACCTGTTGCTGTCCTCATGTATTAGCTTTACGAATTAAGGGTTTCGTATTTCGTTTAATTTCGTATTTCGTAAAACCAGTGAAATTAATAACTATTTCCGGTCTCGACGGTTCCGGAAAATCAACCCAGATCAAACTACTGCAGGATTATTTGGAACAAAAGGGTTCCAAAGTTTTTTATTTCCACGCGGTCCAGTTCAGCTTGGCAAAAAAAATCACGGACTTTAGGAATAAATATTGTCTGATATGTAAGTTGCTGGGAAAATGCAAGGTCTATACTGAAAAGAGCGTGACAAAAGCTAACACGCTGCAAATATTTTTACGAAAACTGTTTTTACGTATCGACATTTGGCGCTTCGGCTTGTTACGTAACAAGTTACGTAACAACGGTTACGACTACATTTTGAGCGACCGGTATTTTTATGACAGCATAATCAATATTGCATTTTTGGAAGGTAGGGAACAAAAATTTTTGTTCCCTACGGGTGGTTTGGTAGCCCCTGATTTCGCCATCTATCTCCAAACTTCCCCGGAAAACATTATGTGGCGCGAGCGCGTGCCGGATCAGGGGTTGGAATATTTGAAAAAAAAGAAGGAATTATATGACGCCAAAATAGCTGCTTGGGGGTTGACGGTGGTGGATGGAGATAGGGATAAGAATATTGTTTTTGAAGAGATAAAGCGTGTCGTCATTCTGAACGAAGCGTAGCGAAGTGAAGAATCTACTTGCGACTAGCACTAAGTTTGTTTATTTATAAAATAAAAACCATAGTAGCATTAAGCAGATCCTTCGTCCGGCTACGCCGTCCTCAGAATGACGAGCAAAAAAAGTCGGTTCAGGTCTCTGACCTGAACCGAAAAGGTTCTGAAGGGAGCGCGTTACTCAAGAACTATGCGGTTCAAGTCCGGAGACTTGAACCGACAGGAGGAATCACTTAATTGAAACAATTTCTGTGCGAAGCCTCTTTTGGGATGACATAAACTTACACGCTGAGGTTTCAGGAGATACCTGAACATTAAATGCATGAGTCAAAAAGCGTACTACTGCATTGAATGCGCTCTCGTTTTCGACTAGGAGCTTGTTATCCCCATCAAGAAAGTATCTCCTTAATGACGGCTCAGCAGAGGGAATGATGCTAATACAAGAGGTCTCCTTGTCGTATATAATGACGTCCCCTTGCCTCAAGATGGTTTCGACTCTTTTTTGCTTTTTCACCTTCATTACGCTCCCCTTTTGATTATCTTGGTTTTTGAAAACACTCCGCTTGCTCTATATCATTTTCTGATACAATGTATTATTTTAACTGATTTAAAATTCTATGTCAAGCACCCTCGCTAAATCGGCCGTGTTGGTCACTATTTCCGAAATTATTTTCAATGTTACCAGTTTTTTGGTGCACGTAGTCGTCGGGCGGATTTTGGGTCCGGCCGATTATGGGCGTTTCGGACTGGTCGTTACGCTGACCACCATGGTCATCATTCTCATCGGAAACGGCATTCCGACCGCCATGGCAAAATATATCAGCGAGATTTTCGAAACCCGGCCGGAGCTGGTGAAAGTGATCAAACGCCAAACTATCATTTTGCAAAGCATTCTTATCGGCGCCATAACCGTGATATTTTTCTTTTCCGCGCCGCTGATCGCCAAGGTGCTGGGCGATCCGACGCTCACTCCCCTTTTTCGCCTATCCACGCTCATCATTCCCGCTTTCGCCGCCGCGTCTTTCTATTTCTCCTATTACACGGGGCTGCATCGTTTCGGCGTCCAATCTTTTTTGAAAATTTCCCGCTCTTTTTTTCGGGTGGTTTTCATAATCCTCTTGGCTTTTTTCTTTCGGGTGGAAGGTTCGATTATCGGTTACATCGCCGCGCCGCTGTCAGTTTTTTTGCTAGCGGTGGGGATTGATAGGTTTAAAATAACTCACGAAAGCAGAACGAATAAAAAGCTAATAGACGCAAATGTTGGTGCAGAAAATAATATTCGCTCTGATTTGCTGGAATTCGCTCAAAATTCGCGAGTAGCTTTTGATTGGCGAGTTTTAGTTTCTTACGCTTGGCAGGTAATTATTTTCTTTTTGGCGTACGAACTTTTGATTAGCATTGATTTATATCTGGTCAAAGGAATCATCCAAAACGATTATCTGACCGGAGTGTATAACGCCTCTTTGACATTGGGGCGCTTCCCCTACTATCTTTTTTACGCCCTGACAGTAATTCTTTTGCCGGTCGTTTCCAAAACCACTTCGCAAAATAATCACAAAGACACGCATAAGGTCATTTCCCAGTCGCTTCGCTTGATGCTGGTTTTGCTTTCCCCCATCGTCGTTTTAATGTCGGTCTATAGCGCGCCGCTTATAAAGATGTTTTACGGTCGGAACTTTCTGGAGGCGGCTCTGCCGATGTCGATTTTGGTTTTTGGCGTCGGCTTTCTCACGATTTTCTACGTTATGAGTTTTGTGATGAATGGCGCGGGACGCACCAAAATTCCCATGTGGATCGCTTCTTTCGGCCTTGTCGCCAATACTATTTTAAATTATTTACTCATAAAACAATACGGCATTGTCGGCTCGGCTATCGCCACCTCCATCGTTTCGTTTCTTATAATGCTGGTGATGCTCTATTTTATCGGAAAATATTTCGGCGTGCTGGTTAAATTCGGAAGCCTGGTCAAGATTATTTTCGCTTCCGGCGCGATGTATATCGCTTCGTTGATGCTTCCGGCTGAAAGCTATATCTTTTTGCTCTGGTCAACCCTTCTTTTTGTCTTATACCTTTTAGTCTTATATTTCTTGAAAGAAGTCAGCCGGAATGACCTGGATATTTTGAAAGAGCTGGTCTTAAAAAAGAAGAAATAAATAATTTAGCGCTTGTTTAGCTTGTAAATTGTCACTCTGGCGAAGTCCGCTTGTTTTTCGATGCCGTATCCGGAAAATTCAATCGGTTTTCCGGCGTCGCGTTCGGACTTTTTCAGAAACTTCAAAGTGTAGATATTATCGTTTTTGGGAACATCCACGATTTCATCGATATCAATCAGATCAATTCCCTCTATTTTTGACAGGTAATCCAGGGAACGGAAATATTTGAAAAGCTCGTTATTTTTTCCTTCGACATAGCCTATCTTTTCTTCATTGGAATTTTCCTTGATGAAACGAGCGACTGCTTCCATTTCGAAAAGCGTCAGTTCGTCGGGAATCCCGCCGGAAACCGGATCATGGCCGGCTTTTGCGGAAAAATCTTTTTTGAGAGACGCCGCATTCATTCCCGCGGCAAAGATTATGATGACGGCCGAGAGCCACACGCCCTTTTTAGGTAATTTATCGTTTATAAACTTCAAGATAAATCCCAGGATCAAAAACGGAATAAATTCCACTGTCAAAAAAAATCGCATTGAAATTTCTTCAGCCAAGGGGACAAGGATCAGAAAATAGATAAACGCCAGTCCGATAATCAGCCCCAGAAAAATTCTTTTCCGAGAATCGGTTTCTTTCCTGAAATAACGCGCCAGCAAAAAATATCCGATTAAAGAAAAAACAATACTGATAAGCGCGGTTGAAATTGCCGGAATGTTTTTCAGATTTTTTTTGGCTGAATTTTTAAAAAAACTTTTCACGTCTTTTGCCACCAGGCAATTTCCGTCTTCTCTCAATGAAAAAACAGAAAAGGCGTTAGACTGGATATGACAAGCCGCATCTAACGCGATGTTTTCCGCGAGGGATTTTCCTCGCCCTGATTTTGTGTTTGTTCCGACAATAAATGCTCGAGTGTTCATCATCCCGGTTTTCTTTTCACTGATCACTTGAGGAATATTAAAGACCAAGGCGATGATCGCGATATAGCCGATTTTTTTCCAAGCGGGATTTTTCTTGAAAAATAAAAACGCGAAAAACAAGATGGCTAGCGGAGGTATAGTAAAAAGGAAAAGCGAGTGGAGTTGGACGCCGATTCCCAGCGCCGCTCCGGCAACAACCGGCCAAGCATATCTATTTCTTGAGTCATTATCGGATATTTTTAAAAGCGCGTACAGAAACAGCATCGTAAAAAACGGAGTAGAGTTGGGATTCCAGGAAAATCGGGAATATCTCACCGTAAAAAGCGAAATGGCGAAAAGGAACGCCACGGCGAGGGAAATATTTTTCCCGAAGTAGCGCCGGGAAAAGACATAGAAAAGAGGAATAGCCAAAATCGAAAAAAGAAGATCGGGGTAAGCCAGTTTGTCGGGGTTTCCGCCGAAGACAAGTCCGGAAGCGTAATTAAAATAGTAAAATGCCGGTCCCAAGCGAAAATCCGTCCCGCCAGCTTTCGGTCCGAGGAGCGGCAATGCTTCTTTTCCTTCAAGCGCGTTATTAATGACAGCGGCATCCCGCGACTGGTCGGCGTTGAAACGCAAAAAATCATGGAAATTATAAGTACGGAGAAAAATTCCGACCAGAATTATCGCCAAAAGAATCCCAAAACTCGCGGAAATTTTTTTAACCCCGTTGAAAATCAACCGGCATTGGTTATGAAAAGATGCCATAAATTATTGTTCGCTTATTTTTTAATTAGAAAAGGTTATCATTGCCCGATTTCTAACGGAGAAAATTTATAAACAACCACTTGGCCGAATTTTTTTGCCTCGGCGTTTTCCAGGTTATTTTCAACGCCGGATTTGTCTGACCTGGTCAAATAGAAAATGTTCGCGTCCGACGGCGTTTCGCCGTTTTCCTTGTCTTTTATCAAATCAAAACCGCGCCTTTCCGCCACGTACGCCAATGGTCTGTAGAAATTGGCGCATTTTTTGGCGCTGTTGAAATAAGCGGTTTTTTCAGGGTCAGACTCGGCTATTATATAATCCGCTATTTTTTCCATTTCGCCCAGCACGATGGCATTTTGAGAACTTCTGGCGCCTAAGGATAACTCCTTAATCGTGGGATAAATCGAATAAATATTCAATACGGCTAAAGCTGCGACGGAAACCGCCGTCAACAATGATGGGTTTACGCTATATTTTTTCGACAACTGCCGAATCATTAATCCTAAAAATATATATGGAACAAAAAACAAATGAATAAAATATCGTAGCGGTTCTTCAACAACCGGTATCATTATGAGGAAGGCCAGGAGGATATACAAGGAAACGATGGAAATGAAAATTTTCTTGCGCCGATCCGCTTCCCTATAATTTCTGACAACCAAAAAGTATCCGAAAAACGAAAACATGAAAGCCGCCATAACCTTAACAGCCGTCAGGGGATTGCTTATTTCGCGCAAATATCCTTCCGGTTTTTTTTGTTCAAAAAGATTGGCGAATAAAAACTGGCAATTACTCTCCCCTGCCCCGGAAATTATGTGGCCGTTCGCCTGGAAATGGCAGTCAATGTTCTTGGCGACCTTATCGACCAGCCGGCTTTTTTCCTTTGTCCTTTGCGCGGACTTAAAAAAGACTTTTGTATTTGAAAAATCCGTCCTGAGCTCGCTGATTATTTGCGGGGAATTCAAAACGATAGCAACTAGCGCGACTGCCAGACATTTTTTCCAAGCGCCCCGGTCTTTCCAAGGCAAATATATAAAAATGAGAAACAAAAACAGCGGCATTAGTACCAGCATTATGGCGTGGAGCTGAATCCCTATTCCCAAGGCGATTCCCAGGAGAGCGACCCAAGTCCAGCGGGTTTTGCTTCCGGCGGAAACGAATTCATAAACCGCCAGTAGGAACAAAATTGCGAAAAAGGGAATCAAATGGGGATTCCAGGCGGAATGGGAGGAATTAAGAGAATAAAAAGACGTGGCGTAAAGTCCGGCAAGTACTAGCGACAAACTCGCGCTAAAATATTTCTTAAGAAAAAAATATAGCAAAGGGATAGACAGAATTGAAAACAACAAATCGGGATAGGCCAGATTTTCCAGTTCGGAGCCGAAAATTCGCGCGCTGGCGATTTGCATATAATAATAGGCGGGACCAATGTGGAAACGGTTGTCGCGGCCGCCGGACTCTCCGGAATCGCTCATATCGGGACCAAGAAGCGGCCAGGGAGATTCCCCTCTCACAACCTCTTCTATTAGGATAGCGTCGTGGACCTGATCATCGCCAAAATCCAGCCAATTATGCAGATTATAAGTCTGCAAAAAAATTCCCGCGCATATTATAGCGGTTAGAACCCAAAGCCGCGTCGGAACCTTTTTTATTTTTTCTTGTATGGAAAAACACATTTTATTTTGCCAATTTATAAACGCCGAGCTGGCCGAAATCCTTGGACATTTCTATGTTATATTCTTTCAAATAGTTTTTGGAATCTTGCGAGTTCGCTCCCAAAAGAAAGACGTCCTCGCCAGCCGGAACGCTTGCGGGATCTTTGGCGCGAAGGATGGCATAGCCCTTTTGACGCATCACATAAGTGATCGGTTTGAAATAATTTTGCTGGTATCTTTTTTCGGCGAAAAGATAGATGGAATCTTTCTGGGCCGCGCTTATCATATAATCCCTGATCAACTCTATTTCTCCCAAAACGATGTATCTTTCATCACTTCGGTTTTTGGCGGCGTGCGACACGGCTTCGGAACCGAGGGTGAAAAAATTAGAAATCGCGAGAAGAGAAAAAATCGCGACAGCTGCCGGCGCGTGCAAGCGGGGAAACTTATCGACCAGTATTTTGATAAGAAATCCCAGGAAAAGAAAGGGCGCGAATATTAAATGGACAAAATAACGGATAGACAGACTGTCCATAATGGGCAGCATAATCAAAAAGGAAAGAGCGGAAAAAAGAATAATCAGGCCCAAAAAGTGTTTCTTCTCCCGGTCTTTTTCCTTCTTCCAATAATATACCAGGGCAATATGCCCGAAAAAGAAAAACAGCACGCTCAAAAAGATGCCGCAAAAAATCAAGTGATCGGAAAACCTAAGGGAAGATCCGAATTTGGCATTGTTTCTTATTTTGTTTTTTACGATCGCAAAAAAATCAAAATCAAGTTTGTTCCCCAAGGAAGAAAGAATATGGGCGTTGGCTTGAGAGCCGCCCATAACGCTCATTCCGAATTTTTCTTTTATACCGGCCTTGCCTCCCTCGGAAGTCTTGTCGGATATTTTCAAAAAAACCTTGGAATTGGCATAGCCGCTTTCCATCTCGCTTGCTATTTGCGGAGCGTTTAAAAAAACCACCAGAGCAAAAACGGCTAGCCATTTTTTCCACGTCGAAAAATCTTTTTTTATGAGATAAGCAAAAACAAAAAACAAAACCGCCGGCAATAGAAGCAAAAGCAATGTATGGAGCTGGACGCCTACTCCCAAAGTCAGGCCTATAGCGATTATCCAGAGCCAGCCGGTTTTATTCTTTTCAACTAAAAATCTCCACGCGGACAACAAAAAAAGCAAGACGAAAAAAGGGATAGGATTGGGATTCCAGGCGTGGCGAGAATATTCCACGGCGAAAAAAGAAACGGAATAAAGACCGGTAAGCGCCAAAGACAATCCAACCTTAAAATACCGGCTTAAAAAATAATACAGCAGAGGAATTGACAGAATAGTAAAAAACAAATCGGGGTAGGCCATTTTCTCCGGGCCGGTACCGAAAATTTTGGCGGAAATGATTTGAAAATAATAGTAAATCGGACCGATCTTGAATTTGGTGCTGGCGGCAATCGGACCCATTAGCGGCCAAGACCTTTCTCCGTCCAAAACCTCTTCCACGATGGTCGCGTCTCTGGCCTGGTCGGGATAAAAATACAGCCATTCGCGAAGATTGTAAGTGCGCAAAAAAATCCCAACAGCTATGATAGCGATGAGTATCCAAATATGCCCGGTAATTTTATTTTTTTTCCAATTCATATATCCCCACTTGCCCAAAATCCTTTTGATCGGTTACGCGATAAGCTCCCTCGTATTCCGGAGGGCCATACCGAGAACTGTGCCAGAGCATGTAAATTTTTTTTTCGGAAGGGAAACTCCCCAAGTCCTCGTCCTTTTCGACCGCGTAGCCGCTTTGATGGAACAGATAATTAAACTGCTTGAAATAGTTTTGCATATATTTGCCTTGGGCGAAAAAATAAATTGTTTTTTCAGGAGAGCGGGAAATTATATATTCCGCCATCGGCTCGATTTCTCCCAGTACTACGTATCTTTCATTGCTTCTGTCTTTTTGGGCGTGCGCTCGGGCTTCCTTGGCAATGTTCCATAAATTCGCCGCGGCCAAAAAAACAAACAAAACCGCCACGGCCGGAAAAATTTTTCGGGAAAAACGCTTCTTTATTATTTTAACCAAAAATCCGAGAAAAACAAAAGGAACAAAGACCAGGTGGATAAAATACCTGATTGAGAGATCCTCCATTACGAAATGCATAACCAAAAAAGACAAGCCGGCGTAAAGAACCACCGTACCCAAAAAATATTTTTTCTCCCGGTCGCTTTCTTTTATAAAAAAATAAATTAGCGCCGCGTAACCAAAAATTGTAAACAACAAACTTGCCAGGATTCCTCCCAGCGCCAAATATTCTTCCTTTTCCCAATTCTTTTCTTTTGTCATCCGCTTGATGGCGGAAGAAGCTTTGAAATCCAGCTTAGGACCGAGCGAACTTACGATATGAGCGTTGGCTTGGGAATGGTTCAAAATATCCAGCTTTAGATAATGGGCGAAATTCTCCTTGCCCTTTTGAGAAGATCCCGCGAAAAGTTCCCAGAAATATCCGGAGTTGGTAAAATTATTTTTTACCTCCCCGATTATTTGCGGCGCGTTCAGAGTTGCCGCCAAGACCAAAATCGCCAAGGTTTTTTTTGCCAGCAGCCAGGATTGATTTTTTCGAAAGACAAAAACAAGACCGAGAAACAAAGTTGCCGGCATAAGCAAAAGCAACCAAGTGTGAATCTGGATGCCGGCTCCGAGCGCGGCAGCCAGCGCCGTTATCCAAAGCCAGCCGGTTTTTTCGCGATGAAAAATCAACTTCCAAAGCGAAATCAGGAATAAAAGAACAAAAAAAGGTATCGGGTTGGGGTTCCAGGCGAAACGGGAATATTCCACGGCAAAAAAAGAAACGGAATAAAGTCCGGCAAGCGCCAAAGACGAGCCGTAGCGGAAATAACGGCTCATAAAATAAAAAAACAGCGGAATGGACAAAATCGCGAACAAAACATCCGGATAAGCCATCGCTTCCGGAGTCACCCCGAACAATTTTCCCGAAATAATCTGGAAATAATAATGCATCGGACCCAGCTGGAAATTGGCGCGAGCCGCGATTGGCCCGTAGCTGGGCCATTCTCCGCCCTCTTCCACCACTTCTTCCACCAGCATGATATCTCTAGCCTGATCGGGATAAAAATACAGCCACTCGCGAAGATTATGGGTGCGCAAAAAAATCCCGATCAAAAGAATTAAGACCGCCGCGACAATAAAAATGTTTTTTTTATTATTCATTGTGGAGTATATGTCTATAGAGAGGCTTTTTAAATGAAAAGTACGCCGCAACGCCAGCCATGAGAAGTAGTACACTCAAGAGTACGCCTTGGAAAAACGGCCGCGGATAATAATAAATTTCAACCAAGTGACTCCCCTGTTTCAAGGGAAAATCAAAAAAAACGCCGTTTTTTGCTATCTCGGTTTTTTGCCCGTCAACTTTGACTTTCCAATCGGGGCTGTGTTTAAAATAGGTGCCAATTACGGAGTTGGACGGATTATCGACTTGCATAATTATTTTTCCCTCTTCCTTTTTAATATAATGACCTTCCATATTATTTTTTAATACATCCAGATTATTATTATTCAGAAAAGTCGTTCCGCGATGCTGGACAACAGCGACGATTCCCGCTTCTTTCAAATGTTGGAAATCTCTCGGCATTTCGAGGATGGAAGATGTCACCCCTCTCAAATTGAGACCCAGCTGTTCATAATAATCCACATAGTCGCTTTCTTTAAGCTGGCTGGTTCCAAAGGGGCTCCAGTTGTCATAATAAAGAGACTCCGCTCCCAATACATCCAGATGCCTTAGGATGACCCTTTTGTTTTTCAGTTCTTCAGCGATGGGCGCGATCGTATAATTCGATATGTCACGCAATCTGAAACCCAGCACGTCTTGGCTGAAATAAACCAGATCGAAAAACACTATCGCCGCGACAGCTATTTTAAGAGGCGAGAAAACTTTGGAAAAAATCAGGGGAGACAGCTTTTTAGTAATAATAAAAACTAAAAAAATCCCAGCTAAGCTCAGTACGATCGCCTTAAGAATAGGAAAATGGGGGTAGGCTTGAATATGTTGGAAAGAAACATAAGGGATGAGTTTCCTGGCAATCCTCCCTTCTTTCATCGCGACTAGCGTCCCAATATAAATTATGGGAGGCAACACGAATAAAGCGCCGCTTTTTATATTTTTGTAAGACGCTTTCTTTATTTTTTCCGCGAACATTCCCGCCAGAAGGGCTATTCCAAAACTATAAAGGACAGCCGTCCTCCCCCACTCCCTAAAAAGAGTAATGCCCGGAGTACCGGAAGAGAATATTTTATTGCTTTCCATAAACCCGAATATCAGAAAAATCCATATAAATACGATCGCCAAAACAGCTTCCCTCGACTTTTTCAAAAGAAGCAGAGCCAGAACGGCCAAGATCATCGAGCTGATGCCGGAATAGATATAAACTTCGCTATAACTGAAATCATCATTTACTTCCCGTCCCATGAAATTATCGCTTTCTCCCAACAGGTACGGGACAAAAGGAAAAATAGCCATACGGGGATTCAGAGAACCCTTCAAATAATCCGTGCCTTCGCTCCGGCCGCTTTGACTGAATAATTTATAGGTGGGCAAAACCTGCGGCAGAGTTTCGATGGTTATGAAAAAAACAAGAGCGGCAAAATAAAAAACGAATGCCGGGAGGCGCGTTTTTTTAAAAGAAAATACTGCCATATACGCGAACAATCCCATAAGCATAATGGCGACCGATTGGATATGCCCCCATAGAACGGCGTTAGCGATTACGAACGACTGGAAAACAATGTAGCGCAACTGTTTTTTCTCCAGGAACAAATCGGCTAGCAGGAGGACTGTTGGGAGCAGATACAAAGCCATAATCATATTGAAATGTATCTGGTGGTTGATGAAAAAAGTATTGAAATAAAATATCACGTTGGAGATGGAATAACCCAAGAGTCCGATGCCCTTGCGCTTTAGTAAAAAATAAAGACTTAACGACCCCGCTAAATATTCAAGAATATGCAGCACCTTATAAGACATCCGCGGACCGAATATCAAGGTGCTGGCGACATTGATCGGATTCAAATAAGCGTTTTCCGGATCAGCGTAAACAGGAAATCCGGAATACATTTTTTCCGTCCAAAAAGGAAAGGAGCGTTCATTGACGATCCTGTCATAGAGGTAAGTTCTTGCCGGCAAATGTTTTGTTTGGGCGTCGGTCGGATGGCCCTCGCTGCTCCAAAAATAATTGGAGGGAGTTAAAAATTGCCCATAAAAAATGGCGTACGTCGAAAGCGACAGAACCGCGGCAAACAAAAAAAATTTATGGCGGCTGATTATTTCCATCATTGATTATTATTAGGACTTACGCGTTTGCCTTGAATTCTGAATCAGTACCGTTTGCTATTAAGTTAACCCCAGTATATTGATTAGGATTTCAGCCTATAATTCAGTGATTTGTCCATAATTCTGCGGCAAACGCGTAAGTCCTAATTATCTAAGATATATACTACCACTTTGCCGAATTTTTTAAAATCCCGGACTTCGCGCCCTCCGATCGCGTCCGCGTCTTTTTCCGGATAATCGCCGACCAGCTTTACGTCAAAAAACGGGACCCCCGGCTCGATTTTCTCTTTATCATCGCCGCGCAGTCTCGTAATTTCCACGCCTGATTTGGCTGCAAGATACGCCAGCGCGTCGGAAAAACGATGAAGACTGACTCTGCTTCCGCTCAAATACGCTTTTTTGAAACCGCGGGAATTTTCAGCCATATAATTCGCGGCGGGAATAATTTCCCCCAAGACGCAAGCATCGCCGTCGCTTGCCTCGCCGAAAACGTATCCGCGCGCGTCCGCGCCGATAGAGTAAGAATTGGAAAATAATAAAATTACCGCCGATAAGGCAAGAGCCGCCTTTTTTATTTCCGGACGCCAGCCCGTTTCTTTTATCCGTTTTATCCAGAGACCAAGGAAAATAAACGGCATAAAAAATATAGCGTCAAAATAATGCACTTCCGCCTGGAAAACTATCGGCGCGAACAAACCCAGAAAAATTACGTTCGAGAGCATAACCAGCGCCAAAAATCGTTTTCTGTCCGGATCCGGTTCTTTGAAAAAATTACGGAACCATAGCGCGTACCCGCCAAGCGCGAATAGTATCCCGGCCAGCGCTTTTATCAGAAACCATTGCGAATCCGTTTTCTTGTAAGAAGCGATTATTTTTTTCAAATTAAGCTGGCGGGCGCAATATTTCGCGTCGGTAAGCGAGGAGATATGATAGATATGCGACCGCGTCTGGCAAAACATTGTCAACGAGACGCTTTGGAACAAATTTTCGTCCAAAACTTCCGGCTGGGAATCCACTCCTTTTAAGAATTGCTTAAAATTATCTCCGCCGGTTTTCATTTCATAAGTTAACTGGCCAAAGTTCGCCAACAAGAAAAACACCAGCACTAAGAGAAAATTTTTCCAAACCAGATTTTTTCTGACAATCAAATACGCGCATACCGCGAGCGCTATGGCGGGCATTGCCAGAAACGATAAGGCGTGCAATTGCACCCCGACTCCAAGACTGATTCCGACAATTATCGCCCAAACGCGCTTGTTCTTATTTTTTTCATCCATCATCTCCAAAAGTCCGTAGAGGAACGCGATCATAAAAAAAGGAAGCGCGTTGGAATTTACCGCGAACCTCGAAATTTTAATCGAAAAATAAGAAACGGAAAACAGCGCGGACAGCGAAAGGGATATGCCGGTGGAAAAATATTTTTTCAAAAAAAAGAACAGGACTGGAATTGTCAGAATAGAAAACAACAAGTCGGGGTAGGCGAATTTATCGGGAGTATTCCCAAAAACAAGCCCGGAAACATATTGAAACTGATAGTAAAGAGGTCCCAAATAAAACTGAGTATTCCCCGCTTGGGATCCCAGCAGGATCGGTCCGCTTCGACCTTCCAGCGCGTCGCCGACTATCACGGCGTCTCTCACCTGGTCCGGACCAAAAAGCAGCCAATCGTGAAAATTATAGGCGCGCAAAAAAACGCCAAGCGCGGTTATGGCAATAAGCGCCCAGACGTAAGTTGGTATTTTTTTAATCATCCGCGTTTTCTCCTTCCAAATCATCCGAACCGTTCTCGTCTATTTCGGTTTTCGCGTCCGGTTCGCCGCTTCCGAAAATATCGCGACAATACACCCGGTCGGACTTGACGGCCTCCGCTTGCGGAACTTCGGAGTTTGGAGATATTTTTTCAACTTTTGTCCCGGGGTTTATATTTTTAATTTTATAAACAGCGATCTGTCCCGCTTGATACGAATCCAGAATATCAACACTCCCGAATTCCTCGGCAATATATCCGGCATCTTTTTCCGACGGAATAATGGCGAAATAGGGGTCGGATGCGTAGTTTTCCTTCTCCACTCGCGACGCGACCAAGGCTGAATCGTTTTTGAGCGACAGAAGATATTTAATCGGCGAGAAGTGTTCCTGCTTTACGTAATAATTAAGTTCCGTTCCGGCACCGTTGCTTTGGTAAATATAATCAACCGCTTTTTCCAATTGAGCCAACGTTACGCCGTCCTGATTTTTGAGGATAAGCGTCCGATCGATATCCGGGCTTTGCGCTTGCGACAATGATTGCTCCCGGAACCAGGCAACTGTTCCCCTCGTATTCAGGCCAATTACAATAATTGTTATAATAAGCGCCAAATATTTTCCACGCTTTTTCAGCTTCTCTTCGGCAAAAACAAAAATCAGTCCCAAGAAAATAAACGGAATGGGAAAAACCGGAATAAAAAAACGGGGACGGAGCGACGAATAAAGCGGAATCGCCAAAACAAAAAATGTTCCAAACCAAAAAAGAAGCAACCGCAGGAAATCTCCGCTGACTTTGTCCTTTCGGACGATCATATTTCGAACAGCCAGCCCCAATCCGAAAACAAAAAGCGCGCGGATCAAAAATCCGAAATTGGCGTTATCTTCCGTTTTTCCTTTGTAACATTCCGAGAACGCGACCAGACAATAATATTTCGTCTGCTTGTCCAAAGATCTTTCCCATTTGACCGAAAGATCTTTGTCATTGGGCTTGGTGCCGGTCGCTTCCAAAAAGTTCTTCACGTTTTCCCCTTTTCTGACAACATCGCTGATAATCACGGGGCTGTAGATCAGCAAAAATACCGCCAGAAAAGAAACCGCGTAGGCCAAGTTTTTTTTCAGGGAATAGGCTGACAGGTTCCAATCCGGATCATCGGGAGCGGATTTCCTTCTTAGTTTCTTCCAGGGTTCAAAGTGAGTAACCAGCACCAAAAAAGTTATGGCCGGCAGGCAAAAAAGCCCCAAAAAGTGAAGCTGGCTGCCGATGCCGATGCCGATGGCCGCGATGGCCGCGAAAATGATTTTCTTTCGAAAGTTTTCGGTTCTTAGAAATTTCAAAAGTCCGTAAAAAGCCAGGAGCGTAAAAAACAAAAGCGAATTGGGGTTCCAGGCAAAACGGGAATATTGGATGACTATGAAAGAAAGGGCGTACATCGCCGCAACGCAAAGCGAATGGGTTTTCGAAAAATAGAGGCGCGAAAAAAGATACAACAGCGGAATGGTCAGAATGGAAAAAAACAAATCAGGATACGCGAAGACATCCGGCTGGACGGAATTGAATATTTTTCCGGCCGTATATTGAAAATAATAAAAAGCCGGTCCCAGGCGCAAAAATCCGGCCGACACGTCGGTCGCGCCCGCTCGCGGACCCAGAAGCGGAAGCTCTCCCGGCCCGTTTTTGACGGCGTTTCCCACCATATTGGCGTCTCGCGCCTGGTCCATCTTGAAATACAGCCAGTCGTGATGATTGTACGTTCGCGCGAAAACCGCCGCGACCATCAAAACTAAAAAAGAAACTGCCAAGAGTTTATTGTTTTTGAGATAATTTTTCATCAAGTTAATAATAACCGTAAAATAAGTTTCTGACAACGGCTGTACTAGAAAAATGACGCTAGGAAGTTTTTCCACTTTTCGTCGTACTTGAATCTTTTTTCGATTTGGAATTTTTCCTGATGCGCGCCGTGATGTTCGATGTCAACGCTGGCTTTCTTGGTATATTTATTATATTCAGCCGTTATTGTCGCAAAGCTTCCTAAAGCGTTCCGGTTAACTAAATTATTAGCGATAAAATAATAAACACCGTTCGATTCCTCGAGCTTGCATGTCGGATCGTGCCCGGAAACTACCAAAATCAAATTGGGAAATTTTTCCAAAAAAGACCTGGCTTCTTCCTGCTTGGAGAGATTGTGGCTATCAATATTAGGAATCGGACTGTGATGGGTAAAAAGTATGGTCGGACGGTCGGTCGCCAGCGCTTCCTCAAGCCACGCATATTCATTCTGGCTTATATAACCGCCAATATAATGGTCGGGACCCAAGTCGGATTGATCTTTTTTGTTGAAATTGGTATCCGCCAGCACCAGTCGCCAGTCGCCCAAATCCAGATAACTGTGATTTGTTTCCAGAGATAATATTCTTCTCAGATCTTCCTTGTTGAAAACCCGAAGATCGTGATTGCCGAAAACATAACCGCTCCGGGCATTGAGGCGCGAAAAAATAGCATTGACTTCTTCCAATTGCCGCTGTCCTTTTTCCCTTGAGACTCCGGAACTTTCAATCATATCGCCTCCCGCCACGACCATTTCCGGCTTGAATTGTTCATTCATAAACCGCACGGATTTTTCCAGCTCCGCCGGCGCTTGGTTTGTCAATTTATTTCCGATATCTTTTCGGGAATTATACTCCCAATCGGTCACAAAACCGAGTTTGAGTTCGGTTTCGGCGTTTTTGATATAGAAAGCCGCAACGCTTGCAAAAATAGCAATCATAGCCGCCGAAAACAGCAATCCTATTTTTATTTTCTTGTTCATTTCAATGGTTTCAAATCAAGATTCGCGAATAAACGGCTGAAAAAATGGCTGATGCCAAGACGCAAATCATTCTCAAGCCGTTTTTCCCCGTTTTCGTCCGATTTTCTCTCTTCCGTCACGCCTTGATACGGGGAAATAAATTCGACCCGCCTGACGCTAAGCGGCAAGGGGCTGTTCCGGCAAACAGCGGGCTGAAATATTCCGGAAAAACAAATATCGTTTTTTGAATAAACCGCCGAACTTTTTTTCGGTTCGCTTGAAATATTATCCGGAACATTTTCATTGTCAGGGTTTTCATCGCTTTCTTCAATAATTTCCCCTTCCGCTTCGTTTTCATTCGGCGTTGCTTCTTTGGAATCATTAACCAAGTTTTCTTGGGAAATTGCCGGGGGAACTTTTTTCGGCTGAGTTTTTACCGCGATAACCGGTTTCGCTTTTTCGGGTTTGACATAGGTGGTTTCCATCGAAACTTTCTTTGCTTCGTAATTAAGCCTCAATTTTATGGATTCGCCCTTATGCACGTCAAATGTTTTGGAAGCGATTTCACCGCCCAAATTATTGAAGCTTTTCTTGCCATCGCCTCCGCGATAAAAAGTGACTTTATATCTGTCAGTGCGAGCGTCGTCAAAAAGACCTTGCTTTCCCGTTTCGACTTCGATATTTTTGCTCGACCTGGTCAAAACCGCTTTATATTCCCGCGAGTCCCCTCTTTTGTTGACAATCTCAAACCGAATAAGCGCTCCGCCTCGGGAAAGTATCCAGTTGTCCGATCTTACTCCTTCGCCCCACCAAGAAGTTGCCAGGGCGTTTTGCGCGAAAAACAGGGAAAGTAAAAAAGGTATAACGCTCAATAAAAATCTGGTTCTCATGTCTAATCTAAATTATAAATATTTTTAAAAAAAACGCAATCAAAACAGCTCGTTCCACTTGAATCTTTTCGGCGCGCCCGAACGGTGTTCGCCTTCTTCAAAAATCTTATAGTCATCCGTGATCGCCTCTTCTTTCGGCGAAAGCCGGAGAATGGTAAGAGTGCCAAAGTTTCTTATCTCTGTGATATCGTAAAACGGTTTTTCCTTACCCCCGATTGCGTACTGATTATCGGATCTGGAGAAATCCACCCAAAAATAATTGGCATAGCGGTAGACCTGGCTATGATTTACTCGGTCATTGAACAAGGCGCCGCTTTGGTCCAAAATATATGCCAGCGCCGGAACATAACGAGGTTCGCCGTAAAACAAAATAGGATAGCTGTTTTTCTTTTGAATGTCAATCATATGCCGGGTGATCATTTGTTCCTGCGCGTAAGTAACTCGCGTTTTTTCTTTGAGAATGAGATCGGTTTCTATGGCTATATTTTTTTGGCCGGCAAGGAATAATTCCAGAAATCTTTGTTTTATCTCTTTTACGTTGGAAAAGATGAGAAGTACCAGAATAAGTCCGGGAATAATCGCGTCAAGTCTGAATTTTTTCGGCATAGCTTCAAAAATCAAACCTAAAAATACAAAAGGCAGGAACGCGCTCAAAAGAAAAAAACGCGGAGAAATATCCGGCGCCAAAGGCGTAAAAATCGCAAAACAAACCGCAAAAAAAATCCCGTTTAAAATAAGAAAGTCCCGGCGAACAACATCAGTTTCTTTTTTTAATTTTAAAATAAGAAGCGCGTAGCCGGAAAGCAAAAAAACCACGCCGACTAGTCCCAAATAATACTCCCGTGAACAATCTTCTCCTTCGCACTGGCGAAAATATGCGACTATTCCATTAAGATTGAGTTCTAAAAGATCGTTGCCGTCCCGGCCGGAAAGAAGCAAAAAATACCCGGCGGAATGTTCTTTCAGATTGAAAAATAATTTCTTCGGAAGACTTACCGCGTTTTTATCCGACTTCTCCGTCACCGCTTCGAAAAATTCTTCCGTGTTATCGCCGCCCGTTTGGTATTCGTTGATAATAACCGGCGCGTAAATCAAAAACACGGATAAGATTCCCAGCGTCCAAAAAACCGGGCGTATTTTCGGACGTTTGATAAGCAGAAAAATCAAAAAAACGGCCGGTAAAATTAAAAAAGCCAAGAAATGCAGCTGAGTGGAAACAGCCAGCGCGGCCAGACTGAGAACGAGCCATAATCCTCGCTTTTTTTCCCCACTATCGACAGTCCGCAAAAGCGCGTAAAAAGAAAGCGGGACGAAAAAAACCAACGCGTTCGGGTTCCAAGCGAAACGGGAATACACCACGAGAAAAACCGAAACACTCGCCAGAGCCGCCAGCGCTAAGGTTATTTTTTCGTTGAAATAACGCCGGAGATATAAATATAAAAGAGGAAGGGCGAGAATGGAAAGCGTCCATATTCCGCGAGCGATGCCCGCCGGCGAATTTCCGAAAATTTTGGCGCTTAAATAGGAAAGGTAATAAAAAGCCGGTCCGAGCCGGAGAAAGGTGCCTTGCGCCCGCGGACCCAGAAGCGGGAGTTCGGAAATGCCGCCCTCCGCCGCTTCAGAAACTAACCCGGCGTCCCGCGCTTGATCCAGCTCAAAATGAAGCCAATCGGAAAAATGATAAGTCCGAAAAAAAATTCCCGCCGCCAGCGCCAAAAAAAATGCCGCGTAAAAAAAGTATTGGGAGGGCGCTTTCCTTGTCATTATCTTTATTATATAATAAACGAAGTAACATTCAGGCTGTTATTTCTAATTTTAACTCAGTTTTAATCTCCAAGCAATATGTCCAGAGAAAAAATAATAACCATTTTGATTTTTTCCGTTATAATCGCCTCCGGATTTTTTTTCGGATTTCCCCGGCTTAAAGACTTTTCCGGCGTGGACGAGCCGTATTGGTTTTATGACCGCGTGCCGAAATTCTGGAACGCCGTGGCCGACGGCAAATGGAAAAGCACCCATCTTTGCGACAAACCCGGCATTGGAACAGCCATGGTCAGCGGCGCCGGTTTGCCGTTTATAACGGATGATCCGCGAGATTTTGAAAAACTCCGCTATCAACCGAAAACTTCGCAGGAAGTGGAAAAAATCCGCCAGATGTATTTTTGGCTGCGCTTGCCGATTTTTCTTTTCACTTTGCTCTCTCTCCCGGCTTTTTATTTTCTCATCAAAAAACTTTCCGGAGAAAATACCGCCCGCTTCGCGGTTATATTCATGGGACTATCTCCCATACTGCTGGGCATTTCGCTCATCATCAACACTGACTCCGTTCTTTGGATCCTGACCGCCCTTTCCACTCTGAGTCTTTTCGTGTTTTTTAAAACCGGTGAAAAAAAATATCTGATTTTGTCCGGTTTTCTTTTGGGCTTCTCCGTGATTTCCAAGTTTGTCGCCAATATGCTTTTCGTCTATTTTTTCCTGCTTTTTATTTTGGAATATATTTTTTACGTCCGCGGCGAAACGGATATCAAAAAATATCTGAAACAGGCGTTCGTGAATTATCTCACTCTTTTCGCGACTGCCATGCTGACGGCCTTTGTTTTCTTTCCGGCCGCCTGGGTGAAATTTTCTCTCTTGATTAAATATACTGTCGGACATAGCGTTTTTTCCTCCACCTGGCCGCTTTATGCCGCGGTAATTTCAATTCTGGGAATCGATGTTTTTTTCCTCAAAGGATATTTTTCCGAAAAAATATTCGGATTTTTCGTGAAATACAAAAGCCTTCTGGCAAAAACCGCCGCCGCCTTTTTCTTGTTTATGGTGGCAATTGTTTTTTTGCATGTTTACGCCGGATTGGATATCTATGACATCCAATCGCTTATCGCTTCTCCAAAAGGCATCGGCGAAGGCAGCCTCTGGAAAAAATATTCCGGCGCTGTCGCGGCAGACCTCTACAGTTTTCTTTTCAGCGTCTCGCCCCTGGTCTTGCTCTCTTTCATCCTTTCGACTTTTTACGTTTTCAAAGATAAAAAAATCAGCCGCGACTCGATAACAGTTTTATATATCCTTATTTTCATCCTGCTTTTCTATCTGGGTTCGGCGATAAACGAGGTTATTACGACCGTACGCTATCAGATTATGGTCTATCCCCTGGCATATGTCGCGGCGGCGATCGGCATTAAACGCTTTTTCGAAAACGAAACCATAAAAAAAATCCTGCCATCTTGGTCTGGTTATATTTTTTCCATCATAGTTCTTCTGACAAGCTTGCACCTGATTAAGCCGCATTTCCTGGCTTACGCTTCGGAAATTTTGCCAAAAAGCCATATCGTCAATTTGAAAGGCATGGGTGAAGGAAGTCTGGAAGCGGCTTATTATCTCAACAGCCTGCCAAATGCCCATGAAATGACTATCTGGTCGGACAAGGGAGCGGTTTGCGAAGCTTTTGTCGGCCGGTGCTTTATCGATTTCAAACAAAAAACTTTTCAAGAAAACGACATCAAATATTTTGTGGTTTCCACCGACCGCCGATCGCGCAGTTTGAAAATGTCCAGTGGTTCGATTGAGTACGCCGATTTCCGTAAATTATACCTTTTCGATGATCCTGAATTTGAAGTGATTATCGGCGGACGGGAAGTTAATTTTGTTAAAGTAATCAGCAAGAAGAATATTTTCGAGGAATAGTTTATTATTTAGGAATTTCAAAAAAATTTATTCGTATGTCCCGCTTTTGTAGTGCGGGTTTGCGAGCGTTTAGCAAGCAAATAACTTATGGCAACGCGCGAATTGGCAATAAAATATTTCAAAAAACTCATCCTGGAAAAGACCGACGGCGGTTTTTTGCAATTTTTCCGCTACCTTATCGCCGGCGGAACAGCCACATTGGTTGACTTGGCAGTCCTTTTTGTTTTATATCATCTTTTTCATATCAACTATTTAGTTTCAGCCGCTTTTGGATTTTTATTCGGGATCACCACCAATTTCACTATAAACATCTTGCTTGTTTTTGAAAGCCAGGGAAAGATCAAAAAAGAATTTCTGCTTTTCGCGGCAGTCGGCGTCGGCGGTCTCCTTTGGACAGAGCTGATCCTTTGGATTTTAGTCGGAAACTTCCGCCTGTCCGTTATGGCGGCAAAACTCATTGCCGTCGTCCTGGTCTTAAACTGGAACTTCTTTATGCGCAAAAAATTCGTGTTTGGGAAATAAAAAGGACGATCTGACGCAGTTGCACATCAAATCGTCCTCAAGAGAATATTCGGGTTTGCAAATCATATCATATAATTCCGACAGGGAAAAACATCTCTAAACCCTGCCAAGGATTAATGACAAGACCGTTGTTATACAATGTATTGTCTTCGCGTAACTCGAATTTTACATCCACCCACTCGGAAGACGCATGAATTCCAAGAAAATCACTGGCATTTTTCGATAGAACGCGAGGAAGAATCCCGCTTGGCCACCCCCTATCATTGGCAATGGTAATAGCCGAAGGAACCATGTGCTGGTTGGCCGGAAATCCGCCCAGAGCATCTTCCCAAGACTTCTTTTTCTCCCATTCGACATGTTGAGCGTCATCAGAAGAAAATATTACCTGGTATTCACGATTAACAGGCAGATATTGTCTTGGGCAAAGGAACTTTTATTCTCATCATTCACCTCCAAAAATCTGTTTTGCTTTTTTGATTATGTTAGCGACGCGCCACGGCCGAGTCATAGAGAGTCGCCCGAAAGAAATGGCATCTGCTTTTACCTGATTGGCGATTACCACATCATCCTTGCAGAAAATCCCACCCAGGATTATATTCATTTCTGAATTTTCCCGGCGAAATTTTTGTACCCAACGCGCCGCCAACTCAAAGTTCTCCCGCCCAGAATATCCCCCGCCGCCATATTTTGCCAAAGGCGACGTGCCGCCGTATTTGGAAAACCAGTCAACTTCGTGCGAAAGTTGGCCGAAAGCCAGCGTGTTGGGAATGTCGATGAAGTCACAATAGCCTGAATCAGCCACCCGCTTCATCGAATCAATGGACGTAAGTACGTTGATTTTTACGCCCTGCGGAATGCCCAAAATGTCAGTAGCCTTGAGTTGATCGATTGCTTCTTCCGCCAGTGTTAGTGAGCAGTGCTCGGTATTGGGACAGGAAATATTGATCTCCAAAGCAACTTTTGCGCGGAAGCTTGGAAGATACTGATGAAAGATTTTAACAAAATCCCGTGTTTCTTCAAGACGTTGTTCCTTGCTCGCTCCCACTGCCATGAAGAAACACGTCTTGAAGA
>Ga0208977_1000425_pt1 | contig 34570 bp, 39 predicted proteins | sample RifOxyA2_FD_184030 | JGI IMG/M metagenome (GOLD analysis project Ga0208977, IMG submission 184030) | Groundwater microbial communities from Rifle, Colorado - Rifle Oxygen_injection A2 (SPAdes) | ecosystem: Environmental > Aquatic > Deep subsurface > Groundwater | place: Rifle, Colorado, United...
CTTACCGTATTTTTTTATAAATTGCTCAAATAAGTCGCCCTGTTTTTTGGGGTCTATAAAACTGAAAGCAATTTCATAGTATTTAGCTTGGTCGTAAATCTGGGATTTCATGTGTTTATGAATAATGTTTAAATAGGTCTCTTTATTTTCATATTACCAGTTAAAGAAACAAAATTCAAACCAACCGCCGATTTATTGCGATTAATTAAAAGGTGTTCGAGAAACTAAGTAGCAAATAACTAAGTTGGATATATATTATGATTTATAAAAAACAGAAATAAGCGTATTATAAATCTTTAAAGCTGTTTAGGAGTATTTTCTGCATTTCTTTAAGCTCTGCCTCTGAAGCCCTTTTTGCTCTCTCGGGATTTAGATCATTGCCTTTATGCATGGGAACGATGTGGATATGTGCGTGAGGAACACCCAGTCCCTCTATTGCCACTCCTATTCTTTTTGCTAATGTTGCCTGTTTGAGTGGTTCTGCAAGTTTTTTTGCTACTTGAAATATTTCGCCAAAAATATCCTCCGGAAGAACAAAAACATCTTCCACATGGATCTTTGGAATTAAAAGAATATGACCTGGATTAATGGGTGCAATATCTAAAAAAGCAAAAAAAGCCTCATTTTCCCAAACTTTAAATGAGCGGGTTTTATTATTCGCAATATCACAAAATAAGCATTCCATAAATTTAGTGTATCATAACATTCAAAAAAAGAAGAGGCACTGCTGAATTCAGTAGTTATTTCCTAGACTAGAGCTCATGATAGAGTGCGATGCCTTGAGCTACCTTCGCTTTATAGCTTCGAACACAAGGAACCCGAAAAGAGCGAGGAACGCAACAAATGAAATGGCCGTAAGCCACGGATGACTACTGCTCATTAATCTTGGATCTATGCCCCAAATTGGAATACCGCTTGAGAGAGCTTCAGTTAACATAATTGCTTCCTCCTTTCTAAATGTGACTAGAATCAGACCGGCTCTGGGGGGCATTTCGAATTTACCACTTCTTCAGGAATCGCCGAAGAAACGATCGCTTGGAAAAACATGTCCGCAGTATTTTCGACACTACCTCTGGAGCTTTCGACATCGCCACCCAAACGTTGGATTTCCTGAAGTGCATTTTTTGTCACTTCATCTATTTTCCGCCTTATTTCAGGTGACAACAAACTTTTGCTGTGTGTGTTGATAATATCATGTGCACGCATCGCATCAGTTTCCCGCCTTGCCAAATCCAACGATGACCACAGTCCTGTTTGTTCGGCATTCATTTTTTTCTCCATGTTAAAAGTGAATCGATTAGTACCCATTGAGACCGAAATGCTTCATGCCCAGAGGCAATCGAAATCCCTTATGCCCTTCGTTTGCATTAGTTTTCAATATACTGGTCGTATTGTAACATGAAATTAAAAAATAAATCAATCCGCCGTTGTATAAATTCACCTTAAAAATCGCCTTTTAGTTAAATTAAAAAAGAGAGGGATTAATTCATCCCTCTCTTGGTTCTTGTGACAAATATTACAACCTACTTCTGCTACGCTGCTCCTCCAAAAGCGTTGCATAGCTCGAAATGTCAACATTCATGCCCCTACTCTCAGCTATTTCCCTGGTTAGCTCCAAAGGAAAACCGAGCGTGTCATGCAGTTTAAACGCATCTTCTCCTGATACCATTCCGGAACATGATTTAAGTACTAGCTTATTAAACTCCCGAAGCCCCTTATTAAGAACCTTGCTGAATGACGTTGTTTCGGAGATAATAACTTTTTGTATCAACTCGCTATTATCCCTCAGAAGGGGATAATGATGCGAAAATGACTTGATGACGGCTCTGGCAATTCCCAGAAAAATATCCTGGTCTATGCCGAGGAGATTTGCATGGAGAAGTACCCTTCTCATTATGCGCCTTAATACATATTCCCTCTTGGTTTTCCCTGGAAAAACTCCATCGGCAACCATAAAAACGGTTGTCCGCGCATGATCCACCATAATTCTAACAGATCTCGTGTGTTCATCCAAATTTGTTTTTGAGCCGATTACCTCAAGCAGTGGGATGAATAAGTCGGTCTCATAAATCGAGTTGACTTCCTGTAGAATGAAGGAAAATCTTTCAATTCCAGCGCCTGCGTCTACGCTCCGAAGTGGAAGATCTGAAAGAGATCCGTCTTCATGCAAATAATGTTGCATGAAAACTCCTGCATTCCAAATTTCAAGGAATCTTCCACACTCACACCCCGGCCCGCAATCAGATTTTCCGCATCCCTTTTCCGGTCCCCGATCAAAGAAAACCTCTGTACAGGGACCGCACGGCCCAGTATCGCCAGCCGGACCCCAAAAATTTGATTCGGCTCCCAAAGGTACGATCCGCTCTCTAGGGAGAAAATCAGACCAAATTTCCATCGACTCTGTGTCTGGAAGAACGTTTGGTATTTTCTCATCTCCACCAAACACAGTCACTGAGATTCGAGAGGTATCGAATCCAAAAGCGTCCTTGATCAGTCTCCAACTTAGTTTTATCGACTCCTTTTTGAAATAATCTCCGATAGACCAATTGCCCATCATTTCGAAGAAAGTCAGATGGTGAGGATCTCCCACATTTTCGATATCGTTTGTCCTCACACATCTTTGGATATTGCAGAGCCTGCGGTTTGGCGGAACACTCTCTCCTGTGAAAAAGTTTTTTAGCGGAGCCATCCCGGAATTGATAATCAAAAGGGTAGGATCATTTCGTGGAATCAGCGAGGCATTGCCGATTTCCACATGCCCATTTTGGATAAAGAAATCCAGAAATATCTTTCTTACTTCGTCACTTTTTACCTTCATAGCGTTTCTCCTTTTATCGGGTTATTTTCATAACGTTTCTCTTATTTTAAAAAGAACTCATCTAACATTTAATTCAACCAGAATACCTCAAAAAAGTCAAACACCTTACTGTTGCAGAGTCAAAAAAAGTCAAACACCAACATTCGCTTGACAATAGAAAAATAGTAAAATAGACTAGGATGATGACTCAGAACATTGTCAACTGAATATTGTCTAAAACCCACTAGATCGAGGAGAATTTTATGGAGCGTAAAAACGAAGAATTTATTCGTTCTTTTCTTAAGTTCTGGAGAAATAATGGATTCCAGATATTGGAAAACCCTTCAATAATTCCAATAATATGGACGAGTTCTCTATTCGTCGGGTCTGGATTGGTAAGCTCCCTGGAAACAAACAACACGAAGGAGACAATAGAAAAAAACTTAACGATGTGCCAACCCTGCATAAAGCATGGCACAAGCCGCCTTTCTCTTGATGAAATGATGGATAGAGACGGCTACCTGACTTTTTTTGAACAACTGAATTGTTTTTCCGGCAGTTCAACTCCCCTCTCCTCTTTCATCAAAAACGTATGGGAATTCCTTCAAAATGTCGCAAAACTAGATAGACAGCATCTTTATGTGGGCGTCTCGGAAATGCAACCGGAAGTAGCATCGTTCTGGATTAAGGCAGGAATAGAACCGAATAATCTCGTCTTTCCAGATCCGGAAGCGTATGTGTTAGATCTGCCAGGAGAATCGCTCCAAGGGATTTATAGCCCTATTTATTATGACCGGGCTGATCTTGCTGATTACCCATGTGAAAGCGATCGATGTGGAATCAACTGCTCATGTGATCGCTTTTTGCAAATTGGCGATGTTGGACTTTTGCATTTTCATGACCAGACCATATACGATCACGGAATGGGGCTGGAGAGGGTTATATCTATATGTAATGGACTCCCTCGCGTTTCCGAAATTGCTGAATTTCGTAAACTGAAAACAGCAGTCCGATCTATTTGTTCGCTAAGTGAAAAGCAAGAAAATATACTTGCCGATCACTTTCGATCCGCCATCGTGTTATTCTCCTTTTCTGTTAAGCCAGGTAATACTGGCCGCGGTTATGTCCTGCGAAGTTTGTTGAGAGAGATTTTCTGGATCTTGCGTCAAAAAAAAGAGGAACACTTACTGAGAGACGCTGAGCTCGAAAACTTGTTTCATGTCATTGCATCCTTTCATCCTTTTGTGGAAGGCCACAAAGATGTCTTCGTGGCCGAAACTCTTCTTGAAATGAAGAAGTTTAACGAATTAGTTGAAAAGGGAAAGAAGATCGTGGAAAAGATGGCGAGAAAGGGCCCACTTACAGATAAAGACATGGTCTTCTTGTGGGAAACTTATGGGATATCCCCCGATCTTGTCCGTTCCTTTTGTTAAAATCAACCTGGAGTTCCCCTACCTTCCCCTACCTACGAGCCATAGATAATTCTATGGCTTTTTTTAATTAAAAAACCCAATTAACTAAGCTTGATCAAAAAAACTTAGTTAATTGGGTTTGCTGCATTTTTAAATTGATTCAAATAACCTCAAACAGATTCAGATTATTTATCACCTCCTTTAGTAAAGAACGCATAAACGCACACTTATTGTCATCAATACTTTTACCGGAGATCCTTTGAAAAGCAGGACATGGTCCGCCACAAATATTACGTGCTGGACATCTCATACAATCGTTTTCGCGATGTATAGGTATCTGAAGTATGTCGCTTGCATGATCCAGAGGAACCGAGAGAAATGAATGCCATTTCTGAGAGCAGAATGATACCTTTCCGTCCGGATCGATTAAGGCCATCGCAGCGTCACAAATCAATGAACATGGACTCTCCCGTTTGACATTTCCAGCAAGTGCAGCCAGTGGCGGTGAAGCCGCCGAATCGACGCTCACACCATACTTCCGAGCAATGCTGATAAGTTGGACTAACAGTTTGGCGTATTTCTCCCCGGGAACAGTCCACTGAACTGTTTCGAAGTGCAAGGGAGTATTCACAGTAACTGTTTTCATTGGAAACGTATCAAGCACGCTCGTAAAGATACTCGGCAACTCATCCAAAAAATCCGAATTCGGCGTAATGAGTACGTGAGAGTCAATGCCTGCCTCAACCAGCCGCATGTAGTTGGCATACACTTCATCAAAAGTGCCACGACCATCTGCATACACGCGTAGCTGATCATTGATACCCTTTGGCCCATCAACAGACACGCCGACTTTTACATCATACTTCTTAAAGAATGAGACAATTTCTTCCGTCAGAAGCGTTAGATTGGTAGTAATTGTATAGAGCGGACGCACCATTTTGCCATGAGCAATGGCATCCTCGATAATTTCCACCGCGCGTTTGATATAATCAAAACGAAGTAGTGGCTCTCCACCGAAGAAATGATACGTCACGCGACTTTCTGTGCCATACGAAATTGTCGTGCGAACCACTCTTTCGAGTGTTTCTTTTGACATAGTCCGTAGTTCGTCGACATGTTTTACTACGAAGCATTCGATGCACCGAAGATTGCACTTTTCCGTAAGCACAATTCTGAATGCGCGAACGCTTGGGCGCAGATTGAATTCCATGACAGACTGCTGTGATAGATGTGTTGTGATAAGTCCGAGTTCAATGAGCTCATCGACAGCATCAGCAACATCTTCGTCGCCATCATGAGCTGAAATTACCTCGTCCTTGGTTCGCATTTCAGCAAAATTACCCAGAAGGGTTTGATGAACCAGATCCAGTTCAGTAAGTGCCAAAGTTTCTTCATTGAAGTGAACAAGGACTCCTTCCGCACCTTCAAAGAATTGATGTGGTACTGCGATAAATTTCATAATCACCTCCTCCAGAAGGTTGGAATGTCAAATAAGGATACGCAATGACTACCGAAACACGGTGGCACATCATGCATGATTAACTCATGACGTTCGAGCGCCTTCAATAGCGCGTCAACCGGATCATCAAACAAGTTTCCTAAGACAACATCATCCCGATGAAAACACGGGGTAAGTATTCCTTGTGCATTGCATACAAAGTATTCTTTTCCCATGCGGCATTGTGCGTAGCAAGGCGCCGTTTGTCCAATAAATGCACGCTCGGTTAATTCGACATATTTCAACGCGTGCAGTGAATGAAGATGTTGAATAGCATCGTACATTGCGCGCATGATACTGCCTGTATCAGGTTGATTGTCAGGAAAAAACACGCGCTGGATGCGTACATCTTTGATACCGAGCTTCCGTAGCCAGAAAATTGTTTCCAGTAAAGTCGGAGCATTGATTTCTGAAACTACGGTGGTAGTAGCCACGGCACAATACCCTTTACTGACAAGGCCGGTGATAGCATTGACGGTATCGGCATAGCGCCCACGTTGGACATTGTGGATTGATGCATCATGAGAGTCGATCGAAATGTCAATTCGATCTATCCCAAGATTAATGATGGTATCAAGATCATCTTCGCTCAGACAAACCGCACTGGTATTTATGATCACCCTCAAACCTCGCATCTTCAACTCACGGACAAGAACATAGGTTTCATGCTTGAGTCGCGAATGCAGCGGATCGCCTCCAGAAAGAATCACTGTATTAAATCCAGCAGAGGCGACCTTTCCGGCGATGTGACTTGCCTTTTTCGAATGGACTCGAAAACGCGAACGTCTTTCGTGTCCTGTCGTGTAAAAACAGTATGTGCACGAAATATCACACACACTATTTACCAGCAGAAATAGCACTTTCATTGATCACCTCCGATATAAAATATGCCTGGCGAGCAAAGCCCACCAGGCGGTTGTGAGAGATTTGGGCTTGTTAGCCCGATTGGCAGCTCGTACGCGGCGTCTGCGACTTGAGCTGAATGCGACGAGCCTTAACTCGCCCTTTCTTCTGTTGCGTTTTCATGAGATGCACCTCCTTGATTGATGGACTGCCGGTCGTTGACGTCAACAAAGTTCTCAAAGAACTTCTATAAACCTTACAACCAATAGCCAATTTTGTCAAACAGAATGATTATCAGGCCACGACTTTAGTTTCTGTTCATGTCCAAATTTTTCCTGCTCCTATTTTAGAAAAACTGCTAGAGTTTCCGCCAAATACCAAGGCAGCCCCCTCAGCAATTCCATACAATTTTGAATTTGTATATTTGGAGTCGGAGAAAAGATTTTTGGCACGATTAAACGATTCTTCTGTCGCATGCACCAACACTCCCACAGAACCTGCTGTAAGATTCCAACCTTTTCTAATTTCGTACAATTCGTCTTCTTCATGAATATACCATTCGACAAGAGCCTGCGCACCAGCACTCATTCCGGCCACAATAACCCCCCGCTCAATGGCTTCACGCAAGAGAGGTACAAGATTCCATTTTTCAAAGTGATCTATAAGAAACTTGGTTGTACCGCCTCCAAGATAAATAACAGAAGCGTTTTTTATCGCATTTTCGGAAAATTCTTGCCCCTTCGCTTCTGTAGCAACTGTAACATTGAAATAATCCCCGAAAATTTTATTAATTATTTCTCCATATCCTTCAGCATCGCCTGCGGCAGTACCGAAAAAAACAAAAGATGACCCCTTGATTGCAGATTTCATTATTGATTCATCTATCTCTTGCGTTTCTCCTTTTGCAATCTCACCACCTCCAATAATGAATATATTCTTCTCCATACTTTTTTATAAAATTAACAAGCAGTTAAGTTAAGTTAATACCCATATTCATACTTTAATACCGTCACTGCATTTTGTCCAGCAGTTACAGGCAAGAAAAAACGCCTCGAAATTTAGACATTTTAAGTATATGCAACAAATACTCTTATGTGTGTTTTTTTGTAACTTTATCTTCCGCCACCAATTCCTTAATCCTCTCTGCTACCAATTTCGGAGTAGTTTCAGATTTTACGATAAAATCCACAGCGCCCAACTTTTTAGCTTCTTCTTGAACTTCCTTTTTTGTGTAATTAGTGAACATCGCTACTGAGATGTGTTTTGTTTTTGGATTTTCTTTTATAGCCTCTTAGGTATCCTCATTCCGTTTTCATTCACTCTTAGAAGAATATCAAATGAATTCTTGGAAGACATTGGCTATTTTAAATTCAGCAGCGGTTTTTCCCATCCAAAACAAGTTTCAGTTTTCTCCAAAACCGCAAAAGACTTTTTACACTCAGAATCAAGTCGAGCATATTCCTGAAGAACGGTCACAACTTCTTCCATAAATCCGCCAACTGTTCCATCTGAGTCATCCACCCCGCCGGTGCAAAGTTTCTTATCAAGACGCAATAATAACTTGACCAACAATTCCGCGGTTTGCTCACTGACTGGCAATTCTGAAACAATTTTAGCCAAGCGATTGCATCCTTCCGAAAGCGAGTCCTGATAAGCAAACCAAGTTCGAGAGGGACCGCTATATGCTTTTATATATTTCAGCGCGGAAGCAATATCTTGTTTGGTTCCTTTTAATTCTTCTTCGCCCAACTCTCCTATTTTTCCACTGCATACCGGACTGCTAAATATTTTTTTGTCTTCCAGCTCCAATTTCTTACCCCGCATAACAGTATAAATGGATACGGCTACCATGTGCTTGCAAAGAGTGTCATTCTGCCCAAGATAACAAGTGCAAGTAGCTAGTCCAAATCGCCGGGCTTCCACGGAAACTCGATAAGGTTTTGTTCCCGCAACCACAGCCGAATACGCGCCAATACCTTCTTCAAATTCCGTCACTTTTCCGCTTTCATATAAAGCCACCGCTTTTTCAAAAGTCGGCGGATCTGTTGCGAATTTGATTTTTTCTAAATTATAGACCGGTTGCATATTTATTTTCCATTTATCTCACTTCGTATTTTTTCAATCCAATCAATCGTTTCTTGGACTTTATCTTTATATTGTTCCGTCAGCAAATCTTTAAAGAAAAACTTTTCTTTCGGAAACTGATTTAAACCGAGCTCTCTCGGATCCTTATGAATAATAGCGCCCTTTTCATAGTTGCATCTTATATAATCAATATACAAGTCTCTGCAAAAACCACCCTTGCTGGTAGCTTTATTAGCAAAAGCCAAAAATGAGTTTTCATTATTAGCCAAATGAAACTTGATCTCTCCCTCTCTTTCAGTCCTATGCAATATTGGAGTGTACCTCTTGTAGAGCAGCTTATTTTCCTTGCCTTCTTCGACTACAATAACGAATAAGTAAACGGGAATTTCAAATCCGCGCCAATATTCAATAGTCTTCGGCTTTATCGTATTATCAAAGTTTCCGTTTGATTTTCCTTCCTTATCTTTCCATTTAATTTCGTATTGAGGCAGCCAACTTCTTTCACTATCATTTCCCACGCTGGTCAAGATAATTTTATCTATCTGTGTTGTTTTCAGCTGGACAGCAAATAAAACATTTGTTGATTCTGAATTTTCTTGATTTATCCACTCGCAAAAGTAGTCAATTCCAATATCGTTGCCGCCCTCAACTTTATGCAAGATTGCGTATTCCGACAATAATGAAAGAAAGAAGCCTTCTCCAAAATGACACCGTCTAATCTCTTTAGATATTATTGATTTTTCCATAAGCTTTAATTTTTATTTTCAATGGCTTCTTTCAATTTCCAAAATCTACTGCTTCCCTTAAGAATCAGATCATTAATAAGATTATAGATTTTTGACTTTAAATCACTGTCTCCATTCTGATATAACACCTTAAAGGCATCCAAAAAGTCATCGATGTAAACAGAGGTTCTGAACTCCGGTTTATTATCATATTGATCAAGCAAATGGATCTTCAGTATTTCATAAGTTTCTTCTGGTGCCTTTTCAACTAAGAATGGCAATGATTTTATCAGTCCGTAATCCCAATTTATTTCTCCCTTGCTTTTCTCCAGTGTTTTTTTGATATTGGTGGCAAGCCATTTTGAATCTTCAAAAACATTCTGCTCTTTTTCTATCCAAAATCCAAAGCCGGTAAATATTTTTTCATCTTTGACATTCTCCAACGTCCAGTCCCATAAATCCTTAATTTTTTCTACATTGATTTTATTTTCCGAAATAAAACCTAGGGCATTATCGCGCGAAATGGCATGACGACCAACGAAAGAGATAAACTCTTCATATCGCTTGGTATTTTTTGTTTCCCAAAACAAGTTGAATAAATCGGAACCTATCTCAAACTCAGGAAAATGAACATAAGCAAGAGCCAGGTGCGTAGCCAATCCTTCGTTCAGATCTCGAAAATACTTTCTTTTAGTGTAATTACTAGGATTTATTTTTATGGCTCGTTCGTATAATTTATGAAAATCATTTTCATTGAACATATCCCCATAGATATTGGAAGAAACATATCCCTCCCAGGCGGCCAGATACATATCAAATTTGTCACTGTCTTCCGGAAAAATCTTAGGAATTAGTTCTTTTATCCATTTTTTATCACGGTAATAAAACGACGGCAGATAATGCCCAAATAAAAACATAACTGCATAAGTATCTTCTTTTACTAAAACTTCCTCGTAAATATTCTTTACTTCTTTGGATATTTTTATTTCATCCTCTTCCTCAAATGAATCTCTGTCACGATAGACAAACAAAACGAGTGATTCAAAAGATCTTCCACGAACAGAGTTAATGGCGACAGAGAATGGGTCATTTCCATAATCATCCGCGTTGCTTTTGGTATCCGGATCAGAATAGGAAATCAGATATTTGATAATTTTCAGAAGTCTGTCACGATATTGAGAAAAATCGATATTTGCGGTGTTTTTATTCTCGCCCAATAAACTTTTCAAAACGTCAGCCATTGCATAGTGAACCGACCTCCAGTTGGCAACCCAGGAATCAAATCTCTCTCTTTCTCTTTTTTCTTGACTGAATTTTTCCTTTTCTCCGGATTCAATGATATTTTCCATTAAAATCAACAGATTGTTGTAATCTGGCTTTGCTTCTTGTTTATCTTCACGCATCACATCATAAACACCCTGTAAAAATGAATAGGTATAATGTTCATCCAGCGACTCCCTATTGAAAAATAAGTCCGCGTTCGCTACATATAATTCAAATCTTTTTTTGATGTCTTCTTTAAGCAAGCTTCCCATTCCTTCGGCATTTAAAGGTTTGAGGAAATTTTTTTCAGCATCTATCTCACGAAGATTTTCCGGCTTCCATTCGTTGGAAAGTTTTTCAACAATTTCAGCCACAGTCATTTTTTGCAAATCTTCAATTGTAGCCGGCGCTCTTGATACGACAAAACCGGACATTCCTGAACCAAAATTGGGCTCCGGCTGGAAATCTTTTTCAATTTTTCCACCCAAGTCTCTTTCGGCCTTTTTCTTTTCTTCTTCTGAAAGTTCAGAAGAGATGCAAGCAAGCAATTCTCGCCCTTTATTTTTATACCAAAACTCTTCTTTCTTTTCCCGCTTTCTGCTAAAAAACTCTATTACTTTTTCAATATATTGCCTTTTGTCAGGATCAGATAATACCGAAAAACCATGCTTCAACGCCTGATCATATTCTGCTTTGCTAATCAACTCATAATATTCTTCCTTTTCTTCAAAAAATCTAAAAATAGCGTCTTTCAATTCATCCTTGAAAATATCCGGACGAATACCGGCTAAAGCGAATAATCTGAAACGCCACATTGATTGATTAAGCGGAATTGATTCAATATATTTTTTGTATATCTCTTTTGCTCTTTTGGGATTTTTCTCAATCATTCTCTGAAGGAGTTTTTTCATTGCCGCCGCGAGATTTTTAACATCGTCCCGATACGATAGGTGCCGGTCATCATTAAGTTCTAGCGCAAAGAAATCAACATCGTAAAAGCCCAGTTTGTCTGAAAATTCAAATATACTGCCCTCGTCTTTTGTTTTTCCTTCGAGAATAATTTTTTTCATTGTTTCCGAAACCAATTCCAGGGCTTTTCCTAAATTATCATCATCTATATTAACTACATATTCAAAGACTTTGACTTGGCTCAAGTCGTGAAAGTAAAACGGATTGTCTGATCCATACTTTTTTTCTTCATCAGTCATTTCACTTTTAGAGCGAATGGCGAGAACCGCTTCAGCCAGAATCAGAAAACTTTTCCAGTTTTTTGCGTCATGAAGAGTATTAAGCATTTTCCCATATTCAAAATCATAAAGGGTGAATTTTCTCATAAGCTGAATCCAGTTATCATCCTTAATTTTTTCAACAATCCTAGCAAGTTGATCAGCCGGCAATGATCCGCAAATCCAAGAAAACCGACTAACTACTTCCGGATTGAAATTTTCTTCAGAAATTTTAACTTTAGACATTATATCCGTTATTCCTTCAGGGTCTTTCTCCGAAACAGCCACGAGATATTGCAGTTCCGGTAAAGTATAAAAGAACTGATTCGGATCATCAGCTTTTTTCTTTATTGCATCAAGAAATCCATTCTTCCATAACCAAGAAATCCAATCCTGGTTAGCTTTAGTATAAAAGTAATTTCGGGCATCTTCATTAGCAGAAGTAATTTCTTTCACATTATCAAGGCTAGCGCCGCCCGGACCCGCCTTTATTATATCGTCTATTTTTTCATGTAATTTGATCTGATCCATGAAGTTACTTTTTTGTAATACAATATCTATTAAATAATTCGTGTAGTAGATATATTAAATCAATACAAACTATTTCAAAAATATAATCCTCAGCTTCAACCAACTTTTCTTTAGTTAACTGATTAAAACTTTGGTTAGGATAAATTTTATCTAAAATTGCCGGTCTATTTTTGGGCGCAAAATGAACAATGCAAGAAAGATAATCTTTTATATTCTCGAATTTTTTAAACTGTTCCTCGACTGCTGGATTTACATACTCAGGAATACAACTTAACGCATTGTTAAAATCTGAAGGGGTTACAAATGTGATAAGTTCGCGAATTGAAGCAGCGCAATGCTGCATCCAATATTCATCATTCCATTTTGCGCCAGATCCAAATAAAATTTTTGCATTATTGATAATTCTTTTGATATCAACTTCCTTATTTTTTTTCTCTTCTGCAATCTTAAAAATCACATCTAGATAAGTTGCAACAATATGAATAACATCGCTAGGAATATCTATAAAATTTTTCGGAATTTGATGTGGCAACAATTTTCCCGAATCAACTGGAACCTGAGCTTGTTGCACTGTCTCTAATAATTTATCTTTTAATTCACTCATAATAATTATCAGTATTCCACAATTTTTATTTCATTTTCAGCAAGTCCATAAAGTTCATTAATCTCTCAAGCTAAACTAATTCCATTTTTAAATTATCCCACTTATCACTAAAATCTATCTTTAGACTTTTTTCTAATGGAGAAATGTTTGCGCCAAGTAATTTTATATGAAAAATATATTTGCCCGGATCTAAATAACTCGGGACTCCTGCTCCACTATGCTTTGCCTTATGAAAAATGAATATTTTATTAAGATCTTCTGCGGTAAACACAACATCGCAAAACACTTCGCTATTTTTATAAATACTGCGAGAATTGTCAGTATTTTCATTTGCCCAATGCAAAAAGAACGGTGAAATAGGAATGTTTTTATAATTTCCATTTTCAAGTTTTTTAATTTTTTCAACTCGAACGTCACTTTCTCCAATTCTCCGTAGCCCGTTGTTGTCTACCCCAATCCGGAAAAACCAGCCAAGCTTTCCATTAAAGGTAGTATTGCGTCTTAGGTGACAATAATTGTTTTCGTTGCTCGATGACAGAAGATATTCAAACTTAACTTCCGGCTTTGGTCGTCCAAGCCAGTGAAATATTTTTTCTATCCAATGTATAGGGTTGATAAAATTAAGTAAATCCATATTATTTTTTCCACAATTTTTATTTATTCATCTGCCAATCCCGTAAAGCCTACAAATTAATTCATTTACTCTTTATAGTCTCGGGCTATGGTTTGTTTTTCAAAGTTATTAGACCAGTCCCTTGAATTTGTAAGTCCAAAATCTTATCCGCAATCCCTACCGTTTCATGTTGCTGCTCTGGTTTTAATTTTATTACGGGTATTTTTCCGACATAATAATCATCGAGCACATGATTCTTATGGCAAAGCAGTAAATAAATTTAGTGGATTAAAAAACTTTCAATCTTATTTATGGAATTTTCAAAATTTCTTTCAATTTCATGTTCCCATATTCTAAAAACTTTCCAGCCGTTCTTTTTTAACTTTAATCGATTTTTTCTGTCTCGCTTGATGTTGGTGTCTATTTTATTAATCCAATACTTATTCGCAAGCCTTTTCTTTTGTTTTTCAAATCTGTATCCGTGCCAGAAATCCCCGTCAATAAATACTGCTTTCTTTTTTCTGGGTAGCGCAACATCAGGGTTACCAAATGCTTTTTTGTAATGCTTTTGAAAATACACGCCTCTTTTTGCCAATTCTCTGAAAACAGCTTTTTCGATTGATGTATTTTTAGAACGAATTTTTGACATTATCTCGCTCCGCTTTTCCTTTGAAAAAATATCTGCCATATTGAATCTTGCTTAACCTTCCAGCGCCTTGATAATTTTTCTCGTAACATGCCACATCACAACAGGAGCGACTGCATTTCCCAACGCTTTGTAATTTACGGCTTTTGTAGCCGGCAACTTAAAATTTTCTGGAAAAGACTGTATCCTTGCAACCTCCCTCGGCGTAAACATTCTATATTTTCCGTTTATACATAGTACCGGATCCGTGCTATTTAAACTGACCTTTGCCAAATGAGCGCCAACGGTATTGCAAGGCTCGCCTATTCTTTGAGCCCTTCCCTTATTCATTGTTTTTGCATGTTTAGTATTTTTCATTCCTTGCACGGCTCTTTCGCTAAAATAAAACCGCTCCTCTATTTGCTTCTCGGGAATTACTATACTGGATATCGGAGTCGGTTTTTCAAATGTTACGGGATCGGGAAAGGAAAATCTTTCAAAGGCCCTTTCATTCCTAAAACCGACGATAAAAACCCTTTCTCGTTTTTGAGGAACGCCAAAATGAGATGCATTCAAAATTTGATATTTCACATGATAGCCCGATTTTTTAAACTCCTCCAAAATTAAAGGGAAGGCCTCTTTCTTATTTGCAGAAAGAATACCCTTTACGTTTTCAGCAATAAAAACAGATGGGGTTTTTTCTCTTAGTATTCTGCACATTTCAAAAAAAAGCTGCCCTTTTTCACTTTTATACCCGAGTCTTTTAGGGTTTTGAGCCACAACAGAAAATGATTGGCAGGGAAAGCCTCCGGTTAAAATATCATGGTTTGGAATATCACTACTTTTCAATTTCCTTATATCCCTGACTTCGCATTCAATTGGAAAGTTGGCATTATAAATCTCACAAATAGGCGCGTCAAAGTCCATTGCGTAAACTGTTTTTGTCTTTAGTTTTTGATATTTTTTACCTAAAAAAACAAAGCCTCCTTCGACTCCCAAGTCCATTCCTCCGCAACCGGTAAATAAAGAGGCTACTTTATAATTTTTTTTCATACTAATAGTTTTTCCCAATTACCGGAATTTGCCGAATATTTCACATCGGCACCGTCCCGGATGACCATGCCCAATGAGTCTGCCTTGTATTTTCCAACAGGATCCTGAATAAGAAAAAGACTGACAGCTTGACTGGAAATCATTAATCTATAAATGAAATAAATTGACCGGTGAGAATTGGCTGCACTCCATTCGCTTGGAGTCATATGGAAATTAGTACTTGAGAGTTTCCCTCTGCTTATACTAGTCTTTACTTCAATAAGCCTTCTTAAGTCATTGATTCCGTCGAAAGAGGTTATATCGTAACCAACTGCGAATTTTTCAGGAATTTTCTGGATCATATGCAAAATATCTTGGCGACCCAAATTCGTGAGCCTAGTTTTTTCATGTTCTATGACCATTGATTCTCCAACGTCTCCAATCTCTTTGGTTTTTACTTTTTCTTCTCTTTGAGTGTTTTTCTGAATCTTTTTTAACAATTCCAAAATAAATCCGGACTGTTTTTCCATTCCAGCCTTTTCTCCCATTTCTCCTATTATAGAAGCAACATCCGCTTCAAATATGCTGGAATCCAGTTGCTCGTTCACATATGCGAACCAGGCATCTTGCGATTTGGCAACATCAGATGCCGATAATCTAATTTTCCCGTACATCTCCTCATAGGGCTGAAAATACTCAACATTGTTAACAAACGCATGCAGAGTTTCTAAGTGGGCGTTGTTTAGATAGTATTGATAATTGGGTCTCAATGTAACAAGGTCAGCTAGTTCCATATAATCCATAATATCGCCTGCATATCTTGTAATGTCTCCGCCCTGGTCATATTCGGTTTTCGCCTCTCTGTTTTTCAAAATAAATTCAACTGTTTCTTTCGGACTTCTGGAGTCCCTGGTAACTCTGAGATCATTAAAAATACAGTGCGTTGCCTCAGCTTTTGTTATTCCAAATTTTTTGTCGCCTGCAATTTTCTGACCCTCAAAAAAAACTTGTACCAAATATTTGGCCGGCTTAAATCTGATTCCTTTTTTTATCAATTCAGCAGTTTCCTGCGGCTTCAAATGGCCTCCCGGGTATTGGAAATAAAAAAGGAAATAACGAAAGAATTCTATCAAGTCTTGGTTTTCCGACAAAAGGAGAGCCATTCTTCCCGGCTTAATAATATCGCCTTCGCATTCAATCAATCCGAAGAGAGACGATATTTCCGTCCTCCAATTATTGATTGTTTTTTCAGTTTTTGAAGCATTGCCCGGGTAGAGTTTTATGACTTGATTGAGCGTTTTATTGAAATTATCCTTATTTGCTGGTTCAATGCGGGAAATTTCCGTTGCCATATAAAGCAACACGCTCTCAACATCATTTTTGAACCTGGGTCTTACATGATGAAGCCTGCAATAATATTCGTCTGGCACTTTATACATAGCAATTTACTTAAATAATTTTATAAGCTGTTTTCCCAAAGATTCTGCCATCAAAGGAGGAACTGCATTTCCGACTTGTTTGTACTGGCTTGTTTTTGATCCATAAAAGATAAAATCATCCGGAAAAGATTGAAGTCTTGCTGACTCCCTAACTGTCGGAATTCTATTGAACTTGTAATGGAAATGATGCCGGTGGCCAGTGTCGATCGTGGAGCTTGGTTTCTTGCTATTAAAGCGCGTCCAGGCAATGTGAACTTTTCTTGTGGACTTAAGATGTTCAGGCAAGTCCTTATAATTTCCACCATCGGGAACCAACGCAATAATCGAAACAGTTTTTTCGCTGTGCTGGGAAACTTCGTGATTATATATCTTGTTTATATTAAGTCTCATCAACTTTTGATAGCCCGATTTTGGCTTTATCTTATTCAACACGCCGTCCTCAATACTGTTTTCTGGCAAGTCGCACAACGCATCAAAACATGATTGTTTATGCTCCAGAGAAATTTCCTGCGGATATTCAAAATTACTTCTTCCCAGGACGCCGACAAACACAACCCTTCGTCGGTTCTGAGGAACACCATAATCGGAAGCTAGAAGAATTTTGTATTTAACATCATAGCCAAGGCCTGAAAAATCTTTTATAATCTGATCCTTGATTTTTCCGCCGGACATAGAAACAAGGTTTGGAACATTCTCAAGAATAAAGGCTTTGGGTTTAAAATGCGCCACTGTTTTAACGAATCCCATATACAGATTATTCCTTGAATCATTAGGATTTCTTTTCCCCGAAATGGAAAAGCCCTGGCAAGGGGGGCCGCCGATGATGACATCGACTTTATTGCCGACTTCTTTCGAAATTTCTTCGGGCTTGAATTTGCCCAGATCTAGTAATATCGTCTTCGCACCGCGGTGGTTTTTCTCGAAAGTAACAAGCGAATCTTTCCAGTTATCGACGCCTGCAAGAATTTTAAAACCGGCTTTTTCAAATCCAAATGAAAGCCCTCCGCAACCGGAGAACAAATCAAGAACTGAAGGTTTTTTATTTTCCTTGTTATCTTTCGTCATAACATTATATCAATCCCTTTTCTTTAAAGCTCACGGAATTATCTTCAGTTATTATTATATGATCAATAATTTCTATGCCCATAATCCTTCCTGCTTCATTGAGTCTTTTGGTAACTTCTACGTCATCTCCTGACGATTCTGCGCTTCCCGATGGATGATTATGCGCTATTATCACAGAAGCCGCCAGACAATCAATTGCAGGCTTGAATACTTCCCTTGGATGAACCAGATTCGCGTTGAGCGTACCGATCGAAACCGTTTCCTTATGAACCAATTGGTTTCTGGCGTTAAGATATAAAACAACAAAGTGCTCTTTTTTGGCTGTTCGCAATTCCTGAAGTTGAGCGACTGCATCCTTCGCTGAATTGATGGTCGGCAAATTATTATCCTCAACCTTCAGGGCTCGTTTGGTTAATTCAAAAGCAGCTAATAGCAAACAGGCTTTGCCCTGCCCAATGCCTTTTATTTCCGATAATTTTTCAAAATCGAGCGACAACAACTTTTTCTTGGGAAATTTATCCAATATTTCACCGGACATTTTTAGCACATCTTTTCCTTCAGTTCCTGTTCTGAGCAAAATTGCCATAAGCTCAACGTCCCGAAGATTTTTCACTCCCTTTTCAATCAATTTTTCTCTTGGCATTTCATGTTTTGGAAGGTCTTTAATCTTTGCCATTTTTATTTCTTCCAATCACTAATAATAACACTCCCTCGATCAACTTTCACTTTAACCTTCTGCCTCTCCTTCTATCCCAAAGCAGTAACTATTTCCTTGGGCAAAGTAAGACCAAGACTGCCTCCGGCGCGGCCCATACGGGTAAGTTTTCTAGTGTTTTTGTCCGCCATTTTTTTATTGGCATAAAAGTGTTACTTAACTAGTTACTGAACAATTTTTACTCCTTTATATTACCGCCAAACAACCCCAAAGTAAAGTATTTAGCCTGTTTTAGGTGGTTTTTTACTGTTAGCATTTTTTTCCACGAACTCCTTTTGTTTCTTTCTTTTTCCCAGCCAGCCCATTTCATCAACCTCGCTGGAATTTATATCCGACAGCTTCTCCAATTCCCTATCTAAATCAAACACGATTGGATTGACCTCCAATGCCACCTCGTTGATTCCTAGCAGTTTTATGCCGTCCAATCTTCTGACTCGTGACAGTGCCACATATCCCATCCCGTATTCAAAAGATTTACTCAAATCCATTTCCACCGCATCAAGCGTCATACCTTGGCTTTTGTGGACTGTAATTGCCCAAGCCAGGCGAAGCGGAACTTGAGTAACAGATGCCAGTGTCACATCATTTTCTTCAATTGACCATTTTTCAGGGATAGCAATAATCGTTTTGCCTAATAGTGTCTGAATGATTGGCAATCCGCTCTCTTCAAAGCCGGTCACCTTTCCAAGCGTGCCATTGACATAACCTCTCTCAAAATTATTTTTAACAAACATTACCACCGCACCTTTTTTGAGAATAAGTTTTTCAGGAGCCAGGCATCCTTTCTTTATTGTGTTGACCAAATTTTCTATGCCAGTGGAAGTCATATGGAATTCCCTTGGCTCTTCTTCGATTTTTTGCAATTCAAAATCGTTTATAGCATCCACATTGGCATTGTGCGTGAATAGTTTGGTGGGAGCGATGCTGTTTTTTATAGGTTGGTTTTCCCGTGAAAGAATCATTCCCATCGTTTCAGTGTCACAAGTCCTGCTTCTGATGTCGTTGAGAATTTTGAGCATTTTTTTGTCTTCTTGGCGGTGTTGTTCTTCCAGATAACAAATTTTTGGGTTTGTTTCTGCCCACGCCCCGGATTCAATGACAAAGCACGCTTTTCTTCCATATTTTGCCACGGGAGGCAACTGAAAAAAATCTCCACAGAGAATAACTTGCAATCCTCCAAATGGCAGGAATGGTTCTTTAAATCTTTTGCAAATGCTGTTGACAATATCCAACTGATGAGCGTGAAACATAGATATTTCATCTATTATCAGCACCTTGGTTTTTTTGAGTCGTTGTTTGATAAAATGCCTGCTTTTAAGTTTGGAAAAATCCGCTTCGGTGAATACATCCTTGATGCCCAGCCCCGACCAGCTATGAATGGTTTGTCCGTTCATATGAGTCGCCGCGATTCCGGTGGAAGCCGTCACCGCCACTCCGATATTTTTGCCTTTAAGATAACCAATATATTGGTTCAATAAAAAAGTTTTCCCACTTCCGGCGGGGCCTGTCAGAAACACATTGTGTCCCATTTTCAAAATGTCCAGAGCTGTTCGCTGTTTCATCGTTTTTACATCATTTGTTCTTCAATTCTAGCAAAAAACAGCGCTCTGGTAAAGGGTTTTAAGGCCTAAATTTAGCGAAATTTTAGCCTGTGTGCGACTTTTCTCTGAAGTTGGGTAAGTGGATGCCACTGCATAACAAAACCGGGATGTTTTGCTCTGGTTTCACTTTGTTATAATCCAGCTATTTCAATTCCCAGCGGACTGGACAGCTTCCATTTCATCGTTCCACCGCTAATGTCCAGCATCTCGTTGATCATCGCTATTTCGTGCTTGTCACTCCATGCTTCTGGAAAAGGATATGCATATTTTTGCTGTTGGACGAGCGTCCGGCAATAATTTGTATCCAAACATTGGTCTATCGTTTTTACCTTCCCATCCTTGTCTCTCACTTTGCCGTAATTTATATCCCAATCCATATATTCCTGAAATTTGGCGTCATCGTCAAAAATGTGAAAATAACTTTTGGAATCTTTTCTATGCAGTTCTCTGGCAAGCGCGATTAAATCTGCCTGAGAAGTTTTTGGAGGAATAACTACACTCTTCCAAGTCTTTCCAGATTTTTCGTAACTCTTAAGTTCTCTGTATGCCACAACTTTTTCTTGGGCTGTTTCGCCGGATGCTTTATTTTCTTCCTGTTTTGAAATTTCTGTTTTCTGAACAGCCTCGCTTTTATTTTTTTCAGCATCCTCCATTGCATTACCTATGATAACCAACAGCATTACAAGAATAATTACAACCACTCCGAGTAAAATGATAACTAATTTATATGATTTCTTCTTTGGTTTTTCGTTATCCAGTTTTGGTTCTGAAACACCGCTGTATAATTTTGCAAAATCAGCGTCACTTTTGGTCAAATATATTATGCCTTCAAAGAAAGCGATGAACGATGGGATAAACGTCCAGCAGAAAATGAGATATAAAATTCCCTGCCCTGATTTTCCCAAATAGAATTTATGCGCCCCCAATCCTCCTAAAATCCAAGCTAATAAAAATGCGACTACTTTGCTTTTTGAATTTTTCACTAGCTGATGCCCTTCCTCCAGCCACTCTCCGCAATGCTTGCACTTTTTGGCTTCTGCCATAATTTCTTCTCCGCAAAATTGACACTTTTTGTTTTGTGATTCCATACATTATTCCTTAGTTGGTTATAATGCTGGACGGAAAAATACAAAGCTCCCCACCAGCGATGGCTTACGCCACCCACATCCCTTTCGAGATATGACCCACTACAGGTGCTCTAAACGAGGAGCTTAATGTCCTGTAGTGGGTTTTATTGCCATACCTTGCGATTTTACTCACAAGGGTTAGGCTATTCAGTTGTTGATTTCAATTATAGGGATTTTTCCCATAAAAATCAACCTCGTTCAGAGCATAATTTTTTTATTGATTTTCAAAGAACTTTGGTCAATCTATCCGCGACAGCTTCACTTCTTTCGCCATCTGATTTTTGGTGAGATGCGTGTATCTCTCTGTTGTGGCGATAGATTTATGTCCGAGCAAAATTTGGGTTGCCCGAAGGCTCGCCCCTTTTTCCAAAAGCCTCACGCAATAACTATGGCGAAGACTATGGACAGATATTCCTTTTCTAGCTACTCCGACTTCTTTCAAATAATTTTGAACCATAATGGATATTCTCCTTGCAGTCATTCTTCTTCCCAAACTGCTTTTGACCAGTGGTTCACTTGTTTCTTTGCCATTCAAAAATGCTTTCAATAATTTGTTAAGCCCTTTATTAATCGGCACCACCTGTTCCACATTACCTTTCCGCCTGATTTTAATTGTCTTACTTCCAACATTGATGTCGTTGAGTGATATATTAGCCAATTCTGAGAGTCGAAAGCCTGTCTCGACCAAAATCTTAATCGCCACCTCGTTTCTCTTCTGAAATTTGGATTTGTCTTTGTCCACCGCGCCGAGTAATTTCCTAATTTCAAATTCTGTCAGATATCCCGGCTCCCTGGCTATCACTTTTGGCATTGGCAGATTTTTCAGTGGATTATCCTTGATGATTTTTTCATCTTCCAAAAATCTGAAGAAATTGCGAAGCGTTGTTTGCTTCAATCTTTTGGTAATCGGCTGATTGGCTAACGAAAAGAGGAAAGCTCGGATGTCCTTCCTCTTTGTCGCCCTAATTGAACCGCTCTTTCCTAAATAATCGCGAAACTCATGCAAATTGTTTTTGTAAACTCTCACGGTGTGCTCGCTTAAGCACCGTTCCAGTTTCAGATAATCCAAATAGTTTTTGATATGGTCCATTGTGATTTTTCTCTTACCTCAATGGACACCATAGCTTTTTGGGGAATACTATCAAGGCCTTACTTATCCACTCCTTGGTTTTTGGCTTTTTCCAACAGATTCTTCAGTTTTTCCTGCCAATCTTCTCTTTTAATTTCTACCGGCAGACGATAATGCTCAATCGCAATCAGCTTTTCATCGTCAGTGCCGATTAGATATTGCTTGTCTCCGTCCACCAGAAAGTGATTATTGGCATCGTAGTAATATCCCAATCCATTGCTATCCGCGATAAAAGCTCGCTCGTCAATATATCTTGGCAGAGAAAATACAATCAATTTTTTGAGCGCCTCTTTGTCGCCTTTCAACTTATCAAACCGCACTTCGTTCAGCGTTTCCAAATCACTGATATCAAAGCCACACTCCGCAATTATTTTTTCCTCATCCTTAATCAGATATTTTCCATCCACAATCTCAGAAACATACCGCCTGAAAGCTGGATGGATTTTTTTAACATCTTTCAAATTATGAAAGAACCGCGCCTCACTTACTCCTAACAAAAATTGAATTATGATCATACTTGTTTAAAATTACAAATTAAAAGGGACTGACAACAGCTATTATCTGACTGTTTGGCAATACCGCCCATACAGCGTCCCAATAAATACTGCGAACAGCATCAGCATAAATAGGGATGCCAATAAGGATTGGGTTCTGGTCTTCATAGAATGTATTTCCTTGCCCGCAATTCCTCCAGCTGGCGAAGTGTGGGAAAGGATTGTTTAGGGATTATAGACTCCGGCTTCTTGATTCCTGCCTCAATGACTTTACCTCGCAACTGCTCCTCTCTTTTGAGTTGAGCCTCAAATTCTTCAAAGGTGGGACTTTCTGAAATGAGAACCCCGGCACTTGCCCGTTCATCTTGGATGGCAAACATACTGCTCATTCCCAGACTAATGACATGATCGCTAAAGCCTCCTGATTTGTGATCCAATCTCCAGCCGTAACTTTTTTCTTCAGCGTTCAGGCTCAATAACTCCTCCTCCAGCAGTTTATAAGGAAAAATTCGGATGAGGCTGTTATGGAAAAGATAGAATAAATTTTGGGACAGCTTCTGAATAGTGCTACTGGTGAATGTGAATTCCTCAATTCTCACTCCCATCCTTTTCAGTTTTTGGGCGCTGTTTTTCATCTGCCAAATGTCCAAAATAGCTTTTCTGATGTTGAAATTTTGATTCGCCCAAAGGATGTCCGCTTCGATGTCACTGATGAGCACCGGGTTCTTCTTGGAACCTTGGTAAGTTTTGATGAAGTCCAAATAAATTAGATTATCATTTTTATCTTTGTGACAAATCGTCAAAACGGTTCTGTCGCGGACTAATCCCAAATCTACTGCCAAATAATACTTTATATTTTCCCTGCCGTTGAGCTGTGGTTTCAGTGTATAATCTTTGCACGCTTCTACTTCCGATTTTTGGATGAACGCATTTTCACCCTGCACCCACTTGTTTTCGTGGAGCCGTTGATACGCGCCAGCTGGCAGACGCATTCGCTGTTGTTCCAGATATTCTTCATTCACCCAGCTCGCCAGATTATTTTCACTCCAGAAAAAATACATCTTGGAGTCACGCTTTTGCATCCCTGTTTGGTAAATATCATATAGCAATGAGGTCTGGTCTGTTCCGGCATAAGTGACGACAAAAGTTAGCGGTTCTTTTCTGACTGGCGATTGAGTTAGAGCGTCATACAGATCACGATTGGGTTGATTCCACAGTTCATCAAAAATCACGCAAGAGGGATTCAAACCGTGGGCAGTGGGCGCGTCAGCGGAGAGGACGCGATAAACTGAATTCGTGCTAGGCACCATAATTTCATCTTTGTAGATTTTCACTGAATCAAGGAGAATAGGATTTCTTTCAATGGCTCGTTTGGTCATTTGGAAAATAATTTTGGCCTGGTCTTTGTCGCCCGCCGCTCCGTAGACTTCGCCGTTCATTTCAGTAAATAATGAATACAAGGCCACTGCCGATGCCATCGTGGACTTACCGTTCTTCTTTGGCACGCCAATCAAAACCAGATTGTATCTTCTGAAACCATTTATATTTTTGGTTTGAAAAATATCTCTCAGAATTTTCTTTTGAAATTCCTCTAGCTTGATTGGCTTGCTGTCCTCCAAGATGTATTGCTCTTCGAGGAAGACCACAATATCCTTTTTATACTCAATGAGTTTTTCTCTGGTGATGGGTTTAATCTTCGTCATATTCCAGTTCGCTTAATTCTTTAGCCAGGCTATAAGTTTGAGCCACATTCAGCCCGATTCTGCTCCGGGCGTCTGGCGTTAATCCCAAGGCACTGCAGAAGTGGATTATAAGGCGCTCATAGACCGCTCTCGTTTTCAGGATGGGTTGAAAATCAAACTGCTTGTTTTCCAATAGGAACGGAGAGGCTTTGGCTAACCATTTATCGGTGATATACAGGAAGCCGTAGTTCCTAACTAGCCTTTTGACCAAAATGCGGTCAATTTCTTGAATCTGGGGCAGAACCATAATCTGTTCTTCCAGCTGGCTCTCGAATTCCAGCACTGCTCGGCAAAATTTAGCTTCAGTCGTGTAATGTTCACACTCGTGGCTAAAGATACAGCTTTGGCAATTTGGGGCTAAACCTGACTTCAAAAATGCGAATCCGCCCGACTTTAAGACCGATTCTCGTTTGAGATTCAGTGTCACTTTTTTGATGCCTTCAGGCGTCTTTTGTCCTTTGGGTGTTGGTTTTTGTATTTCTGCCATAATTTTTTACTGTTTTTCACTTTATATTTCTCCTACCTATTCCTTTGCAAAGCCAAGATACACCGCACAAGCCTTCACTAACGCTTCACCTCTGGTCTTTTGCTGAGTCCATTCCAGTGCTTCTTCCACGAGTTCAGCGTCCTTTTTACTCATTGAAAATGTCATCAGCACAGGCAATGCTTCTTCCTGTTCTTGAGCATCACTTTCCAGTTTTTTGATTAAGTTTTCGTCAATTTTTATTGCCTCCAATTTTTCTTTTATCTCTGAAAGATTAAAGCCCAATCTCACCGCCAATTCTTCCAGGCTATACACTCCTGAATCGTGGATACTTTTAATCAGGTCGTGTAATTTCTGCTCGTTGAATGTGCCGCGTTTTTTGTTCCAAGCGATCGAAAGGATTTTATGTTCCACCTCGTCTTTGGGTTCGTAAAATACCACTGGCACTTCTGTGTATCCCAGCTCCTGCATCACCCTTAATCTGTGATGTCCGTCAATCAATGTATTTTCTTTTGGATTAACGATTAAACTTTGTCCCACCAATCCGTGAGTCTCTATGTCTTTTTTTAGCGATTCATAAAGTTCCTCTGAAAACTCATTGGCATTTTCAAATTGGCTGGGCTTTATTTCCCCGATTGGAACTATCTTTACTTCTGAATAAATTTTAGGATTTGTCATTTTGGTTTTGGTTAATTAATTACTTTTCTGCGATCACAATAAATTCTTCGCACTCCCTTGGGGATTTTCCTGAAAGATTATTAATGCTCCAGCTGAAATTTTCCAGCATCAGCAGTTTAGCTTTTGGTCGATGTTTTTTGACCATCTCTAGAAATTTGGCTGAATGAAGCGCGCCCGGTTCATCCACCTTGGCTCCATAAGTCAGAAGCCACAAGTCAATGTGCTGACACGCTTCAAAGAATTTATCAAACCACGCTTCTACCTCTTTACTGTTGAACGCACTATTGCTCTTGGGAATTTTTTTGCCCAACAGAATTTCTGAAAAAGCGTCATACATTGAATAGCTCGTGCTTTCAAAATATGGTGCATCTGCCATCATCACTGATTCTTCTCCGAATTTTTCTGTCTGAGGGAGAAATTCAAACACATCTTCGTTGTATGCCACATTGGTCTGGTTATTATTTTTCACCCCGGCATTTATGCCTTTTACCAACTTCTTGAGAATTATCAGTGGATGCTGGACGCTTTTGAGCAGTTTATTAGCTCTGGAATCGGATGTCTTCACTGCTTCCGCCACCGCTAGTTCCATTCCCACCGTTTTCACATTCCTGATATCCGCGGTGCATCCGAATTTGCCGTAAGGCAAAGTGTGGAGGATGTAATAGACGATGAGATGGGAGAGCAGATATTTCCGATAACTGTCTGGCAACTGGCGGATGTTTTTTGTAGCTCTGTCCAAAAATTCACAAATTTCATTAGTGAAAAACTTGTTGTAATTTTTTCTGACGAAACCATCGTTTTTATTTTCCTTGAAGAGATAATAAATATCGTTCGGCTCTATTTTCACGCTGTTATTTTCCAATAACGCTTTTTGAGCGACATAGGAAACCAGCGACCAGTCATTGGAGATTATTTTCAATCCCAATCTGTGCTTGGAAAATAATTCGAAGCTACAGCCTCCGGCAAAAGGCGAGATCAAGATTTTGTGTTTTGCTGGGCTCACAAAACTCGCCAAGGTGGAACTCTGACGAATTTTACTTCCCAAGTAGGGAAAGTTTGCCGACTGGAAGCTAAACTTTTTCATCTTTTTTGGTCTTACCTTTTTCTTCCAGACTAGCTAATTCTTCCAGAAAAAATAGAACCGCAATGCTCAAAATATTCCGCTTTCCCCTTATCTCAAACTCTCTGAAAAGGATATTTTCCAGTTCCCTGTTTTTCCCAAGTATAAATTCTGGAAAAATTATGTGCTCTTGCCTCGACCTTACCAGACTGGAATGTTCTTCCAGAACCGTTTTTAGTTTTTCGATTTTATTTCTCATTTTGGTTTTGGTTTTAATGTTTATAAATCCAGGTTGTTTGTAACCGTTGGTCTAATTTTCTTCTGCCATTTTCTATTCGGTCCGTAATAGCAATAGTCTGGCTTGTCATTATCCCCATATTTATCATTGGGGAAAAATATTATCCGATGTGTTTCTCCATTGGCTAGAGTTATATTTCCAGCCAGATAACGATTGCCTGCGGAAGAAACTTTTGCCCACAATGCTCCGTTTCTAATTTGCGGGTCACTTTCGTCATAGCTCATAACTTTTTATTTTAATGATTATATTTTTTACTCTTAACTTTTCCTGAGATGTAGTGTCCTTTATGTATTTACTTTATACTTGGATACCACACTCTCCAGCTTCGCCATTTTCGCCATCTGCTTTTTATATCTTTCTTCTATTTTCTTTCGCATCTTTTCCGCTTTCTTTAGCGGCACTGGAACACTCAAGGGATACAAACCAAAAGCGACTTTCACTTCTCTATATTCTGAAAGAGGAACATCTAAATCCTTTCTAGTTCTTTTCAGAAATAGCAACTCTTCCTCCAGTGCTTCTTTCGGATTGGAGAATTTGCCAAGCGAAACTATTTTCTGTTTAACTTTTTCCTTGTCACGAAAAGTTTCAATCGCCTGAAAAGAAACTGAGATATGCCCGTCTTTAAGTTTTCTGGTTCGTTTTCTAATCCACATACTTTCAGAAATATAATTAAAAAATAAACTGAACAGCGACTTGTCGCTGTCTGGTTATATTTATATAACCAGCTCTCTGCAGTAATCTCTGCCGTAGTCTCTGGTAACGTTAACCTCATTTGAATGTTTGATTATTCAAATGGATTGTCTGAATGTTCATTTTGAATAATGCCCTGTTCATAATCATCAATTTTGATGCTTTTCAACTCAGCTAATTTCTTATAATTCAACGCATACCATAATGTTCTGTCGCTTTTTCTGCGATTAAAGTTGTCTTTTATTATTAGTTCTTTTTGTTCAAGTGCTTTCAATGCTCTTTGGATGGTAGTCAGTCCCCAAAATGAGAAATAATTAGTCCTTAAATCTTGAGCACTTTGATAAGTCCACTTTTTCCCATCTCTCTCGTTATCTGAAATGCTAATCAGGAATTCCAGCTGAAGAAGCATTATGCTTTCCCTCAAGCCAATTTCGTAAGCCAAAGCGGAATTTATTCTTAGTGCTGTATTTTCATTAAGCGTAAATATCCGCTTAAACTTTTTTTTATTTTCCATCTATTATTCCTTTTACCTAGCCAGTCCGTAATCAATACTGACCAGGTAAAAGAAGATTACGGTTAATTAGACCCTATTTTCTATTTACTAAACTGCTATAATCCAATGTCCTGTGATATTGCTTCACTTCCTCAAAATTTGCCCCTCTCAAATAATATCTTTGGGTCGTAGCTAAGTCGGAATGAGAAAGATAGCGAGAAATCACCGGAAGCGGAACGCCTGAAAAGAACATTTTTGAACTAGAGGTCTTCCTGAAAATATGGCAATATACTCTATTTTTTATTCCTGCCCGTTTTCCTTGATTTCGGATTGCCCGTTCCGCGCAATTGACCTGAAGACGAGTTCCATTGGTCGTAGCGAATAATGCAGGACAATTATCTTTTCGCATTGCTAAATATTTTTTCAGATATTCACGACTTAACTCGTCAAAGATTAGTTGATTTATCTTGCCACCTTTCCCCCTAACGCTTACAATTCCACCCTCCCAGTCAATATCTTCTTTGTTTAGCGAAAGCATTGCTGTTATTCTCGATGCCGTGCTAAGAAGACAGATTATTAGTGTTTTGAGACGTAATTTTGTAATGCAATTTTCGCCTATGGAATTCAAAAGAACTTTTATTTCTTCATCGGTCAAAACCTCGACTGGTTTCTTTTCTTCCTTGAATTTTTTTATTTTAGAGAGGCTATGTATATTTTGCATACCCTCCACCTCTTTCAAAAAATTAAGGACATTTTTTAAAACTACTAAAAAATGGTTGCGTCTTGCTGGACTTCTGGCACGCTTTTCTCCTGAAATTATAGTAGGCTCATTGAGACGTTTTTTTAGATGAATAATCGTTTCATCATTTATTTTACGAACATCAATATCACCAACTAGGCCGATTAGCTTCTTGTTGATTTCTTCATATTTGTCAAACGAATTTTTTGACAGCCTAAGTTCGGCATTCTCGAAATCAAAATACCTTCGAGAACAATTGGATAGCTTGTATTTTTCAGAATTAAACCAGTCCATTTTGGGCAACAAAAAAAGAGTTACATCCACAAAACATTCCACAACATTGTGGTTATTTTGTTTTTTTAACTCTTACATCTTCGCCTAGATGCCCGTAGCTTGGAAAAATTCATTTGCTTCTAAGCGTTGGAACGCTAGGTTCCTGTTCAATTATTTTAAGTTTAGCATATACGCCAAAACCTTGTCAAGGATTTTTTGCCTTATCTTAGCCAAAAAACTTGACAAATTTATATACATTTAGCAACGCCTCTCAATAATGCAAATACTGCTCGTGAGCCTGCCTAGCTTTCACTTTATCTGTTATACCGATGTAATAAGTAATTGTTGTTTCAAGGCGAGAATGTCCGCAGAGGGTCTTAATTTCTGTAAATGGTGCCCCGTTCATAGCAAGGTGCGTGGCGAAGCAGTGGCGAAGGCAGTGTGGTGTCACTTTTTTGTTTATTCCCGCGATTAGCCTCTGTCTTTTGAAATACCTAGTCAAATCCTGATTGGTCAGTCTTTTGGGAATTTTGCCAGTGGTAATAAATAAGGCTGGATTTTTGTCTATGCGCCTATCAAGATATTTTTTAATCCAGTAAATCGCATCCTCTGAAAAAAAGACGGGTCTTTGTTTGTTGCCTTTGCCGATAACCAAGCATTCTCTAGTCTGAAAATCTATGTCTTTTATATTCAGTGACAACGCTTCGGATATTCTCATGCCAGTTCCTAGTAATACTTCCACCAAAGTTCTAAATCTTAATCCGTAAAGTGGTTTAACATCAATCGATTCCCTGAAGCGTTTAATCTCATCGGAGCTTAAAAAAACGACCTCTCTTCTTGGTCGCTTGGGAATCGTTATTAAGTCTGGATTGATTTGAAGCGAAGCGGAGTAGTGCTCCTGATAGTATTTTAGAAGTCCTTTTATGCAAGCAAGGCAGACTCCGATAAATACTTCTGAATTTTCTCGCTGGTGCAAAATCTGTTTGAGTTTAAAAATATGCTCCATCGTGAATTTCTCCAATTCTATGTCGCCAACATCCCTGACGAAACATTTGAGCCTGGAACGATAACTGACTATGGACGACTGAGCAAAGCGTCTTTCAACCTGTAGCCAAGTCAGAAATTCTTCGCTAGTGTTTTTTATTGTTCGTGCTTCCATATTTTATTTTATATTTATCGTAGTTGAGCATAATGTCGAAGCAGTCTTTGCTGCTGAGTATCTCACCATATTTGATGGCAATCAGGCGAACTGCGTTGATGTCATACATATTCGTGAGTCCGCTTTTTCTTACTTTTTCAAAGGCTATGAATTTGGCTTTTGTCATATATTTTTCTTAAGGCAATGACACATTAGCTTCGTGACACACGAAGTCAAGGCAGAGTTATTCACTCCAGCGGGGAACGTAGGTAATAGCAAAAAACCGCCATTTCTAGCGATTTTTCAAAAGGCATTTGCAAATATGCTTCCTATTTTAGATACTGCTCAACATTTGACCGATGTTCCTCTAAAGTTTTGGCACAATGAATTTTCCGATTGCTGTCGTGAAGATAATATAAACAGTCTGTTTCGGCTGGGTGCAGAACCGCTTCAGTTGCATCTATCCCTGGATTGGAAATAGGAAACGGAGGCAATCCTTTGTATTTATAAGTATTATAGGGAGAATCTATATTTTGCATATCTTCGGATTTAATCGGTGCCCACCAACCATCCCCCGTGTTTCCACGAGCATACTGGACAGTGGCATCGATTTCCAAATTCATATCCTGGTTAAGACGATTCCATAGTATTCCTGAAATAAGCGGCATATCCTCTTTTCCTGCCGCTTCTCGCTGGATGATGGAAGCCAGCTTCAGTCCAGTCGTCCATTTAATATTCTGCTCGGCAAATTGACTGATGTATGGAGCGAATTGCTCATCAAAACGCCTGGTCATCCGTTCGGAGATTTTAAATCCCCCTTCATCTACTGGAATAAGGTAAGTGTCAGGGAAATACGTCCCTTCAATATAATCAATTCTTATTTTGGTATATTCCGTATTCCATTTATCAAGCTCTTCGTCACTCCAGCCAAATATCTCTGCCAGCTTTTCTCCGATTTGTTCTTTTCGCAGTCCTTCGGGAATTACCACCCATTTCATATCAGGAGTTGCAGTAAGTTTTTCGGAAATTTGCCACGCACTCATATTTTTTGACGCCTTGTAACCGCCAGATTCTATTTTGTTATGTTTAAGAAATAATACTAGCCTGAATGCCAGTTTATTTTTTATTAGTCCTTGATTCTTCAACTTATCCAATGTTTGAGTTTCAGTCTGATTGCGATTGACGATAAAAACAACTTCCTCTTCCTGGTTTTGAGGAGATGAAAATAATAATCTCTGGGCAATAAATAAGCCTGCAACAAAAATCAAGATTATTGCCAATGCTATTCCAAATTTTATTCTACTATTCATATTTCCAGCTTCTCACAGATAACCGCTTCAGTCAAAAACGGAGCGGAGCGGTGAGACCAAAGGTCAATTCTCTAAAAATAGTTAAGTTTTATATTTATTTTAACGAATCTAGTAATATCCTATACTCTTTACTTTTTTCATAATCAATCTTTTTCAAAATTATCAAAGGTTTTTTGTCTTTTAAGACAAGCTTAAAAAATACATCTGGCGTCATCCTCTTGTCTACTTTTATATATATCTTATACCCTTTGGGCAAATAAAAAATAGAGTAATTCAAAGCCTCAACTTTCTGTTTTGCAGGCAATAAAATACTGGCTTCGGCGACCTTCTTCACTTCTAAATTTTCAGAATCAAACTTCGTTACAAAAATGGAAAATTCGTCTTCCGAGCCAATAAAATTTGACAATATAAGCTCCCTAAGTCTTTCTTCAAAGGGACCGCAATTTATCAAGCTAAATTCTTCAAGCTCTGATATTGAAGACCGCCACAAAAGAGAAATAAAGAACATTTTTAATTTGAAATAATCATAAGAGTTTATTACATAAGCAAGATTGCCAACATTTGGATAAAAACTTAACGGGGTTTTTAATAAAAGTTGTTGTGCGTAATCGTCATATCTGCCCAACATTTGGTCACAATCTTTGCATAACAGCTTCTCATAAGAACCGACTGGTCGCCTTTTGTCATACCTATCTTTCGAAATCATTATTAAAGATTCTCTTTTTTCTTCCTGTTCAGGATACAAGAATTCAAAAAACGCTCTTGGTATTATGTGAGAGTTAATGATTTCTTTTTCTTTTTGGCACAGCTTACAAATCATATTTTGATACCAAAAAACGGGGAACAAGTCCCCGAATTTTGTATAAAGTATCCCAATTTTTTGCGATTAGTCCAAGAGTCTACCGTAAGTTGTACAAAACTTACTACAGATTCTGTTAGCTCTGTTAGGCATTGCTGTTATGCGAGATAAATCTCACATTACGACCAGCGGATAACATTCACACTCCTCAACGCTAGGTTTGACCCTATGCGTCTTTCCGAGTAGTGCTCTCGAATGTTACCAATATCTCCCTAGAAAGGAGGTGATTCGTGGGAGGAATCAGAGAGATTTATAGAACATTTCTCTTAATATAACTTTTTTGCCAAAATTTCTGTATATTTTTCAAGCAAACTATTCCTTCTTTTTTTAGTATCAGCAAAAACCTGAACCTCCAGTGGCATATAGCCTGGCTCTGTCACTTTGTTGAAATCCTGATAGTCGCATATTTGATGCCATCCTAACTCACAAAAAAACCTGACATTACTAACTTTTGCAAACGCCTGAGTAATTGCAATAAATCTTTTTATACTTTCATCATCAGTTCTCAGATGAATCGTTAAAGTGATTCTATACGACTCTTTTATCCCCCATCCATTAGGACTATCACCAAAACTAATGCTCATTTCTCTCGGTGAATGTCCTGCACAGCTTCCTGTGGTATGACAGAATGGAATCTTGTTTATTTCTTTCAAAAGCGGTAATAATTCTTCATCAAAACTTTGGTCAGGTTCAAGCCCTTTACCGTGATTTCTCCAATTAAGCCCAGGGCAATCTTTGGGGAGTCCTAACTTTTTATATATATTTTCAAAAATTTTTTGTTTGCTTCTCATTATTTTGATTGTCCGATGTTACCTTCGTTCAATAATACAGGCAAATTAGTTATCCACTCTCCTATATATTTTTATCAAGCCTAATTTTTCCATTTGAAACCAATATTTCTGTTTTAAATCTCGCCGTCCCAAAAGATTTATTCCAGTCCTCAATATTAGTGAGATAATGATGATTCAATGTAATTTTTCTTCCTTGTGAAAGATAAACTTTTTGAGCATTCTTCAACATCTCTAAAATAAAATGGGACTTAATCAATATTCTTTTATGATTAAACGTTATACTGCATTGGAAAATTGAATTTCCTCTCTGAGAATAGTAAGTCAATTCCGAATCGCCTTGTATAATTTTATAGCCACCGATACTTATCTTTGTATCGCCAAAAAATGCTTTTGCTCTAAAGCCGTGTTTGTATGCATTTAAAAAATCATAATCTGCAAGATAATCTTTTGCACATTCCTTAATAATGCTGATATGTTCAGTATATCGCTTTTCATATTCTCTTATTATGCTTTTATCCTTAAATGCAAAGACATAATTTTCCATTAACCACTTTTGAAACTCTGGATTTAAAAAATTATCATTTATATACTTCCGCAATTCGCTATTGCCAACAAAAAGAAAGTGGAAAAAAGTTTTTTCCTTAACCGACAAGGAGAGAATATTTATGAAAAATATTTCTAGCAATTGGAGATAAACTGAATAACAATCAACCAGATAAATGGATTTCGCTTTGTTGGTTTTTAATGTGTTAAATCTTGATACTATATATAACAATCTCTTTTCCCAATATTTAAAATCAATATCCTTAAAATAAGAAATGACTTCCTCTTGCAGGGAATTTTCTGAAGCATTACTTTCCATTTTTCTTTGCTAAAATTTTGTTAAGCGTTTTTGCTAATTTATCTCTAGAAACTTTGAGTCGGATTTCTTCTTCTAACTGACTCCCAGACGAAAATTCATTCCAAACTTCAAATATAAATCTATCAATGTCTATTTCATCAATAATTGGGTACATCATATCATCAGCCCTATCCATCAGATGCCAAACTCCATTATATTTTTCTCTTGTAAAATCATCTCTCCATCTCAATAATTCCCGAAGCAACTGGTCGTGATGTGGTAATCCTATCACGTTGTGATTATATGGGTCCATATTGGTTGGCATATTAGTAAGATATTTTGAAAAATGT
>Ga0208977_1000433_pt1 | contig 34348 bp, 30 predicted proteins | sample RifOxyA2_FD_184030 | JGI IMG/M metagenome (GOLD analysis project Ga0208977, IMG submission 184030) | Groundwater microbial communities from Rifle, Colorado - Rifle Oxygen_injection A2 (SPAdes) | ecosystem: Environmental > Aquatic > Deep subsurface > Groundwater | place: Rifle, Colorado, United...
TTTTATGCCAAACCGATAAGCCAAGTCCTGAAGTTCACAATCGCCCGCTTTTTCGCAAGTCATGCAATCCAGTGGATGGTTGGCAAGAATTAGCTCCAGATTCATCTTTCTTGTTTCATAAATCGCATCCGTATCCGTTGTTATTTCCATTCCTTCGGTAATAACTGCTATGCAAGATCTTACTAGACTTTTTGCACCTTTCACCTCAACTACACATATCGAACAATAGGCATCTTTTGCTACATCTTCAAGATAACAGAGGGTCGGAATAGTTATGCCTGCCTGTTTGCATGCAGAAAGAATTGTCGTCCCTTCTTTAACTTTATAATTTTTATCATTTATTTTTATATTTAATATTCTTTCAGCCATTTTATTGCCCTCCCCTGACATCGCATCTTAAACAGCGGATCACTTCAGCGCTTGCATTGGCTTTTGAAAGACCAAGTATTATCTCATTAAAATTCTTTTTTCTGCGAGCCACAGCAAGCTCATCTATTTTCTTCATTTTGCCGCCTTCGGGGTTTTGAGGCGCGATATTTTGATAATCAAATTTTTTAAACAGTTTACTGAATCGTTTTTCTCCCATAAGATCAAAATCAATGCTTTCAGCCGCTTTTTTACCCGCTCCCATTGCCGCTGTCGCATTTGAAGGCCCGGAAACTATGTCTCCTCCGGCATAAATTTTTGGATTATTTGTCTTCATGGTTAATTTATCTGCTTCGACAGTCCCATATTTGGATATTTCTATACCATGTTTTTTTATAAAATCGGATCCAACTTTTTCACCTATTGCAAGAATTACAGTATCACATGGAATATTCAACACTTCTCCTGTCCCAACAGGTCTTCGTCTTCCGGATGCGTCAAAACTGCCGGGTTTCATCTTTTCTGCTTGAAGAGTTGTCACTTTAGAGTTTTTGTCGGGAAGTAAAGTTTTTGGAGCCGCAAGAAAAACAAATTTTACTCCCTCTTTTTCCGCGTCTTCAATTTCAGTGCTATTTGCCGGCATATCTTCTTTTTCACGTCGGTATACAATGGTAACGGAAGATCCAAAACGCAGGGCGCTTCTTGCGGCATCTATTGCAGAATTTCCTCCGCCGATTACAACTACATTTTTACCGATTTTTGGCTTCTTCCCAAGTGCGACCTCATTTAAAAACTCAATGCCAGGCATAACTCCTAAAAGATTTTCTCCAGGGATGCCAAGCAAAGAATCATTTTGAGCTCCTATTGCCAAAAAGATAGAATCATAAGATTTTTCCAAATCTTTTAGCGAAAGATTCTCCCCTATTTTCTTTTTAAGCGCGAATTTTACTCCTAAATTCTTTATATAACCGATTTCTCTGTCAAGCACATCTTCAGGTAATCTGTACTTGGGAATCGCGTATCTTACAAACCCTCCGGCTTTCGCGCGGTCGTCAAATATTGTCACATCATGACCAAGACGGACAAGATAAAATGCGGCGGTTAATCCCGCGGGCCCGGCTCCAACTATTGCAATTTTCTTTCCGGTTTTTGGAAGTTTTTCTTTTATCAGTTTGTCTATAACTATTTTATCTTTTTTGGTTTTTGACATCGCATCAGCTATGTATCTGTGAATTTCTCCCTGCGCGACAGGCCCATCAATATCATTTCTTCTGCACCTTGTTTTGCAATGATAAAGGCAAATTCTACCTGTTGTAGCAGGAAGAGGATTATCCCTTAAAACAGATTCAAACGCGTCTTCCAATTTTCCCTCTTTTAATAATTGAATAAACCCGGGAATGTTTATATGAAGAGGGCATGAGTTTTCACATGGGGATAAGAATAAATCTTTGCAAATTCCGGATTTGCACCTTTTTTCTTTTATATGGTCTTCATATTCATCTTTAAAATATTTCATTGTAGTTAAAAAGGGATTGGGGCCTGTTTGGCCTAATCCGCAAAAAGCTGATTGCTTAATTGTCCTTCCAAGCTCAAGAAGAAGACCCAAATCATTTTCTGTACCAATCCCGGAGGTTATGCCAGTTATAATTTTCCCTGCTTGATAAAGACCCAGTCTGCAGGGAACGCATTTGCCGCATGATTCAGAGGTAGTAAATTCAACAAAGTATCTTGCAACATCCACCATGCAATTATCCTCATCCATCACAACCATTCCGCCTGATCCCATAATTGTACCCAAAGCCGTAAGGGAAGCATAATCAACAGGAGTCTTAAATAAGCTGGCAGGGATACATCCACCCGAGGGCCCTCCGGTTTGGACTGCTTTTATTTTTCGTTTGGTTCCTGTCCCCTCACCGATTTCGTACACAATTGTCTCAAGCGATGTTCCAAGTGGAAGTTCCACAAGTCCTGTATTTTTTATTTTGCCGACAAGCGAAAACACCTTTGTTCCCGGGCTTTCTGCTGTTCCTGTTTTTGCAAAAAAATCTCCGCCGCGGGCAATTATCAAAGGAATGTTAGCCCATGTTTCAACATTGTTAATATTTGTAGGTTTGCCCCAAAGCCCTTTTTCTCCGGGAAATGGCGGACGAGGCCGAGGGCGACCCGCTTTGCCTTCGATGGAAGCAATAAGAGAAGTTTCCTCTCCGCAGACAAAAGCTCCAGCCCCCTCAACAACTGTGACATTAAGGCTAAAGCTTGAATTCAAAATATTTTTTCCAACGAGCCCAAGCTTTTCAGCATCTTTTAATGCTTTTTTCAACCTTTCAACAGCCAGCGGATATTCAGCCCTTACATAAACAATTGCTTCGCTTACTCCTGTCGCATAAGCGCCAATTATCATTCCTTCCAATATCATATGAGGGTCACTTTCAATTTCATTTCGATTCATGTAAGCGCCGGGATCCCCTTCATCCGCGTTGCAGATTATATATTTTTGGTCCCCTTTCGCATTTTTCATGATTTGCCATTTTATTGCGGTAGGAAAGCCTGCGCCCCCCCGTCCTTTTAGCTTTGCTTTTTTAACTTCAGCAATAACTTCATCCTGCGACATTTTTGATAAAGCCTTTTGCAGGGCAGAATATCCGCCAACTGCAAGGTATTCTTCAATATCTTCCGGATTGATCAATCCGCAATCTCTCAAAACAAGTTTTAATTGGCTTTTAAAAAACGGTATTTCATTCCAGGCGGGAATTTTTGGCAAACCTTTGCCATAAGATACTTTTGATTCTGATGTTAAATGATCCCATTCTTCAATTTTACATAGAGCTTTTTTTACAGGGACAACTCCTTTTGATAAATCTTTTACAATTTGCTCCGCATCTTTAGCCTCAACTTTATGCAAAATCACAAGAGGATTGCCCGGCAAATAAATGTTGACCAAGGGCTCCTGCGCGCAAAATCCAAAACATCCGGTTTTTGTAAGATATGCCTTTACTTTTTGTTTTTTAAGCTCTTTTTCAAATTCAACATACAAATTGTCAGCGTCATTGCCAACCCCACATGTACCCGCCCCCACTGCAATACGGGGAAAAGAGGTTGGCACAAGTTTTTTGAGGCCTTTTTGCTTAAGTGTTTGCAAGTTTTTTTCTTCCATTACTTTTTGCCCCCTTTGGCAATATTTATTCCCACACCAAAATTCCCCACTACGCTCGAGCAGGTGGGGTGTTGGTGTGGGAATTTATTATTTTCCTAAGTTTATCTGTAGTTACATTGCTGTAAATTATTCCATCAACTTCGATAACCGGAGCCAATGCGCACTGTCCAAAACATGCAACAGTTTTTATGGTAAATTTGTTGTCTTTTGTTGTATAAGATGTTTCACCCTCTTGAAAGTTTTTTTCAAGCCCTAAAAAATCAGCTGTATTTTCAAGTAAATCTTTGGAACCCCTTGTATGGCAGGCTGTCCCTCGACATATCACAACCAGATGTTCCCCCTGGGGTTTGAGATTGAAAAAAGCGTAAAATGTAGCAACTCCATAAATTTGAGAAAGAGGAATCCTTAATTTTTTCGCAATATATTCCATGACATTATCAGATAAAAATTTATGTTTATTTGTTTTTTGGGTCTCTTCTAAAATAGTTAAAAGAGCTCCTTGTTTTTCCCGATATTTTTCTATTACCGTATCAAGCGTTTTTTTATCAATTTTTTCTTCTATTGCAGGATTCATTTGCTGCCTCCTTTATTCTTTTTGCTCTTCTGCATCGCATTTACAAAATAGACAAGATTTTCAAGCTCAAGTTCTATATTCACATAACTTATTATGCAATCTTCAATCCCTCTTAATTTTATCGGCGCAAAATTAAGTATTCCCTTGACTCCAGCAGACATCATTTTTTCTGCAACTTCCTGTGCCGCATTTTCCGGAACTGAAATTATCCCTATTTTAATCCCATTTTTTCTGATAAATTCAATAAGTTCTTCAAAAGGAAGGATTGGGGGGTCCGCTTTTTTATTTATCTTTGAAGGATCAATATCAAAGCAAGCGACAATTTTAATTCCTTCTTTTTCAAGTCCTTTATATTTCATCAAAGCAGTTCCCAAATGGCCTGCCCCTACAAGAATTACTTTTTGAGTCTCATTTTTCCCTAAAATATCATTTAATTTTTCGATAAGTTCTTCTACCAGATATCCGCCACGGCGATTTCCCGATATTCCAAAAAGTGAAAAATCTTTTCTAACCTGCACCGAGGTCACACCAACCGAATCTGCAAGATTATCAGAAAACACTTTAACAAAACCTAAAGTTTTAAAACGTACCAATGCGTTTTTATACTCTGAAAGGCGAATTATATATGGTTTGCCAAGGTTTTGGTTATTCACAGTTGTGATTTAATTGTAGCATATTGTGAAACGATGTCAAATATCTTGTGAAAAAAATCACAAGGCTTTTTTAGCAAAGATAGAGGCTACGAAATAAAGTTTAGTGGTTTTCTAAAAAATTTAGTCGTACTCCAGAAAATCAGAAAAATCAAAAAAATACCTGCTCCGCCAGCACAAACAGTAGAAATGCCTTTATGCGCTATAAAAGATAAAGTATAATCCTCCATAAAAGATGTCCCATCGCAAGCTTTTCCTATAAAGCCTAAATTCTCGGCAACTTTTTCAAGACCGTCAGGATTTGATGAAGAAAAAAAAGAGGCTAGAATTATAATAAAAATAGAAAATAAAATTATCTTTTTCATCACTATTCGCCTTCCGCTGTCATCCTATTAAACATCTGAACCATAAAACCCGTTACAAATGCCTCTACGAAACCTATTAATATATGCACACTGACCATTGATTTTAAAACCAAACTCAAATCAACAGTGCCTGACATAGCAATTTCAAAAGAAGCAATAATAGAAGCCAAAACAACAGAAAACCATGAGGCAAAAGCAATGCTTAAATTTTTGGAAATTCTACTTTTTAGAAAAGAATATAAATAGTAAGGGATAAATGCTCCAAAGAAAGCCATGTTTATCACATTAGCCCCTATTGCAAGCAATCCGCCATCCGCAAAAAATAATGCTTGAATCATAACAACAACAGCCAGCACAAGTACCCCTGCAAAAGGACCAAGTATTACGACAGAAAAAGCTCCTCCAATCAAATGCCCTGAAGTCCCTTGAGAAATAGGGAAATTAAACATTTGCGCCGCAAAGACCAAAGAAGCAACCATCCCCATTTTATAAATTTTTTGTTCCCCTGCTTTTGACAAAACTCGCTTACTCTTACCAAGCAGCTGGACGAAATTTTGTGCGGCTAACCCTTCAAGCGCTTTACTTGGGACTAAAATTGTAACGGCCTCTTTTACTTTATTAAAGCAATATCCTATTGTTAATACAGCAACCCCTATCAAACCAACCGACATTCTAGGATCTAAAAAACCATCTGGGATATGCATTACTTTCTCACTCCTTTAACCCCTGCCTGCCGGCGGGCCTTTTAAAATTCAACAATAAATATCCCGAGCTCCTTGCTCAACATTCCCTAAAGAGTTGATAACAAATTTTTTAATGTTCTCATTTTTTATTTTATCAATACTATCCAAAATCATCTTATCCCCTAATATTTTAACATCTTCTGACGCATAATCACAAATATATTCCTTAAAGGATATTAACGCGTTTGGCAGGCATTTGTTTTTGATCTCCCCCGGTTTTGCAAGTTCCATAAAATCAAGCCCTGTCCGTCCAAGTCTGTAACAACCGGTGCAAAACGACGGGATATAACCCATTCTGCAAACATCTAAGATAACTTCGTCAAGCTGTCTGTGGTCTCCCAAAGAAAACTGCTCTCTGTTTTCTATTCCGCCATCTGAATATCCTCCAGGATTAGTCCTGCTCCCTGCACTTATCTGGGAAATTCCCAAAGAGAAAGACTCTCTTCTTATTTCCGGAGTTTCTCTAGTGCTTAATATTATGCCGGTATAGGGAACACTCAATCTTAAAACCGCTATTATCTTTTTAAAATCAATATCGGAAACAGGGTATGGAGGTTTTAAAGATACGGACGATCCAATCGCAGGTTCCAATCTCGGGACAGAAAGAGTATGAGGTCCCAGCCCAAATTTTTTTTCAAGATATTCTATATGCATCATAAGCGCCAAAACTTCAAACTTATAATCATAAAGACCGAATAAAACACCAAGCCCCACATCATCAATCTCCGCCTCAAAAGCCTTATCAATTGTATTTATCCTCTTTTCATAATCAGCTTTTGGTCCTTTGACATGCATTTTTTCATATGTCTCTTTATGATAAGTTTCCTGGAATAATTGGTATGTTCCTATCCCCGATTTTTTAAGTTCTTTGAATTGGTCGATATTAAGCGGCGCAATATTTACATTTACTCTTCTTATGTTGTTTTTCCCGTCGCGAGCTGAATAAACCGTCTTTATAGCATCTAGAATGTACTGAAAGCTGTCATTGGGATAAGATTCACCCGCAACCAAAAGTATCCTCTTTTGTCCTGCTTTAAGAATTGCCTCCGTCTCTTGTTTTATTTGAAGCATTGAAAGAAAACATCTATCAACTTCTTTGTTTGTCGATCTAAACGCGCAGTACAAACAATCGTTCTTACATAGATTAGAAATATAAAGGGGGGCAAAAATGACAAGGCGATTGCCATATATCTCTTCTTTAACTTTTTTGGCCGCTAGAAAAAGCTCTTCCAATGTCTCTGTATCAGAAACAGAAAGGAGAGCGGCAGTCTCTTTTAAAGAGAGCCTTCGTTTGTCCAAAGATTTTTGAACGATATCGCGAATCCATTTTTTATCAGGCTCTTTTTCTTTTAATAAAGCATTTATTTTGTTGCCGTTTATCATTTTTTACTAATCAACAGTTTTATGTAATTCCGGCAAAAGCCGAAATCTAATCATAAATACTGGATACTGGCTTACGCCAGTATGACACAAAACTATCCACCTATTCCCAAGTCAGTCGGAGCCCTTCCAAGCCCCCTTAGTATCATTAATGTTTCGTCAATTTGATTTTGTATCGATTCTCCCGCATGAGCACGATTAGGATATATCGTATAATCCTTTGCAAATTCTTCCGGTGTTACATTTAACATAACAGAATTGGCTCCAGCAAGCAAACCCTCTTCCCTTGCCTTTTTATGCAAAGTTTCAAATCCCGTAGTTACAAGTATCTTTGCATCACGGCCTCCTACAAGCCTGCAAACGGCAAGTGCTTTTAAGACTTTTTTGATGTCTGGAGCTTTTTCATCTTTTAAGGGAGTCGCGGGATGAGGCAGAAACGGACCAAACGAATACATCTCCGTATTTAATTCTTTGGCAAGAAAGATATCATTTAAAATGTCTTCATCTGTCTGTCCGGGCAATCCAATTAACCCTCCCGTAATTATCAAATACCCCAATCGATATGCTTCTTTTAGATGCGCAATCCGCGTATCAATAGATTTTAGATTCTGGCTTTCGCCAGAATGACAAGAATGCAGTTTCTCATATAATTTAGTATTGCTGGTTTCAAAACGCATAAGGAGCCCTCGAGCGCCGGCATCATAGAGCTTTTTTAAGCCATCGAGTCCTACTTCACCAAAACTTACAAAGATTAAAACGGCAAAGCGCGATTTTATCTCTTTTATAATTCCGCAAAGATCATCTATTGAATAATAAGGATCTTCACCCGATTGAAGGACAAGAGCTTTAAAGCCGTGTGTTTCAATCGCAACTCCTGCTGCGTTTACAATCTCATCTTTAGTCATTCGATAACGTTGTAGTTTTCTGTTATGGCTTGAAATACCGCAGTAAGCACAACGTTGAGAGCAGTAGTTTGAAAATTCGATTATCCCATGAACACAACAGGAATTACCAAGATTTTTTTGGCGAAGAAAGTTGGCCGTTTTAAACAAGAGCGCCAATTCTTTATCTTTTTCCAGATTCAGTAAATAAAGAAGATTATCTCTCTTTAAAATCTCACCTTCAAGAACCCTATCAAGGGTGTTGGCAAGTCTTTTGTCGATTCCCGTCTTTTCAAGGTCGAGGCGAGAAAGGCGCAGGTCTAATTCCTGAAGTTCAAAAAAAGTTTCTTTCCATGTAGAGAGGATCGACAACGCTTCATCTTGCGGAATATTTTTTATGATGTAACCGCCCTGTGCGTAGACATAATCGCCGATTTTTAAATCATCAATCTCGTTAATAGCCTTTTTTTGCTCACCAAAATATTCGACAGTGGCAATCTTATCTTTTATATCTATTACTTTCCCGGGTATTGCATAACACATAATTAAATACCAATTCCCCAGATCCCAAATCTCCAGATTCTTATTTTATGTCATTCTGGCGAAAGCCAGAATCTAGGCTAAAAAACTAGATTCTGAATCAAGTTCAGAATGACACGATCAAACTATTCACAATCTATTGACAACAATCGCAATTCCCTTGCCTGTGAAGACTCAATTGAAATGTCAGCCCCTTCGACCATCGTTCCTTTACTATTTTCTGCAAAGAAGTGTTTGAGGATTTCCGGGTTGATTTCCGTAAATTCCCCCATCCTCAAATAAACTTTTGTCACCTTTTTTGCTTTATTTTCCTCCGCCGCCTTTAACACATCTGCCAATAAATCTTTTAATAAATGGATTTCATGCATGATATTATCTCCTTCGCTGTCTTTTTCACAGCATCCGACAATCCATTCCCCAATTCAATATTTTGGGGCTGGATACCTAAAAAGAATACTTCGGCTCCCGTATCTTCTTCTAGAATCTTTGCAATAACGGGCAAAGGAAAAGTATGAGTACTCAATGTCGTTTGAGGGATATTCTCCTTTTCAATAATACGAGCCTCGCCTGCTTCTCCCCCAAAATCGGCCGCATCTATTATTATAACTTTAGAAGGCGCAAGCTTAACCGCTTCATCAATTATATTCTCAGGTTTATCAAATGCGTTTAAAAGATAAAATCTCGGTTTAGAATCCAAAAAACCTTTTTCTGCTGTCCTCTCATATATATACGGGCCAACTCCATCATCGCCCCGCAAATCATTGCCGACCGTTATTAAAAGGGTTAGTCCCTTGTTGCTTTTTGAGAAAAGATCCTTAATTTCAGCGGTTAATAAATTTGACATTCAAAAAGTGGGCGGAGCATGAAATACAAGGATCATAAGCTCTGACAAGCATCTCAAGCATAAGAGTTATATCGGAATCGCTTTTATCTAAAATTTCGGGAACAAGCTTTCGCATATCATGCTCAATATTATTTAAGTTTTGTCCCGTCGGAATAATACAATTTGCCTTCGTAATAATCCCTTTATCATCAACTTCGTAATCGTGGAACAGAAGCCCTCGAGGAACTTCTACCGCTCCGATCCCATTCCCTGCTTTCACGGGAATCGTCCCCTTCTCATTTAAACCGACGACAACTTCTTCGTCATAATTAATTCCATTCTTTTTAAAACCTTCGAGTATCCTGATTCCTTCCTCCAAGGAATGAACACACTCAACAAGTTGAGCAGCCGTATTTAAATACGGACCTATAGCTTTTGATTTTAGACCAATGGCAGATGCTACCTCTTTTGCTTTTGGATGAAGTTTATTGGAATTCAAGTTAAATCTTGCCAATGCGCCAACAGCATAAGAGTCTCTGTTCCATTTTGTATGTTTTGCCGATGAATGAGGAACAATAAACTCATTAGTAACCGATTTGTAATCTTTTTTGTTAACACTCTTTCCATCCGTTGAACCAATATCTCCAATAAGCATCGGATATTCGTCATCGTCAGATACAAGCGCCACATACTCGGTATCCCTTTCAAAATGAGGCAATGTCAAAGTTGTGGCAAGTTCAACTGTCTTATCCATATCTTTTCTAAGCAAGTATAAATGATCGAGCATCGCATCCAAATCTTTTTCTTTTGGAAGCTTTGTAAATCCTCCGACTATTGACGAAATCGGATGGACATGACGTCCGACTAAAATATCGCAAACATCATTACAAACTTTTTTCATACGAAGAGCACGACGGACAACTTCGTTGTGAGAATCGATAAGCGGAACAAAGCTTTTTACTCCCAAAAGATCTGGAGCAACCAAAAGATATATATGAAGAATATGACTGTCCAGATTTTCCATATGCAGTAAAAATTTTCTAAGTTCCGTTGTCTGTTTAGAAGGAATAAATCCTATCGCATCTTCAGCTGCTTGAATTGACGCTAAAGTGTGACCACAAGAGCATATCCCACATATCCTACATGTAATATGCTGTGCTTCAAAAATAGAACGCCCTTTTATCATCCCCTCAAAAAAGCGCGGAGATTCAACTATTTGGAGCTGGCAGGTTTCAAGTTTTCCCTCTTTCACGTTAACAACTATATTTCCATGCCCTTCAACACGAGTTAAATATTCCACATTTATACTAATATTTCTACTCACTTTTATCATTCTCCCTGCATTTGTTGTACATATTCATTTTGTTAACTACCATATCCATAGGGATTTTGTATTTTGCAATAACATCTTTTGCCCCATTTTCATTGGGGTTGGAAACCATCCCGCGGCAACCGTAACAAATATTCCCGTTATTTATACACCATGAATTACAACCGGCTCTTGTGACAGGCCCAAAACAGGTTACCCCTTTATCATACATACATACATTTTCGTTTAACTTGCACTCAACACACACGGCATAATCCGGCACGTAATAAGGTATTCCGGCAAGAGCCGCCTTTAACACTTTTACAAATTCAGGGATATAAACAGGACAGCCGGTAACAATATAATCAACTTTCACCGTTTGAGGAACTGATTTTGTCGGGATTGAATCAAAATAGTTAAATCTGTCGCCATAAACTTCTTTGCGGATATCTTCAAGTTTGAAATTGTTTTTCATCCCATTTACGCCGCCGATTGTAGCACAGGATCCGTAAGCTATTAAGACATTTGACCTCTCCCTTATTTTTTTAAGCCTCTCTTCTGCATGTTTATCAGTAATACTCCCTTCAATAATTGCAATATCATAGCTTTGATCCCACTTTTCAGACATAACTTCACGGAATTCAACAACATCAATTAAACCTAAAACATCAAGAAGAAGCTCTCCCATATTGGCAACTTGGAGTTGGCATCCTTCACAACAGGCAAAATCAAAAAAAGCTACTTTTGGTTTTTTACTCATTCTATATAGCCTCTCTCAAATGTTTTATCTGATCATAACTAAAAACAGGCCCGTCCTGACAGCAATAAACATTGTCTATTTGACAGTGTCCGCACTTGCCAAGACCGCATTTCATATGTCTTTCAAGCGACACAATTATTTGAGAATCAGGTATCCCTTTTGCAATAAGCTCTGCGATAACAAACTTGTACATAACAGGAGGCCCTACAATAACAGCAAAAGTCCTTGACGGATCGGCATCAACCTTTGGTATAAGCAAGGTAATAAGTCCAACATTTCCTTTCCAGTCAGGATCGCTTTTATCAATAGTACACAAAAAGTTTATATCAAGCCTTTCATCCCACATTTTTATTTCATCGCCAAAAAGCATATTTTGAGGCGTTTTACAACCAAGCAAAACACTCACTTTTCCAAAATCTCTTCTGTTGTCTATAACATAATTTATAAGCGATCGCAGAGGAACTATCCCAATTCCCCCCGCAATTAAAATAAGATCATTCCCCTCCAATCTTCTAAGAGGAAACCCTTTACCAAAAGGGCCTCGAATGCCTATATGCGCCCCTGCTTCAAGCTTGTTAAGCACCGCGGTCAGTTTGCCAACTTCCCTAACACATATCTCAAATGAACCCTCTTTTGTGGGAGAAGAAGACAATGAGAGAGGAGCCTCTCCAACGCCAAAGATTGAAACTTCAACAAACTGGCCAGGATCATGCCCAAGCTCTTCTCCGTTTAAAAGGGTTATTTCAAAAAGTTTTTCCTTAGAAGTCATTTTCTTTGTTCTAATAATTTTTGCTTTTTTTATTTCGTATTCAGAACTTTCAAGTATCTGTTTTGTCATTATTTATTTTCCTCTTTAAGAAAAGATAAGGTCTCTTTTAAATTTATTTGCGCCATACAAGTCCTGCTACATCGCCCGCATCCTGTACAGAAAAATTTTGAATATTTTGTAAGCGGATATTTAAACTTTCTATAATATCTATGTCTCTGCCTCCATCCCCTCTTCTCCCTGAAACTTTCACCGCCTGCAACCTTGGCAAAAGGCTCGTTCTGGCACGAATCCCATGCCCGATATCTCCTCCCTGTCTTAAGGTCGAAATTTGGTTCATCTACAACATCAAAACAATAACAGGTGGGGCAAACATTGGTGCAGTTTCCACAAGCCAAACATCTATTATCTAAATCGTCCCAGACTTTGCTTTTAAAACTCTTATCAAAAAGGTTTTCTATCTCTTTTTTATCAAGACCGACTTCATTTTTAAATATCTTCTTTTTCTTTTCTCTTAATTCTTTCAAAGCTTTTAAATGTTCTGGCTGTACATCAGTAAAAAGTCCCGTTTTTGTGACAAGATCATCTCCAAGTTGCGTGTGAATCGCAACTATAAAATAATCGCCAAGATCGGTAAAGAATAAATCGTAGCCTCCGTCCGGAAGATGATTTCCCATCATTGTACAACTCGCATATTCATCACAATATTCATTGCATTCAATTCCAATAATCGCGGCTTTGCTCTTTTTTATCAGGTAATTGGCATCTTTGGGCTTTTCGGCAAAGACCATGTTTAAACATTGAATTCCAGCCAAGTCACAAGTATGGACACCAAAAATAACCATTGCACAGCTTTCAACAACAGCTCTCGCCTTTTCTGAGGTTATATCATACTCCACAAGGGTTTCATATTGAGGCATAAAATACTTTTTGGGAGGCAGAATAGTAGGAATATATTTTAGAGAAATGTTTTTAGCGTCTGTGACTTCTTCAAATACAAAACTTTTATAGCCCTTTGACACAGGAGCCAAAACCTTTTGCTCTTTTGCCAACGCCACAATAAAACCATTTAAGTTATTTTTGTTTAATATTTTATTTTTCAACTTAATCTATCTTACTAATACAAAATTGAACTATATGCTTTTGCTTAATATTTTAGCACAATTTCTAGTTTTCCAATGGATATTTTATTGTAAAAGATCAGTGTTGCCAAATGGGATTGTTGCGTAATGACAGTTTTTGCGATTTGTCATCCCCGCGAAAGCGGAGATCCATCTTGTTTTCTGAGAAATAGATTCCCGTTTTCACGGGAATGACCATTTCGCAACAGTCTCTCTGCTGTAACAGGAGTTAAATCCTCTGCAACAAAAAACTTGTCGTCGCAATAAGGACTTACGGAGACAATGCCAACAGGGACAGAAAGCCCATCGCCGCTCCCTATAAAATCGACAATCTCCCTTGCTCCCGAAGGAAGATCGCTCAACCTTTTTGCAAGATGGATATCCCCGTCAAACCCGCCAAAGGTTATAAAATCAAGCGGCCTGCATTTAAACAATATAGGGGTCCTCTCGGCATGGGCCTCCTCAGTAAAAAGCAGCTCCGTCTTTTTAAAACCCGTAATCTTTGCTTTATCTCTGCCGATTTTCTCCCAATAAAAATATTTTTCCAGATTGGTCAAATCCCCTTCATACTGGTATGAGGTGCAAACCTTTAACGGCTTTACTCCGCTTAATACATCAAGACAGGTAATTGCAAGATAATCCATACCATCGTTTATTGCAATTGCATATTTTAACGCGGGAAGATCAAGCCACCCAACCCTAAAAGCGCCTTGCCACTCCGTAGCCCGCCCAATATCAGATAACAATTCATACAAATTAGGATCAAATATCTCAGTAGGAAATGGACCTGGCCCAAGACGAACTTGATACGGACGAAGAACCCCAATTTTAACTACTGAATCACAAATTTCATCTAAATTCAAATTATCATCATTTTTATCAATTAAACTTGACCCGATTGTCTTTCTTACAGAAGAAAAAACTGAAGAGACCTTCCCAATATGAGGACGAAACCCAAAAAACTCATCTATAAGCGCGCCATGCGTCAATTCAAATATTGTTGGAGTTCCATCAAGCATAGATTCTATTAAGTATTTTTCAGAAACAACATTATCCTTTAAATAATATCCATGATTGGCATAAATGGTAATCAGTCTGTCAATATTCAACTCTCGCACATATTGCTCATAAATCAACCTTACTTTATCTTTGCTTTCCAATGAAGCAGCCTTCAAAATATCTTGTGCCATCGCCTCTTTCTCTGCTAAAAGAACTAAAAGTTTTCTTCTTAAAATTGTTTCATCAAAAAGATCCCTAAAAAATATTCCACTTTTATCTCCTCTCCTGCTATCTAAAACAGCCAATCCAACTCCAAGCCCAACAGTCCCCGCCATCTTCTCACCCTGGCTTGCGCTTAACATTTTACATATCATTTCATGGAAAGGAAAAACAAGCGGAGAATTTAATGAGAGTTTAAGCCGACCTAATGGTCTTTTAACACCTTTTTCCCGCAATATATATTCCTCATCCAAAGCTCTTCTAGAAGAATAACAAAAACCTGAAGAAACATAGGTTGTTGAATTAGGATTAAAGGTTGTACTTCCGTATAAATGAAAAGCGTGCGACCGAGAAGGCTCATAAACAGATCGAGATGATTGATCTCCTCCAGAACAACGGCAGTTTAAAAATGGGCGTCCGATCTTTCTCCCTAAAAAATCTGTTATCGTCCCCTTCCCCGCCTCACCAAATCCCAGATCGGAAACAGAATAAGCCCTAATACCTGAAATCACGGCTAAATATGTCCTTTATCAATTAAGCTTTGCAACGTTTTTAACGCCACAAAGACAGCTCTTTCATTAGCGCAAAGCCCGTCACTTAGCATAAATCTTTTATATCCCAAAGCCCTTAAATGAGCCAAAAAGACGATATCCTGCATCGATGGTGACTCTTCCCTTTCCAAAGAGGTCAAAATTCTGGAGGCTGCAATAGCATCGGGATCCATTCCAATAATTATTTTTAGAACATCAAGGATATCTTCTTTTCTTCTTCCCATATTAATATAAAGATCATCAAGGGCGGCCATAAGGCGGACTCTCCCGCTATATTTAGGATAGACATTTTCAACAAATGATACCCCCCTTCTTGATTCTATCTTGGCAATAATATTCGCGGCAGGATCAAGGGAGTATGTCTGCAGAAGATCCTCTTCCAACTCCGTAAACGAAAGCATAACATTATGTAGTCCTAATCGAAGATAGGCAAGATCAGCCTTAGTAAAAAACCCATCAATTTCCAAAGAAGGAGCAAGGATATTAATTGCCTCTCCCGCACCCGTCACCCAGGAAAAATCAGGCCTCATAATAATCCGATTTCCGCAAACTTCCTCTGCCATCCACTCAAAAACAACTCCATTAAAACGATCCTTAAACAACACCGCAACGGGAGTGTTTACGCTTATTTTATGGCTTAAAGTGATTTCACTTTGAGGAAGGGAAGAAACTCTGGTACTTCTCAACTGTCTTGTTTTTAAATCAAGCCACAATCTCTTATCACCGCACTCTTCCCGCATCTTTCTTATGAATTTTCTTTTTTGCCCAAAAACAGGTTCAATAGTATTAAACCGCAAAGAAGAGACAACCGGATGCATTGCAAGCGCCATCCGATGGCTTGCATACGCAGGATAAGTAGCTATTACCTCAACCATAAAAAAATCACACCCTATCTAAATGCTCTGCATAAGGGATTAATGTCTTTCTTACATTTTTGATTCTCTCTTCTGATTGTTTTCTTGTCCCCTCTCTTAAAGTTTGTAAATAGCTTTGAAGTGTTTCACAACCTCTACAAATAGCAATTGCCCCTATTATAGAATCAGCAATCTGTCCCCAATCATTTAACATCAACACTTTTTGAGAACCAAAAGCCTCTACCCATGCTTTTTGAATTCCTGCCTCCATGGATGATCGCTGATAAGTTTTGCGAAATATAAAACACTCAAATTTTTTTGACAATGCAAGAAAGACATCTAAACTTTTTAAGTCTTTATTAAGTTGGGCGCCAAAATGTCTATTAATTAAAGATGCATAAATTTCAGGATAGTACCCTTCATCTCCGGTAATAAAAAGAAAAGGAGTTTGTGATTTATTCTGTAATTCACACCTGTTAAGATAAAACCATGCTGCCATTTCATATGTCTCCATCCCCTGCCCTCCACCATAGTCAACACCGTTAGGTCTAGGAAGCCAGATCAGTTCAACATTGTTGTCTAACGTATCTCCTTCTGCAAAATCAGTAACCTGAAAAGGATAATCCTCTATATATTCACCATTATGAAAAGTTCTTGCATCTGAAACAGCAAAAAGACTAAAAGCAGGTTTATCAAGATAACCTCTTGTAATTGTCTGATTAACTATCATTGGAATTTTATCTCGTATTGTTACAACCCCTTCCTCCATTGAACCACTAACATCATTTAATAAAGCAACCGGACATGGACTTTGAGTTTTCAATGTTCTCCCATGCGGGAATGTCGCACGATTAAAAGGCTTAACTAAGGTAGACCTATCTATCTTAGGTATATAAGTTTGTTGTGCACTTTGAGCGCGACTATAATTTGAAGAGCTCGTTCTTGTGTATGACGGCTCATAATTCCATCCTCCCATTTTAAATCATCTCCTTTTTTAAATATAAATTCGTATAACTACTCACTCCCTTAAATGCAGCTATTATTTCAAGAGAGACTCTATCTAATTCTTCTCCTTTTGCACCCCCTTTATAATACAAAAATAAAATGTCTGAAGTGTTTTTATCTTTCGTATACATGCGTCCATGAAGCTCAAACCCATCAGTAACTCTCGTCCATCTAAAGTCAGAATTCAATCCGTTAATGCTATGATAAGCAACAAAGATATTATCTTTATCGGTAGCTAATATATCCATGTATACAACCGAACCATTTACCGTTAGACCTACAACCCCTGTACTGTCAGGAATCCTTGTCGTATTTAATACAAATCTATTTTTTAGTAGAATATCTGCAAGCGCTTCTTTCCTCAAAAGCCAATCGAGCGCTATTTTATTAAAATCAATCTCTCCCTTCTCATAGCTTTTTCTGTACAAACGCTGAATAGCGCTTAAGAGGGACGCGCCATGTTGCTCGTATAGATATTGATGATACTTTCCTTCCTTACATCTCTTATCAATTTTGCTTTTCAAGGCATCAATAGATATAGGAATAGCTTTTTTGGGCCTATTAATTTTTTCTATTAAAGCTTTTATCTCTTTTTTGGAGGCGCTAAATCCTTCAAGCCCATCACCACCAAACAGTTTCATAAATGCCGATTTTGTGTAAGGAAATCCTTGAGCTTTAAAATATTCATATATCTCTTCTCTTGTCTCCATCTTCGATACTTTTTTCAGCATGGTCTTCGAATCATCCCAATCAGGCATAGTAGAAAGATCAAAAGATATTAATTTTGAAAAAATCATTTTAAAACCTCGGGTTTAAAGGCTCGATGGCGTTTGATTCTTTATCTGAATGTGATTTTGAAAATTTCAGTGTTTTTTTGGAAGGGGGATAATGAGGGCCGGCGCCACACAAACCTTCCTTTCAAATACCGACCCTCACTTTATTGTTTAGCAATTTTCATGCCAATGGAAAAAGACGAATTTCACTCTGATGAGGAAAGAATTCTTAATAAAAAAATAAAAAGCGATTAAAGTCTAAACAGAAGCGCCGAAAACCGGTAAGGAATTAAAAAACATCACATCGAACTAAGTCTTCATAAGATTCTCTTTTAATTATAAGTTTCACTGAACCATTATTCGCCAAGGCCATAGCCGGCCTTGTAACTCTGTTATAATTACTTGCCATGGAATAGTTGTAAGCCCCAGTACACAAAACGGCCAAAATATCCCCTTTTTCTGCTTTTTGAAGCTCATAATCAATTAACAACTTATCTCCAGATTCACAAAATCTACCAACAATGGTCACTTTTTCCTCTTTTTGCATAGAAGCTTTGTTGGCTATTAAGGCTTCATATTTTGCCCCGTAAAGAATAGGTCTCGGATTGTCAGACATCCCTCCGTCAACAGAAACATATTTCCTGATTCCGGGAATATCTTTAACACTCCCTACAGTATACAAAGTAATACCGGCAACCCCGACAATTGAACGACCGGGTTCAAGTATAAGTTTAGGTTCACCTATACTCGCTTCCGCGCATTTTTCTTTAAAATGAGAAATAATTTTACCGGCAAAGGAATCAATAGCAGGAACATTGTCACTCCCTGAATAATCGATCCCGAGCCCTCCGCCTATGTTGATCTCACGAACTTTAAAACCAAGCTGATTATTAATCTCTTTTGCCAGCAATGTTAACACATCGATTTCAGCCAGAAATGGATCAATATCAAATATTTGTGAACCGATATGCGCGTGAAGCCCTGCAAAATCGACATATTCCAATTTCAAAGCAAACGAAACAGCTTTTAAAATATCTTCTTTGGCAATGCCAAATTTAGAATCTGTCTGTCCCGTTTGTACAAATTCATGGGTATGGGCTTCTATGCCCGGATTTACTCTAAATAGGATTTTTACCTGTTTTTTTGATTTTGAAGTTATCTCCCCTATTGTTTCAAGCTCGGCAAAATTGTCGACAACAATAGCGCCAACATTAAGGTCTATCGCGTCTTCGAGCTCTTTCTTGGGCTTGTTATTGCCGTGCATATAAACATTTGCCAAATCTACGCCGGCCTTTTTTGCAGTATAGAGTTCACCAAAAGAAGAGACATCAACGCCAAGCCCTTCGTCTTGAATAATTTTCAAAAGGGAGATATTGCAAAGGGCTTTGCTTGCATAAATTACAAGAGAATTCGGATATCTATCTTTAAAAGCGGTACGGTATTCACGACACTTCCCTCGGACAGAGACTTCGCAAAGTACATACAACGGAGTTCCAAACTCGGATGCAATATCAACGCAATCGCACCCGCCTATTTCAAAATGTCCTTTATTATTTATTTTTGCGGTTATTGGCTGGTTCATAGCATTAAAATTATATCACGAAATTAAAAAATAATGAGCCTTGAAAATTCTCGCACCATTGGTGAGAGTTTTTATGCAACCACTGGTTGCAGTTTTACTCTCACTATTTTTACTTCACTTTGCTTTTCAATCTCATAGAGATTAAACCTGATATTTTTAAAGCTTTTTCCAAGTTTAGGATCAATCAGCTTTATAAACTCTTCCAAAACCCGTACAGCCTCCTGTGCCCTTTTTATATTAGACTTGAAAATGCTTTTGATCGATTTTCTACTCTTCTCTTCTTTTGTATAAAGTTTCCCTCCGACATCAAAGAGGGAATTTCTCGCTGACAAAAGTTTTTTCTTTGGGATTTGATTGACAGTTCTTTTTAAATCACCGCGGAGAGCCTTTAACTTACGGGTAAGTTTTTTGTCTTCAAGAATAAAACGGACAACCTCTTCCGCCACCCGAATCCCCTCCATCGCGCGGTTTATATTTGCATCAAGAATCCGATAAATTTTATTTTCATTACTCATTGGATATTGGTCATTGGACATTGGTTATTCTAATAATCCATATTCCAACGAATCAACAAGAGCCAAATAAGAAGCTTCTATAACATTTGTAGAAACACCGACAGTTCCCCAGCATTTATCGCAATCGCAGGATTCGATAATAACGCGAACGCGTGCCGCAGTCCCCTCTTTTGAATCCAAAACTCTCACTTTATAATCTGTAAGCTTTATATTCTTGATTTTTGGATATTTTTTCTCCAACACTTTACGCAAAGCTCCATCCAAAGCGTTGATCGGCCCGTCGCCTTTTGCTTTTGATTCATAAACCGTCCCGGACACTTTGACTTTTACATATGCCTCAACAACAAAATCTTTTTCACTTTTTTGGGACATTTTTATCTCGTAATGGTCAAGCTCGAATAATGGCTTTGCGACACCAAGAATCCTTTTTACTAAAAGCTCAAAGCTTGCTTCCCCCTCTTCAAACTGATATCCTTCATGTTCCAGTTCTTTTAATTTTTGGACTAAACCTTTCACCTCTTTTGATTTACTATCAATCTTCAACCCATACTTTTCGGCCTTATACATTAAATTGGAAATTCCTGATTGGTCAGAAATTGTAACTCTTCTTGCATTTCCAACCAGTTCGGGATTTATGTGTTCATAGGTTTTAGAATTTTTAAGGATTGCCGAAACATGGATCCCACCTTTGTGAGCAAAGGCAGAACGCCCGACAAACGGTTGATGAGCAGACTGCGGAAGATTTGCAATTTCAGCTATATGTCTTGATACCTCGGTTAATTCTTTCATCGCCCTGTCGGAAATACAATCAAGATTCATTTTGATTTTTAAAATGGGCAATATGGAACAAAGATTCGCATTTCCACATCGCTCCCCATACCCATTAATTGTCCCCTGAACTTGAGTTGCTCCGCAGAAAACCGCCATTTCTGAGACAGAAACAGCGCACTCTGAGTCATTGTGAGCATGAATGCCAAAATATATTTTGATATGCTTTTTGACTTCGGCTAAAATTTTTTCTATTTCAAAAGAAAGTGTCCCTCCATTTGTATCACAAAGACATAAAATATCAGCGCCCGCATCTTCGGCCGATTTTAAGCATTTGAAAGCATATTCAGGATTGTTTTTAAAACCGTCAAAAAAATGTTCCGCATCAAAAACAACTTCCTTTCCTTTGCTCTTTAGATAAGAGACAGTATCAGAAATCATATTAAGATTTTCTTCCAATGTAGTTTTAAGCGCATCTGTTACATGAAAATCCCATGTTTTACCAAAAATCGTAAAAACAGGGGTATCTGCCTCAAGCAAAGTCTGAATATTTTTATCTTCCTCTATTTTAATATTTGCCCTTTTTGTGGAAGAAAAAGCGGCGATTTTTGCATGTTTAAGTTTTAACTTCTTTGCCTCTTTAAAAAATTCTATATCTTTAGGGTTGCTCCCCGGCCATCCACCTTCGATATAGTCAATCCCAAGATCATCAAGAAGAGACACAATTTTAAGTTTATCTTTTACGGTAAAAGATATTCCTTCGGTTTGAGCACCATCTCGAAGTGTTGTATCATAAAGAAAGATTTTTCGCATATGAAGAAATTATATCAACTTTTATAAACCATGTCACTTCCATTTATTTGACAAATAAAGCCTTTAGTTCTAAAATAAAAATAAATGTCTGCTCTTTGTTTTGCTTCCTTTTTTCCATGTGACCCCCTTTCTCTATTTTTTGTATTTGTCATTTTAATTATATCTTTTCCCTCTCTTGTTTTTTCAATAGGTTATTTAAAAAATGAATATTCTTCCCGCAAAATAGCCCTTTCATGGATATTAAGCCTTGGTTTTATCTTTTCAATGTTGGGGGTTGTTACGACAAATAACGGTTTTTTCTTTTTGATTATGTGGGAGCTAATGTCCTTAATCTCTTATTTTCTTGTTGTTTTTGATTCAAAAAAATCAAAATCCATCCAGGCCGGGACGATTTATATCATCATGACCCATATTGGAACAACCTTTATTACCGCCGCTATTCTTATGCTGTTTAATTATTCAAAGTCTTTTGATTTTATCGCAATGAAAAATGCCGTGGAGTTGATTCCTTCCGGCACAAAAAATCTTATATTTCTCTTTTTATTGATCGGTTTTGGAACAAAAGCCGGAATTGTCCCCCTCCACATATGGCTTCCTTACGCGCATCCGCAAGCGCCAAGCCATATTTCAAGCATAATGTCCGGCGTTATGATAAAAACGGCAATCTACGGGCTCCTTAGATTTGTTTTTATTATTTTGGGAATACACAATTTATGGTGGGGAGTACTTGTCGTTATTTTAGCGGCAATATCATGCCTTGTCGGAGTAATCTACGCATTAATAGAGCATGATATGAAAAAATTATTAGCCTACCACAGTGTTGAAAATATAGGGATAATCCTGCTCGGAATTGGCGCCTCTATGATTTTTTTAAAAATGGACATCCCATCTTTAGCTATCTTATCTTTAATCGCCGGTCTCTACCATTTGATAAATCACGCAATATTTAAAGGCCTGCTCTTTTTATGCGCGGGGAGTATTTACAAAGCAACAGAATCACTTGATATAGAAAAACTCGGCGGGCTTATAAAAAAAATGCCGTATACCGCTGCCTGCTTCCTTATAGGCTCCATGGCAATTTCCGCCCTTCCGCCGTTAAACGGATTTGTAAGCGAATGGCTGACCCTGCAAGCGCTTTTTCTGGGAGCCCTTAACAGTTCAGGCTTTTTCAGGATTTTTCTTGGGATAGCCGCCGCTTCTCTTGCATTAACGGGAGGGCTTGCAGCCGCATGTTTTGTCAAAGCTTTTGGCATCACATTCCTATCCCTTTCAAGAAGCAAGAAAGCGGAAGAAGCAGTCGAAGTTCCTTTCAGTATGAAATTTTCAATGGTATTTTTATCTCTTCTTGCCGTTCTCTTTGGACTTCTTGCTGTACCGATTGTTAAATACCTATCACATCTTTCTCAATACATTACAAACATTCATTTAAATACATCTTTTGCCCTTAACAACTTTACCCTTATTACACAAAGCAAAAACCCGATATATTTATCAACACCGTTAATTTTGATATTGTTTTTACTAATTATAGCTACTGCATATTTTATTATCCGCAGAGCGCTCCCCTTCCAAAAAGTTTTAATAAACAAAACATGGGATTGCGGTTATTACAATCTGACGCCAAGATGTGAACCCCGATTTCCTAATCGGGGTGAATATACAGCTACGGGATTTTCAAAGCCGTTCAGGCTCGCTTTTAGTTTTTTCCTGTTGCCGCAAACGAAGACGGAAAAGATAAAAGATTCTTTTTACCACACGACATCTTTTAAGCATGAAATATCAACAACTCCTTTTTTCAACAAATATATTTATAGTCCTATTCTTTACTTAATTATGAAAACAGCTAAAGTCACAAGAAAATTACAGTCGGGAAGCATCAATGTATATATAGCTTACATATTTGCGACTATTCTGCTTTTAATAATTTTTATGGAGAAATTTTAAATATGAAATCAGTAATTATCATAGTCCAGGTATTAAGCATTATCCTTGTTGCTCCTCTCATAAGCGGGATTATTAGAAAAATAAAAGATAATTTGAGGATGAGAAAGGGAGCCTCGATCTTTCAACCCTATTATAATTTTTTAAAGCTCCTATCAAAAGATGAAGTGATATCAGAAAATAGTTCCTGGATATTTAAAATTACCCCGTTTATTGTTTTGGCGGCTGCAATAACCGCGACCTGTTTGATTCCTCTTTTTGGTACAGGATTTTCTTTAAACAATATGGGGGATATTTTTACTTTAATATTTATATTGGCTTTGGGGAGATTTTGCCTCTCTTTGGCAGGTCTTGACACGGCAAGCACATTTTCCGGCATGGGTTCATCCCGTGAAATGTTTATCTCAAGCCTTGTGGAACCGGTTGCCCTGCTTGCTTTATTTGTCGTCGCATTAAATAGCGAATCTACCAGTCTTTCTTTGATAGCAGGTGTTTTTAATTTTAAGTTGTCTTCACTTGTCGCGGTAATAGCATTATTTATGGTTACAATCTCCGAAACTTCACGCATTCCCATAGATAACCACGAAACGCATCTTGAATTGACAATGATACATGAAGCAATGCTCCTTGAATATTCCGGCCGATCCTTGGCAATGCTCGAGTTGGCAACACATATCAAACAAATGATCTTTTTTTCTCTTATAGCCATTATCCTTTTCCCTTTAATTATTTTGCCGTCTTTTGGCCTGTATCAAATACTGTTTACAATCGCCTTTTTTCTATTAAAAATATTGATAATTGGAACTTTAATCGCTCTTGTTGAAATCTCTATTGCAAAAATGAGACTGTTCAGAGTTGTTGATTTTTTGGGATTTGCATTTGTTTTATCTCTTACGGCATTAATAATTCAAACATGGGGAATGTAGTATGCATATAAATATTTTTGTGGTAATTATAATCCTTACAGTTTTTTACATGGCAACAGTCAAGAGGATAACTTCTTTGATCAACGGGTTTCTTGTGCAATCCTTATTTATTTCATTATATGTATTTTCAGAAGGTGTTTTAACAAAAAACATGGAATTGTACAGTGTTGCCTTTATATTGTTCCTGTTAAAAGTAATAGTTATTCCTTTAACCCTTAGACAATTGGTAAAAAATATAAAAGCGGACGAAAATGCGGGGCTTCTTATAAGCCCTGTAATTTCTCTCATATTTGCCGCGATACTCGCCGGTTTTTCTTACGAATTTGCGGATAAAATCATGCCGTTACAAGGAAAACATTTAATCGGAGCTTTTTCAATTTCCTTATTTATAACATTGGTAGGAATGTTCCTTATGATATTTCGAAAAAAAGCAATCAGCCAGATTATCGGGCTTTTGGTTATGGAAAACGGGCTGTTTCTGCTTGCGGCGGAAGCTGCGGGCGGGCTTCCGTTCTTTATCGAGATCACTATATTTTTTGACATATTGGTAAGTGTTATGATCCTGGGAGTATTTGTTTACAGGATAAACAGTTTATTTACGCATATTGATACTAATAAACTGACAAGGTTAAAGGGGTAACATGGAAATTTTTTTAATATTGGGAATAACGGCATTTTTGGCAATAATTTCGTTTTTTATAAAAAATTACAAAACGCTTAGCCTAGTAAATGTATTGGGGCATCTTGCCGTGTTATCTATTGTTGCGAAGTTAACAGCCGATATTTACGGCAATGGCGCGTCTATTTCAATGTTTAACTTTTTTTATGCGGATCCGTTAAGCATATTTTTTATGCTTATAATAGGGATAATAAATACCGCTTCAATAATTTATTCTGTCTCTTATATATCAAACGATTTAAAAGAAAATGTCATTTCAAGCGCAAAAGCCAACCTTTATTATGTTTTATTTAATGCTTTGGCTCTTGCGACATTTCTTGTTGTCGTGGTCGACAATTTAGGAATGCTTTGGATTGCAATTGAGCTTACAACCCTCATCTCCGCCCTTCTGGTAGGATTTTATAATAAAAAAAATTCAATCGAAGCCGCTTGGAAATATATAATAATATGTTCTGTCGGAATAACTATTGCCCTATTTGGAACCATACTTTTTTATTACGCCGCAACATTGACAGGAGCAACCTCGATCAACTGGACTAACTTTATAGCAATAGCGACAAAACTTGATCCTCAAATATTAAAAGTCGCATTTTTGTTTATTTTTGTAGGATACGGAACAAAGGCCGGCATTGTCCCGCTGCATACATGGCTTCCCGACGCACATAGCCAGGCGCCAACCCCAATTAGCATGTTATTATCAGGGGTGCTATTAAAAACCGCGATTTACGCGATTATCAGGTTTGCTATTATTACAAACAAATCCGTTGGCATCCAATATTCTTCAAATCTATTTTTGTTGTTCGGATTACTTTCGCTTGGCATTGCGGCAGGATTTATTCTTGTGCAAAAAGATATCAAGCGACTACTTGCTTACAGCAGTATTGAACATATAGGAATAATATTAATTGGGCTTGGTTTTTCTGGAATTGGAATATACGGAGCTCTGCTTCATACCGTAAACCATGCAATAACAAAATCATTTATGTTTCTTGGCGCGGGCAATATAGTAAAAAAATACAAGACAGGCAATATGAATATTATCCGCGGAGTGATAAATCTTCTCCCTTTTACAGGGACATTATTTATCCTGGGGGCATTTGCTTTGGGCGGAACTCCTCCATTTTCAATATTTTTAAGTGAATTTACAATTTTAATGGCCGGCTTTCAAAATAAAAGTTATTTAACCTGCGGGTTATTTCTGTTTTTTATAGCAATAATTTTTGGGGCAATAATCCACCATTTCAGCAAAATCATATTTGGCAAAGAGCCGGCAGACAGTAAATTTAGAGGCGATGAGCCCCGATTACTCACGGTAAAACCAGAAATCAACCCCGAACATCCTAATCGGGGTGAAGATTTTTTTTCAGCGGGCAGCGTTTCTCTAATGTTTTTATTTATTTTTCTTATTGCTTTTGGAATAATTGTTCCCGGATTTGCAAGCAAAATACTTCTTTTAACCGCAGAGGTAATTAAACAATGAATTATATGGATATAGTAAAAAAAATAAACCATGTAAACATTGCGGAAATGCATGAAAACGAAATTTATATTGAAGTAAAAAAAGAAGCTTTTAAAGAAGCATGTACTATACTGCATAAAGATTTAAATTCACAGGTTTTGATGATGTTCGCAGAAGATGCAAGGAAAGAAAGCCATGATTTTAAATTATATTGTGTATTTTTAAGTGCAGCCTTAAAAAAATGGTTTTTAATCAAAACAAGCATTCCTTCCGACATAAGAAAATTTGATGCTCTTTCCAAGCAAATTCACTCCGCTAGCGCTTTTGAAAGAGAGATAAATGAGTCGTTTGGCTTGGAAGCGGAGGGGGCTGTTGATTTAAGGAGACTTAATCTTCATGATGAGGTTTGGCCAAAAGGGCATTATCCCCTGCTTAAAGATTTTCAAAATCCATCCGGCAGCACAGAAAAAAGCGAATATTTATTTACCAAAATCCAAGGTGAAGGCATATTTGAAATCCCCGTAGGCCCTGTTCATGCTGGAATAATAGGTCCCGGGCATTTCAGGTTCAGTGTCGCAGGCGAACCTATAATTAATTTAGAGGAAAGATTGGGTTTTACGCATCGCGGGATCGAAAAACTTTTTGAAGGGAAAACTGTTAAAGAAGCTCTTGCTCTATCCGAATGCATTTCAGGGGAGACCGCTTTTGCTTACAGCCTTGCTTTTTGTATGGCAATTGAAAAGATATTTGGAATTCTTGTCTCTAGCCAACACAAAATATTAAGAGCGATATTTTTAGAGCTAGAGAGAATGTATAACCATGTAGCCGATATTGGGGGGATTGCGCTTGATGTAGGCTTTAGTTTTCCTGCAAACTACGCGGCAATTATAAAAGAAAATATTTTATCTGTTAACAATTTATTAACAAACAGTAGATATCTTAAAGGAATAAACAAAATCGGAGGGGTTTCAAAAGAGTTGGATGACAGAGATAAAAAAATGCTTATAGATTTTTTGGTTTCGCAAGAAAAAGATTTCTCTAACTTAAAAGATATGCTTCTTGAAAATGCTTCATTTATGGATAGGGTTGAAACAACAGGTATTCTAAGAAAAAAAACCGCAAAAGATTTGGGCGTTACTGGCGTTGCCGCTCGTGCAAGCGGGTTGCCGATTGATTTAAGAAACATTTTTTCTGAAGTCTATAAAGATATAAACTTTAAAGTTATAACAGAACAAAAAGGAGATGTTTTGGCAAGATTAAATGTAAGAATCGGAGAATTTATGGAATCATTGAATTTGATAAGGCGCTTTATAGGCAAAGTAGAGACAGCGGGCAGCCCATCGTTAAATCCTGAACCCAAAAAAGGGGTTGCTTTGGGGTTTTGTGAAGCATGGAGAGGAACTCTTATTTTTTGGATAAAAACAGATGGGCATGGAATAATTGAGAGATGTAAAATAGTCGACCCATCCGTCCATAATTGGGAAGGATTAACCTTTGCTGTCATTGGAAACATAGTGCCTGATTTTCCTGTCTGCAATAAAAGCTTTAATCTTTCTTATCCGGGGAATGACTTATAATGCAAAACATATTAAAAAACAGCCTTAAAAAAGGGCTTGTTACAAAAAACCTCTCTTTTAACAAAGACGAAATAACTGTTTTAGGCAAAGAGTTGAAATCAGCCATAATAAAAAAATTCGGCAGGTCGTTTCATATAAGAGAGGTAGATACGGGGTCTTGTGGCGCATGCGAATCTGAAATAATTGCAATTACAAACCCAATTTACGACATCCAAAGATTCGGAATAGACTTTGTCGCCTCGCCTCGGCATGCAGATGCCCTGCTTATAACAGGGCCTGTTTCAAAGAATATGCTTCTGGCTCTCAAAAAAACATATGATGCCATGCCGACACCAAAAGTTGTAATTACCCTAGGTTATTGCGCATTAAACGGCGGAATATTTAAAGATTCTTATTATATCGAAGGAGGAGTAAACAATATTTTACCTGTAGCTCTTCACATCCCCGGTTGTCCACCCACACCCCATCAAATAATAAAAGAGTTATTGAGTTTTATAACATACAGTAAACAGTAAACTGTACACTGTTAACTCTACACTTCATGTCTTGTGTCCAATGTCCAAATCCAGTTTCCTTAAAGATTGCTCTTCACCAAAGACGATCATAACGTCACCTTTTTGAAGGACAGTATCTGCGCCCGGAACCACAAGCATCTGTCCATCGCGTTGAATAGCCATTATAGAAATATTATATTTACTTCTTAACTTAAGATCTTCAAGAGTCTGGCCTATAAAACTGTCAAAAACATTGATACCTATTATTGTCAAATTTTCACCTAATTCAAGATAATCAAGGATTTTAGTTGATGTAAGCTTATTTACAAGTTTAATTGCCATATCCTGTTCGGGGAAAAAGACCTGATCTACACCAAGTTTTGACAGTATCTTACCATGAAGCGTATTTTGAGCCTTGCAAACTACCTTTTTTATCCCAAGAGACTTACATATTTGAGAAGCTATAATATTTGCCTCAATATCAGAACTCTCGGCAATTATCGCAACATCACAATCAGAAACGCCCGCCTCCTTTAATGACTCTTCATCCGCAATATCCCCAATAAAGGCATGCGTAACATGATCCTTTATATTGTGGATTTTGCTTTCATCCTTATCAACAACAATTACCTCCTGGTTTTTATAAAATAGTTCCCTTGCTACTTTTGATCCAAAACGACCCAAACCCAAAACAGCATACTGCTTTCTACCTGACATTTTTTTCCTCCTATCCTATTGAAATACCTTCCTTCGGATACTCGAGCTTATGCTCTTTTTGACCTGTAAGAAAAGCCAAAAGCAAAGTCAAAGGCCCAACACGCCCAATAAACATACATAACATAATAACAATTTTACCAACAGTTGTTAAATAAGGCGTTATCCCCATAGAAAGCCCGACTGTGCCAAAAGCTGAAACAACCTCAAACAAAAGCGATAAAACAGTCTTATCCTTTTCAAAAAAAGTAAGCGCAAAGACAGCGCTACAAACTAAAAGCAGAGCAAGGACTGCTATCACAAAGGAACGTCGAACTGTCTGAAACGGTATCCTTCTTTCAAAGATAACCGTATCTTTTAATCCCTTAAGTGTTGCCCATATTGTGGACAAAATAATAGAAAAAGTTGTAGTTTTAATCCCACCGCCGGTTCCTCCGGGAGAAGCGCCAATAAACATAAGCAAAATAGTCAAAAGCAAGCTCTGAACATAAAATTTATCAATAGATAACGTATTAAAACCAGCTGTCCTTGGAGTAACAGAATGAAAATAAGAAGCCATTATTTTCTGGGAAAAAGTCAACGACCCTAATGTTGAAGAATTATTTTGTTCAAAAAAATAAAAAAGAAGAGTTCCTACTGCTATAAGAAAAATAGTCGTAAAAACAACTGTTTTAGAATGAAGAGAAAATCTTCTATTTTTTAATATATCAGAAATAACAATAAATCCTATTCCGCCAATTATTATAAGAGAAGTTATAACCAAATTTACTACAACATCGGTACAATAAGGAGCTAAATTAACATTCCCTGCCGGCAAAGCAAATCCTGCATTACAAAATGCAGAGACAGAATGGAATACAGCATATAATAAACCTTTTTTTAACCCCAGAGAAGGCCACCAACGCAAAAATAAGATTAAAGCGCCTATCCCTTCCACAAGAAAAACTATAGCAAATATTTTTTTGACAACTGAAACCACTTCACGCGTAGAATAAATATTTAAAGCTTCTTGCATCATAAGCTTTTCAGAAATAAACATTTTTCTTCTAAATAATAAAAAAATAAATGTTGAAAAGGTCATATAGCTCAATCCGCCAATTTGTATGAGGGAAATAATAACTACCAAGCCAAATAAAGAGAAATGAACTCCTGTATCTAATACCACAAGACCTGTAACACATGTGGCGGAATTAGCAGTAAACAATGCATCTATAAACTTTGTAGAAGAGCCAATAGACGAAGAGATAGGAAGAGTCAAAAGAAAAGCTCCTGTAAGTATTATGATAAAAAAGCTTAAAACTATAATAAAGCTTGGGTTAACCTTAAGCATATCGGAAATCATTGTATAACTTCTTCAAATGCAATGCAATATCTCTGCCGTATGAGTTTGCAGCTACGCTGGAAAAGCTCAAATAACTCTTAAAAACTATGTTATAATATTTAAAGAGATGAAACATTCAAAGATAGTATTAATAATCTTTGCAGTTTCTTTAGCCGCTTTTTCAGGGCTTCTAATACAAATTTTAATTTCTATTCCAAAGATTGAAAAGCTAGAGACATATATACCATCAGAAGCAACAATTTTATTTTCTTCCGACAATGAACCACTTGCAAGATTTCACAAAGAAGAAAATAGAAGAGTTGTCTCCTTGTCACGCATGAGCCCTTATATCAAAAAAGCAACTGTTGCAATAGAAGATGAAAGATTTTATAGTCATCACGGAATAGACATTAGAGGGATAATGAGGGCGACAATTGCAAACATAACAAGAGTAAGACTGTCCGAAGGGGCATCAACAATAACACAACAACTTGCCCGCAATCTGTTTTTGACTCGTAAAAAAAATATTATCAGAAAACTTGCTGAAGTAATTCTTGCTTTTCAAATAGAACGCCGCTTTACAAAACAAGAAATACTAGAATACTATTTAAATCAAATATACTTCGGACACAATGCTTATGGGATTGAATCGGCATCCTATCTTTATTTTAATAAACACGCAAAAGACTTAACTCTGGCAGAATCAGCAATGATTGCAGGAATCATAGAAGGCCCAGAAATATATTCACCTTACAAAAATTTAAAGCTCGCAAAAAACCAGCAACGCATAGTTTTATTAAAGATGGTTGACCTGTCAATGATTTCTCTCACAGAAGCACGAATATCTTACAACGAAACGTTAAATTTGCATCCGGAAAATCTAAAAAAATTTGGCAATCTGGCCCCCTATTTTGTAAATTATATATTTCAAGAACTTATAAAAAAATTTGGAGAAGAAGCGGTAAATAAGGGGGGGCTTAAAGTATATACAACGCTTGACACAAACATGCAAGCAAACGCGGAAGAATCAGTAGACTCTTTTATCGAAAGAGAAGGCTCAAAATACAATTTCTCACAGGCATCATTGCTTGCAATCGACCCGAGGAATGGACACATAAAAGCCATGGTTGGCGGCGCAGATTTTGTAAAAAGCCAATTTAACCGAACAATACAGTCAAGAAGGCAGCCGGGCTCTTCTTTTAAGCCGTTTATTTATGCAACAGCTATAGAAAAAGGGATTTCTCCGGGAACTGTAATTAAAGACGAACCAACAATTTTTGAGGTTTTTAGAAACAAATGGAATCCTTCCGGAAAATGGACGCCTCAAAATTTCAATGGGAGATTTTCCGGTAATGTTACGATGCAATATGCTCTGGAAAAGTCACTAAATATTCCCGCCATAAAAACTTTAGATAGAGTAGGCATCCCTTCTGTTATAAATATGGCCAGAAAGTTGGGAATAAAAAGCCATTTAGAGCCGGCTTTATCTCTGGCATTAGGAGCTTCTGAGGTTACTATGCTTGAAATAACATCCGCTTTTGGTGTTTTCGCAAATGAAGGGATTAGATATGAGCCAACAGCAATAACTAAAATTGTTGACAGAAACGGGAACACAATTTTTATAAGTGATGAAAAAGGCGAGCAAGTAATAGATTCAAACGTTGCAAATATAATTGCATTTATGATGCAAAGAGTTTTAACTAATGGGACGGGAATCGGTGGCCGTTTAAATCGTCCTGCCGCGGCAAAAACCGGAACATCACAAGATTTTAAAGATGCTTGGTTGATAGGATTTACTCCTCAACTTGTTACGGGAGTATGGGTCGGAAATGATGATAACAAACCAATGAAAGGGGTAGCGGAAGTTTCTGTCTGCCCGAGAATGTGGAAAGATTTTATGACAAAGGCTTTGGCGTATGAACCACCTCTTAATTTTTCACCGCCTGTGGGATTGTATCCTTATAAGATATGCCTCGATTCAGGTTTAGTAGCAACCTCCTATTGCCCAAAGAATAGAACAGTTGACACTTTATATTTTGAAGAAGATGCTCCAAAGGCTGATTGCAATATACATATATTTGAAACAGTAGAAAACCAAGAAGATGAAAAAAAACAAAATTAAGTTTGGAACAGATGGTTGGCGCGGAGAAATAGCAAAAGACTTTACATTTAAAAATATAGAAAAAGTCTCTTTGGCTTTCGTGCAATACCTAAAAAAATTCAATTTAATAAAAAATGGAATTGCTGTAGGCTACGACAACAGATTCCAATCAGAAGATTTCGCAAGAGTTGCGGCAAGTATATGTTCAAACGCAAACATAAAAACCTTTTATTCTGAAATATCACTCCCCTCTCCCGCACTTTCCTATTTTGTTAACACAAATAAACTTGACGGCGGAATTATGATAACAGCAAGCCATAACCCAAGTAATTGGAACGGTTTTAAAATTAAAGAGTCTTTTGGAGGATCCGCAAAATCCGAAACAACCAAAGAAATTGAAGCTATATTAGAAGAGATGAATGAACCCATAAAACCTGCCGACAAAGAAAATCAGAAGTATGAATTATTTAACCCAAAGCCAGAATATTTAAAACATATTTCTTCGTTTGTTGATTTAAGCATCATAAAATCCGCCGGCATTAAAATTATCTTCGATCCTATGCACGGAAGCGGAGCAGGATACTTAAAAGAAATTATTCCGGAAATTGAAGAGATAAATTCAAACCGCGATCCTCTTTTTGGGGGAGTTAACCCTGAGCCACTGCCAAGCAACCTAACAGACCTTATATCTACAACGAAAGAATCAATATTAAAAAATAAATTGTCAGTTGGTATCGCAATAGATGGCGACGCAGATCGAATTGGGGCTATAGATCCTGATGGAACATATATTTCATCACATAATGTTTTTTCCTTATTATTAAAACATTTATACGAAAATAAAAAGCTAAGGGGAAAAATTGTTAAGACATTTAATATTTCAAGACTTGTAGAAAAGCAGGCCAAGGAATACGGCCTGGAAATAATAGAAAAACCGATAGGGTTTAAGTATATAGTTGAAGAATTTTTAAAGGGTGGAGTGATGATCGGAGGAGAAGAAAGCGGAGGGATCGGAATTATAAATAACATACCAGAAAGAGATGGGACATTAAATGCTTTATTACTTTTAGAGCTTATTGCCATAACAGGAAAAACACTTTCTCAAAATCTAAAATCAATAATGGATAAATTAGGTTACTACTATTATGACAGACTGGATTTACACATCAAAAGAGACCTTTTTTCCTCGAAACTTGAAAAATTAAAAAACATTAAAGACTTTGCAGGTAACAATGTGACAAAAATTGAAACATTAGACGGCGTAAAACTAAATTTTCAAGATGGATCATGGATACTATTTAGAGCATCCGGAACAGAACCACTCCTTAGGATTTATTCTGAAGGGACATCAATTGACCAAGTTAAATTCCTCCTGGGGAAGGGGGAAACATTCATTAAAGAATAAATCAGGGTTAAAACCCCAGTTTAACTTCGTAATATTGACTCTCTATAACTTGACCCACATTAGGATCATAAGCTTTCCTGACTTTCTCTTTTATGTATCACAGACAACAGCCCTCACCCAACATTCAGACAAAAGAAAACTTTTTCTATTATATTTTGCCTTAAAGCATCATACTCTTTCTTCTTCAAATGGACACTTCCATCAATTTCAAGGCCAAGCC
>Ga0208977_1000436_pt1 | contig 34194 bp, 15 predicted proteins | sample RifOxyA2_FD_184030 | JGI IMG/M metagenome (GOLD analysis project Ga0208977, IMG submission 184030) | Groundwater microbial communities from Rifle, Colorado - Rifle Oxygen_injection A2 (SPAdes) | ecosystem: Environmental > Aquatic > Deep subsurface > Groundwater | place: Rifle, Colorado, United...
GATTGGTATTCAGAGTTTTCAAGAGAAAAAGGCAAGGAAGCTAAACCGGAAGTTGCCCGTAATATAATTGATTTTCTTGAGAAAGAGTACATTCCGGCCATGGAAGCATTTACCGGAGATTGGCATGGAGATTTTCTTGAGCGGGAAAAAATTTCGGTGCCGTTAATGAAAAAATTAAATGACAAAGGCCGGGTTTACCAGGATGTTTATTACGATGCTGAATTTTTTGTCTTATTAAAAGTCACGAACAATGCTAATATCGGACATTACTATAGAATAATAGAATACTTGCGTAAACGTCATATTGAAGGCATTCGGCAAGAGGATATTCACTTTGAGGCTGAGAAAGAATCAAAAAGTGATAGGGGAAGAGATGAGCGGAGAGATAGAGATTCACGGTGGGATGGATTCGATTGGCAGGAATTTGAGCGGATATTTATGGGAGGAAAACCAGCGGCCGAAAAAACCCGTGCGCATCGTACTGATAAGCCGGCAGATTGGAGACTGGATATTGAAACCACTGAAAATGGTAAAGCTATCAAAGATGTAATTTCGCGTTTTTCAATCATTGATTGGGAATCCTTACCTTACCAAAGCAATAATGAAGTATTTGATACGCTAGGACAGCTTATTGGAGTCGAAGATGCTTCAAATGCCGGTACTGCTGAAATAAAAAAGACTGTTAGAACGCTGGCGCAAAGGGTTTCTTCAGATCATAATTATGAACACCCTGTTGCCATAAGTGCGCAAAAAATGGTCAATTTCGTTTATGATTACTTAAGGCAAAATGATGCCAGGAAAAGAGAAAGAGCACTTTCAAAGGACATGCGTCCTTTGGTTCAAGAAGCAATAAGTATAATTCGATTAGGAAATGTCAATAGGAATAATGCCGCACAAATGTTGAATATCAAATCCTCCGAGGCTGGGCGAGTTGTGGGGATTATTACCCTGGTTGCGGCTTTGGCGGCGGTTGCGGTGAATTATTTAACCGGACACCAGGTGGATACTGCTGAGGCAGTGGGCGCCATGGCCGGGGCTGCGGGCGCGTTCGCCGGCCTTGTGTGGCTTAGTGCGCTTATTGTGGAAAACGTCAGCCCGCGCGCCGGGCCTGCGCTGGGAAGAACAGCCGGCGGCATAAAGCTCGTTCCCGTGGAAGGCGCGAAGTATCTATTCGAAGCGGACCCCGCAAACAACCAAATCAAAACAAACGCAAATTTCCTGAAGCTTCCTTTAATTATCCAGAATTTCGTGCTCTACGCCCTCGGCGGCCTCCGGCACGAGAAGCTGCATCTCGCCGGCGTTAAAAGCGAGTTCGCCGCCTTCGCCCTGGCGCAAGGCGTGCCCGCGCTAGTCGGCGGCCTGGCCGCCCTCGGATTCGTCGCCCTCGGCGTGCCGCTGGCACTTGCCATGGCAGGCGGCCTGGCAATGGCTATGATCGTTGCCGTGCTTGCAACAACATCGGATGTGCCAAATAAAATTGTACAGAATATTACCGGAAAATTTTCGCTCTATGCATCCGGCATAGGCGTGGTGGTAAGCAGCCGTGTAAAGAAAGAAATCCTCAGCCGTGAAGAAGAATTGTTGCACCAATTGATTAGGCAGGAGCCATTTCCGAGATACGACAGTGTGTCATATCCCCTGGAAATTCAGTTGGCCGGTAGCCTGTTTAATACTATTATTGGCAGGGACGCTAAAGCGGAAAAGAATTTAAAAGATTCGTTGGGCAGGCATTTCGGGACGGACAAAATTGAGCATATTCATGCAGAATTATTGAATGGAAATATAGACAATCCAAGGGTTTTCTCGCCGGCAGAACGTAAAACGCTTTATAACATTGTCATGTTTGAAGCCAGGATATGGAAGGCCATGTCGGGCGAATATATGAACCTTATAGATTTTATGGCCGCTGAAAACGGACCCAAAGAGAAATATTTCGGGGTTAGCGGCGAAATAAAAGCCGAATTTCATTTGGCGAATAGTAATGAGGAATTTGCAAATATCCTTATTGAAAAGAAGGAATTAGTCACCGGAACCAAATTGTCTGAAAAGGAAAAAGAAACCATCCGCAGGGAATATTCGCAAGACAATGTCGGCGGCGCCAACATTCGGTCTCAAACGGATTGGGGCCGCGGTTCAATTATTGTGATGAACTTGGCCGTTGCCGGTTTTGGCCAGGTGCTTTCTTCTATTTTCCACGAGATCGGACATAGCGTTCTGGAAGATTTAGCCGGCTCAAAGGGCGATTCTGCGGAAGTTCCATTTGTTAATGATGGCGTTGCGGAAGATTTTGCCATATTTGCTCTAGAGAGGATAAATGGATTATATGACGGCGATACGCGGTTTAAAGTTCTGGTGCAACGTTACAAAGCCCAGATTATCAAAGAAAAGTCTGGCAAGGAGCTTGCTCCCTGTAGATATGGATTTTTACTTATAGAAACGCTTCGCCTTAAAGCTGGCATGAAGCTTTTCCGTGAGGATGTAATAGGTATGCTTGCCAGAATATTACAAGGCAGCCTTACTTTCAGCCAGGTTACGGAAACAGCTTATCAGCTTGAGAAAGATTCCTTAAATGAGTACCGTGGCGGCTTATCGGCAGAAAAAGCGGCCGGCCTCGGCGGCGCGGTTTTTGTTGCCGCAAATCCCGTTGCGGTTGCCATGAAAGGAACGAACGAATTGACGGCAATCGAGGCAAATGCCGCGGATACACTGGCGGGTAAAGTAGATATTATAGCGATAGCGCCGAGGGAAAGCGAAAATCAATCCCGGCTGGAAAACAGGGCTGTGAAATTGGCAGGCGCAAGTTCCGCGAACATGATGAAACCGGTAGTGATTTCACCGGTTACGCATGACATGATGGATGAGGACGGAAATGCCGTTGATACTGAAAAATCCGGTGTCGCGGAATTAAAAGCATTCGAGGGCGGGGCAAACGTTCTTAATATAAATGATAATACCACTGTAAAACTTTACTACAAAATCTTGACGGAAGGAAAACGGACGGGGTTGCTGGTTTACTATTACGATGAAGCCGGAGCCGGCCGGGATAGCGGCCTTCTTGCCGGCGTGGCCGCCTCTATTGTGCGCGAGAAAGTGGAAAAAGGCGCATTCGAACAGGGCGCGTTCAGCAGCCTCGGATTCGGCGGAGAGGTTGGGGTAATCCATATGGATGATGCGGCCGCCGGGCAGGCAATTGAAACATCCGGCGATGACGGATATTCTAAAATCGTGCCGGCCTCTCTTGCCGCGATGAATGATGATAACCACTATGCCGAGGTTGGCGCGCAGCGCGAATCCAATATAAGAATGCTGGGGCAGTTCGAGCTTGAACGCCGGAAAAACAATAGCTGGGGCGGCGTGCGCACAAACGCAGTACTGACGCTTAAATCCGTGCTTTCCGTCGGAAATATCAGGGAAGTCGCGGCGCGTATGCGCAAAACCGGCGAGGTTAACCGCTTCGTCGCCGGGCTTGCCGTTTCACACGGGCAGCAGAAGATTGACCCCGCGCAGTACCCTCACGTCGGCCTTGTGGGCGGCATTGATTGGATTTCAATAATTGACCGCGTCCTGAAATTAAATGAAATTGACGGCGGCGATACGCTAAACAGGATATTCGATTCCAGGATTAACGACGACAATGATAAGCTGGAACTTGCCGCGGCCAGGGAAAAAATAAGAGAATTTCTAAACGATGCCGAGCGAAGAGGCAGCAAAACCGAACGTGAAAAATTTGCAAATGAAGTCATCAGCGGCGTTGTGCGCATATTATACGCCAAATACGCCGATGGCCTGCGAAAAGCAGCGGATGATAGGCCTGAGATCGCTGAAAAAGCCGGCGCCTACGCAGCCCAGTACGTTCAAAATTACGGCCCCGATAATTTAACCGCCGCGCAGTTAACGTTCATCCAGATAGCTGGACTGCTTCATGTAAGCGATATAGCCAAAAGCGTTGAAGGCAAACAGTTCATGCCTTATTTTGGCGCCTGTCAGCCGGCGAACGATGCGGCGGCGGATAATATTATATGGTTTATAAAAAATATCGCGCCCGGGCTGCACGTGGACATAAGGCAACTTGGCAGCGAGCAGGCCATCGCCCTTCTTGACCGGCTTGAAAGCGATATAAAGGCAGGCGTAAAGAAAGGACAAATATCGCCTGAATCAAAAATAATGATTGTCTGCAATATGGATGATGCCGTCATCCGGCGCATAAAAAGCTTTACCGGTTTCGAGGCTTATGTTGAGCTTGGCCTTGAAAACAAACTCAATAATGGGGCGAACCTTGACTCAATCGAAATCGCGGCCAAAAATGAAATTAAGAAGATTAAAGATAGCGGCGCCTCGGTGAGTATTGACACCTCAAGGGTGAGAGCCTCTCTTAAAGAGGCCGGTTTAAGCGATGTCCTGGCCGAGGCGGCGCTAAAACACATAGCCGGTGTGGCTTCGATAAGCGGCGCGGAAACCGTTGTATTCGAGATGGGCAGCGTCGCTGAAAACGGCGACGTGGAGGCCGTGCCGTCATTCGATTCTGAAAAATTCAGCATTATCGGCCTTCTAAGCGCAGTTTCGCGCGGGATTGGCATAAGCAGGGTTACAACCGTTGACGGCCTTTTCCGCGAGGGAAGAAGCGCAGGGCGCGCGGCCGCAGCCGTAATGAATGAGGCGGCGCGAAGCGCCTTGCAGCGCAGGCTGTTCGCCCGGCATGAGGACGGCTGGACGCCTGCCGCCATCGCGCTTATTGATTCGGCCGATGACGCCATAAATCTTGCCGGCGACAAGTTCAATGCCCTCAAGGTGGCCGAAAATATCCGCAAGATAGCCCGTGAAATGGGCATGGAAAACGAGTACATGATAGGCGAATCGCTCAAGGAAATAGAAGAGGCGACGGATATAAATGTGGCGAAGGCCTACGTAGCGCGTATAAAAGGCGTGGTGCAGGGGCTTGCGGTTACCGTGCTTGCCGCAAACAGCGGCGTGGACGTTAAATCAGAGAAGATTTCCGCACGGAGGCAGGAAGCTCTTGAAAACGGGCTTCTCGCAAGAAGCCGGGACATTGTTTACACTAACGGCAAGCCGTATCTTAAGCTGGAATTGAACCTGGAGCAGAGGCTGGGCATACTTTCCGGCGCATTGCGCCTGCTAAATGAAAGCGACAAGGCCATGCTGCTGGATAATATGTATAAAGAGATGAATGAATACCGGGATGACGAGCAGCGATTATACAAACTGATGTTCGTTGAGGCGGTATTCAAAGCTAAAGACAGAGAATTATGGAGGCGGTGGAAGTCAAAATTCGGGAAGGATTATATAGACGGCATTAGTCAACACGCAACAAAATGGAGCGCTGAACAGGAATTGAAGATGATGGCATACTGGGCGAATTATTTAAAGATCATGGAACCGCAGCGCGAAAAAAATGAAATAAACCGGCTTATCGGCGCGCTTTCGACGAGGATGGGTTCGCTTCCAGGCGCGTCAACGGAAGCTGAAATAATCGCAAAGGATGTAACTACCAAAGAAGGCCTCGCGTTTTTAATATTATCGTTAAGCCTGGGTGAGCTTCTGGACAGGGAAGCCATAAAAACTCTTGCCGCGAAAGCGAACCTGGGCGACAGCGGGCTTGCCGAAAAAGTATTTGCCGGCAATCATAACCCTTATGCCGAGCGCGCGCACGGGCGGCTAAACGCCCCGACCGCGGAAGATGTGGAAATATGGCTTAACCTGGTTGCATTAGAGGGCGCTAACCTGTTTGCCCTGTCTAAAGATAAAGCCCGCGCCAGAGACGAATTTATTTCCTTCGCCATCCTTGAACTGTGCAACGGCCTGCCGCCGATGATAGACGGCAAAACGTTGGAAGAGAAAGTAAAACGTGCAGGCAAAATTTCAGTGAAAAATTTCCGCGGCGTCCTCATCTCGGGCTAATGAAGTTAAGGTTTTTATCTTCACCAAATCAGTTTCCTCTACCCTTCGGGGAGAGGATTAAGGTGAGGGGTTGTTCAATATTCCGACGATTTCCCCCTCATCCTGGCCTTCTCCCCGGCGGGGATAAGGAACGCGAGCTAAAAAAATGAATCGTATTTTTTAGAGCAAAAGCTTTAACTAAACGGCATTGGGGCTAATGGAAGGCTAATTATATGATGTTACGCAATTTTTACTTTTGTAGGGGGCGTTCACCGAACGATCAGGCCTGTAAAATCTTTGCAGTTTTTGTATCCATTGTATCCATTTTTGCCGGCTTGGCCTGCGTGCCTGCCGACGGCGCATTGAAGGCTACGGGTGCAGGTTTTCTGAAAATGGGCGCCGGCGCGCGCGCGGTTGCCATGGGCGAGGCTTTCAGCGCGGTTGCCGACGATGTTACCGCCATTTATTGGAACCCTGCCGGGCTTGCGCTGGTAAAAAATGAAACTCAAATCATTGCAAGCCATCTGGAACACATCCAATCCGTTCATCACGAGTTTATAGGCCTTTGCAAGCCCGTGCCGGGCGGTACGGCCGGTTTTTCGGCTACTTACATGTGGGTTGAAGGCATTGAGGCGCGCAACCCCAACAGCGGTTACGCGGGTCGCTCGGTTCCCGTATGGGATGCGGCGCCGGCGCTGTCGTTCGGCGGATTTTTGCGTTCCCGGCTGGCCGCAGGCCTTACGCTGAAGGCGATAGGCCAGTGCATTGACGATAAAATGGCCTGGGGCGGCGCGTTGGATGCGGGCATTCTTTACCGCGCCGGCAGAAGCACGCGGCTTGGATTTGTGCTGCAAAATCTTGGTTACGAATCAGCTTTTATTTCTGAATCCGCTCCGCTGCCTCTAACCGCGCGCGCCGGAATTTCGCACAAGTGGAAGCCGCAAAACCTTCTTGTTGCCTGCGATACTGTCTATGGAATAAACGACCAGGCTTTATGGGTTGGCGCGGGCGCGGAATACAGGCCATGGCCGGCCATGGCGTTCCGCGCGGGCTATAAGTACAATGGCACATTCTCTTCCGTTGACCTTATGAACGGCGCAAGCTGCGGGATCAATGTCCGGATTTTTTCGACGGATATTGACTACGCTTTCGTCCCGTTCGGCCTGACGTTTCAAACGCACCGCATGTCTGTAATAATGCATTTTTAGTTTACGGCAAAAAGGAATTTTATAATGAAAATGCCAGCTTTTATCTGTTCCGTTATAATTATCGCCGCTGCCGCTGTAAGTTCTTTTGCCGCCGGGCAAGACGGGTTTAAACGGTATCACCCGGGCAGGCTGATTGTCAGGTATAAGGATGTGGCATCATTTTCCATAACCGGCAGCACGGCCGCGCCTGTAAGCAAACGGATTGAGGAGATAGGCAAACGCCACGGACTGAAAAAAGAACGGCCGTTGTATGATTATCGCACCGGCGCCGGGAGCCGCCGGCACGGCGCGCCTGCAAGGGTATCGCCGGCCATGCGCGAGCGTATTGACATACTGTCTTTCGACTCGCAGGGCGCCGACATGGAGGCGCTTGCCCGCGAGTACATGACAGACCCCAACGTTGAATACGCGCAGCCGGATTACCTTCTTGAGGTTGCCGCCATCCCGAACGATACGCTTTATGCCGGCCAGTGGGCGCATCCCGTAATGGATTCGCCCGACGGCTGGGATATATCCACCGGCAGCGGGGCAGTGATCGCCGTGATTGATACCGGCGTGGACTGGAACCATCCGGATCTTGCGGCGAACATCTGGACAAATCCCGGTGAAATAGCCGGCAACGGTTTGGATGATGACGGCAACGGCTACGCTGACGATTTTCGCGGCTGGGATTTTGTTGATTTCTATTATGCGCCATCTACCGGCGCGTTTGCGGTGGGCGAGGACTGCGATTGGGAAGATTACGACCCGATGGATTTTTACGGCCACGGGACGATTGTCGCCGGCGTGGCCGCGGCCGTGGGCAATAATGCGGCCGGGGTTTGCGGCACGTCTTACACAAGCAAGATCATGGCGCTAAGGGTGGGCGTTGCCGAAAGCACCAGCGGCGGCGCTTATATCCTTACAAGCTGGTGCGCGAAAGCTATGCGTTACGCGGCGGATAATGGCGCCGACGTTATAAATTTCTCCATTATAGATCCGAACTGGACGTCCACATCTTCGACGGAATTGCGAAGCGCCGTTGATTACGCGTACAGCCGCGGTTGTGTTATAGTGGCGGGCGCGGGTAATCGCGGCGAATGCTACCCGCCCTCGTACCCGGCGGGGTATTCAAAGGTTATAGGCGTCGCTGCAACCGACCCGTCCGACCAGCGTTCGATATGGGGGGCGCCGGATCCTTACCCGCATGAATCCGACTACGGCACGTGGGTGAAAGTTGCGGCGCCGGGATCTGGCATAACTTCCACGGCTTTTAACGACGGGTACAGCACTTCAAGCGGCACCAGTCTTTCGACGGCATTTGTTTCCGGCGTAGCAGCGCTTATAAAAGCCAACAATCCCGCATTTACCAACGAAGAGATCATGCGCGCCGTCTACTCAACCACGGACAGGGTGAATTCCGATAAATACATAGGCTCAGGCAGGGTCAACGTTTTGCGCGCCCTTCAAATGACCGCCGTGCCGCAGGCGGAAATAACTTATCCCGCAATGGAGCAGGCAATTTCAACGAACGTTGTCGTTACCGGCACGGCATATTGTGTGAATTTCGCGTCCTATACGCTAAAATACGGCGCGCAGTATTATCCCGCTGCATGGACGACCATCGAAACAGGTTTAAGCGCCGTAACAAACGGCACGCTTGCCACGTGGGACATTTCTTCAGTCGGCGACAATAACTTCTATACACTGCGGCTCGAAGTAACGGATTTGGCGGGCAATACGGCCGTTTCTGAAAAGATTATTTACGTACAGAAAAGTGTGGCCAGCGGTTGGCCGCGCACGTTTTCGGGAATATACGCGCCCGAGAGCATAGTTACCGGCGACCTGGACGGCGATAACGACCAGGAAATGGCATTTGTAATGTGGCGCGGGCTTGGCGGCCCGAGCTACACCAACGACCTGCACGTTTTGCATCACAACGGAGCGGAAATGGTAGGCTGGCCGCGTTTCGACTTAAACGGAAGTATGCTGGGCGCGCCCGCTTTCGCTAATTTAACCGGTTCAGGCGCCCGGCAGATAGTTGTTTCGGGACATACGTGGGATTATCCTACCTGCACTACGAAGTTCCACGTGTTTGACACGAACGGCGCCTATATGCCGGGCTGGCCTAAAGTTTACATTTCATCACACGGGTTTACCAGTGCCACGCCTACCGTCGCGGACATTGACAATGACGGCTTCCAGGAAATGATATTTCCCAGTGCGTATGATTCGTACGGAAAAGAAGCAAAAATATTTATCTACCGCTATGACGGTTCCGTCCAGCCCGGCTGGCCGAAAACATTTACGGTGGGGACAACCGCTTTGGCCGGCCAACATGCCAGCCATGCGGTTACATGCGATCTTGATGGCGACGGCGATCTTGAAATAATTGTGGGAATAGTAAACTATCCGAACAGCAATGTACACGCTTTTCATCATGACGGCACAACGGTTTCAGGCTGGCCTATTACCCTGGCCACAGCATACGTGCCGCATGTCGTTGCCGGGGATCTCGACAACGACTCTAACATGGAAATAGTAGGCGCAGCAAGCAGCGGTTCAGGCGGCCTGTTGTATGTATGGAACGCATCCGGCAGCCTGTTTTCCGGTTGGCCGGCCGTGTGGGTGCTTTCGGCGGGGATTTCCGCGCCCTCGCTTGCCGACATAGATGGCGACAACGACCTGGAGATCCTGGTAAATTCAGGCTCAAACAAGATATATGCCTTTCATCATAACAGGACGCTTGCAGGCGGCTGGCCGGTAAGCGTTTCAACGGGAAGCTATTGCGCCGGATGGGCGCCCCCGCTGGCCACTGACATTGACGGTGATAATGATATGGAAATCGTTTCCATGTCCAATAATGCCACTGCGCCCGCCGTATACGCCTGGCATGGCGACGGCACGCCGCTTGACGGATGGCCTAAAATTACACCCGTGGCATCGGCTGTTTCTCCCGCAATATGGGATTTTGATAACGATGGTTTCGTGGAGATGGCGCTAAGCTATGCCACGACGGTTGACCTGTGGCGCCTGGGCGGGGCGTACCAGCGGCTTAATATGCAGTGGCCCATGAAATGGGGAGACATGACGCGCAAGGGTGTCTACGCGGTGCCGGATGTTGTCGCGCCGGTTGCATCGGTTGAGGGGTTGCAGCCCGGTGCCGTAGTCTCAGGCCAGATACTGCTGTCCGCAAACGCTTCCGACAACCAGCGCGTAATCGGTGTCAGGTTCCGCTGCGACGGCGTCGGCTTTAACGCAACGGATTCAAGCGCGCCTTATACGACATTATGGGATACTACGCTAGTCAGCCCCGGCACGCATACCGTTACGGTATCTGCGTGGGATTTAAGCGGCAACGTAACAATATCGAGCGGCGTGGCCGTAACCATACTGGACATTTTAGCGCCCACCGCGCCTGCGGCGCCGGAGGGTGTGTCAGTTTCGTCAGTGCAGGTAAACATCGCCTGGTCGCCGTCCTACGATATCGGCGCGGTAAGCGGCTACGGCGTTTACCGCCAGGGCGTGTTTATCGCATCAACCACCCAGGTTTCATTCCAGGACACCGGCCTTGATCCGGGGACCACGTATACATATTATATAATAGCCTACGATGCGGCGGGCAATATATCGGGTTCGTCAATATCAATATCGGTTTTTACCCTGGCTGCCGGCGCATCAACTGCGACTGATAGTCTTCCGCCCACCGTTCCGGAGAACGTGGCAATAACTCCCTTGTCGCCGACCGAGGTGATGCTTTCGTGGGAAAGCTCAAGCGATAACGTTTCCGTGGCCGGCTACCGTGTTTACCGCAACGATGGCCTGATTGCAACGCCGTCCGGCGCCGGCTGTACGGACGCGGGCCTTCAAACAGGCGGCGATTATGCCTATTGCGTCGAGGCGTACGATACGTCCGGCAATTACTCCGGACGTTCCGCGCCCGTCAGCATAAACCTTAAAGTCAGCCTCAAGATACCGGATCGTGATTTCGCCTACCCCGTCCCGTTCGTCGGCGGCAGGGATTCGGCCATAACCATTGCCAATTTGGCTGCGCACTCAAAAGTGGAGATTTATTCAATAGAGGGAAATCTCGTCCACGAGTCTGAAACCGAAGGCGCATCATACAGCTTCATCCCCGCCGATCTCTCATCCGGCGTATATTTCTACATAATCCGCAACGGCCCCAAAGTTTCCTCCGGCAAAATCGTAATAATGAAATAGAATTAGGGGATTTAGGGGACGTAGGATAAATAGCTAAATAAGCAGGGTGGAGTTAAGATAGCGATAGGGGATGTATCACCTGAACGCTCCGGCTATTGCTGTATTGTTATGACGGTGCAATACGGAAATTGCGCCTTTCAACTTCTAAGTGCTAAAGAGTCGCGGAAGCACGATAGGAATACCTAATCACCTAACTCCGTCCCCTATATATTTCAGGAGGTTCTTCTGCTCTGTGGACAACGGTTTGTCGAGAGATAACAGGATGGAGTCAAAAGTGCAAAAGGCGCTTAAGGGCGTACCGGCAAGGCCGTTGGTTAATTCTTTTTCATAAAAGCGGAATAATTGCCAGTAAAAATCTTCGTAATAGTCCTCGATGTTCCCGGCGCCGAAGCTGTCTTTCAGTTTCACGCAAAAGGCCAGCGGGTCTTCCTTATTCGACAACATTACAAGAGGCACTTCCAGGTGCGCAACAACATCGAATTTGGGGGGCGGTCCGTTGCGGTACGGCGTACTGATGCGCCGCCGCACCTTATCGAATAAGTCAAGCAGTGCGTCGTATTTATCCTGCCCGTCAATGCTGATAATCATAATGCCGGTATGTGCCACGATTTGCCGCATTTCCTTGTTTTTGAGATTGTACATACCGCCCAGCGCTTTTTTGGAAAGCATATTGATCACGTTTTTATGGTCGAAACGGTACATCAGCTTGCGTACAGTGTTTCTATCGTCGTGCGTTAACAACATAAGTGTTAAGCCGTCCTCAATCATTTGCCGGTAGCTCACGTAAGCGCCTATTCGTGTAATATCCCCCGTCAGTTTTACCGGGCCTATATAAAGTTCTGAGGCATCAACGTGGACTATCCCGCCCCTGCCGTCGGCCTTCAGCGATTGCGTTCCCTTTATACCGTTCATTATAGCCATGTCCAGCCCGGTAATATTCTGTCCTTTTGCTTTCAGCGGCAGGCAGGCCGCGCACGCCCTGCCTGATCCGACGGCATTTATTACGGCTATTCTTTTGTCCTTCCCATATTGTTTTGACAATGCCCGCTCCAACGTTACATATTCCCCGAAGTTGTCGTTATCCATTATGTCCAACGGTACTGCCGATAACAAGGGGTTCGCGGCTATGAGCTGCTGAAAAAATGTTTTATCGTTCACGGATACGATAACCAGTACGCGGTCCGGCATTTCGCCGCCCATGGCGCAGACAGAGGATTCATATTCCCTGCACAGCGCCTGCTCGCGCGCCGGCAGCGCCGTATCGCCTGGTGAAGTGCCGGAAATTGACTCAAGTTCCGCGATTGCGGCCTTGGTCCTTCTTAGTTCTTTGCCGAACAAATTGTCATAAAAACTGACGAAAAGCGCAAACCATTGCAGCCCTATGGAAATGCCTATGCCCGTAAGAAAGGAAACCAGAAAACGCCCGGGGTCATAATTATTTTCTATTATGGGGCGAAGCATCAGAATCATCGGCGTCAGGCGGCGAAGCATTTTGCTCCTGGGCCACTCCATGGCCATCCCCAGGGGAAAGTTTTCGCCTGCGCGTTTGGATACGGTGTAGGCGAATTCATCTTCCTTCAACTGTTCGCCATCGTACATTCCTGGCATTATGGCATTGCCAAGCATCGCTATCTCTTCAACTTTGCTTCTTAGAAAGCGCTCCGAAATCCATAAACCTACGTTAATCCCGAATAGCAGCCTGAGAATACGGTTAATCTGCATCACTTCCAGGATGCTGTATATGCCCCGCGGCGGTATCCGGTAGCCGGACAGGCTGGCAATGTTATAAATCAAATCAAGAGCCGAATTATAATGGCCGGCATAACTGTAAATTTCCGCGAAAGAAATAATTTCCTGCCGTATGCGCGCCCTTTTATCGTCATCCAATTGCCGGATTTTGTCAGCCGTCGTCTCCATCATGGAGATGAACGTTCCGTATATTTCCGCAAAGCGCGATAGATTGTCGCGCATCACTTCCCCGGTAAGCGGCGTAAGCCTGATGACATCAACGGCGTAAAGCCGTATCATGTCCATATCGTTCCTGTCCAGCGTATTTTTTTCCAGTATTTTTTCCCAGCGGCCGAAATAATACCCTGTTATATCAAGCGCCGCTTTGCCATTCTCTTCCTTCCCCGGCGCTTTTGCATTCTCATCCCATGCCAGCTTGTTGACGGACATTTCCAGCGATTCCTTAACCGCGGGCGAATGAAGCAGGCGCTCTTCCGCCTCTTTCTTTTTTTGATCGTAAAAAGCGCTCGTTTCGCCCCTCTTGATAAATAACGTATGCAGAACTATGGAGAGCAATATGCCGGCGCCAAGAGGTATAAGAATTATCTTCAATACATAAAGAGAGACCGGAACCATGCCCGGCGGCATTCCGCGCCCGTTTAAAACCATCCATCCTATCACTACCGGGACTATTTCAAGCACCGGTTTGAGTATCATAATAATGCCGGCGAAACGTCCCGCAACCCTTCGTATGGCCGAACCTTTCTCAAGGCCAAACCGTTGCCGAACGCCTTCTCTTTTCTCAAGGTAATTGATATATCCGTTAAAACCGCTCATCGTATCTTCCGGTGCGTACAGGGAATCCATGATAAGGTTGCCGGTTCCTATAACCTTGAGAACCTGCTTTCTGAACATGGCTTTTGAATTCATGAATCCTTCTTCAAGCCCGAATACTTTCCTGTTCAGGGGCATTATTTTTGACCGCTCGGACCAGTCATCCGATGGATAACGATAACCGGCCATTATCTCCATATTTATTGCGAAGTCCAGCGCATGGTAATATTCCAGTGAATACACATTTATGCATTCAAAGCAGGCCTTGTAAGCATTCATGTATTCAATTTCCCGGCCAGTAAGACATCCGCTGTTTAGAATGGATGCTATGCGGCTATGCGTCTGGAGCGAAAGCTCCGCGAATTGCCTGTAAAGCATACCGGTTTTTTTGCAGTTGGAACCGCATGTGTCTGGCGAAAGCGCGGTCAGGCGCATGATATACTTTGCTTTTGACAACATTGCGTCAACTGTCGTTATATCCGGCTGTTTCGTGCCTGCGGTAAGGATGCCGTGCCATTCATTAAGCGCGTCACCGGCCTCTTCCAAAGGCGTGCGACCGTTTCCATTTTCTTCGATATTTTGCCGTTGCGACCTGTGGGTCAGGGCGTATAAGAATGTAATAGGGTCGTAAAGAAAATCAAAGACGGCGCGGAGCAGGCCACTTTTCCTGCCGGGTTTTTCGAGTTGAATAAATAAAACGGGCGGGCTGTCGAGGCCGGGAGCGCCGGCCGGTTCCGCGCGCGAGAGTTCAACTATGCGCTCAAGCGTTGTGCCAAGGGTGCCTATGTCTTTTACCGTCGAAAAGAATGATTCGGAAGGCGTGAATGCCCTTATGGAAACTGAATTTAACATGCCCCTGTAACTTGAAATAATGTCAAATAGTTTTTTGTAAAATTCTTTATAGAAGTCTTCGTCGTCGCCAAGGCGGAATTCTCCGCGCAGTTTTGCCAGGTATGAATACGTGTCTTCATTATTGTAACCGAGGATTAGCGGGATCATAAAATGCTTTATAAGATCCGTATCGGGAGGCGCTTTGTTGCGGTACGGAGAACCCGCGAACGATGCAATTTCTTCCGCGAGCTGCATGAAAACGGAACTCTTTTTTTCGTCGTCAAAGCTGATTATCATCGTGCCGGTGAGGGTGTTCAACTGTTTGATTTTCTTGTTTGAAAGCCGAAAAAGCCTTCCGATCGCATTTTTTTCCAGCACGTTCTTAACCCGTTCCCCGGCGAACTTGTGGTATAGCTTGCGTATTTTTCCGGTTTTATCGTCGTTAATCATAAGTGTCAAACCCTGCGCCAGCATTTGTTCATAACTCACCGAAGGCCCAAGGCATGTAATGTCGCCCATCCGGCTTACCGGGCCTACATATACTTCACATGGATCCGTAACAGCCGCGCCGCCTCTATTCGAGCGCTTAAGATCCTGTGTCATGCGAATCCCGTTTGCAAGCGCCCACTCAATGGAATTGACTTTTTCGCCCGCGATCATAAGCGGAAGCTCTTTGCCGGCGATCTCCTTGCCGGCGCCGTCAAGATTTATAACCGCTATGCGGAGATCACCGGGTTTCTTGCCCACGGCCCGCGCCAGTTCCGCAAGCCGTTCCGATCGCATATAGCGCATGATGCCCAGCGCGGAACGCAGGTTTCCTTTTCCTTCACAGTCAATAATCTCCATCGGCACGGCCGCGAGAACGTTTTGCAGATGGGGGAAAAGAGATTTTACGGCCTCATTGTCAAAATATTCTTTGTCGGCGGCAACGACAATTAAATCCGGCATTTCGCCGTTAACGGCCTCGGCCGTGGCTTTATACGCTTCCGCCGGCAGCATGGTATCAACAGGATACGGCGCCGCGGCATTATCCTGTTTCTCTTGCGGCTTTTCAGTTACAGCGCGGGAATGTTTATGAATGATTTTGTATGTCAGAAATGAAACTCCCGAAATTAAAATAACGATAGCGGCGGCAACAAGCCACTGGTCAGCCATGGAATGTTGAATTGACGATAACAAGGTGTCGGCAAAGCCCGGCTGAGGCACCATAACCGTTTCCTGAATGCGGTTAACAATAATGTTATCGCCGGGATGAATTAAATCCAGGTGTGAAGCAAGCCCCGGGTTCCAGTGAGCGATCTTATCGTATACATGGTAATAAATTTCCGTATTGTTATTTGTGCCGAGGTAATCTTTTGCTATGTTCCACAGGTTATCCCCCGGTTTTACGGTATAGGTAACCAGGCGCACAGCGGTAACGGCCAGCGGCGCAGGCGGCGGCGCAAGGGGAATCATGGCCAAAAAAGCGCCGGCTACCAGGCCTGCGGCGCCCAAAAGGATCAGCAGCTTTGTATATATCCTGCCGGCATTGGCCTTGCCGGCAACGTTAATTTCCGCTCTTTTTCCTTTAAACAGAGTTAAGGTTTCGTCTCTTGTTTTTCCGGAGACAAATGCCAGGCCGTTAACCAGCAATTTAACGCCTTTATAGAAAATCGCAGCCAGGGTAACGGACATAATGCAGACGTCGCTTACCGTAAAAGAAGGAACGGCCTGCGGCGTTATTGCTGCAGCGCTTATCATTGACTGCATGGGAGCAAATAAAAATAATCCCGGCGAAAATGGCGCCACAACCATCAGCCCTTTAAGTATGTTCTTTACCATGCCCGGCGATGTTTTATCTTTTCTTCCATGTCCGTGATTCAGGCGCAACTCATATTTTCTTTCATTAATTACGGCGCAATAGATATTCGGATCGCCTGTCCCTGCAATGCTAAACCGGCCGGGCATGTTATTCGACTTCATCCACGCTGCTACGTCGTTCTCAATAACCGCGATGGAAAGTTGCCTCGCCAGCGCTTTCTTCGCCCATGAAGCTATAATCAAATCAATAGTCTCCTGTGGCATGCCGACATCCACAAGAACGGGGCTGAGCGACGAATTGACCAGCGCAGCGGGATCAAGTTTGCCGGTGAGTAATTGTTTGTATATGCTTTCGTTGTACCCTGTTGTTACGGAAGGCGTTACGGTAATGTATGAAATCCGGTTATCTTCCAAAAGTTTCGTTGTCCCTGAATGGAAGCCGCCAATTACCATGGCGTATATATTATCGTACCGCTCAAGTACGTTCATATCAACAAGCCCGTCTGTCGTCAGCAAAGGCTGGCCGTCAGTGCGCCTGCCGGGCGCGTGAACGTCAATGTGGGATTTTATCGTTTCACAAAAAATAGCGTTTCTTTCGGTATTCGTTTCATAAAATGCAAAAAGAGTGTCCTCGGCATCCTGCAAAAATTCAATCGTCGTTTTCATCCCGGCGTCGCCGTCATATTTATTTAGAAGAACCTTGAATTCCGTGTTTCCCCGGCGGAATGCCGAATATTCTTCCGGATTCATCCGGATTGAATAGAACTTTTCAATATAGTCGTCCATCTCTGCTAAAAAGAGTATTTCTTCGTCAAGCGGCGTGCGGGCATGTTTTTCAAGAATCCTCCTGGTAAATGCCTGTTCCTCATAAACCAGGGAAACCGGATTGATCGAGTTGTTAAGCCTTATAAACTCCAGGAATCTGTCGAGATTCGGGTATTTACGCATGTGGGGACCATAGGCCATGGATATTTCATAAAGCGCGCGGTAGTAGTCGTCCCTGCCGGATTCATCATTGGCTTTTGCCATCAGTTTCCCGTAAATACTGAATGGTATAAGCTTCCTTAATTCGCGGATATATTCCCCATGCTCCGCGGCAACTTTGTTATGGTTTATTGTTTCGCCACATTGTTGTGATTGCAGGTATTTTTCCAGGTTGGGATATGATCTAAGCGAAACCCCGCTTTCCAGGCTCAACTGTTCAAGCCCGCGAAAATAAGTTTGTGCGCGGCTATTTTTGTTTTTTGTTACGCGTTTTTCAAATCGCGCAATATTTTTTGAAAGATATTTTTCTTTAATCCGGCGTACCCGTGCGTGGATTTTTTGGATAGGAGCTTCGTATAGCGGCTGATCGGAAAGTATTTTCCTTATCCTCAAAAGGTTACCGGTGTACGTATCCCATTTCTCCAGCCCCAAAAGCGTATTCTTTCCCCGTACGACGGAGTAGTATTCCGCCCCGCCAAGCAGCCCTATATTTAGCATATCGTCCAATACTTCCGATGTTATTGTGTTGTCAGGCAGGGAAGACAACAACTTCGTGTCAACTCGTCCCCTGGGAGCGCCCTCGGCAAAGATTGCCGAAATTCCGTACCGCCGGTCAAAATAACCCAATAGTTGAGAAATATTATTCTGAACCTCGGGGTGGCAATGCAGATCCTGGATGCATACTACAAGAGTGCCGCTTTCATATAACCCTGCGCCGGTAATTCGCCCCCATTGAGAGGGAAGATATGTTTTTTCCATCACGCGGGAAAGACTGGGCGAAACACTGCGATTACCGGCAAGTATTTCAATGCCTTTCAACGGTTCGCAGAGTACAAAAGAAAAGCAAAACGCGCCTGCCGTTATAAGCGAGGTAAACGTTTTAACATGCCGCATTACAATATGTTTATAATGCAGGCGCGCCCCTTTTTTGCTGAGGTAAACAACGGGCGCGCATAATTTCTTTTTTTTGGCGGCCGCCTGCGAAATATCCTCATAAATATTCCAGGAATAACTTGCAGCGCCTGGTAATTCACGGCCTTTTCAAAATACCCATATTCCATAAGTCCTCCTTCACTACAAATATACCCGGTATCCATTAATTACGTATAAAGAAAAGATTAATATTCTGTTAACGAGATAGGGGACGGAGTTAGGTGATTAGGTATTGGTAAGTTGTGTCACCTTGGCGTCCTAAATTGCAATGCTGTGTCAATGTCATTGCGCTGAACTTAATAGACGGAAACAGACTTTGTAGGGCGCGCTCCCCGAGCGCACCGGCCTTTCGACGGAAGTCTTCTGCGGCGTGTTCGGGGAAGACGCCCTACAACAAAAAGATATGGGTTGCTTTCGACGATCATCGGACTAATTTCAATTTACCGCCGTCGAATAAGTTCAGCGCTATGTGTGTCAGTGTCATTGTATTGGGGCGTTTATCGCCGTATAGTTATGACGGTGTAATACGTGGGGATTGCGCCCTTCAACTTCTAAACGCTAAAGAGGCACACGCCAAAGGGCACAGAGACGCAACACAATAGGAATACCTAATCACCTAACTCCGTCCCCAATATAATGTAAAGATCTGTTGGGGACATGACACTAGAAACCGGACATTTCTATTTTGGCTTGACACAATAGAAAATAAGGTTCCATTTTTACTTAAAATATGGTATATTTACACAAAGTGCGTTGAAAACGCAGAGGTTGTATAATCTGCGTTTTTCAATTTTTAAATAAATCGAAAGGAGATTTTTACGATGGCTAAGAAGTATGTTTATTTTTTTGGCGGCGGAAAAGCAGACGGTAACGAGAGCATGAAGAACCTCCTCGGAGGCAAGGGCGCGAATCTCGCGGAAATGGCGGGACATAAGGATTTAAGGCTTCCCGTACCCCCGGGTTTTACAATTACAACGGATGTATGCACATATTTTTACCAGAATAAACGCAAGTACCCGTCCGAACTTAAAGGCCAGGTTACGGCGTCAGTGAAGAGAATAGAAGTCCTTATGGGCAAAAAGTTCGGCGATGTTAAAAATCCGCTTCTTGTGTCGGTGCGTTCCGGCGCGCGCAAATCCATGCCGGGCATGATGGAAACCGTGCTAAATGTCGGCCTGACCGAAAAAACAATACCGGGGCTTATAGAGCAGTCCGGCAACGAGCGGTTCGTTTATGACGCATACCGCCGTCTTATAATGATGTATTCCGACGTTGTCATGGAAAAAGCGGCCGGCATAGAGCCGGAACACGACGAGGCCGGCATCCGCAAGCAGCTTGAAAAATTAATGGCGGCCATGAAGAAGAAAAAAGGCGTTACGCTCGATACCGAGCTTGATGCGGCCGACCTTAAAGAGCTTTGTTCCCAGTTCAAAAATAAGGTAAAAGAAGTTATAGGCAAGGCATTTCCGGACAGCCCCGAGGAGCAGCTATGGGGCGGTATCAGCGCGGTATTCGCTTCATGGATGGGCAAGCGCGCCGTGTCGTACCGCAGGATAGAGCGCATCCCCGAGGAATGGGGAACTGCCGTCAACGTCCAGACCATGGTGTTCGGCAACATGGGCGAAGATTCCGCCACCGGCGTTGCGTTCACGCGCAATCCCGGCAACGGTGAAAACAAGTTTTACGGCGAGTTTCTCATCAACGCCCAGGGCGAAGACGTCGTGGCCGGCATCCGCACGCCCGCTCCCATAAACGAATCTTCGAAAAGCGATCATAACAAAGAGCTGGTAAGCCTGGAAAAAGCCATGCCGGCTATTTACAAGCAGCTTTTCGATATACAAAGAAGGCTTGAAAAACATTACAAAGACATGCAGGACATAGAATTTACCATAGAGAAAGGGCGCCTGTTCATGCTTCAGTGCCGTGTAGGCAAACGTAACGGCCCGGCCGCGGTTCGCATGGCTGCCGACATGGTAAAAGAAAAGTTTATCACCGCCGACGTTGCGGTAACCCGCGTAACCCCGGCGCAGCTTGACGAACTGCTGCACCCGGTTATAGATCCCAGGGAAGAGAAAACACGCCAGCCTCTTGCAAAAGGCCTGCCCGCAGGCCCCGGCGGCGCATCCGGAATGATAGTATTCTCCGCCGCTGCCGCGGTTGAATGGGCAAAAGAAGGCAAAAAAGTTATCCTTGTGCGCGAAGAAACAAACCCCGAGGACGTTGAAGGCATGAGAGCCGCCCAGGCCATACTTACCGCCCGCGGCGGTATGACCTCGCACGCGGCGCTTGTCGCGCGCGGTTGGGGTAAATGCTGCATCGTCGGTTGCGGCGCGATGCACGTTGATTATTTCGCAAAAACGCTTACCGTAAACGGCAAAACCCTTAAAGAGGGCGAGTGGATAACGCTTAACGGCACCAAAGGGCTTGTGTACGAAGGCCAGCTGCCCATGATGGACGCTTCCGAAGAGAACGCCATCCTGTTCAGCTTCCTCAAGCTATGCGACGGTATCCGCCGGATGAAAATCCGCACCAATGCGGATACGCCCGCGGACGCGAAAAAAGCGCGCATGTTCGGCGCCGAAGGCATCGGCCTTTTCAGGACCGAGCATATGTTCTACGGCAAAGGTTCCGAGCAGCCTTTGTTTATCCTTCGCAAAATGATAATTTCAAAAACGGTGGAAGAGCGGCGCAGCGCCCTGGCCGAGCTTTTCCCGTTCGTCAAGTCGGACATAAAGGGAACGCTCGAGGCCATGGACGGCTTCCCGGTTACCGTGCGCCTGCTTGATCCGCCGCTTCACGAGTTCGTGCCGCGCGACGGAAAACAGCAGGCCGAGCTTGCGAAAAGCCTCAACATTTCGCTTGAAGAGTTCCAGAAGCGCGCCGACGCGCTGCATGAGTCAAACCCGATGATGGGGCATCGCGGCGTGCGCCTTGGTGTAACTTACCCCGAGGTAACCGAGATGCAGGTTCGCGCAATTCTCGAAGCGGCCGCGGAGCTTGTTAAAGCGGGCAAGAAAGTTGTGCCCGAGATAATGATTCCTGTTATCTGCACCAAAAAAGAGCTGGACGACCAGAAGGTTATAGTTGACAGGATATACGGCGAGGTGTTGAAGAAATACGGAATGAAGAAATTCACGTACCTGTTCGGCACGATGATCGAGATACCGCGCGCGGCTCTTACCGCGGACGTTATCGCCGAAACGGCCGAGTTCTTCTCGTTCGGCACCAATGACCTTACGCAGATGAGCTTCGGCTTCTCGCGCGACGACATAGGCGGATTTTTGCCCGCATATCTCGACAAAGGCATCCTTGCCGACGACCCCTTCCAGACCATTGACCAGGACGGTGTCGGCCAGTTGATTAAAGTCGGCATAGAGCGCGGCAGAAAGACGAAGAAAGACCTGAAAATCGGCATCTGCGGCGAACACGGCGGCGAGGCGAAATCGGTGGAGTTCTGCCATAACATCGGCATGAACTACGTTTCCTGCTCCCCGTTCCGCGTTCCCATAGCGCGCCTGGCCGCAGCCCAGGCCGTACTGAAAGAGTCCGCCGGCAAAAAGAAGAAAAAGTAAAACTTAAGCCATACATCACAGGTGTCAGGTTAAAATTTTAACATAGACGCCCCCCTCACCCTACCCTCTCCCCGACGGGGAGAGGATACAAAAGCTATCGGTTTCCTCTCCCCTGCGGGGAGAGGATTAAGGTGAGTGGGTATGCGGTTTAACCTGACAGATATGTTTACACATATTACGAGAGAAGGCCTGTTATTTGTATAACAGGCCTTCTCTTTTCAACCCGGAATTTGCAAGAGGGAAAAATAATTATATGAAAAATGAAAAGATACGCAACATTGCCATCATAGCACACGTTGACCATGGCAAGACCACGCTTGTGGATTTCATGCTTCGCCAGAGCGGCACGTTCCGCGCAAACCAGGACGTGTCCGACCGCGTTATGGACAGCATGGACCTCGAGCGCGAGCGCGGCATTACGATCGCCGCCAAAAACTGTTCCGTATCCTGGAAAGACACCAAGATAAATATACTCGATACTCCGGGGCACGCGGATTTCGGCGGCGAGGTGGAGCGCGCGCTCAAGATGGTGGACGGCGCGATATTGCTTGTTGACGCATCCGAGGGACCGCTTCCGCAGACGAGGTTCGTGCTGAAGAAAGCCCTCGAGGCGGGTTTAAAGATAATCGTCGTAATAAATAAAATTGACCGCAAGGATGCCCGCCCCAAAGACGTGTTAAACGAAGTCTTCGAACTGTTCATGGATCTTGATGCCACCGATGAACAGATAAATTTCCCGATACTTTACGCCATCGGCAGGGAGGGTGTCGCTCAAAAGCACCTCTCCGAGCGCGGCAAGGATTTAGGCATTCTTTTTGAAACCATACTGTCCCAAATACCGGCGCCGTCGTATGACCCCGACGAGCCGTTCCAGATGCTGGTTTCGGATCTTGATTACTCGGAATACGTGGGCCGGCTTGCCGTGGGGCGCGTGTTTAACGGCAGCGCCCATTGCAACGAGGAATTAGTCTGCATCGGCGACAACGGCGTTGCGCTTCCTCTGAAGATTACCAAGTTACAGGTTTACAGTGGTGTGAATGTTCAGGCGGTTGAGTCTGTCGAAGCCGGCGAGATAGCCGTGCTTGCGGGCATAGAGGATGTTAAGATCGGCGACACTATATGCACAAAGGCCGCGCCCAAGGCGCTTGAGCGCATTACGGTGGACGAGCCGACGCTATCCATGATGTTTACCATAAACACCTCGCCCCTGTGCGGCAAGGAAGGAAAATACGTGCAGTCGGCTAAAATCCGCGAGCGGCTTTACAAGGAAACGTTGAAGAACGTGGCAATCAGGATAGAGGAATCCGCGGATTCGGACAAGTTTGTCGTCAAGGGACGCGGCGAATTCCAGATGGAGATACTGATAGAAACCATGCGGCGGGAGGATTTCGAGCTTAGCGTGGGAAGGCCCCAGGTCATATATAAGCGACAAAACGGCGCCTTGCTTGAGCCTATCGAACATCTTTTTATAGATTGCGAAGAAAGTTTTGTGGGTGTTGTTACTGACAAGCTCTCCCGCAGGAAAGGGAGAATGTTAAACATGGTAAACCACGGCACGGGACGCGTAAGGCTTGAGTTCGGCGTGCCGTCGCGCTGCCTCATAGGTTACCGTAACGAGTTTTTGACGGACACCCGCGGCACCGGGATAATGAGTTCCTACCTTATGGGATACGAGGAGCATCGCGGCGAGTACGTTTCCCGCCTCACCGGCTCTCTTGTGTCGGATCGTGCCGGTATGGCTATCCCGTATGCCCTGTCTAATCTTGAGCCGCGCGGCATACTGTTCGTTGCCCCGGGAGAACCGGTTTACGAAGGCATGATAGTCGGCGAGCACAACCGCGATAACGATTTGAACGTCAATCCCACCAAGGAAAAGAAACTTACCAACATGCGCGCCGCAAGCCGGGACGACAACGTTATGCTCACGCCCGTGCTTCCCATGACGCTTGAAAAAGCCATCACCTTCATCCGCGACGATGAAATGGTGGAAGTTACCCCAAAATCCATCCGCCTGAGAAAATCAATCCTGTCCGCCGACCAGCGCAAAAACGCCGCGCGCTCATGACGGTAGCCTGCAAAATCCGCTTATTTACTGCTGTTACGTAGTGGCCGTCATTCCGGCATGGTTTAAGCCGGAATCCAGGGTTTTGAATTACGTCAACGCATCTGGATGCCGGATTAAGGCCTCCGGCATGACGTAATGCGGGTAATGCGTAAGATCAGTTATTTACATCCACAATGTAAGAAATACAAAAATACTAACATTGGGAATGTAAATATGGAAATGGGCGATTACTGCTTAAATGAAACGTTGTCTAAGTAAATTGCGCCGGTTTTCGGTTTGGTTTGCATGTCTTCGAATACCAGTACGAATTCCTGCATGGAGCTCCAGTCGGTTATAAGCGGAAACTCCGAGGTGGGGATTTCTATTTCCTGCCAATCAGTCGTTGCGGTCTCAATATAGCGGGGGCTTGCCTCGTTCGCATTCTTTATTTCCATCTTGAACTTCTTCGGATACGCCTTCTCGTCGCCCTTTATCCAGAACGATATTTTTCCAGCCTTGCGCGCATCGAGCCCGTTTAGTTTAAGGTAAAATCCGTTGTAGGCCGGGTTGGGCGAGTCCACATCGTATGAAATTTTAAGGCATTTGCCTGTGCCGTCAAACCCCGGCTCGGCGTATTCCATTGAACACCCTTGAGTTTTATCCAGCGGGTCCTTGTTCCATGCGCCCAGGAGGTTGCTATCGCTTACGCCCGAGTCAAAATTATTCACGATTAGAATGCCGTTCTTCATGGGCGCGCCTGCGTCCGAATCCGGTTTTTTAAGTTTCAAGCCCGCGATAACTGCCGCAACTATCACTGCCGCCAACAACAATAAACCAATCTTTTTCACTTGTCTTCTCCTTGGTGTCTCATTAGCGTTTAGAAGTTGTCGTCGTCATTGCGAGCCCGAAGGGCGCGGCAATCTCGCTTTTCATCAGAAGCAACGTCGAGATTGCTTCGCTCTCGCTCACAATGACCTCGGAAAGCTAAAGAGATACTCTCCTTGTCTTACGATATGACTCTCAAAGGTGATTTTACTTCATTAGTGGGGAAAAAGTCAAACGGGCGGGGCAGGGAATTTATTTGGGTTCGGGGTGTTTTATACGCTTGATGAGGTTGGTTATTTGCAGGACGGCGCGTTCATAGCTGAACGGCTTTATAAGAAGGTCGTCTGCGCCCGCCTGGCTGCCCTTCTGCCAGGCGTCCAGTTCCCTGAATACGCCGGTTACGAGTATTATGCCTATGGAAGGATCAATCGCTTTTATCTGGCGGCACAATTCAAAACCGTTTCCGTCGGGCAGCTTAAGGTCAATAATGACCAGATCCGGTTTTTCGTTGGCGGCCAGGTGCCAGCCCTCGGTTTTAGTTTCCGCCGTTATAACGTTGAAGTTATCTTTCTTTGACAGTCCGAATTTCAGCCAGCTCAAGAAATCTATATCGTCATCAACTATGATGATTTTATACACGCCGGTCTCCTTCGATTGATCAATCAGCAAACAATATTATTGCACAGATACAGTGCCATTTCAATGGGAATATTTTGTATAATAAATTAATGTCTCTTTAGCAGTTTGAGGTCATTGCGAGCGAGAGCGAAGCAATACCGACGTTGCTTCTGATGAAAAGCGAGATTGCCGCGCCCTTCGGGCTCGCAATGACGACGATAACTTCTAAACGCTAATGAGACATAAGGTCAGGAGGCGTTTATGACTAACAGGCAGAACATGAAAATTTCACTCATTGCCGCGCTTTTTTTTCTGGGGCTGGGCGGGTGGCTTTTGCATCTCCGGATTCACCCTCTCGACGAGCCTGCCGATTATCTGCCGTTCATTTCAGGCGTAATAAGCGTTATAGCTTTGCCCGTCATGTTTTCACGCCGCGGCAGCGTAGGCTACGCGTACGTCATAAACGGGATGCTTGCCATAATAGGAATTATAACGATGTCGCATTTTTCACTGGCTCACCTTGCCGCTAACGCATCATTTTCGAACATTATTTTAAAAAGCACATTTCCTTACAGCGTCATTTTGCTTGGTAAGTTCATGGTGGGAAAATGTATTTTCGATCTTGAGTTTTTCCCGATGGAAGAGGGTGCCGCGCGCGCCGGCAGATTCCTGCGTTATCCTAACATGGGCTGGTGGTTTGTACACCTGGCCGCCATGACGGCCGTTTACGCCGCGGGAAATATTTTATGGAGGTAAATATGCGCCATTTTATGATGTTCAAGCCGGGATGGTGGATACTGCATGTAATAATGATTGCATTTATGTTCTGGCTTGGCCACACCGCAGGATTCTAAAAAAGCATTGATATTCAGCCAGTGGACAGTTACACTTGTATGACGTTGCCGGCTATCCTGTAAAAGGTTGAATACAATGAACTCTAAACGCGACGCAAGCCGGGGATTGGATGTTGTAAGCACGGAGATTTACCAGGTAATTGCCAATGAATCTCCGAACATGATTTTCATCAACCAGGGCGGCAAGATAGTATATGTAAACAAGAAATGTGAAGATATAATGGAATACACCCGGCGCGAGTTTTGTTCCGCCGGGTTTGATTTTTTATCACTCGTATCTCCCGAGTCAAGAGAATTTGTTTCGGATGCGTTCCACAAGCATCTGAACGGTTCGGAGGTTCCGCCTTACGAGTACTCGCTGGTTGCAAAATCGGGCAAAAAACTGGACGTAATAATCACTACAAGGCTTATTGATTACCGCGGCAGCCCGGCCATCCTCGGTATCGTAACGGAAATAACGCAACTCAAGCGCATAGAAAATCTGCTGCGCGATTCGCAACAACAATACCGTCTTACCATAGATTCGCTTGCCGATCTTATTTACGTCATAGATAATGAATACCGTATAGTCCTTGTAAATGAAAGTTGCCGGCACCTTCATTCCAAATACGGAAAAGAGCTGGATGTTATCGGCAAGCGGGCGTACAGCGTTTGCCCGTTTTGGACGAAGAAAAGCAAGGCTGAATACGAGAAAGTTTTCGCCGGCGGCGGGGTTAGCATAACGGAAGAATCCGTCATGGTGCGCGGCGAGAAAATTTTCCTGCACCTTCGCAAGATACCTGTTTATGAAAACGGCACGGTTAAAAAAATCGTTACAGTGGCAAGGGATATAACGCAAACCAGGAATACGGAAACCGCTTTAAAGGAATTGAACCGCAAGCTTGCCATCCGAAACCGCAGGCTGAAAACGTTGACGCTGACGGATTCGCACACTGGCCTTTATAACCACCGGTTCCTGGCCGACGTGCTTGTTGCGCAGTTTGCCTACGCCAAGAGGGAAAGCAGGCCGTTTTCGGTATTGATGCTGGACATAGATTATTTCAAAAGTATCAATGATGTCTACGGCCACCAGTTTGGCGATATCGTGCTAAAGCAGTTTGCCGATATTTTGAAAAAGATCGTTCGCCGGACAAGCGTGCTGATTCGTTACGGGGGCGAAGAGTTTGTAATCGTTTTACCGGACACAAACCGCGCGGAGGCGCTGCAGGCCGCGCATCGCCTGCTGGAAGAAGTCAGCATACACACTTTCGGCCGCGACAACAACAGGATAAAGCTGAAAATAAGCGTTGCAGCCGCAGCTTACCCGGAAGACCACGCTGTAAAGGAAAGCGACATTTTAGAGCTTGCCGACCAGGCGCTTAGCAAGGCAAAGGAACTTGGCGGCAACCGCGTGTATTCCACGCTTGATTTGCATACGCCCGTCGGAGCGCTGCACCGGAGCAAAAACGATCATCCCGAGATAAAGTACCTCAAGGAGAAAATGGAGCGGCTCAATAAGCGCGCCAACCAGAGCCTTATAGAGGCGATCTCCGCGTTTGCGAAAACCATAGAGCTGAAAGACCATTACACGGGCGAGCACGTGGAGCGCACGGTACATTTTGCAACCGAGATAGCCATGGAAATAGGCCTTTCCAGGGAAGAGGTGCATTCCATACGCCAGGCGGCCATACTTCACGACCTGGGCAAGGTGGGCATCAGCGAAAAAATCCTGCGCAAGCCTGCCAAATTGACACCGAGGGAGTTCAAGGAAATAAAAGAACACCCGTTGATAGGCGCCGATATTATACGCCCGATTCACATGCTTCACGATATACTGCCGTTTATACTTTATCATCACGAGCGTTGGGACGGCAAGGGCTATCCCATGGGCTTGAAAGGCGAGGAGATACCCATCGGCGCCAGGATTATATCCATAGCCGACACGTGGCAGGCATTAATTTCAAATCGGCCATACCGCAAGGCATTCGGCAGGAAAGAAGCGCTTGGAATAATGAAAGAATGCTGTGGCACGCAATTCGACCCCGATATTGCAAGCGCATTCTTCAAGGTGCTGGAACGGGAAATATGAAAACGGTTGAAGTAAGCGTTGCGGAATCAATTATTGTAGGTTTATTCCTGTTATTGATGGTGCCGATTTCGTTGTCATTCCTGGGGTGGTGGTTTTTTGCCGTTATCTATCTTTTTAAATTGTTTTCATTCAGGGCTGCCGCGCTGCCGACAAGCGCCATTGCCGGTTTTGGGGTGGGGGTCATACTTTGCATTTTCTACCTTCGAAGCTGGATACGCAGGTTTTATACGGTAGATACAAAGTTTGCGGCTTTGGTTTTTCTTTTCTGGTCATTCATGGCTATAATTTTTTTCAAAGGCCTGCCCGTCGGTAATATTCTGCTGGGCATGGTTGCCGGCCTGTATACCGGCCGCAAATTGTTTCACGAATCCGTCCCCAAAGAAGAGCTGGCAAGCCGCATGGTTCCCGTGGCGCGTTTCACCGCCCTCGTAACGGCTTTCGCCACGCTTTTAGTCTCAGCCCTTTCCGCCCGCACCGCCCGTCTGAGCGTAAAATCGCTTCTCATATCACTCCTGCTCGCCGCCCTGGCTTTCGTCCTTCAATATTTCCTGACATCCTTCGCCGCAAATAGGAAATAAGGTTATTTCTGGGCGGCAAAAGAGGCGCAGGGGGATGATGGCTGTGCCGATGCCGCGGTTTACGTAGAGCTTGCCGTCGTATAATCCGGAAACAAATTTTCTTTTTGCCTTGAATGTGGGGTTGGTGTAAATGGCGCCGGCGAAAGGCACGATAAGCTGGCCGCCGTGCGTGTGGCCGCAAAGCACCAGCGAGAAGTATCGCGTATTTATTTTCTCGACGATATTTGGCGCGTGGGCAAGCAGTATTTTTGTGGCGTCCGGCGGCACGTTTTCCATGGCCGCGAAATAATCGTCCAGCATAAGAAAGTTATCGTCCAGACCCACTACGTACAACGGGGCTGGTGCGCCGTCTATGTTTATAATTGCCGCCTGGTTAACAAGCACGTATACGCCGTTGCGCCGCAAGCTGTCTACAAGCAACCGTGTATCAATGACTTTTGAGCCGTACGGATGATCGTTATTCCCCAGCGCTGTTATTACAATTTTATGCCGTGCAAGCCTGCCAAGCAACTGCGCGCACGTATCAATGCCCCCGTTGTCGGAAATAAGATCGCCCGTAACCAGAATAATGTCGGGATTTAACCGCAGAAGCGTGGCTTCAAGCTTTTGCGCGCGCCGGCTGTCTCCGCTAAAATGAAAATCCGACACCTGTGCAACGCGCGCATTATGTAACACGTTTGCCAGGGCGGGGTTGCCGACAGCCTGTAAACTAACCTCAATGGAAGTTGTCTCAGTCCATAAAAAATAAGCGGATTCAAGTAATAATAAAATTACCAAAAATATTTTCACCGCGGGGACTCCAGCCGCAGCGCGTCAACGTATGCTATCCTGCCGGGGTCTATGATCCTCAGGTGAATTATTTTTTTTGGCGACTCCAGCGCGATTTTGTTTTGTAATTCGCCGGATTTGAATACCACGGTGAACCTGCCGGGGCCGATGGTTTTGGTTGCGATAAAGCGGCTGCTGACCGGGTGGAAATTTTGAGTATCGAAATAATCGCCGATACGAAACTCCATGCGCAGCGCCCCCGGCCCGGGATTGTAAACATCCAGGCACAAGCGCCCGTACGCCTGCCAGCGGCGCGGGAAATGCACGCTGACAAGCTCGGTCCACCTTTGCGCCCGCCACTCAATTTTAAGGCAGTGCCGCCCGTGCGTTACATGCCGGGCGGATAATTCCATGGCAACACGGTGCGTTTCATGCCCGCGCACAAACCACGCGTTCAGGTCTTCCTGCGTTTCGAAATCGTTGAGGATCAATACGGGCGGTATATGGCGGGGCGTTGCGTCAACAAGCCGGATTGTGCATCTGGCCGGATCATGATTAAATAACGGGGCGGGATTGCGCCAAAGTATCGCGCGGGTAACAAACAGGTATCCCCCGAAAACAACTACAAAAGAAAAAAGAATAATCGTCCCCCCGCGCTTACTCATAACTCAATTATACCAAAAAATAAGCGTGTCTCTTTAGCGTTTTGAAGTTGTCGTCGTCATTGCGAGCCCAAAGGGCGCGGCAATCTCGCTTTTCATCAGAAGCAACGCCGGGATTGCTTCGCTATGCTCGCAATGACCGAATAAGCGTTATTCTACTTGCAGCCCCGTGGGTGCGGCGGGGTTTACGGGAGGGGAAGCGTAGGCGCCCTGGTCCGAACACGGGCTGTCCGGCGTCAGGGCGAAATTGCGCGATGCGATGTCAACAAACCGGGGGTCTTCATTTAGCGAACCGCTGTCATAACCCAGCGCCTGCCATGCGGCAAATGAGTACTGCGCTCCTAAAACCCCGTACGTCCCGCCGTTTGCGGAAAATAAATTAAACTGTACAGGCGTTAGCGGGTTATAATAGCAGTTATCATTAAAATGCAATTGGCCGGTTGTTTTCGCATACAGGGCGTCTGATTTATACGTGCCTATCACCACCGTTCCCCTCTCGTTGCTGCCCGTGCTTCTTAACTCGTAGATAATATTTTTTCGGAAGGTGATATTCTCGGGGTCGGAAAAATCGTCGTTTGCCCATTCGTCGGTGGGCTGGATTAAAAACGGTGAATTGCCCTCGTTGTAGAGGGTATTGTACTCAAACAGCTGGTTAGTCTGGTGCGTCGGGCCGCCCCAATCCTGGCTGATTATCCCGGAGCCGTCGTAAACAATATTGTTATGAATATGCGAGTTCTGCGTGCCTGTGCCTATTGAAAAATGTTTGCACTGCCTGAAAACGTTATTATAAACTCTGAAATAACCCTGCGGATCCGTCTGCGCATGTTTATATTTTAAGCCGCCGCCCGAGAACGATGCAGTTAAAGAAGGGCTTTGATAAAACAGGTTATCGTGAACCGACACGTTTGCGCCCGAGAAGAAAACCATGTTCGCACTGTTTTGCGTGGATATGCCGCCCGTATCCGCGCACGTCCTGTCGTAATTATCGTGGAAGGTGCTGTAGCTTACCTCAAAATTGGATGCGGTGCCTCTCAAGCCCGCAATATTGTCGTTATCTATGCCGTCGGTGTCATGAATGTGCATGCCGGTAACGGCCATATGATCTATCGCGGAGACATCCAGGCCGGCCTGGAACGCATTGACGATTTCAAACCCTTCCACATTCCACCAACTGCCCTGGTAAATATGAAAGCCTCTGCCCTGTAACTGCGGGTTAATTACGGGGTGATGGCCGGGGTATGCTTTCAGGTAAAACTGAGACTGTTCGGTGCCGTATCTTGTGCGGAAGGTTGCAACCGTCGTGCTGCCGGCATAATTATAAACGTCCGTATATTCACCGTCCATAACATAGATATAATCACCGGGAGCTATGTTTACCCAGGTGGACGGTTTCAGTGTGCTGCCCAGCCAGGTGTCGCCGTAATATGAAACTACATTTTTGAAGCTTTTCCAGGGCGATTCAAAACTTCCGGCGCCGGTATCGTCATCCCCCGTAAGCTGGCTGATATAATAACAACGGCCGTCCCCCGAAGCCTCGCACACCTCTGCATACAGGTTTGAAGAAGACAATATAAGTATAGAAACCAAAACCGGCATCAGCATTTTCTTCATAAACCCGGCAACCCGCTATTGGTATTAAAACCCGCCCGCTTCTTCGTCGCTTTCAGGGGGGACGTCGTTGATTGTTTCGGAGAACTGCTGCATTTTAGTAGAGTAATATTCTTTGGGCTCGTTGCCCTGGATGAAAGATTCCAGGTACGCGCCCGGGGTTTTGCTTAAAGCCAGCAGGCCCGTCTTCGGATCAATAAGTGAAAACACGATGCCTTCCGGCGGCGTAAAATCAAGCATGGGTTCGTTTTCCAACGCGCCCTTCATGAAATTCGTCCATATCGGGCAGGCCAGCTTGCCGCCCGTCATCTTGTTGCCCAGCGGTTTGCGGTCGTCGTATCCCACCCATACGCCGGCCACAAGTTGCGGGGTGTATCCCACAAACCAGGCATCCGTAAAATCATTTGTAGTGCCTGTTTTGCCGGCGCATGGGCGCCCAAGTTCGCGCGCCGCCATGCCCGTGCCTCTTAACACCACGCCGGTAAGTATGTTTGTCATAAGGTAACATGTCTGAGGGGATAATACTTCCTGCTCAACCGGCATGTTCTCTTCAAGAATCCTGCCGTCTTTATCTTCAACGCGCACGATGGCGTAATTCTCGGTGCGTATGCCGCCGGAGGCGAGAACGCCAATGGCGCCCGTCATCTCGACAAGCGTTACGTCGCTTGACCCAAGCGCAAGCGAAAGCGTATTGGTAAGCGGGCTTGTTATGCCCATGCGCCTGGCATAATCTATGGCGCGCAACGGGCCTACGTCGGACAATAACTGTATCGCGCACATGTTAAGCGAGTGTTCCAGCGCCGAGCGCAACAGCACCTTTCCGTAATACTTCCGGTTATAGTTTTCCGGCACCCACACTTTCATCGGGTCCTTCATATCTTCAGGCGATATGGATGTTACTGCGTCCGTGGAGCGCGATATAAGCCTCCAGTCCCGGCCATCGTTTGTAAACACCATGGGTGTATCTTCCAGAACAGAGGCCGGCGAGAACCCGCTTTCGATGGCCGTAGTGTAAATGAACGGTTTAAACGCAGACCCCGGCTGCCGCCGGGCGCTGACCGCGCGGTTAAATTGCGACTCGCGGAACGAGCGTCCGCCCACCATGGCGCGTATGCCGCCCGTCCTGGGATCAATGGCTATAAGCCCGCCCTGCACTTTTACCGGCGAGGATTTATTCGTCTCAAAATAGGCAAGCCGTTCCTTATCGTAGGCGGCAAGGCCGTCTTCCACCGCCTTTTCCGCGGCTTTTTGCGCCTGCAAATCCAGCGTCGTATATATGGAAAGCCCGCCGCGATAAATCATCTGGTTGCCGTACTTTGGTTCAAGTAGCAGCCGCACGTGTTCGATAAAATACGGGGCGACCGCGGTGGGTATGCTTACCTTTTCGCTTTCAACGGGCGTTTCCGCCGCGGCCTTTTCCTCTTCGGGCGTTATATATTTAAGCTCCCGCATCCGGCGCAATACGATGTTGCGGCGCACGCGCGCTTTATCCGGGTTGTTAAGCGGCGAATAGTAGTTTGGCGCGCGCGGAAGGCCTGCAACAAGGGCGCACTCCGCCATGGTAAGATCCCGCACGTGCTTTGAAAAATACGTGCGTGCCGCGGCTTCAACCCCGTAAGCGCCGGAGCCGAAATAAATCTGGTTTAAATAAAGCTGGAGAATCTCTTCCTTGGTAAAATAATGTTCGAGTTGCAGTGTAAGCAGCAGTTCCTTTATTTTGCGGCTGTACGTCCGCTCCGGCGTAAGGAATATAACCTTGGCAAGCTGCTGAGTTATGGACGAACCGCCCTGTCTGGTGCGCCGTTTTATCGCATTGTTTAACGCCGCGCGCGTTATCCCGCGCAGGGAAACGCCCCAGTGGCTGAAAAATTTATCGTCCTCGATGGCGAGAATGGCGTTTTGCAGGTCTATGGGTATTTCTTTTAAGGGGGTAAGCGTCCTGCGCTCGGTAAAAAGCTCTGTGATGAGCGTTCCGCGGCAATCGAAAATTTTAGTTACAAGGCTTGGCGTGTAATCCTCAAGCGTATGTATGGACGGCAGTTCTTTCAATAACGAGTGCATATACGCCGCCGCGCCAATGCTGAAAAAAGCCGCCACCCCCGCCGACAACAAAACAACCCGCATCCGCCTGCTATTAAATAATGTAATCATATTATAATGTTATACCGCCATTGTTAACTTTAT
>Ga0208977_1000447_pt1 | contig 33094 bp, 35 predicted proteins | sample RifOxyA2_FD_184030 | JGI IMG/M metagenome (GOLD analysis project Ga0208977, IMG submission 184030) | Groundwater microbial communities from Rifle, Colorado - Rifle Oxygen_injection A2 (SPAdes) | ecosystem: Environmental > Aquatic > Deep subsurface > Groundwater | place: Rifle, Colorado, United...
AATAAGCAGGTGGCATGGGCTTCTTAAGGGGCATTCATCGTAGGGCTGGGCGTGGAGGTCTTGACAAGGATGTCTCTCCGTTATTTCGCAACAGTCCCACAATACAAAACCCAAGTAGTTGTGAAGAAGAAAAAGATTCTAAAAAAGGTCGGTTGTATCTGTTTTTGTTTTTCTTATTTTTAACCATTGTTATTATTATATCCTCTAATTAAAAATAATCAACTAAAACAATGAATAGCTCGTTTACTTAATTTCAATAAAAATATGTGTTATGATTAATTGAATGACAGATCTTTTTACAAAAGAACCAGACCTATTATCTTTAAGCTACGATAAAGTTAAAGCGATTGCGGAAAAATGTCAAAAATGCTCTCTGTGTAAAACCCGCCACAAAGTCGTCTTTGGTCACGGTCCCGTGCCTTGTGACATTATGCTAATCGGCGAAGCACCAGGAGCAGATGAAGATGAGCAAGGCCTCCCTTTTGTTGGTCGAGCAGGCAAACTTTTAACCTTAATTCTAGAATCTGTTGATATTAAACGACCCACAGATATTTATATTGCTAACACACTAAAATGCCGACCACCCAACAATCGTGCACCACAAGCAGATGAACAAGCAGCTTGCTGGCCCTATCTAGAAGCCCAACTCCATTTTATTAAACCAAAGATATTGCTTTTAGCAGGAACCCCCTCCGTTAAACGAGTTTTACAAATTAATGAGCCAATCACTAAAATCCGTGGGCAATGGTTTAAATTACCAAATCACGAGAACATTTCCGTGATGCCAATCTTTCACCCAGCATATCTCTTGCGTAATCCCCAGAAAACCAAAGGGAGTCCCAAATGGCATACTTGGCAAGATATGAAGGAGATCAAAAATGCCTTGGATTACCTCAAGAAAGTTAAAGAGCTCTCATCTAATGGCTAAAGTTTTCTTCATCAAAGATCTCAACAAAGTCGCTGAACTGTTTGATCTTGCTGGTATCGCTAAAATCATCAACAAAAACGACTCGGTAGCTTTAAAAATCCACTTCGGCGAACCTGGCAACACTGCTTTTTTAAAACCGCACCAGGTTAAAACGATTGCGGAAAAAGTTATCAATCTAGGCGGAAAACCTTTTTACACCGACTGTAATACTTTGTACAAAGGCAGACGAGCTGAAACAAAAACACATCTTGAAGTTGCCAAAGAGCATGGCTATACCTTAGAAGAAGCTGGCGCCCAAGCAATTATTCCCGCAGAAGATGATTGTGAATCCGTGGAAATTGGACAAAAACATTTCAAACGCGTACACATAGGGAACAACGCCAGAAAATCAGAGGCCATAATTGCCGTAACTCATTTCAAAGGCCACGAATTAACCGGTTTTGGTGGTGCCCTAAAAAATCTGGGCATGGGGTTTGGCACTAGGATTGGCAAGCTTAAAATGCATCAAGATTGCAAAAACTGCGACAAGGTTAAACATTGTGAAAAGAACAAAACCATTGAAGCTTGTTGGGTTGGTTCCCCTGCTTTTGTAGCGGAAAAAATCGTGGAATACGCTTATGGCGCAATTAAGGATAAAAAAACTGCCTATTTTAATTTTATTATTAATGTTTCTGAGGCTTGTGACTGCTATCCCCATAATTCAGAGCCAATAGTGCCGGACATTGGTGTTTTAGCCTCTTTTGATCCTGTAGCCACTGACCAAGCTTCTGTGGATTTGGTTAATCAGACAGAGGGTCGAATCAACAGCCGCAACAAATTCCGCGCGATTTATTCTAATGTTGATTGGGCAGTGCAGTTGAAGTATGCAGAAGAGATTGGGTTGGGGTCAAGAAAGTACGAATTGATTCAAATAGACTAAACTTGCCTCTATAAATTTCTAATAATTAAATCTGCCAAAGGGTCTGCCTGAGTAACAGGACTATTATGCACCCCTTCTGGAAAACTTATTACTTTTACATCTTTAGCCCCAAATTTTCTCTTTAGACAATCAGCCAAGATAGGATGAGAAGCATTACTAGCAATAACATCCGCTTGATTCTCAATAATCCTTACAGGTTGTCGGCCAATATCGGGTTCAGCAAAAGAATAATTAAACAATTTCTTAGCAACCCAATTATTAGCTAAAAAATTATTAATAGGACCACCAAGGGCTGTGGCCGCTAATTCCCAAGAAATCCGCACAGGAACCGGTTGAACAGATTGCCAAAACTTGGCAAAGTCACTGGGACTCTCTTCTTGATTAAAAAAGTAACGATAACTCATGGCTGCCGTCAGGGCAAAACTTTTAAGACGAAATAAATTGAGGAGATTAACTCCCATAGCCAGTAAAAATGGTCCGGTAATCTTAGTTCTCATGAAAGCAAACCCAAAAGGAGCCACCATAAATAGTTTGTCCGGCTTTTTCTCTGCCTCTTGACCAGCAAATAAATCAAGACCTATTCTGCCGGACATACTTTGACCAACAAAGGCAACTTCGCCGCCAAACTTTTCTCTCACCCAAGCAACTTTTTCTTGAGTACTAGCAGCAAAATTATTAAGAGAGAGATGATCATAATTTCCCCTAGCAAAAGGAGAAGCGCTATAAGTTGAGTGCCCCGGATAATCAAAAACTACCGACCGATACCCACGAGAACTCAAGGCAGCTGCCAGGGGATGATCATGAACAGCTGACATAGAATAACCTAAACGCGGCATAACAGTAGTACCCTTAGGATTCCCTTCACTTGGAGAATATATAAAAGCTCGACTACCATCAGTGAAGGTTTGTCGTTCAACGTTGTAACCCGGCCCACTCAAAGGAATAATTGTTCTATCATCAGGAAGTTCTCTTGAAGGATAATTTTCAATCTCTTTTTTATTAGCAACCTCCGCACAATCAAACTCAACAAGAGGATTAGCACCGCTTTGATAACTTATTTTTAAGCGGGCCAACCGAACCCTTCCTTGACCAAGTCTTTTGGTTAAATCCAGATACTCAACCCCTCTCCTCCCTCCCTTTTTCTTTAGAGCCAAGTGAGTCAAGCTTATTTTAATAGCAGCCTGCAATAGGTAATCAGGATAATCGATCCCTTCTGCAATCACAAAATCGACAGTCTCAATTCCGTTCCTACGAAAAGCAAAATAAACATCACTGTCTAGAGATAATTTTTTACCGTTATGCCCATTACTATCCACAGAAAAGGTAAAGTTCTTTAAACCGGAACGCTTTATATGGCTTTGAACCTGCCGCGCATAATAAGACAAATCTCCAACATAGGTCTTTGACATGTTTATTTGCCTACTAGCAAACGAAGCTAATTTTGTTAAATAGATACCCATAACTAAATTATTATCGGTATAAAAAAATAAAAATTTCAGGTTTGAGCAAAAATAGCAGGGAGGCAATTTGTTTGGTTTTTAAGGATTTTTTTTTAAAACTCTACAGGCATAAATCTCGCCGCACATAGAACAATCATCAGAAGAAGCAAAATGACGTTTGTTATGAATATATTTAGCCTTGATCAATCAATCATTAAACAAAAAGAAAACTTCGGCTTTGGAATAATTTTCTTTAAATATCAAAGGTAAGGTTTTTGAGCAAAGATTATCCAATCACCCGGAGCAACATGACGGATATTAGGGTTAGCACTGCCATAATAATAGATATAAAACCTACCTTCTGTTTTTATATAATTCCAACCTTGATTGTATCCTCCATCGTAATAAGGACAATAAAGCCACCATTCATGTAAGGACGGAACATGGTAATAACGCCAGTGAACACCATCCGGGGTTTGCCCGCCATCAAACCAGTCCCTCATCGGCGGTGGAGGAGCTAATAAGGTATAAGGATTCTGCGATGGCCAAATAGCAAGACCCTTAGATTCGTTTTCAAGATATTTCATGCGAGTGGCATCCTGAACCGCCGCAATTACAGCCAGAACCTTACTTTCCTTAGCTTTACCAGTTAAACTTCTATAGAGGGGGGTTGCAATTACCGCTAATATTCCAACTATAACAACCACGATAACAATTTCTATTAAGGTAAAAGCTTTTCTTGTTTTAATATTATTAACCCAGGGCATTTTTAGAAACCTTATAAGCACAAAATTCGCCGCACATTGAGCAAGCATCAGAAGAATCAGAATGACGTTTATCGTGAATCTTTTTGGCCTTGACCGGATCAATGGCCAGTTCAATCTGTTTGCCCCAATTTAATTCTTTACGAGCCTTAGACATAGCAATGTCCCAATCTTTGGCACCAGGAATACCTTTGGCAATATCAGCACAGTGAGCCGCGATGCGAGAAGCAATCACCCCTTCTTTGACATCTTCAGGAGTTGGCAAGCCTAAATGCTCGGTTGGAGTAACATAACAGAGAAAATCAGCCCCAGCCGTGGCCGCTAAAGTTCCACCAATTGCCGCAGTAATATGATCGTAACCAGGCGCAACATCTGTTGGCAGCGGACCGAGAACATAAAATGGCGCATTTTGACAAACTTTTTTTTGCAGTTTAATTTGCTCAACGATCTGATCATAGGGAACATGGCCTGGCCCTTCAATAATAACTTGAACCCCTGCCTCCCAAGCACGCTTAGTTAAGTCTCCCAAAACCATTAGCTCTTGAATCTGGGCTTGATCACCAGCATCAACAATAGAACCCGGTCGCATACCATCACCCAAAGACATAGTAATATCATACTTGCGCGCAATTTCCAGCAAACGATCATAATATTGAAAAAAAGGATTTTCTTCTTTATTTTTCATGATCCATTGCATCATTAGTGCCCCACCCCTGGAAACTACATCCATTAATCTGGGTTGTTTTTTTAAGCGGCCAATGGTTTCAAAATTAACCCCGCAGTGAATCGTCATAAAATCCACGCCATCTTGGGCCTGTTCTTCAACCACCTCAAACATCCCCTCAACTGTCATCCGTTTTTCCACAACAGCCTGATAAATAGGAACGGTTCCCAAAGGAACCGTACATTTCATTAAGATCGATTTACGAATAGCTGAAATATTTCCGCCAGTAGAAAGATCCATCAAGGCATCGGTTTTGGCTTCAAGCGCTGCGTCAAGTTTTTTCAACTCTTCAGCCACATCAGGAAAATCAGCTGAAGTGCCAATATTAGCGTTAACTTTAACTTTTAAACCTTGACCAAAACCAACTGGATTTAAGTTTTTGTGTAATGGATTACATGGGATAGAGATTGTCCCTTTGGCTAAACCAAGGCGAATTCCTTCAGGAGATAAATTTTCTGCCTTAGCCACCACTTTCATGGCCTCGGTAATATTCCCTCTTAGGGCTTCTTCTCTTTGGGTCATAGTGATTGTAATTATAACATATATTTGTTAGCATAATTTCGATGAAAAATCTACTCGGTCTATCCCTTCAAGAATTAGAAGAGCTCTTAAAAAGCCACACTATAAAACCAGTTAAAGCCAAAGAACTATTTAAATTAATTAACAAAAAATTATCCACAGATTTAGACGAGTTAACAAGCTTTAAACAATTTGAAAGAGAACTCCTTAAAAAGAAACATTTTATTTCTACGCTAGCACTAAAAAACCTACAAAAAGGTCAGCACACCCAAAAAGCTGCCTTTAAACTTAACGATGGACAAATAATTGAAACCGCCTTTATTGACCAAAACAAAGAGAGAAAAACAATTTGTCTCTCCTCTCAAGTCGGCTGCCCCATTGGCTGCAAGTTTTGCGCCACAGGACAGATGGGTTTTAAAAGAAACCTAACCAGCACGGAAATTATTTCACAGGCCTACTTTTTCGCTCAAACAGAAATAATCTCCAATATTGTTTTTATGGGCATGGGTGAGCCATTTTTAAACTTTGACAATACTGTTAAGGCCGCAAAAATATTAAATAGTCCGTCAGGACAAAATTTGGCCACCAGAAAAATTGTTTTTTCCACTATTGGGATCATCTCTGGCATTGAAAAATTAGCGAAGGTCAAAGAACCCTTTAGATTAGCTTGGTCTCTAGTCTCCCCCTTTGAAGAAAACAGAAGAAAGCTCATCCCCTACCAAAAATTACCTTCAATCAAAGAAACAATTGCCGCTCTAGCAAACTATCAGAAAAAGATCAGGCGTCGCGTCACCATCAGCTATGTACTGCTAAAAGGGATTAATGATACCAAAAAAGATATTGAAGAATTAATAAAAATAAGCCGGCAATTAGATGCCCTAGTAAACTTAATTGCTTACAACCCCTCACCCGGCTTGCCATTTGAAGAGGGCAACATCACAGCCACTAAAGAATTACTACAAAAAGAAAAAATCCTGGTGACGATTAGAAAAAGTTTGGGTCAGGATATTTCTGCAGCTTGTGGTCAGCTAAGCACCTAACTATTATTTGTCTTCTCTAGACAATTTTGCTAAGATATTTACATTATGGCACAAACAATCACCCAAAAGATTCTCGCAAAACATGCTGGACTCAAAGAAGTTGAACCAGGACAACTAATCAACTGCAAAGTTGATCTGGTCCTTGGCAATGACATTACAACCCCTCCGGCAATTAAACAATTCGCTAAAATTGGCGTAAAAAAAGTCTTTGATAAAGAGAAAATCTATCTGGTGCCCGACCACTTTACTCCAGCCAAAGACATCAAATCGGCCCAGCAAGTTAAGATGATGAGAGAGTTTGCTGCAAAATATGGCATTGTTAATTTTTTTGAAATCGGCTGCATGGGCATTGAACATGTTCTTCTCCCGGAAATGGGTGCTATTAAAGCTGGCGACCTAGTTATTGGCGCTGATTCTCACACTTGTACTTACGGAGCACTCGGGGCTTTCTCCTCTGGCATTGGTTCAACCGATATGGCTGCAGCCATGGCCACCGGTGAAGTTTGGCTAAAAGTTCCCGAACAACTTAAATTTATTTTTCGAGGAAAACTACAAAAATGGGTGGAAGCCAAAGATCTAATTCTTTATACCATCGGTCAAATTGGTGTTGATGGTGCCCGCTATATGTCGATGGAGTTTGCTGGCCCTGTCATTCAAAAACTCTCTGTTGAAGGTCGGTTAACCATGGCCAACATGGCTATTGAAGCTGGCGGTAAAAACGGTATTTTTGAAGTTGATGACAAGACCAAAGCTTATCTTAAACGAACTGGCGCTGGCAAAGGAATCGTTTATCATTCTGATAAAGGCGCACCATACAAAACTGTTTATATGTGGGATGTTTCCCCAATTGAACCACAGGTTTCATTCCCTCACTTACCTAGTAATACCAAACCAGTTAGCAAATGTAGTTCCGTTAAAATCAACCAGTCTGTGATTGGTTCTTGTACCAACGGCAGGATTGAAGATATGAGAGTGGCGGCTAAGATTCTTAAGGGTAAAAAGGTTCACAAAGATTTGCGCTGTATTATTCTCCCTGGGACACAAGCAATTAGTCTACAAATGATAAAAGAAGGCCTAACAGAAATATTTATTAACGCGGGGGCAGTTGTTTCTACTCCTACCTGTGGACCTTGCCTTGGTGGACATATGGGAATTCTAGCTGAAGGGGAACGCTCAATTTCAACTACTAATCGTAACTTTGTCGGCAGAATGGGCCATCCCAAGTCTGAAGTTTATCTTTCTAACGTGGCTGTTGCAGCTGCTTCGGCGATTGCCGGAAATATTGTTTCGCCGGAGGCACTTTAATGAAAGGTAAAGCCTGGAAATTTGGCGATAACCAAGCGTCCTGCATGCCACATCAGAGATTCCCTTCTTATTAGCATCGTGCGCACAATAATGTTTTTCTATTGGTCAGTGGCTATAGCGTTTAAATCTTGAAATATTTGGTTTAAAATTACTTGATCTCTCGATAATGGTTTGCCTAGCCTTTGGGCTGCCGCTACATTTATTATTGATCCAACCATATTAAGGGCTGTGCTCTCGTAAGGATTAATATCACCATTTTTACTTTCCAACACTGTGGAAGTACCTACCGTTGTTTTGACTGATTCTGAACTAAACACAGACAAATGAGGACCCATAAACTTTTCTAATTCGTCTGAGACTCTTAGGCTCAAGACATGCGGTGAGGATGCATACTCTCGCTCTTGTTCGTAACCCGTTTGAAGATCTTTACCTCCATCTTTCTTAATAATATAAACAATCATCCTTTCCTTTACGGAGACCAGCTGTCGAGTCTTGTCTTCTTCCCTTCTTTCGGGAAGTTTGACACTAATTGTCGCGCTTTGAGGCTTTCCTTTTTCTTTTTCTATCGAAAATCTATAACTCACGTCATCAAGAGAGGGCCCTTCCTTTGGTTGGAACGAACAAAACCGAGTATACTTCGTCGAACTACAACTTAAAACAAACTCACTCTCACTCATTTTCATCTTCCTCCTTGCAATGCCCTTGTCCCGCCTTGGCGGGGGCTTGGCGGGGCTGGCGGGGCTGGCGGGGCTTGTTAAACCTGGCGGGCTTTGCTAATATATATATCGTAAGGTTTTGGGTAAAATTTCAGTTTTTTTAGAGAATTTCTTTTTATGAAAAAAATCTGGGTGAAAAAGTTCAAATCTTTTGAAGAAGCGGAGAAAGCTGACCAGGAATATTATTCAAAAATGTCTCCCAAAAAGCTACAAGCAATAATGGAATTTCATTACAAGCAAATGTGTAAATTTAAGGGCGCAGCAAAATGAAAGGTAAAGCCTGGAAATTTGGCGATAATATTGATACTGACCTGATTATTCCGGCCAGGTACTTAAACACGTCTGATCCACAAGAGCTGGCAGAGCATTGTATGGAAGATGCTGATGCTAGCTGGGTCACAAAAAAGAAATCAGGTGATTTTATAGTTGCCGGGGAAAACTTTGGCTGTGGGTCATCCAGGGAGCATGCCCCTATTGCCATCAAAGCCGCTGGAGTTTCTGCGGTGATTGCCAAATCTTTTGCCAGGATTTTTTATAGAAACGCCATTAATATTGGCTTGCCAATTTTAGAATGCCCGGAAGCTGCTGATGAGATTAAAGAAGGCGATGAAATTGAAGTTAACCTGGCTAAGGGTGAAATCAAGAATCTAACTTCAAAGATGATCTACCATGCCCAGCCATTTCCAGAATTTATGCAAAAGCTGATTAAGGCTGGCGGGTTGATTAGCTATATTAAGAAGAAGTTAAAATCCTAAAGACCCGCTAAAACCAGCTCGCCCATCTTTCTGGTACCAACCAACTTAACCTTATCATCATTTTGGCCAAATAAATCACCGGTACGATAACCATCAAGAAGAACCTGGTTAACCGCTTTTTCAATTGCCGCTGCACCTTTTTCTGCCCCAATATGCCGCAACATTAATGCCCCTGTTAGAATGCGACCCAAAGGGTTGGCTTTATCTTGACCAGCTAAAGTAGGCGCAGTTCCTGCCCCACTCTCAAACATAGCCGCTCCTGTATCAGGATTAATCGCTGAAGAAGCCATCATCCCCATACTACCTAGGGCTGCCGCTGCTCCATCAGACAAAATGTCTCCATGTTCATTACCACAGGCAATAACTCCATTAAGTTTGGCAGGCGAGAAGAGCAAAGAATTAGCAGAATCAACTAACTGGTGAACCAGCGTAACATCAGCAAATTCTTTTTGATGTAATTCTGTAACAATTTTGCGCCAATACTCATAACGAGCCATTACATTGGCTTTATCAATTGAAATCAAAGACAATTTAACTTGACGAGCATATTTAAAAGCTGCCCGAAAGTATTTTTCAATAGTTGCCCTGCGATAATAAGCAATATCAGCAACTAGCTCTTCCGTCCCCGTAACATCCTTCTTGAGTTTTGCGCCCAAACTAAGTTGAGCCTCAGCAGAAAGATTAGAGATCAAATCCGTATTGCCAAAGTAACTGTCTTCCAAAAGAAATCTAATCCAGATCTGTTTGACGCCCTCTGCAGGAATAACCTCTGGTTTAACGTTGGCTAAATGAGCTAACTCTTTATAGTAAACCATTGGCCGAAAGTTAAGTAAAAGCCCTAAATCTTTACGAATTGCCAACAAAGCCCTGGACTCTGGCTTTAATTCCGGTTTTTCTTTCCCAATAGTATTATCATGTTTAAAATCGCCAACTCCACCAAAGAAAATTAGACCCAATTCTTTGGCGGTACTAAAAGATTGTGCTGGTAAAGTATCACCAAACTTGTCATAGGCATTCCAGCCCATGGGGGTGTCAATAAATTCCAGATTAAAACCATCAAGCGCAGCAGCTTTTTTCACAACCACAACTGCCTGCTCCATCATTTCCGGACCAGAACCATCCCCCTTAACAAGTGCAATTTTAACAGTTTTCATATATGTTCCCCTTTGATTATTTTCCAATTTTAACAGAAAAAATGAAATTTTGGAAGATATGAGTCGATAATAGAGTGGAGGGAAGGTGTATACCATGGCACCAGGCAGAGCGATAGAACGAACAGAACGACGAGGCTCTTTTGAACGAAGGAGCCCTGTTTTTGAGAGTAATAGGCCAGCAAGAGACCTCCGTCATCCAATGGAAGCCAGGAGATTGTTCCAACAACATTTCCCCTTTAGCGACAGACACATGATTCTTGGTCCAAGAATCTGGAATTCTTTATCAAACCCAGTCAGTTTGTCCGACTTTATCACCAATCCAAATACAACCTTAACCTTTCGGTTTCATGATCAGGGATCTTGCTCTCTAAATCAAACTCATTTACTAAGTTATGTTACAAGAGCTACCCATTCTAACTATGTCTCTAATCTCGCGCAAACTCCCGCCATGATGAGAACCACAGGCTTAATTAGCTTAGTAACGTCAATACTAAAAGCCATTAATCTGCCAATGTCATACCAAAGCTTTTTGGCTAAAGCAACAAAAAAAATCAGTTTAGGAACAAGTGCAAGTGAAATACTAATTGCCCATTTCAATCGACGGCTGAAACAGGCCGGACAGTTACAAAGAATGTTTGTCCAAATGTTAAGAGCGATGACTGCTGCCGAAAAGATGGCTGAAATCAGGCTAGAGAAAAAGAAAGAGATAATACGACATGAAATAAGAAAAGCCCAGGCAAAACTTTCCCAGTTAAGGAAGTTAGAAGGCAGAATAGCCGCCCTGCTAAGGAGTTTAACTGGACTTGCGCTAAAGCTATTAAGCAGAAACGAATTGGCTGCCCTATTTTGTTTATTAATTAGCATTAAGAAAACGATAAAAAAAATCGAATTGTTTTTAAGCAGTCCTGAAGGTAGCTTTGCCAGCCAAGTTCCTGAAGCGATCTAAAAACCCATTAGCCTTTAAAAGGTTTTTGTTTGAGCTTCTTCTCTAGTTCGTAAATTTTAAACCTCAACTCTTTAAACGCTGTAGAACTATTTCCACCAAGACTCTTAGAAAATTCTTCCAGCACCCGACAAGCTTCTTGCGATCTTTTGATGTTAGCAGTAAAAATTGCGTTTAAATCTGAACGGGTTTGTTCTGTTTTCGTTGAGCTATCTCGACCAACATCATCTCCAGATTCACGTGATTCTAAAAGCAATTGTTGCTCTGGGATTAAGTCAATCGCCACCTGCAACTCCCCTCGTAAAGTTTTAAGTTCCAGAGAAAGTTCTTTGTTGTCCAAAACCATCCGCATCACCTCTTCCACCACCCGCAACCCTTCCCGCAAACGATTAAGGTTAGCATCAATGACACGATAGATTTTTGTTTTCTCTTTAGCTATCATAATAAATCCTAATTTCTAATATCTAAATCCTAAACAAACTTTAATGACCAAAATATCAAAACAATGTTTCGAACCTTCAAATTTATAATTTTGATATTATTTAGTGTTTGGTGTTTAGAATTTTCTAAATGGTCATCTCTATGTCCTTTATTCTAACACACAAATAAAAAAGGCGTTCCGAAATTAATCGAAACGCCTTAATAGCTTTCAAAACTAGGCAGTAAGAGATGCAAGCCTCCGAGTTATTAGAAAATCTAACAATCGACCTAAGAATAATGTTCAACTTAATGAACTCTACTCCTTAGAAAGGAGGTGATCCAGCCACACCTTCCGGTACGGCTACCTTGTTACGACTTCACCCCAGTCACCAGCACCACCTTAATCTCGATAAATCGGGACTTTGGGTGTTTCTGACTTCCATGGTGTGACGGGCGGTGTGTACAAGGCCCGAGAACGTATTCACCGCAGCGCGATGATCTGCGGTTACTAGTGATTCCAGCTTCATAGAGGCGAATTTCAGCCTCCAATCCGAACTGAGCTGCACTTTTATGGATTAGCTCTTCCTTGCGGATTTGCTTCCCGTTGTATGCAGCATTGTAGCACGTGTGTAGCCCTGGACATAAGGGCCATGATGACTTGACCTCATCCCCACCTTCCTCCCGGTCATCCCGGGCAGTTTCGCTAGAGAGCTTCGATAAAATCGAAAGCAACTAACAATAGGGGTTACGTTCGTTGTTGGACTTAACCAAACATCTCACGACACGAACTGACGACAGCCATGCAGCACCTGTGCTAGCTTCCTGTAAAACAGGATCATTGCCCTTTCGGGTTTTTACTACTAGCATGTCAAGCCCAGGTAAGGTTGTTCGCGTAGCATCGAATTAAACCACATGCTCCACCACTTGTGCGGGCCCCCGTCAATTCCTTTGAGTTTTAATCTTGCGATCGTAATTCCCAGGCGGTTCACTTATCGCGTTAGCTGCGGCACTAAAGGGGTCGATACCTTTAACACCTAGTGAACATCGTTTAGGGCTAGGACTACCGGGGTATCTAATCCCGTTTGCTCCCCTAGCTTTCGCGTCTCAGCGTCAGAAATAGCCCAGAAAGCCGCCTTCGCCACTGGTGTTCCTTCCGATATCTACGCATTTCACCGCTACACCGGAAGTTCCGCTTTCCTCTACCATTCTCTAGTCCTGCAGTTTCAGATGCGATTATCCGTTGAGCGGATAAATTTGACACCTGACTTACGAGACCGCCTACACGCCCTTTACGCCCAATGATTCCGGACAACGCTCGCCCCCTACGTATTACCGCGGCTGCTGGCACGTAGTTAGCCGGGGCTTCCTCTGATGGTACCGTCATTATCTTCCCATCTGACAGTGGTTTACATCCCGAAAGATTTCATCCCACACACGGCGTCGCTCCGTCAGGCTTTCACCCATTGCGGAAAATTCCTCACTGCTGCCTCCCGTAGGAGTAGGGACCGTGTCTCAGTTCCCTTGTGACTGATCATCCTCTCAGACCAGCTACCCGTCGTCGCCTTGGTGAGCCATTACCTCACCAACTAGCTGATAGGCCGCAAGCCCATCTCCAAGCCCATTGCTGGATTTAATTTAAATAACATAGTTATCTAAGCCACATCTGGAATTAGCCCACCTTTCGGTGGGTTATGCCAGTCTTGAAGGTAGGTTGCTTACGTGTTACTCACCCGTTCGCCACTATATCGTTCGGCTTGCATGTGTTAGGCACGCCGCCAGCGTTCGTCCTGAGCCAGGATCAAACTCTCAATAAGTTTGAAATGACTCTTATCATTATTTACAAATACAAAGAAAATTGTACGAAAACTCGCATCAACTTACTTAACCTAGTTTTCAAAGTACACATCCAATTAGGATCAAGTACAAAATCCAAAGATCAAAGATCTAAACAAATCCCAAGTACAAATTTTCAAGATCAAACTTTGAGCTTTGCTCTTTTTACTTTGATCTTGTTTTGATCTTATTCCTTTGATCTTTAGACTTCTCCGAAGAATGTCGGAGTGGAGGGGAATCAAAAGGTTCAATTCCGCCTTCGGCGGATGCCAGACTTTTCTTCACAACCCTCCTCTCTGTCCAACGAGTTTATATTATATATAATATTGCAAGGAGTTGTCAAGAGATTATTTAGCATTAGAAACTCTTTAGCTTTTTTATTTTCTTTTAAAATATCACTTTTAAAATATCATTTTAAAATATCACTTGACAAATATTCTCACTTGGTATACGCTTGTATACCAAACAATCAAAAGGAGGCTTTCATAATGACAAAAGAGAGAGAACAAGAAATTTTTCAGTACATAAAAGAACACATTCAAGAGAAAGGTTTTCCGCCATCAATCAGAGAGATTTGCAAGGCATTTAATTTTTCCTCACCCAGGGCAGGACAAAAATATTTAGAAGCCTTAGAAGAGCAAGGTTATATTAAAAGAGAAAGTAAATCCAGAGGAATTAAAGTTTTAGCAGAACAACTTTTTTCACAAACAATCACCCTACCCTTTCTCGGCTATATAGCTGCTGGCGCACCTATTGAGGTGGTGGAGGAGCGGGAGGAGATGGACGTGCCAGCAGCTCTAGTCGGGAGGAAACCCTGCTACATCTTGCAGGTTAAAGGCAACAGCATGATCGAAGATCATATTTTGAACGGAGACTTTATAGTAGTAGAAAAATGCGATACTGCAGATGACGGCGAAGTTGTTGTAGCTTTGATCAATAGAGAATCAGCTACTCTCAAAAGAATGTATCGCGAAAAAAATCGCGTTAGATTAGAGCCAGCTAACTCGACAATGAAACCGATCTACGTTAAAGATGTTGCGGTGCAAGGGACAGTGCGAGGTTTGTTCAGGAAGTTCTAAATGACACCAGAAGAAAAACTTCAAATTCTAGGAGACTCCGCCAAGTATGATGTTTCCTGCTGTGGAGGCAGTCAACGCCAAGTCGGGAACATCCCCGGCCTCTATTACGCGTCGGGCTCACGCGGAAAAGTAATTCCCATTTTAAAAACTCTCTTTACCAATGAATGCAAAAATAACTGTATGTATTGCGTTAATCGAGTTAGCAGAGATATTCCTCGAGCAACGTTCACTCCGGATGAACTAGCCAAAACCTTCGCCGAATTCTCTCGCCAACAGTTTGTGGAGGGTTTATTTTTAAGCTCTGGCGTAGCTGGTCAAGCAAATCAAACTATGCAAAAGATGATTGATACTGCTGCGCTACTGCGCTACAAGCATCGCTATCGAGGGTATATCCACTTAAAAATTTTACCTGGCAGCCATCATTCCATGATCAGAAGAGCCCTCAAATTTGCTACCAGGGTCTCTGTTAATATTGAAACACCTACCCCTCAACAACTCTGCCAGATAACTACCGGCAAAGATTTTCACCGAGATATCATTGATACCATGGAAATCATCAAGGAAGAGACCGAACAAAAAACCGGTTGGGTTGATCAAAGCACCCAATTTATCGTTGGAGCAACCAAAGAAACAGATCAACAGATTGTCAAAACCATGGCGTGGCTGAGGGAAAAAAAAGGCTTAAACAGAACCTATTTCAGCGCCTATACCCCTGTTGATAAAGCTCAAAGCCATCAGGATTTAGTCCAAAGTTTTCAACGCAAGAATCGTCTCTACCAGACTGAATTCTTATTAAGGCTTTATGGCTTTAATTCGAAAGAGATCTACTTCAATCAAGAAGGTAAACTTCCCAATAATATTGATCCCAAATTAAACTATGCCTTACACAACCAGGAAAAGTTTCCTATCGAAATCAATACGGCTTCACGCCATCAACTATTGCGCATCCCTGGCATTGGCCAAATTGCTGCCGAGAGAATCATCCAAGCTCGTCACGAAGGTCGCCTAAGCCATTTAACTTCCCTCAAACAACTAGGGGCAGCAACTAAACGTGCTGCCCCTTTTATATTAATCAACGGCAAGAAACAAGGCAGTTTAAAAGATTTAAACCTATCAGAACAATTGTCTTTAAACCTTTAAAACTACCAACTATCGCCTCGATTGCGCAATTTCGATAATTCTGCTAAAATGATATTTCGTTTCATGGGCTCATAGCTCAGTTGGTAAGAGCGCACGCCTGATAAGCGTGAGGTCGGTAGTTCGAGTCTACCTGGGCCCACCATCTTAATTCTGCTCTGCAAAATTAAGAAATGACAAAACAATAAATAGTCATTATAATAGGGACTCCTTCATTTGATCTTTGTTATTTGGAAATTGGTTATTGGTAATTACCACGAAGTGGTTATGGGGCTGTAGCTCAGCTGGGAGAGCGCCTGATTTGCATTCAGGAGGCCAGCGGTTCGATCCCGCTCAGCTCCATAAAAATTTGCGTAGCAAATTTTTATCCCTGAGCCTGTGCCTTTTGTTTTTTTCTGATCTTCTAACAAAAAAAACCGTAAAGAGATTCTTTACGGTTTTTAATTAAAAAAAATAACCTGGCAGCGTTCTACTCTCCCCCTAAACGAAGTCTAGAAGTACCATTGACCCTCGAGGATTTCACTTCCGTGTTCGGAATGGGAACGGGTGGGACACCTCCGGCATGGCCACCAAGATTATTATTTTGTATAAATTTTTATTCGTGCTTTTAAAATCGGAGAAGAAAGATCAAGTCCTCGACTTATTAGTACTGGTCAGCTCAGACGTCACCGCCTTTACACCTCCAGCCTATCAACCGGATGTTCTTTCCGGAGTCTTACCAATAAATGTGGGAAACCTTATCTCGAGGTGGGCTTGACGCTTAGATGCTTTCAGCGTTTATCCCTTCCAAACATAGCTACCCAGCGTTTGCCACTGGCGTGACAACTGGTACACTAGAGGTCTGTTCCTTCCGGTCCTCTCGTACTAAGAAGGACTCCTCTCAAGTTTCCTGCGCCTGCACCGGATATGGACCGAACTGTCTCACGACGTTCTGAACCCAGCTCACGTACCGCTTTAATGGGCGAACAGCCCAACCCTTGGAACCTGCTCCAGCTCCAGGATGCGACGAGCCGACATCGAGGTGCCAAACTTCCTCGTCGATATGAACTCTTGGAGGAAATAAGCCTGTTATCCCCGGGGTAGCTTTTATCCGTTGAGCGATGGCCCTTCCATGCGGAACCACCGGATCACTAAATCCGACTTTCGTCCCTGCTCGACTTGTCTGTCTCGCAGTCAAGCTCCCTTATGCTTTTACACTCTACGCACGATTTCCAACCGTGCTGAGGGAACCTTTGAACGCCTCAGTTACTCTTTGTGAGGCGACCGCCCCAGTCAAACTGCCCACCTAACTCTGTCTCCCAGAATACACTTCCAGGGTTAGAATTCCAACGTTGCCAGGGTGGTATTTCACTATTGGCTCCATCTCGACCGAAACCGAGATATCAAAGCCTCCCACCTATGCTACGCAAGTGACATCGAAATCCAAAGCTAAGATACAGTAAAGCTCCACGGGGTCTTTCTGTCCTGATGCAGGTAATCCGTGTCTTCACGGACATCCCAATTTCACCGAGTCTCTCTCCGAGACAGCGCCCCTGTTGTTATGCCTTTCGTGCGGGTCGGAACTTACCCGACAAGGAATTTCGCTACCTTAGGACCGTTATAGTTACGGCCGCCGTTCACTGGCGCTTCGGTTTGCACCTTGATATAATCTCAGCGCGCCCCTTAACGTTCCAGCACTGGGCAGGCATCAGCCCCTATACTTCCCCTTACGGGTTAGCAGAGACCTGTGTTTTTGTTAAACAGTCACGGGGGCCTAGTATCTGTGCCCTGACTTGCGTCAGGGATCCCTTCTCCCGAAGTTACGGGATCATTATGCCGAGTTCCTTAGAGAGAGTTATCTCGCGCGCCTTGGCTTATTCAGCCTGTCCACCTGTGTCGGTTTATAGTACGATCACCCAAAACAATACCCAAAGCTTTTCTTGTCAGTGTGGACTCACCCAAAACCCCCAAATAAATGGGGTAACCACAATCCAATAAGTGTTATGAGCTATCCTCCTGCGTCCCTTTGGTTAACATTAAAGGTGGTACCGGAATATTAACCGGTTTACCATCGCTTACCCCCGCTACGCGGGGCTCAACTTAGACATCGACTTACCCTGGGCGGACGAACCTTCCCCAGGAAACCTTAGACTTTCGGCGGGTCGAATTTCCATCGACCTTTTCGTTACTTATGCCGACATTCTCACTTCCATTTCGTCCATCCAAACTCACGTTTGAACTTCAACCTAGCATGGAACGCTCCTCTACCAGACTCTTTGCCGAAGCAAAGAGAATCCACAGCGTCGGTAACAAGCTTTAGCTCCGTGGATTTTAGGCGCAAAAACACTCGACCAGTGAGCTGTTACGCACTCTTTAAAGGATGGCTGCTTCTAAGCCAACCTCCTGGCTGTTTTAGTGATCTCACTTCCTTTACCACTTAGCTTGTATTTAGGAACCTTAGCTGGTAGTCTGGGCTGTTTCCCTTTCGACCACGAGGCTTATCCCTCGTAGTCTCACTCCCAAGTAATTAATCTGCAGTATTCGGAGTTAGCAAGAATTTGGAATCCCTTTCGGGACCCTAGTCCAAACTGTACTCTACCCCTGCAAAGATACGCTTGAGGCTGGCCCTAAAACCATTTCGAGGAGAACCAGATATCTCCGAGCTCGTTTAGCTTTTCACTGCTATCCACAACTCATCCGAAGAATTTTCAACTTCAACCGGTTCGGACCTCCTCCCAATGTTACTTGGGATTCATCCTGGCCATGGATAGATCGCTATCGGTTTCGGGTCTACACCTGCAAACTAAATCGCCCAATTAAGACTCGCTTTCGCTACGCCTCGGGCTCAACACCCTAAGCTTGCTTGCAAATGTAAGTCGCCGGCTCATTCTTCAATAGGCATGCTGTCACCCCGACAAGTCGGAGCTCCAACTGCTTGTAAGCACACAGTTTTAAATTCTATTTCACTCCCATTCCTGGGTTCTTTTCACCTTTCCCTCACGGTACTAGTTCACTATCGGTCACTGCAGAGTATTTAGCCTTAGGAGATGGTCCTCCCCGATTCCAACGGGATTTCTCGTGTCCCGTTGTACTTGGGATACCGCTAGGGTCAAAAAATCTTTCACTTACAGGGCTATCACCTTCTATGGCCAAACTTTCCAGATTAGTTTAGTTAGATTTTTTAGAATCCCATGTCACGGTCCCACTACCCCCCAACCGAAGTTAGGGTTTAGGCTGTTTCGGTTTCGCTCGCCACTACTACCGAAATCACTATTGTTTTCTCTTCCTCCGCTTACTAAGATGTTTCAGTTCAGCGGGTTGTCTCCATCTGGCGTAAACCAGACAGTATAACGGTATTAACCGCTATAGGTTGTCCCATTCGGAAATCCCCGGATCAATACTATTTTGACAGTTCCCCGGGGCATATCGTAGCCAATCACGTCCTTCATCGACTTGCAGTGCCAAGGTATCCACTGTGTGCTGCAATAACTTGATCATTTCATTCTATCCGATTTCAAATACACACGAATAAAAATTTATACCTGCTATTAAGTTTTCAAGGTCCACCGTTAGTAACAACAAAAAACGCACATCAAGTGCGTTTTGGATAAAGCCTGATGTATCTTTTTTATTTAAATTAAGTAAACTTATTTATCATCAAGTTGCAAATCGAGTTTATATTATAATGTAATCACAGGGAAGTTGTCAAGAGGTTTCTTCTTCTGTTAGAATGGTTTAAATGTTAAAGAAAACAGACCAAGACATTATCAAGGGATACCTGGAAGACAGTTCTAACCTAACTGGTGGATATGCTGACGGCCTTTATATTCCAGAGAATGAAGAAGAGGTCCGAGAAGTCCTTCTTGAATGCAACTCAAGAAAAACAGCTTTAACGATTTCTGCCGGGCAAACAGGCACAACCGGTGGCTGTATACCCTTTGGCGGTTGGATTTTAAGCACCCAAAAGCTAAATAGAATCATCACCTTAAACGTCAAGGAAAATTATGCCATTGTCCAACCAGGGGTAACACTTGAAGAAATTGAAGCTGCAGTAAAAAAAGAGCAGCTCCTCTACCCTCCTGATCCAACAGAAAAGAAAGCTACCATTGGAGGAAACGTTGCCACAAACGCATCTGGGGGACGCGGCTATCGATTCGGAGCAACTAGAGATTGGATCAACAGATTGAAGGTTATTTTGCCTTCTGGAGAAGTTTTAAATATTAAACGAGGTCAACTCGTAACTCGCAACTCGTTACCAGTACCACTTTACACAATGCCCCAAACCAAAAATTCCGCCGGCTATTACGCCAAACAAAACATGGATTTAGTTGATTTGTTTATTGGGCAAGAAGGGACTCTTGGGATAGTTTCAGAAATAGAAATCGCCCTGCGCCCTGTCCTCCAAGAGACTTTTGACATAGTTGCTTTTTTTTCTAGCGAAGAAAAGGCTGTTGACTTTGTTTTCGAAGCTAAAAGAAAAATAGATCCCGGCGTTAATTTCTTTGAATATTTCGATGAGAATACTCTGCAAATGCTCAAACAAACCTATTCTCACATTCCAACAAATGCTAAGGCTGCTGTGTATATTGAACAAGAGATAACCGAAGAAAACAAAAAAACACACCTAGAAGATTGGGCTATCATCTTAGAACAGTTCGGCTACTCAATTGATGATTGCTGGTTGGGCTTAGATGACAACAAGAAAGAAGAACTAGCCAAATTTCGTCACGCTATCCCGGAACATATTAATGAGCTTTACAAAAAACATAAGTCAATTAAACTGGCTACAGATATAGCTGTGCCAACTGATAAGTTCAAAGAGATGTACAATTTCTACAACTCGCAACTCGTCACCCGCAACCCGAAACTATTTTCCATAAAGTTCGGACACATTGGGGAAAACCATCTACACGTTAATCTTCTACCAAAGAACGAAAGAGAAAAAACTCTAGCCAAGGAATTAATTTTGAGGTTTGTACGCAAAGCTATCAGCTTAGGCGGAACAGTTTCAGCAGAGCATGGCATTGGCAAAATTAAACACGATTATCTTAAGGAGATGTACGGCAAAAAGGGTATCGAAGAGATGATTCAAATTAAGAAAACTTTTGACCCCAACTGCATACTCAATCGAGGTAATATTCTTAGCTGCTGATCAAGGTTGGAGTTTCACCCCAAGAACTTTTTCAAACCCAAAAACCAGAACTTTTCCAATCTCGCCAAAAGAAAAACTTTTACCAGCAACCTCCTCCACACTCACCGCATCCTGCTCCTGATATGGCTTTTTCAAGACTTGAAAAATATCTTTGGGCGTTTCTCTGACGAATATCGAACCTTGCTGAAGCAAAGCCTTCTTCCCTCTCTTCTGCGCACTGCCAACGATCTTTCTCCCCCCGACGACAATTTCATATTCTGCAGGATATGAAAAACACAAATTAGTTTTGAGCTTGGAGCTTGGAGCTTGGAATTTGTTTTTAACTTTGATCTTTGAATTTTGAACTTCTGCCTCTATCCCGAACTGTTTCAGGGCCCACGCTATCGCCTCAGAAATCTTTTTATAAGAAGCAATCATCCCTTTTGGTAGTAGAGGATTATCAAGAGCTGTAACCAAACTATAGGTAACCTCTGCTTCATTATGAAAAACAATTCCTCCTCCAGTCGGTCGTTTAACTACATCCCAACCTAATTCTCTAGCTTTTTCAACATCAATCTCCTGATCAACTTTCTGAGCATATCCTAAAGTAATACATTTAGGTTGCCAAGAGTAAATCCTAAGAGTGGAAGGGATTCTTCCCTCTTCAAAATCAGCCAACAACTTAAGGTCATAATCCATATTCTGCTGACCAGAAAGTCGCGGGGTTTTAGTCAGTTGCCAGGTTTGCATAGAATGATTATACAAGAAATGAGTGGGTTTGTTAATTTAGGCAGCTAAATCAACACCAGCTAAGCCAGAATTCCCTTTAAGATCAACAACCTGAGCCTGACCATCACAAACCTCAACTACACTGAGGATATCATCTCTTGAAGCATCAAGAATCACATGACGAGGGATTATTTTAGTTTCATCTTTAAGATCATGAACCTTATAAGCTGAGACTCCTTTTTTGGGTGTGTGGCCACCAACATAAACTGTTGTAGCTGGCAAACCAAGCATCTTATCCATTAAAAGTACATCTTCAGGAAAATAATCACGAAATGCTTGCCCCCACTCTAAAACAGAGTCTACACCTCGAGCCCTATGACAATGAGCCAAAACTGGTGCAGCAGGATAATTGATAAGTTGTTCTGTTGAGATCCCTCCTCTAACAATTGGCACATGAGCTGCAGCAGTAACACCTTGGCTGCCTCGAACAATAATGTATCTCGGACAAGTTTGCCAAAATCTTTCCAACTTTTGTACATAAGCCTCACCCCGTAACTCAACTAAAACCTCACGAAGTCTAAGGCCACGATCAACAAAGCACTCAACCAGCCCTGGAGCAAAACTATCATGATTCCCTTTAAGATAATGTTCATAATTAGCTAGCAAATATTTTGCTCTAACAATCATATCCATGGTGGCAATGGATGAATCCATGTTGTTCACCCACTCGGATGCATCAAGTAAATTCATCCCTGACTTACGCTGCCTGTGAACAGCATCTCCCAAATAAATCTTTGCCCATTCCTCACCATAGGAATCTGCTATTAGTTGAGCATTGCCATCATTGCCATGCAAATCTCCAACCAAAAGAACTCTCTTATGAGACATCTGAATTATTCCCCCAGGTCGACCAACCATATGCATTGCTTCGGCTGACAAACCAGTAGCTGTAATTGCTGGGCGAGTAAAAATCCGACTACCATCGCTTGCTTGTCCAAGAAACTCTGCTGCTAAGACTTCAAGAACTGCATCAAGCTCTTGTTGTGGGGTTAATTTAATTGGTGGCGGAGCGATTGGGGTAACAGTTGGTGGAGGAGAGACAGCGGGAATCCCAACTTGATAAGCAACACTATCACTACGAAAAACTACTCGAGAACCTTTTTCACCATTAGTTAACGGTACTCCACTATAATGTGTCGTAACCCTAGGTTCACGCCCAGCTGGCTGTGGTTTACTCACAAATGTTCCTCCATATCATGGGAATCAATCATATATATTATCGGATTAAAAAAGGAAAAACTTGCGGCAAAAGCCTAAAATCGCAGCTTCAAATCCCTGGCCGCCCTAGCCTCGTCTAACCGTTTAACATGGGTAGTATGTGGAGCATTTTTGACTAGATCTGGATTTTCTTCGCACTCTTTAGCGATTGCTATCATAGCATCACAAAAAGCATCGAGAGTTTCTTTAGACTCAGTTTCAGTCGGCTCAATCATTAAGGCTTCTTCTACTATTAGAGGGAAGTAAATAGTTGGCGGATGATAGCCATAATCCAACAAACGTTTAGCAATATCTAAAGCCTTAACTCCATACTTTTCTTTCTGCCACTTTGCGGAAATAACAAATTCATGCTGACAAGTACGATCATATGGTAAATAATAATAATCCTTAAGCTTATTCATCACATAGTTAGCATTTAAAACAGCATTCTCAGAAACCTCTCGCAAACCCTTAGCACCTAAAGCTAATACATACGCATAAGCTTTAACAATCACGTTGATGTTGCCGTGGAAGGAATGGACACGACCAATGGATTTGGGGAAGCGGTCAGCAGAAAGCTGAAAGCTGTTAGCAGATTTTATTACTCGCGGAACCGGCAAGTACGGTTCAAGTTTTTCACCAACCCCTACTGGCCCAGCGCCAGGACCACCACAACCATGCGGAGTTGCAAAGGTTTTATGTAGATTGAAATGCGCTACATCAAATCCCATATCTGCCGGTCGACAAACTCCTAAAGTGGCATTAGCATTAGCCCCATCATAATAAAGCAACCCGCCCGCTTTATGAATAATCTCCGCCACATCCAAAATGTGTTCGTCAAACAAACCAAGCGTATTTGGATTCGTCACCATAAGCCCTGCAGTATCATCACCCACAACCTTTCTCAACTCATCGAGATCAATATTTCCCCGCTTGTCAGATTTTACAACAATTGCTTGATAGCCAACTAAACTTACAGAAGCAGGATTCGTCCCATGCGCTGAGTCGGGGATTATAATTTTGTTTCTGACAGTTGACAGTCGACAGTCGACAGTCGACTGTTGCTGGTGGTAGGCTTTAATCATAAGAAGAGCAGTTAATTCCCCATGTGCACCGGCAGCTGGCTGAAAAGTAAAAGCTTTGAAACCAAAAATAGCACACAGATACTGTTCAAAATTATAAAGCAGTTCTAATACCCCCTGCACTTCACTTTCATCTTGAAGGGGATGAATATCAGTAAAACCAGGGAGTTGGGCAATTTCTTCGTTAACCTTGGGATTGTATTTCATGGTGCAAGAACCAAGGGGATAAAAACCATTATCAACCCCAAAATTACGTCGAGAAAGATTGGTAAAGTGTCTAACAACATCAACTTCAGCCAATTCAGGCAGGTTTAGATTGTGACGTAAGGCTTCCGCAGGAATTAACTTAGTAAGGTTTTGTCCCGGAACATCTAAATTAGGCAAAGAATACGCTTTTCGCCCTGGAATAGATTTCTCAAAAATGAGCTGCTCTGTTTTATTCTCCATTTAACAATTCAATACCGCCCTTGGCGGGATCCTGAAACATTATTTGCAATATAGTAATCGGGACAATTCAACAATTCAACAATTCAACAATTCAACAATTTAACAGTTTAACAGTTTAACAATTAAAAAATTAAATTATCGCTTTCTGCGTCCTTGGATCAAAGAAATGAAGCTTACTTAAATTAACCACAACTTTAAAGCTGCTGCCAGTAGAGGCATCACAAAGTCCATTTACTCTAGTTGTCAAAGCGTTTGCCCCTACATGGAGGTACAAATAAGTTTCTGCCCCAATAATCTCACGAAAATCAATCTTGGCATCCAAATAAAGCTTCTCCTTAATCCAATCTGAAGAAGGCACATCCCAAATATCTTCTGGCCGAATCCCAAAAGTTACTTCTTTCCCAATATAAGGCTCCAAGAGAAGAGCAACTCCTTCTGGGATAACAACTTCAAAACTCTCTGCTTTAAAAGTATACCTATTATCCTTTTTATCAATTGTTCCTTTGACGAAATTCATCGGCGGACTGCCGATAAAACCCGCCACAAAACTATTGGTTGGCTTTTCATAAACACTCAAAGGACTTTCCAATTGTTGCAGTCCACCATTCAAAATAACGGCCACACGCTGCCCTAAGGTCATCGCCTCAACCTGATCGTGGGTTACATAAACAACTGTAGCCTTAAGGGCTTTATGTAGTCGCTGCAACTCTGCCCGCATCTGAACACGCAGTTTAGCGTCTAGATTTGAAAGTGGCTCATCCATCAAGAAAACCTGCGGTCGTCTGACAATCGCTCTGCCGACTGCAACTCGTTGTCTCTGCCCACCAGAAAGCTGTTTCGGATAACGATCAAGTAAATCTTCTAGACCCAAAATGCTCGCGGATTCTCTAACCCTCTCACTAATTTCTTTTTTTTGCATTTTGTGCAGTTTTAGGCCAAAAGCCATATTGTCATAAACCTTCATGTGAGGATAAAGCGCATAGTTTTGAAAAACCATGGCAATATTTCGATCCTTGGGAGGAACATCATTGATTAAACGATCCCCAATATATATTTTCCCCTCAGTAATTTCCTCTAGACCGGCAATCATTCGCAAGGTTGTTGTTTTGCCACACCCGGAAGGTCCGACTAAAACGACAAACTCCTCATCATTAATTTCCAAATTAATATTCTTAACCGCCATGACATCTTTACCAAACATCTTACTTACATTTTGTAATAATACTCTTGCCAATTTCTAAAGCTCCTTTCCTAAATTTGCCAGCTCAATAGCAGACATGGCTGCCGTAAAACCTTTATTACCAGCTTTTGTGCCAGCTCTCTCCAAAGCTTGCTCTAAATTATCAGTCGTTAAAACCCCAAAGATAACTGGAACTCCGGAATCTAAAGAAACCTTAGCCACGCCCTTAGCAACTTCTGCTGCTACGTATTCAAAATGTGAAGTTGCTCCTCTGATTACCGCACCAAGACAAACAACGGCACTGTACGACTTAGCCAACTTCTTCGCCACAAAAGGGATTTCAAACGCCCCAGGAGTCCAAACTACATGAATGTTTGCCTCCTTAGCTCCATGTCTTTTTAGACAATCTATCGCCCCACCTAATAATCCCTTGGAAACTAATTCATTAAAACGAGAAACAACTATTGCAACCTTTAACTTACTGGCGTCCAGATTCCCCTCAATTACTTTTACCATTTTTTTCTCCTCCTTTAAAAACATGACCCAATTTTGCCGATTTTGTTTTTAAATATTTTTCATTATGTTGATTTGGCGCTATTTCCAAGGGGACACGTTCATTAATTTTCAAACCATAACCTTCTAAACCGACAACCTTTTTAGGATTATTGGTCATTAATTTTATTGAAGTCAGGCCTAAATCCACCAATATTTGCGCCCCAATACCATAATCACGCAAATCCGCAGCATAACCCAATAATTCATTCGCTTCCACAGTATCATGCCCTTGTTCCTGCAATTGATAAGCCCTTAGCTTGTCTTTTAACCCAATGCCCCGACCCTCTTGTCTCATATAGAGCAACACTCCTTGTCCACAAAAATCAATCTTTTCCATGGCTTTGGCCAGTTGTTCTCCGCAATCACAACGGTGAGAGCCAAAAACATCCCCAGTTAAACACTCTGAATGAACACGAACTAAAACATTATCTTTCCCTTTGATATTCCCCTTAACTAGGGCGACATGATGTTTGTTCTCAAGCAAGTCTTCATAACCATAAGCGGTAAAATCACCATACTTGGTAGGGAGTTTAGAGACAGAAACACGACGGATTAATTTATCCTTGGCCAGACGGTAAGAAATCAGGTCAGCAATAGTTATCATTTTTAATTTATGCTTTTTTGCAAATTTAGTTAGGTCTGTAGTTCTGGCCATTTCACCATTAGCACTAATAATTTCACAGATTACTGCAGCTGGAAACAAGCCAGCTAACTTAGCCAAATCAACAGCTGCTTCAGTATGACCCGCCCTTTTTAAAACGCCCCCCTCTTTAACTCGCAAAGGAAAAACATGTCCGGGAGTAGCCAGGTCCTCTTTCTTTGTCCCAGAATTAATCAAGACCTCAACTGTTTTGGCCCGATCAGCAGGTGAAATACCAGTTGTAACACCAAACTTAGGTTGGGCATCAACAGAAATAGTAAAGGCTGTACGCATAGTCTCAGTATTTTTATCAACCATTTGCTTCAAGTCTAGCTGATCAAGACGTTCTCCCGTCATAGGAACACAAACCAATCCTTTAGCCAAAGAAATCATGAAATTAACAGCTTTGGGGGTCACTTTCTCTGCTGCCATAACCAAATCGCCCTCATTTTCACGATCCCGGTCATCGACAACAATAACTAGCTTACCGTTTTGGATATCTTTAAGAGCTTCTTCAATTGTATTAAATTTTATCTGTTTCATGTTGTTTCAATTAATAATTAACAATTAATAACATTGTGTGCCTTCGGCACATCATTAAGTAAAAAAATCCTTGTTGTTAATTTGGTCATTGTTTAGTTATCTATCCACCCCAACGGAAAAAAACCAGCCTTAGTCAGCATGTCATCACTAACTCCACGATTCATTTCACCTTTAAGGTGTTTTTCAATGTATTTAGAAAGAATATCAACCTCAACATTAACACGATCACCAACATCCTTATCGGCCAAAGTGGTTGAATTAGCAGTGTGAGGAATAACCGAGATTATCAATAAACCGTCCCTCATATCAGCTAGAGTCAAACTAATGCCATCTATGGTAATAGAACCCTTAGGAACGATAAAGGCTAATAATTTACTGGGTATAGAAAGAGATAATTCCAGGGTCTTGTCCAACTTAACTTTTTTTCTTATCTCGCCAATACCATCAACATGCCCAGTAACTAGATGCCCACCTAGCCTGGCAGAAAGCAATAAGGCTCTTTCCAGGTTAACTCGATCTCTAACTTTTAAATCAGTGATGGTGCTTATGCGCAGTGTTTCTGGAGCAACATCAAACTCAACCAGGTTGCGACGGATTTTGGTAACAGTTAAACAAGTCCCATTAACAGCGATGCTTTCGCCAATTTGCACGTCGGCAAACTCCCGACTAACAGAGATAGTCAGCTTAGCGGAGAGGGAAGACCTAACAAAGGAGGTGACAACCCCTACTTCTTCGATAAGACCCGTAAACATACCTTATAAATATACCATAAATGAAGGCTAAGGGCAAAGGGGCAGACAGCCTCAGCCTTTGCCCTTAGCCTCATTCCGAACATAAGACCCTAATATCCCGTTGATGAATTTAGCAGCTTCTTGACCAGAGTATTTCTTGGCTAATTCAACAGCCTCATTAATAATAACAGAAGCCGGTGTATCACCCATCTTTATTTCTTGAATAGCTAAGCGGAGAATACTGCGATCAACCTTGCCAATGCGATCTAGCGACCAATCTATCGAGAATTGAGAAATTACCTGATCAAGTCCTTCTTTCCCTGCCCAAGCAGCATTAGCCAAAGAGGCCGCGAATTCAAGGGTTTCCGGAATATATTTATCTGCCTCAGTAATGTTTTCCAGCGCGGTTTTAGTGTCTATCTTGGCTAAATCAGCTTGATAAAGGGCTTGCATGGCTAAGCGTCGAGAGGTGTTTCTTTTACCCATTTATGCCTTGTTACTAAAATGTTCTTCTACAAATTTGGTAGTAACATTTCCACTGGCAAAAGCTTCGTTGCGCATAACATCGAGGTGAAAAGGAATCGTGGTAGAAATTCCATCAATCACATATTCATCTAAAGCCCTGGCCATTCTACGGATTGCTTCCGGACGATCTTTCCCCCAAACAATAAGTTTGGCAATCAATGAATCATAATGGGGCTGAATTACATATCCGGGATAAACATGACTGTCAACACGAACCCCTAAGCCTCCAGGAGCCAGATAAGCTTTGATTTCTCCGGGACAGGGCATAAAACCTCTTTCATGATTTTCCGCATTAATCCGGCATTCAATTGCATGTCCTTGAAACTTAATATCCCCTTGTTTTAAAGTTAATTTTTCCCCTGCTGCAATCAAGATCTGTTCCCTGATGATATCCACATTCGTCACCATCTCTGTAACAGGATGTTCTACTTGCACCCTGGTATTCATCTCCATAAAATAAAATTTGCCGTGCCTATCAAAAATAAACTCAATCGTACCCGCACTCATATAGTTGACAGATTTAGCTGCTCGTATTGCAGCGTCACCAAGTTTTCTCCTCAGCTTGTCATCAACTGCCGGAGAAAGGGCTTCTTCAACTAATTTTTGATGACGACGTTGAATAGAGCAGTCTCTTTCCCCTAAGTGAATAATATTGCCATGACTATCAGCTAGGATTTGAACTTCAATATGGCGAGGCTCTTCAATAAACTTCTCAATATAAACTTCGGGATTCCCAAAAGCTGCCCCAGCTTCAGCTCGGGCAGTTCTCATTAAGTGGACAAACTCATCTTTGTCCCAGGCAACTCGCAAACCCTTACCACCTCCACCAGCTGTAGCTTTAATTGCCACAGGGAAACCTATCTTCTCTGCAATTCTTAAAGCCTTATTTTCGTCAGAGATAATCCCGTCTGATCCAGGCACCACAGGAACACCAACCTTAGCAACTGTTTTTCTAGCGGTAGCTTTGTCCCCCATCCTCTGCATAGCATCTATTCTAGGACCAATAAACTTAATGCCGCTAGCTTCACAAATTTCTACAAATTTAGAGTTTTCCGCTAGAAAACCATAGCCAGGATGGATGGCATCAACGCCTGCAACTTCGGCCACACTCATAATGCTGGGAATGTTAAGATAACTTTTGTTGGGAGCGGCAGGGCCGACACAAAAGGCTTGATTAGCTAATTTAACGTGGAGAGAATCTTTGTCGGCCTCAGAATAAACCACCACAGTCCCGATCCCCATTTCTTTGGCTGCCCGGATTATTCTAACAGCAATTTCACCGCGATTGGCAATTAAGATTTTCTTAAACATAAATTTAAAAAAGGAAATGATATTTTAACATATTTCAGCCTAATCGGCCAGTAACGGTAGCAAAAAGCAATAAAATAGTCAGAAAAATCAACACCCCAGCCGTAGTCCAAGCCACGGCATTATTAAATCTTGAATTCACATACGAACCCATTAAGCGTTTATTGTTAACCAAGAGCAGCATAAAAATCAAAAGAAAAGGGAATAAAATACCATTGGTGGTCTGAGAGAAAACCATGACATTGACCAAATTTAAATTAGGGATCAAGACAACCCCCGCCCCAATTAAAATCAGTAAAGTGTACAAGCCAAAAAATATTGGGGCTTCGTTAAACTTTTTACTAATACCATTTTCCCAGCCAAAGGCTTCACAAATTGCATAGGAAGATGATAAAGGCAAGATCGAAGCACCTAGAGTTGAGGAAGCAAACAATCCCAAGGCAAACAGGGTTGCAGCAAAATTGCCGGCAAACGGTTTTAAGGCAACGGCCGCTTCTTCTGCTTCATGAATAATGATGCCACGAGGATATAAAACCGCTGCACAAGCAATAACAATAAAGAAGGCTATAATCACAGCAATAATGGAACCCAGAATTACGTCCCACCGCTGATAATTATACTGCTTAATCTTGATGCCCTTTTCTACAACCGAAGACTGCAGATAAAACTGCATCCAAGGAGCAATTGTAGTCCCAATCATGGCTATGGAAAGCAAAATATAATCCTGATCAAATCTAAAGCTTGGCACAACTGTACTCTTTAAAACCATTCCCCAGTCTGGCCGAGCCATAAAGCCAGAGAAAATATAAGCAAAATAAATAAAACAGACAGCAATAAAAATTCGCTCAACCCCTTTATACGTTCCTCTGGTCATTAAAACCCAAATTAGCATTAGCATAACTGGCACAGAAAAATAACGGGTAATACCAAAAATTTCCAAACTGGCAGCAATTCCAGCAAACTCAGAAATAGTCACCGCAATGTTTGCAATTAAAAGAATTAACATGGCAAAGAAGGTCCAACGCACTCCAAACTCTTCCCGGATTAAATCTGACAGGCCTTTGCCGGTGACAACCCCCATACGAGCACACATTTCCTGAATAACCACCAAGGCAACCCCAACCAAGATAAGCATCCACAACATATGATAACCATAATGAGCCCCAACAATTGAGTAAGTCGCCGTACCACCAGCATCATTGCCCGCCAAGGCAGCAATCAAGCCCGGACCCAAAACAATCAGAAAAAGCCAAAATTTTTTAAACTTTGGTAAACGCATAATTAATTATCCCAACACATGTCTGATACGTCTTGAAATAGGAGGCAAAATAAAATCAACCACATCATCAACCGTAACAATGCCCAGAATTTTATTATTCTGATCAACAACCGGAACTGCTAATAAATTATATTTAGAAATGGCTTGGGCCACCCGACGTTGATCAGTTTCCGGCTCAACAGTTTTGAGCTCTTTGACCATAATACTTGCAATCGGTGTCTCAGGAAGAGAAAGAATTAAATCGCGCAAAGAAACTACCCCAACCAGCTTCTCTGCCTGATCAACAACGTAAATATAAAAAACCGTTTCAGCAGTAGGCACTAATTCACGCATCTTTTCAATTGTTTGGTGACAGTTAAAGTTGCTGGGAATAGAGATAAATTCCGTAGTCATTAAACCACCGGCAGTTTCATCTGGGTGAGAAAGGAGTTCGCGAACAGAAGCTGACTTTCTTGGCTTTATTAATCGTAACAATTCTTCGGCCTTTTCCGGATCAAGATCGCCCAAAACATCCGCAACTTCATCCGCTGGCATTTTATCTAAAACACCTAAAGCTTTCTTGGTGTCAAGAGTAGTGAGCAATAAAGCCTGCAGCTTCGGCTCCAACTCATGCAAAGCTTCTGCGGCGGTTTTATCAGCCAGCGAAGAAAAAATCGCAGTCCTTTCTGCAGAGTGAACCTGACTAATAATTGAAGCAATATCAGACGGATGCATTTCGGAAACATGTTTAGCAGGAACAGTAATCATCCCTTTGGCTCGTCCGGTCATTAAATGCTCCACATGATCCCAACCAATCAAAGTATCAGAAACTTGTCGACCAAATAAACGAAAAATAAAACTAAAAAATCCCAGGCAACCCAACCGGCGCAATAAACCACGAAAACCTACGTCAGCAGCAATCAAACGAACATCCTGCTCAATCTTGCCTAATTTCAGGTCATTAACCCGAATAACTCTCGCCCCTTCTGTATCAACAATCTGCTTATCCATTAAATCCTGCCAGAGCAAAAGCTCTCCCTGCCTTGGTTGAGTGAAAACAATTCGCTCCTTGACAGATTTAGTCGTTACAAACTTTTTCCCGATCAGGTCAATTTCGGACATTAAAATAATGGTGTCGTCATTGTTCTTACTCAAGCGGACAAGCAAACCTGTCACTCTGGGAAAAACTTCACCGACTGTGAGGATGAAATCCCTGATTTCACCAATATTATCCTGGAGACGATCTACAACCGTCACCCCTCGGAGTTCAGAAACAAACATTTCCGAAAAAAGCACCATAATAAAATCATTCTAGCATGAAGTTTTAGAGAAGAAAACCAGAAAGACTAACCGTGTGCAGGTTGGGCAATATGTCTATCTAGTTTACTATCGACTTCTTTAATTTGTTCGCTTAAAATATCGTTAGACAAATTGATTTCTTTTTTTAAACTATCATGAACAAAGCCTATTTTCTGATCAAGCTTACTCATATCAAAACGTAGATTGTTTTCCATTTGCTTCATCTCAGAACGAAGGTCAGTCCCCATTTGCCTCATTTCAGAACGAAGATCTGTTCCCATTTGCTTCATCTCAGAACGAAGAACATCGTGCCCCTCTAAAACCAGCTGAACCTTATCTTTAATTTCTTCTAACAACACTTCAAACCTCTCTTTGCTTTTATTCACCACCGCCACCTCCTCCACCATAAAAATTCTAGCACTTATACTAATTCAAAACAAACATCTTCCCTGGTAATTGTTTGATAATCTTCTTCATCTCTAGCATCGTCAGCAAACTTGAAATCTGTGAGATGGAGAAGCCGGCTTCAAGAGTAATATTATCAATATGTTTCACCTCAAACGACAAAACCCCAACTATTTTCTGTTCCTCTTCCGACAAATTATAATAGTCCCGTTTAGAATTTTGAATTTGTGATTTTGATATTGTTTGTAATTTGGAAATTGTCATTTGGTGCTTAATTTCGTCCAGGACATCATCAACAGACTCAACTAACTTAGCCCCTTGTTTGATTAGCCAATGCGGTCCTTTTGACT